>Ga0315289_10001725_pt1 | contig 33966 bp, 30 predicted proteins | sample YL17G11_40_MG_FD_203452 | JGI IMG/M metagenome (GOLD analysis project Ga0315289, IMG submission 203452) | Sediment microbial communities from Yellowstone Lake, YNP, Wyoming, USA - YL17G11_40 | ecosystem: Environmental > Aquatic > Freshwater > Lake > Sediment | place: USA: Wyoming | collected... | reverse complement strand
GGCAGCATATCAGTGAAAATAGCCCCGCCATCAATACGAATCCTTTTAGCAGTCCGAGGAAAATGACTGATAGCAAAATGGACAATAGCGTAGCCGCCACAGATCCACCCCACCGTGCTCCGTTCCTGATAATAAAGCCCATCCCTGTTTTTTTGGCTGAAGGGAAAATCAATATGGCTCCGACCAGTGCCCAGCGGCTAAGCATGGGCATTATTAAAAGAGCTGTAAAGCCCGCCGCCTGGGTGATAGCAGCATATTTCGCAATTAAGATGAGACAGGCGCCCGTTATGCCGAAAGCACCCGCCCGGGTGTCTGACATGATAGCCAGGCGCTGTTCCCTCGTCTTGCCTGTAACCATGGCATCACACGTGTCGATGAGGCCGTCAATATGATGTGCACCGGTCATGATGACCAGCGCAGCGACGAGTAAAATGCTAACCACGGGCACGGGCAAAATCAGCTGGAGAATATAACTTAGCCCTGCCAATATAGCGCCGAGGAGAATGCCCACCAGTGGGAAATAAGCCAGCGATCTGCCCAGTTGCTCCAGTCCCTCACCTTTACTTTTAGTAACTGGAAATACGGTCAAAAACCTGAGTGCAGCCAGGAAACCCAACTATTTAACCACCTTTTTAGCGTCATCGATGTCACAGACACCGGCTTCTTGAAACGTAGACATCTGTTTGAGCAGGTTCACCGCTGCCTGTGCCAGGAATATCCCGAATACGGCGCCGGTGCCCTCGCCCAGGCGCATGTTGAGATTAAGCAAAGGTTTCAGCCCCATGTGATCAAGGCAGGTTAAGTGCCCGTTTTCGGCAGAGAGGTGAGACGCGATCAGGTAATCCTTCAATTGGGGGCATAGCCTGGTTGCGATAAGCGCGGCTGAACCTGATATAAAGCCATCGATTACCACCGCTATTCTGTGAGCTGCGCAGGCTAACATCACACCTGCAAGCCCGCCGATCTCAAAACCTCCCACTTTTGAAAGCACATCGATGGGGTCATCGGGATCCGGTCTATTGACTCGAAGCGCCTTTTCGATGACATCGATCTTGTGGGCAAGCTGCCTGTCATCGATACCGGTACCCCGGCCGGTTACCCTGGCTACCGGTTCCCGCGTGATGGCCGCTATGATGGCACTGGCGGATGTTGTGTTGCCGATGCCCATATCGCCGCTGCCGACGATATCCAGTCCCTTTTCAATCTCAGACTCAACTACGTCAACACCGGCTTCGATGCTATCAATGGCCTGTCTTCTTGTCATAGCGGGTTCTCGGGACATATCACGCGTGCCAAAATCTATCATTTTGCAGATCAGGCCATCGGTTGGCGGGAAACCACCGAGGACGCCCATGTCGACCACCACAACGCGGGCATTTATCGTCTTCGCCAGCACATTGATAGCCGCGCCGCCCCTTAAAAAATTCAGCACCATTTGCCTGGTAACATCCTGCGGATAGAGGCTCACCCCGGCATTTACCACGCCATGGTCGGCCGCCATCGTAATAATGGCTTTGTGCTCAATCGAGGGCATGGGTTCTGCCCTGATCCCCGCTATTTGAGCTGAGAGTGCTTCCAGTACCCCGAGGCTGCCGCGGGGCTTGGTCAGACTATCCTGCCTTTCCCGTGCCTTCTCCATCGCCGCCGTGTCAAGAGGTTTAATGCTTTTCAAGATACTGCTTAGCGTTCTCATTTCATCGATTGTCCCGTCAATAATCAATGCCCTTGCGCTGTTTTATGCCTTCGCTGAAGGGATGTTTTATCATGATCATTTCTGTTACAAGGTCAGCACGCTTTATCACTTCGGGCGGCGCCCTGCGTCCAGTCATTACCAGCTCCACGTTATCCGGCCTTTTTTGCATCAGGTCAAGTATCTGCTGCAGGCTGATAAAGCCGCGCCAGTGGGTTATGAAGATCTCATCCAGTATAACGACGTCATAATCGCCGCTGACCAGTGCTCTTTCAGCATATTCCAGCGTCTGTCTTGCTTCGGCCATAAGCTGATCATCTGATTTCTTGAAGAGATCGCCCTTGCTGACCTGCACTATTTCGAATGGCTTGAACTTACCGGCAAAAAAGTGCTCGCCGCCGGGTTCCCCCTTCAAAAACTGTATAAGAATCACCTTCATACCCTGGCCTGCGGCGCGCAGGGCGAGGCCCAGAGCTGCGCTGGTTTTACCCTTGCCGTCGCCCGTATATACCTCAACCAGCCCTTTGAATACTTTTTCTGCCATGAACTCCTCCAAAAACGATTTCATATACCTTTTTCATATCGAGACTTGTTCTCACAATTTCAGCCAGCCTATCGTAAATGGCATCTTTAACCAGAGGGGAGCCTTCCGAGTAAGGCACATTGCGTAAATTGCCGAGGTTTTTTAACAGGCGTCGCGTGAAATCATAATTATGAAACAGGCCGTGTATATGGGTGCCGAATACCGCTCCGCGCTTGTCTATTGCTCCATCGTTGTAAGAGCAACTTCCGTTCTGAGAAGAAAAAATATGAAAGCAGGCAGTTTCGTTGACTCCCTTTGATTTGCCCATATGGATCTCATAGCCCCGGACACTGATTCCGTTCATGCCCTGTAGAAGTCCCGTGCCGGCAGTCACCGTAGCAAATATCTGCCTGGTAGTTTTACGGCGCTGGAAAACTATCTCCATATCGAGCAGCCCCAGGCCTTCTGCCTCGACCATTTCTGATTCCACACCATGCGGATCGTAAATCCTTCTGCCGAGCATTTGATGGCCACCGCAGATGCCGATAACAGGTGTGCCTGCACGGGACTGCCTTATAATTGCGCTGGCGAGGCCATTGCGGCGGAGCTGCTTTAAGTCCGGGATGGTGCTCTTGGTCCCGGGCAGTACGATTAGATCGGGAGTTCCCAGCTCTCCGGTATTTTTCACGTAGCGGACATTGCAGTATTCTGCCAGAGGGTCGAAATCATCATAGTTTGATATATGCGGCAGCCGTATTATGGCAATGTCCATGCGTCCCGGGTGATTTGTTTCTAACCTTTCATCCAGGTATACCGAGTCCTCCTGTGCAATTTTTATGTCCCTGATGTAAGGGATCACGCCGAGTACCGGCCGTGCATAGCGTTTTTCCAGGAATTCGAGGGCTGGCTTGAGCAGCGTTACATCACCGCGGAATTTATTGATAACAAACCCTTTTATCAGGTTGCGTGCATTTATGGGAAGCAGTTGCATAGTGCCGACGATCGATGCGAAGACCCCGCCGCGGTCGATATCTCCGACGAGTAAAACCGGCGCGCCTGCTATTTTTGCGATGCGCATGTTGACGATTTCTTTGTCCATCAGATTTATCTCCGCCGGGCTTCCCGCGCCCTCGATAACAACCACTTCGTATTCGTTACGCAGCTTTTGCAGAGACGCCTTTATCACTTTTAACAGATTCAAGTTGTGCCGGTAATATTGAACTGCATCAGATACTCCGTTTACCTTCCCGAGCACTACCACCTGGGAGGTCGCATCGGCCTGGGGCTTCAGTAGTATAGGGTTCATATGAAAAGATGGTTCGATGCCTGCGGCCTCCGCCTGTACGGCCTGCGCCCTGCCTATCTCACCGCCTTCTTTGGTGACAAAGGAGTTAAGCGCCATGTTCTGGGCTTTGAACGGTGCGACCTTATACCCATCCTGCCTCAGGATGCGGCAAAGGGCAGTGACCAGGATGCTCTTGCCAACCGAGGAAGCTGTGCCCTGTACCATCAAAGTATGAGCTTGCATAGTATTACCCCGAAATCTCTCTTATAGCTCCTACCAGCCTGCGGCAATCCTCCATGCTGCGGGGCCCGATTCGAATATGTTCTGGAAGCCCGAAGGTTGAGCAGTCGCGTACCATGAAGCCTTTGCGGAGGAGCCTGTCGCGGAACTCGCGCGCTTTGCCGACTCTGACCAGGAAGAAATTAGTCTGCGACGGGATGATTTGAAACCCAAAGTGCTCCAGCTCTTTTTCCAGGTACCGCCTGGATTTAAATAAACGGGCTGCGCTGTTTTCAACAAAACGGCGCTGTCTTAATGCTGCGATGCCGGCCTTCTGTGCCATGGAATTGACGTTCCAGGGTGGCCGCACTTTCCTCAAAACGTCGATGACGCTCTTTGAGGCAACCCCGTAGCCCAGGCGCAGTCCGGCTAAGCCGAAGTCCTTGGTCATGGAACGGACTATTAACAGGTTTTCGGCGCCGATTAAATTAAGCGAATTCCAGGTACCGGCTGTAAATGCGATATAAGCCTCGTCGAGGACGATCAAAGTACTGCTGAAAACAGACGCTATTTTCTCAACAGCCCGCATATCCAGGTATTGGCCCGTTGGATTGTTGGGGTTGCACAGGAAGATAGCTGCTGGCTCGTGTTGTCGCGCGAATTTGATGAATTCGCTGATATCAAGCCGGAAGCCGTTTTGTTCCCTGAGAGGGAACTTGATAGCCCGCGCATTGACAAGTTTGCAGGCAAGCGTATATTCTCCGTAGGTCGGTGAGGGGATTACCACGCGATCCCCTTCACCCAGGTAAGCCAGCGCGGCAAGCCGGATCAATTCAGTTGAGCCGCTGCAGGCTATGAGGTTATCTGCGTTTACTTCAAGCGCAGTTGAGAGTGCCTTGATTAACTCGATGGCATCACTGTCTGGATATATTTCCAGCGGCACGTTCCGGGTGGCTAAGTAAATAGCCATGGGGGGCTTGTAAGGATTACAGCAGGTGCTGAAATCGAGTATCTCACGGGGATCGAGATGTCTTCCGCTGAGTTCGGCATAGTTAATGCCGCCGTGCTGGCAAACCGAAATTTTATCTATATGAGGCTTAGCCCGCAGCAATACTAATCACCTCTCTGGCCACAACCAGGCTGCTCCATATTACCGCTGACATCAGCATGATATTTTGTGATTGGCTTATGGCAGCTATTGACAGCTCTTTTTCATCAGTGCCCAGTATGTAATATCCGGCTTTTTCTAATTGTACGCCCAGCGCGCCGGCCATGGCACCCATGGTCCACCCGGCGTTGGGGCTCTCGGTCTTACTATGCGCTCCGACCATCGTATTCCAGGCGTTTTTTACATCGTTGCGCGAGATGGCGGCGGCCACCACGATAAGCAACGCGCTCAAGCGGGCTGGAATGTAATTGACAATATCATCAAGCCGTGCAGCGAACTTGCCTGTGTATTCCCGGTCGCCGTGATAGCCGATCATGGCATCGAAAGTATTGACTATCCTGTAGGCGACTGCGCCGGGCAGCCCGAAGATGGCGTAGTAAAAAAGCGGCGCGACGAAGCTATCGCACAGATTTTCGGCGCATGATTCGATTGCTGCAGACATGAGTTGAAGCTCACTCAATGAGGCAGGATCGCGGTGGACCAGTGCCCTGACATCTGACCGTGCGTTTGTAACATTGTTTAAACTCAGGCTGTTCTTCACATCGTTTACGGCCTTCCAGAGTCCGCGCAAAGAGAACGTATTTTTCAGTATGTAAGCCGAGAATAGCACGTATATTACGGTATTAAATTTATACAGATAAATTGAGAGTATCGCTACGGGGACAATAATCAAAGCTGCCGTAACAACAACCATGCCCAGGCCATACATAAACTGGCGCACCCTGCCATGGCCGGGCGCGAATTTTAATTGAAATGAAATAAATTTGCCCAGCCAGGCCACCGGGTGGAACCGGTTGGGCGGTTCCGCAAGCACAAGATCCAGCAGCAAGGCAATCACAAATATTAATAAGTCGGTCATGGCAAATTTTTATTTACTTTTCTTGGCGCGGGAGGTAACTACTGCTGTAGGCAATCCGTTCAGCGGGTGCTGATAAACCTGGACATCCGCACCGAAAACCATCCTGATAGATTCGCCCTTTATCACGTCTGCCGGCGTTCCCTGTTTCCATACTTGCCCGTCCTTGAGCATGATCAGCCTGTCGCAGTACTGGGAAGCCAGGTTCAGGTCATGCAGCGCGGCAACCACCGTATAACTTTTATCCTGGCAGAGCCCCTGTAAAAAATTGAGCGTCTCTGCCTGGTAGTTGATATCCAGGTTGGCAGTAGGTTCGTCGAGCAGCAATACCTGCGCTTCCTGCGCCAGCGCGCGAGCGATGATAACCCTTTGCCTTTCGCCTCCCGACAATTCATTCACCCTCCGCCTGGCAAGATGCGCCGTCTGCGTGATTTCCATGGCATCCAGGGCTATGCCGATGTCTTTTTCACCTTCATACCTTAAAAGGCCGAGGTGAGGCGTACGTCCCATGAGGACAATTTCCATCGCGGTGAAAAGATCGGGCAATACCGGGTTCTGAGGTACGAAGGCTATTTTCTTGGCCAGGTTTTCACGCCCATATTTAATAATGTTTAAACCGTCGAATCCAACGAAGCCCATGCAGGCGTTTATCAGTCCCGCCATGCCCTTGAGCAGTGTAGTTTTACCCGAACCATTGGGGCCGATTATACCCAGGAACTCGCCCGCTGCAGTTTCCAGATCGATATCATGCAGGACTTTTTTACTGCCGTAGCCAAAGCATGCATTTATGAGAGTTAATTTTGACATTAAAATATTGCCTTCTTCTTTTGCATCAACAGGTATATGAAAAAGGGGGCTCCTATCAAGGCGGTTATTATACCTACAGGGATCTCTGAGGGGGCGAGGACTGTTCTGGAGACGGTATCTGCCAGTATCAGGAAGCTGGCTCCCATTATGGGGGCTAGAGGCAGCAGGAGCCGGTGATCAGGCCCGAAGAGAATGCGGATAGTGTGGGGGATTATGATGCCGACGAAACCTATTATGCCGCAAAAACATACGGCGGCAGCCGTGGCCACCGTGGCAGCAGCCAGCAGTATCAGCTTCACTTTCTCCACGTTGATCCCCAGCTGCTGCGCCTGCTCCTCGTCCAGTTGCATCACGTTAAGCGGGCGGGCAAGCAGGCATATGATGATGATCCCAACAAGTATATAAGGTGCCATAATGGACACCCGCCACCAGTCGGCCAGTGAAAATGTGCCGAGCAACCAGAATATGATCCCGTGTGCGCTATCCCCCGATATAATCAGTAAGTATGAAGTGATCGAAGCTAAAAACGCACCGATGGCAACTCCGGCGAGTATGAGTGTGGTCATGGGCAGGGTCTTCCCCACCCTGGCTATGAAATATACGGCGGCAACACAGAGTATTGCTCCGCTAAAAGCAAGCATAGGTATTATAGTTTCAGGAATGCCCGCCGGTATGAGGAACCCGAAAACTGCGCCCAGCGCCGCGCCCTGCGATATCCCGGTGAGGTAAGGGTCCGCAAGCGGGTTGCGGAACATGCCCTGGTACGCCGCGCCGGAAACTGCGAGCCCGGCGCCGACAAGGCCTGCCATGAAAATACGGGGCAGCCGGACATCAAAGAAAATAGTCTGCATGCTGGCTGTAAACGCGTTTGCTGTATCCAGGGAAAATATCTTCGCTAGCAGCATACTGAATATCGCATTAAGCGGTATCTCTGTGCTGCCCACGGTTCCGGCAAATATGATCACGCAGAGCAGAGCCAGGGACGAGCCACCCAGCACCAGTACGTTGCTGTAAAGCTGCAGCCTGTGCAGCTTGAATTCGCTTTCTGCGACGTTTCCCCTGTGGATTTCCAGTTCCATCTGTTTTAATTCGTTAAAATCGGGTTCGTTATTTATTGCCGCCAAACGTCTGGGGATATATGAAACCTGCCATTTGTTCCAGCCCGGATACGGCCCGTGGGCTGAATCGATAAACGAGATCACCATCCATCCTGTAAACGCGGTTGTTTTTAAGGGCGCTTATATTTTTCAGGCGCGGTTCAGTGATGATGTAGTTCCATAACGGGCTTTCGGTTTTTTCCATGCCCACCGGTATTATGATGACCTCCGGATCGCGGCTTATAATCGTTTCAAGCCCGATGGCTTTATAACCCTCGATATCGTTAGCGATGTTGTATCCCCCGGCGTTTACAATCAAATCATTTATCAGCGTGCCGCTGCCGGCAGCCATGAGCGGGTCATGCCACAGCAGCAGTAAGACACGCGGTTTTTTGTCCGGTGGCAGGGCTTTTGTTTTTTGAGAGATAGCCTCGATCCTGTTTTTCAGGCCTTTGACCAGGTCGTTTGCTGCTCTTTCACTGCCGGTTATTTTGCCCACCAGTTCGATGTCAATGAGTATTCCGGCAAGCGTCCTGGGGGTCAAGGTTACAACCTTAAATCCGATTTTTTGTAACGCGGGCGTAACATTTTTACTGTGTATGTCGGCGGCCAGTATCAGGTCAGGTTGGAGGGCAACTGCTTTTTCGATGTCAGCTGTGCTGAAGCCGCCCACGCGCGGCTTGTTGAGTGCATCAGGCGGGTAGTTACAGAACTCGGTTACACCGACCAGGCGATCTTGAAGGCCCAGGGTGTAAACGATTTCGGTATTGCTCGGCGCCAGTGAGACTATTCGCTGCGGGATTGTATCTATTCTTACAGGGTTGCCCGTGTCATCGTAGACGTCACCCGGCTGAAAAGTAGGAGTGCAGCCGGGGATTAATGAGCAAATAACTAGAACAATCGCGTATGTTATCTGTCCGACTCTATTTTTCATAGCAATATCGCTCTTTACAAAATAAAAAACCCTGCTCCTGTGAGCAGGGGGATTTAATAAATAATAAATCCCACCCCCTGGCTCCGCGGAGGTAGCTTTTTTCAGCAAGGTGGCGTTCTGACTGTTACAGCAGGCGGGACTGTGCCGGGATTGCACCGGCTTGCGCTCCTATTAAGCCCAGGGTCACCCCTGAACGCCTTGCTTGATTATTCAGTTGGCCTAAAGAATATCGGGTTGCAGGGTGAAAGTCAATTGAGTTAAAAAATTTGCTTCTATAATGATTTGCAAGGTCTCTCGAACTCAAAACCGGCAAATCCTTGACAGTAACCGATGGGTAAAAAACTTTGCCATCAATACTCAGAGTATGTATAATCAGGCCGTTTATAAACAAGTTACTCATGTAGAACGCATATGAAAGCAATTGTACTTTCCGGCGGCAGGGGCACCAGGCTAAAGCCCATGACCCATACAACGGCCAAACAACTTCTGCCGGTAGCCAATAAGCCCATCCTTTATTACGTATTAGAGCAGATTATAGAGAGCGGGATAAAAGACATCGGCATCATCATCTCGCCTGAAACCGGGGAGGAGATCAAGAAGGCCGTCAATAACGGCCCGGATTGGAAAGCTGATATCAAATTCATAGTTCAGGCACAGCCGGCCGGGCTGGCGCATGCCGTGAAAACCGCCCGGGAATTCCTTCAGGATTCACCATTTCTCATGTTCCTGGGTGATAACCTCATACAGGATGGTGTAAAAAAGTTTGTAAGCGAGTTTCAAAGTAAATCCCCTGATGCGCTGGTGCTTCTAAAGGAGGTTGCGGATGCCCGCCTCTTCGGCGTTGCCGAATTGGACGGAGGCGGTAAGATAATCAAATTGGTTGAGAAGCCGAAGGAGCCCAGGAGCAACCTGGCGCTGGTCGGCGTCTACCTCTTCAAGCCGCATATCCACAAAGCCATTGACCGCATCAAGCCCTCCTGGAGGGGCGAGCTTGAGATAACCGATGCCATACAGGAGCTTCTCAATATGGGTCACAGCGTCGAAAGCCATATACTCTCCGGCTGGTGGCTGGATACCGGTAAGAAGGACGATATGCTGGAGGCCAACAGGGTGGTGCTGGATGACCTGCTTAAAAGAGACGTTAAAATAAAGGTCGGCCAGGACAGCCATATCGAAGGCAGGGTAGCCATCGCCGAGGGCACAATTGTGGAGAATAGCACTATCAGGGGCCCGGCAAGCATCGCCGGAAACTGCAAAATAATCAATTCCTTCATCGGCCCTTATACCAGCATAGCCGCGGGGACGGTGATCGAGAACTCGTCAGTGCACCACTCCATTATCCTGGAGAACTGCCGCATCAGCGATATGGAGCACCTTATTGACAGCATTATCGGCAGGAATACCAGCGTGGTAAGGCGGAAGGCCGTTTCCCGCTCCATCAAGCTCTTCGTTGGCGACGACGCGTCGCTGGAGTTGTAAAATAAGAGGTTAAGACATGATTAAAGAATATGCGTTGGAAGGCCTGCGCTCTTACGACATCAACCTGCTGCCCGATGAAAGAGGCTTCTTTGCCGAGGTGATGCGCAGAGACTGGGGTGATTTTCTGCCCGATGATATCGTGCAGGCCAACCTGAGCTTTACCTATCCCGGTGTCATACGGGCCTGGCACCGGCATGTGCGCGGACAGGTGGACTATTTCCTGGTGCTGAAGGGCGCTTCCAGGATCTGTGCTTATGATGAGAAAGCGGGTAAGCTGGTGGAGGTTATCGCCAGCGGCGCGCGGCCCATGCTGCTGCGCGTGGAGGGACGCTATTACCACGGCTTCAGGGCCATCGCCGATGAGCCGTCCCTGATGGTGTATTTCACCACCCGCCTCTATGATTATAAGGATCCCGACGAGGAGCGCATCCCCTGGAACGACCCGCGCATCAAGCCGGTTGAGATAAACGGCGGCAAGGGCGACCCGCGCTGCGGCCAGCCCTGGGACTGGTTCTACCCGCCCTATAAATAACAGCGGAAGGTCAATTACATGAAACTTCTGGTCACAGGCGGCGCCGGCTTTATCGGCAGCAACTTTATCCGCTACATTTTTAAACAGCACCCCGGCTGGCAGGTCACCAACCTCGACAAGCTCACCTATGCCGGCAACCTGGAGAACCTCAAAGATATCCAGAAGCTGCCGGGCTACAGGTTCGTCAGGGGAGATATAGCCGACCGCGCAATTGTCAATAGTCTGCTGCGGGAAGGGTACCACACCATCGTCAACTTCGCCGCCGAATCGCATGTCGACCGCAGCATACTGGACGCCTCTCCCTTCGTGGACACCAATTTCAAGGGCACGCAGGTGCTGCTGGAAGGCGCGCGTGAGCACGGGGTGACGCGTTTCCTGCAGGTCTCCACCGACGAGGTCTACGGCTCACGGGATGAGGGCTATTTCAGTGAAGAATCACCGCTCGATCCCAGCAGTCCCTATTCGGCCAGCAAAGCCGCCGCCGACCTGATATGCCTGGCCTACTATAAAACGCACGGCCTGCCCGTGATGATAACCCGCTGCACCAATAACTACGGCCCCTACCAGTTCCCCGAGAAGCTCATACCGCTGGTTATCAGCAACGCCGCTGAGGATAAGGCCATACCCGTTTACGGCGATGGCCAGAACCGCCGCGATTGGATTTACGTGGAAGACCACTGCCGCGCCCTGGAGATAGTCATGCTCAAAGGTAAAGCCGGGCAGATATACAACATCGCCGGCGGGCAGGAGAAGCCCAATTTAGAACTGGTGAAACTGCTGCTAAAGCTGATGGACAAGCCCGGGAGCCTGATCACCTTTGTCAAAGACCGTCCCGCGCACGACCGCCGCTATGCCATCGACTGCAGCAAGATAGAGCGTGAATTGGGCTGGAAACCGCTCTATACACTTGAGAAGGCCATGGCCGCGACGGTGGATTGGTACCTGGCTAACGAGGCCTGGTGGCGCAGCATTAAAAGCGGCGAATATGAAAAGTACTACGACAGGATGTACGGCAGCCGGTGAAGGTTCCGGCGAAACCCACTGCAATAAATAGGACGATGTATAATAGTTATATATGTAATATGGCCATGGTTCTTTGCTGGTAGAATTATTTGTGTGCAAGGACATAGCCGGGGAGCTCGGGAAAATGCAGGAAAGAATTGTCATTGATCCTGAAATACAGCACGGTAAACCTGTAATTAAAGGTACACGTGTGCCGGTAACTCGTATTATCGGCGGCATGGCCGGCGGTATGACCAGAGAAGCGCTAATCTTCGAATATGGCATAAATGAAGATGATATCAAGGCGGCTCTGCAATATGCTGCAGAATTGATTGAAGAAGAAGAATTTCATCCTTTGCCTGCCTGAGCGTTCAAGGTTAATCAATGAAGTTTCTGATTGACGAAGACCTTCCGCGCTCAACTTCTGCTTTATTACAACGTTACGGCCATGAAGCCACTGACGTACGTGATACATAAATATACTTGAAGAATTTTTAAAGCGGGAAAAACTAATAGATGAAATTAAGGGCAGGCTGGTCATTGTCGAAGCCGGTCGCGTCAGAGTTCGCAAATAAGAATGTGCTGTGAATAATATCGGCGGCTGGTACCTGGCTAACGAGCCCTGGTGGCGCAGCATTAAAAGCGGCGAATATGAAAAGTACTACGCCAGGATGTACGGCAGCCGGTGAAGGTGTTAATTACCGGGGCCGATGGCCAGCTCGGCACCGACCTCTGCATTGCTTTGAAAAACCACGAGCTGGTGCCCCTGACTATCCAGGATGGCGATATCGCCGATCTGGATTTTGTCAGAGGGCAGGCGCTGCGGCACCGGCCTGACGTCATCATCAATACCGCCTCCTTCGTGCGCGTGGACGATTGCGAGGACCAGCGCGAGCTGGCCTTTCGCGTCAACGCACTGGGCGCGAAGAACGCCGCCCTGACCGCGCAGGAGATTCACGCAAAACTCGTGCATATCAGCACCGATTATGTCTTCGGCTGTGAGGCCGTCCCGCGCAGCAGGCCTTATCTTGAAGCCGACGAGCCCTCGCCCTGCAATATCTATGGTGCATCCAAGCTGGAGGGAGATAACCACGTGTGCGTCCTTTGCAGCAATCACGTTATCGTACGCACCTCTGCCCTCTTCGGCACGGCCGGTGCCATGGGAAAAGGCGGAAACTTCGTTGAAACCATGTTAAAGCTGGCCGGGGAAAAGCCCGAACTGCGGGTGGTAAACGACCAGGTTTTCTCTCCCACTTATACGCATGACCTGGCGAACAAGATAGGGCAGATAGTGGAAACCGGTTTCACCGGCATCATCCACGTGACCAACAACGGCACCTGCTCATGGTATGAATTCACCGTGGAGATACTCAAGCAGGCCGGGCTTAAAACGCCCGTTGTTCCCATCACATCTGACCAGTTTCCCCAGAAGGCTAAAAGGCCGCGCTATTCCGTGCTGGGGCACGGCGTATTGCGGCGGCTCGGCCTGGATGACCTGCGCCCCTGGCAGGAGGCGCTTAAAGATTATTTAAAGCGCAAAGGCCATATCCACTGACTGCTGTCGTTGCGCTGAGCCGAAGCTGCGAGCCCGAAGGGCGTGGCAATCCCACCGGTACCTGTCTTTGCGAACGTAGTGAAGCAATCTTTCGATCGGAGATGTAATGCCCTGAGATTGCTTCGTTGCTGCGCTCCTCGCAAAGACACCCGAATTGCAATTTAATTATTTATTTGTGCAATTGCTGTTCTATTGACAGAATATCCAATACAAAATATATTATTAGCAAGGATGAAATCAGATCCAGCAGCACCTCCCCCCGGTTATAAAGCCTGGCAGCTCAGGATACTGCTTTCGCTCGTTCTAACTACCATAACCCTGCTTTTCCCGCTTACGCCGGCCCTTGCCGATACTCCCTCTTTATCGCTGCAGTTTTACGGCACGGTCTCCGAAAACGGCACGGCTGTCGGTGCGGGCTATTCAGTAGTCGCCAAAATCAGCGGCGTCCAGAAGTCATCAGCTACCACCGACTCCCAGGGCAGGTACGGCTACAGCCCGATGTTCCTGGTGAGCTGCGCCGGCGGGCAGATCATTAAGTTTTTTATAAACGGCAAAGAGGCAGCCGAGAATATCACCTGCAGCGCCGCGCCGGCCCGGCTGCTCAACCTGCACGTCACAGGTGCGGCACCCGCCACACAGACCATTGTTACCACCATACTGGGCAAATCCGAGAATATAATCCTCAGCAACGGCAGGCTGGCCCTGGGCAAGGAGCTCTCCAGCGCGGACGGCAGGGTCAGGCTCAAGCTGGACGCCAATACCACGATCAACCTGCAGGGCGCCACCACGCTGTTCGCCGCCAGTGAAACCAACCCTCCGGCGGCCGCGGACAACTCCACGGCGGTGCGCGCCTACGTCTTTACGCCCGCCGGGGCCACCTTCAGCCCTGCGGCAACCCTCAAGCTCAAATATGAAACGGCCTGGCTGCCCGCCGGCGTCAGCGAATCCAGCCTGTACATGTCCTACTGGACCGGCTCGGCCTGGTCGCGTCTTAGCTCGTCCTGCAATACCACTGCCAACCTGGTATCTGCGCCGGTATCGCACTTCACCACCTTCGCTATCCGCGCACCCAAAGCCCCGCCGCAGCCCACCACCCGGGTGGTGAATACTAATATACTCGGCAAGAGCGAGAATATCACGCTCGCGGGCAACGTGCTCAGGGCGGCCAGATCCCTTTCCAGCGCCGACGGCAGGATCAGCATCGCGCTGGCTGACAACACCACGGTCAACCTCCAGGGCAGCCAGCAGATCACCGTTATCCAGCTTGCCAGCCCGCCGGCTGCGCCCGCCGGAGTAAAGCTGATTGAAGCTTACAGCTTCGACCCCGACGGGGCCAGCTTCAGTCCCGGCGCGACGTTGAGCATAAAATACACCCCGGCCAACCTGCCAGCAGGCGTAAAGGAAACGGGACTTTACCTGGCGCTGCTCAGCAACTCGATCTGGACAGAGATACCCTCCACCGTGAACGCGCAGGCCAATACCGTCGCGGCCAGGCTTGACCATTTCTCAATTTATGCGCTGCTGGGCAAGGTTACGGCCACACCTCCGCCCCCGGCAAAACCCGCTTTCGTTGCCTCCGACCTGACGGTATCGCCCCAGGTTGCCGGGCAGGGTGAGCAGGTAACGGTTTCAGTCCGGGTGGCCAATAACGGCACAGCCAGCGACAACCAGACCATTATCCTCAAGCTAAACGATAAAAACGAGGCGCAGAAAGCCCTCGCACTGGAGCCCGGCAAATCACAGGTCGTCACCTTCAGCCTGAGCAAGAGCGAGCCGGGCACTTACAGGGTGGCCATCAGCAACCTCACTGCCAGCTTCGAGGTCAAGGCTGGTACGGCGCCTGCACTGGTAGCCGGCCTCTCCTGGCCCGTGCTAATCATCATAGTAATCGGAGGTTTGCTGCTCCTGGTATTTATAATATCCCTGCTCTTCAAACAGAGGTAGCGCCGCTGCGCGGGTGCAGCGGCCTTTTTAGTGCTGTCATTGCGAGGAGCGCAGCGACGAAGCAATCTCATGACCTTGCTTCAGGCCTTACGTCTTCGAACGTGAGATTGCCACGCCCTTCGTGCCCGCAATGACAGGGTTAAAGTGTAGGGGTTCAGGTGCGCCCGCAATGACAACATTACAATGAAGGGCTATGCGCCCGGATCGAGCACGCGGCCGATGAATAGAACAGTGCCCGTGCTGTTATCGCGTATGAGGAAGATGAAAGGCCGGTCGATTGTGACCTCGATAACATCGCCCGCGGGCATGGCCGTCTCCCGCATCACAACGGCGGTAGCGGCGGCGGCCTCGGTGCCTGATTCATCGACGCCCACAAAGGCCTTGTGAATGACGTCCGAGATCTGCAGGTCGCGTTTGCCCGTCATGCCGGAGAAATCGGCCTTACCCGAAAAGGCATCCTGCATGCCCAGGGTGGACAGCGTTTTCTTGAGGCTGAAGTCACGGGTGAACTCAAAGCGCGGCAGGGTCAGCTCGACCCTCCTGGTCTCCAGCGCATTTACTATAGAGGCGACCTGTTTGGCATCCAGCGTTTTCTCGAAGGCGGTGAACTGTCCGGTACGAGGCAGCAGGATGAGCATGGAGGTCTCACGCCCGTCGTAGGGCAGCTCCACGGCCTGGTAGTCTTTGCCTTCGATGTAGCGCAGCGACTCGGTCTGGTGCATCAGGGGCACATTTAGCTGGCTCCCGTCGAGCAGGTGGAAGGGTCCCTGCGCGGTAGCACCCTTCTCGAAGGGATACTGCCAGGCAGCGTTGAAGTAGATGGCATTGGTGAGCACCAGGCGGGTGTAAATATCGATGACGCCCTGCGGGATGAGGTCCTCTATGCGGCCCTCCGTCTGGTCAGTGACCCACTTATTGATGGTAAGGCGTGCGGGCTCGGGCGCCGCCGCGAAATCGAGTATCCTGAGGCCGGCGCCGTAGTTATCGGCCAGCGTATCCAGGAAGCTGGTAAGGAACTCATAGCCCTTCTGTCCCCAGATAGCATTGACGATGTTCAACCTGAAGCCCTTGCCGTCCTTGCCTCTGGCGCCCTGGCCGCGCTTGCTCAACTGGCTGTCCAGGCTGTTGAAGGCGGGGTGCAGGCTGGTCTGCGGCAGGGTATAGTGCAGGGTATCCGCCATCTGGCTGGCTGTGGTACCCTGCGCGCCGGCATAGGTCATAGCCAGCGCCAGCGAGATGCTGTAGGGGGAGTAGAACAGGTTGCCGCCATCGTCTTTCAGCGCCCCGTAGAGGTCAAAGGCGAAGGCATTATTGCCGTCCACCAGCGCCCGGGCGTCCGCCGGGCTGACCTGCGGTGAGGCGACCTGCTGCTTATCCGATTTAACCAGCGCGCCGGCCGGCTGGGCAGGCTGCAGCGGGGAGGGAGACGATGGTGCACAGGCCGTAAGCCCGATCAATAAGCCCATGCCGAGCGTGGCCGCTATCCTCAAACAGATATTCATCCTGGTTAACCTCCGTTGTTTTCTCATTATAGATAACGGCCGCCGAGCCGGAAAGTTTATCCGTTGTCAACCGCGACTGTAAAGTACACTGTAATGTTTGACAGGGTTGCACCGCACAAGCACAATAAATAGCAGCCAAAATCCGGCAGGTGAGCTGAATTAGTATGTCAATGAGCATGAGAAGGATATGGCCGGCGTTATTGCTGTGCGCCGTCATGATGCTGGCGGGAGCGGCAAATGCCCAGCGGGTGCTGGCCGCTGACGCCGAGAGGATAGACCGGTACACCACCAGGCATACAGACCCGCAGGGTAAGGTGGTGTACCGGGTCATGGTGCCTGGCTCCCCGCCTCCGGCGGTGCTGATGAAGGCGGCTGCTATCCCGGTGCCGGATATTCAAGCGGGGATCAATTCGCTGACAGGTGTGCCGGCCTTCAACTGGATCTACGGATGCTCGGCCACTGCAGCCGCCATGCTGGCCGGCTATTATGACCAGCCGGCGCAGGGCTACACCAATATCTACAGCGGGCCGGCCAACGGCGGGGTCTGCCCGCTTAACAACGAGGACTGGTGGGCGAATATGGCCTATGCTGCTACCTGCGGTACCGCGGTGACCTGCGGCAATAGTCCTTTGAGCGCAACCAGGAACAACATCGACGGGCGTACCACCAGGGGAAGCGTGGACGACTACTGGCGGGCTTATAATTGCACCGGGGATCCTTACGCCACCGGCAGTTGGACTGAGCATGCCGCTGACTGCCTGGCCGACTTCATGGGCACCAGCCAGTGGGTCAAATATGGCAGCGGCTACGGGAACCCGGATGGCAGCACCAGCTTCTGGTTTGCCGGCGGCAATGAACCCCTCTATGACTATACCGGCATGGAGCCCCTCAGCCGCGACGGCTGCCACGGCATCAGGCTGTTTTTCGAGTCGCGCGGTTATAGCGTAACCAGTAACTTCAACCAGCGCATTTATGGATTTGACGGCATCGCCGCCGGGTTCACCTATGCCCGGTTCAAGGCCGAGATCGATGCCGGCCGGCCGGTTTTGATTCACGTCTACGGGCACACCATGCTCGGCGTGGGATATAACGACAGCGGCAGCTTAATCTACGTACATGATACCTGGGACCACGCAGTACACTCAATGGCCTGGGGCGGCACTTACTACGGTATGCAGCACAGGAGTGTAACCGTTGTACAGCTGGCGCCTGCCCCCCCTCCGGCGGCCCCCACCCTGTCATCTCCTGCCAGCGGGACAAGCGTGGCCGGCACGGCCGTGACATTGCAGTGGAATGCTACGGCCGGCGCTACTCAATACAGGCTTGAGGTCAACAGCAACTCCTCTTTCAGCGGCACGCAGGTATATAGTGCAGTAGTCAGCGGCACCAGCCAATCCGTGACATTGTTTAGTGGTTCAGGAAATACCTTCTACTGGCGCGTTTACGCGGGCAACGCCGCCGGTCGCTGGAGCAGTCCCTCGCAGGTATGGAGCTTCATCTATGCAGGCACGGGGTTCTTGATAGGGACATATCCAACGCCATCATCCTCAGCCGGCGGGATAGCCCCTCCGGCTCCGGCTCCGGCGCCGCCGGTGCCCCTGCCCCCGCCGGTAGTCCAGGTGGCCAGCCTGCCGGCCAGCGCAAAAGCACCCGATACCACGGACTCGGTCGTTGACTCTATTCTCGTTTTCAGCATCACGCTGCTGGCAATTGCCTTCCTGATCGGCCTTGCTATAATCTGGCGCCGCGGACAGAAGGGGCTTTTTTAGTGCTGTTGCGAGGAGCGCAGCGACGAAGCAATCTACTCACCGCGGACAGATTGCCGCGCCCTTCGGCTGCCACGCCTTCGGCTCGCAGCTTCGGCTCACCGCAATGACAGTATTAAAAATGACGGCATTAAGTATTAGTCATATGCCAATTGTTTAAATGGTTAGGATTAGTTATGAAAATGCAGTTGACAGGGCAGGCACGGGCATGTAGTATTAGAACTTTCGGTTCTAATGCGTCATGCTTATAAACTGATAAAAGTGAAATGCTGTTGACAAGTGCGGTAAATCATCCTGCTGCGGCGTGGCAGGCAGAGGAGGTACTATTAATCACCACATAAATTTCCCCATGGTAATACCGCTAATTGACGCTTACACGGTATTTCTTACACAGTATTTTTTGACAAAATCAAGGAAATCAGTTAAATTGTTTCCATTAACATCTTTTATCCATGGAGTGAGTAAGATGTGGAATACCAGCAGCAGTCGAAGATCGCGCAGCATAAAGCAACTCTCTGCTATTTTAGCAATATGCTTCGGGTTTTTTATATTTATTGGAGGTATGTCGTGCTCTGCAGCACCAACGACCGGGGAGACAAACCAGACTACGATGGAAATTTTAAACGCTACAATGGCATACATCAAGGCTAACCATCCCGATGCGGCCGTATTCCTGGGTAACACTGGTAACTTTACTAAGACAGGTGACATTGGAAAGGATGTTGACGGCTACACCGGGGTAACCTACTCTGGGAACGGGTGGACCATAAGCATAGGGCATGCAGTGGTGCCACATTATGTATATGGTATCCGGGCTGATTATGGCAACGGGAAAATAATGTGGATAGGCACCAGCCAGAATGGGCAGATAAAAGAAGAGAGTTATACCAGGTCGAATTAGCATACTTTATTATATCTGCAGCTAATACGATACTGTGGCTCCGGAATATCCTGTTTCACCGGGTGAACGGGTGAAGCAGTTGGCCAATATAATATAAAGAGAAGGAGAAATGTTGTGAGATCGAATCTCAGTGTGATTTTCCGTAATTGTCTTACCATTGCCCTATTGCTTATCGTGCTTCTCTCGGCCATACCTGCGGGAGAGAATGTTTACGCCTCAAACGAGAATGTAGAACCGGCGGTGTCGGCGCTGCTTCAAGCAGATCCGCCCCAGTCCCATCCCATAATGTATATGACAGCGGAGCAGGTACGGGCTGAAGAAGCTGAGTCTGCCAGATTGCCCCGCGCTTATATCGACCCGCAAATCCAGGTTGACCTGGCAGCAAATCTGGATGGAACATCCAAAAACCTGCTATCGCTACTACAATATACTCCGGCACAGCGAAATCAAGGGAACTGCGGCGACTGCTGGACATGGGCGGGGACGGGTTGCCTGGAGGTAGCGCTTAATGTCCAGCGGGGCATCATGGATAGGCTCTCAGTTCAATACATAAACTCAAATTACAATTCAGGTAGCGGCTCTGGCTTTGCATGCTGCGGTGGTAGCGCGTCGGGGTTCGCCACCTTTTACCAAAGCAAGCTGAAGGCGATACCCTGGTCCAATACCAACGCCGGTTTCGTTGATGCCGGTCGGGCGTGCGGGGGAAGCACGGCAATGTCTGCCGCCTCCATCAGCACCACTCCCAATTATCCCATGAGCTCTTGCACTGCTTCGCAGATTTCCACACACGGGATATCGCAGGCGACTGCCATCGCCAATATTAAGAATGTTTTGAATCAGAATAAGGCTATCTACTTTAGCTTCCGCCAGGCAAATACTGCCGACTGGAACGCCTTTGGCACCTTCTGGGATAACCAGCCTGAAACGACTCTCTGGAGCGGAGGCTATTCATGCGGCGAAACGTGGGGAGCAGGTGCAGGCGGCCACGCGGTTCTCTGCGTTGGGTACGACGATTCCGGCTCAAACCCGTACTGGCTTATGCTGAATAGCTGGGGATCACGGACCAATCGTCCCAACGGCCTTTTCAGGATACCCATGAATTATAGCTACGATTGTTCTATTACCAATGCCGGTTATGCCACTAACTGGTATACGATTGTACCTGTGTTCACGGGAGGCGGCGCACTGCCAGCAACACCCACGCTGGTAGCGCCCTACGGCACGACAGTATCGTTCAAGTGGAACGCCGTTAGCGGTGCGTCCAACTATATTATCGAGGTCAGCACCAGCTCCACCTTTGCCGCCGCCGGCCAGGTTTACTATGGCAGTGTCGGCAACGTAACCACCAAGGAGATATCAGGCATACCTGCCGGCATTCGCTGCTACTGGAGGGTCAGGGCTTATAATGCCACGGGCTGGGGCGCCTACAGGGAAGGCACGAGCTTCATACTGGGAACGGCCTCGTCGACCACCGGCATTCATGTGACTATACCCAATACGAACCTGTTCTGGTCGATCGACTCCACCCGCACTATCACCTGGACCTATACCGGCGGCAACAGCGCCACGGTTAAGATCGAGCTGCTCAAAAACGGCGTGCTCAACCGCACCATCGCTAGCTCCATACCCATAAGCAGGGGCGGCAGCGCAGGCAGCGGCAGCTATAACTGGTACATACCCGCCAGCCAGGCCACGGGCAGCGATTTCAAGGTAAAGGTGACTGTCAACGGTACCAGCCTGACCGATTCCAGCGATGTCAACTTCACCATCAAGGCCCCGCAGAGGATACAGGTCGAGCTGAGCTGGAACACAATTAATACTGACGTAGATACAATGTTCTATAGCCCCACCAACAGCCTCTGCTACTATGGCAATAAAATCCCCAGCTGGGGAACCTACGGGAACCCGGTGCTCGACCGCGATGATACCGACGGCTACGGCCCTGAGGTGCTCACGCTGGATAACCCGGGGACGGGCACTTACAAATACAAGGTTTACTACTATAGCAACCACGGTCACGCCACACCTGCGACCACAGCCACGGTAAAGGTGTGGATCAACGGCGACCTCAAGGGCACCTGGAGCCAGGCGATAACAAACTACCAGACCTGGAATGTCTGCACTATAGCCTGGTCAACTGCAACCGATACCGGCACCGTGGCCTATGTGGGCGGCGTATCCGAGCCTCCTGCCGGCGAAATCCAGCAGGACAAGCCGCAGCAGCAGTCCGGTGCAATCGATAACGACGTCTCCCAGACCGCTGAAGAGATGACGCCCGCGGTTCTTGAGTCCGGCGCAATCGATAACGATGTCTCCCAGACAGATGAAGAGATGACGCCCGCAGGTCTTGAAATAGATAATCCTGGCGTGGCTGGCACGCCCACGGCGGTCGCGCCCTACGGCACTACCATGAGGTTCAAGTGGAACGCCACTACCGGCGCAAACAAGTACTTTCTGGAAGTGAACAGCAGCTCATCTTTTGCAACCTCCGGCCAGAAGTACTATGCCAATGTCGGCAACGTCACCTCCAGGGAAGTATCCGGACTGGTCACCGGCACGCGTTACTACTGGCGCCTGTGGTCGGGCAACACGGCCGGCTGGTGCACCACTCCCAGGGTAGGCACGAGCTTTATACTGGGCACTGCCTCCTCACCACCCACCGGCATCACGGTCACCTACCCCACCAACCCCGACGTGTGGTCGATAGGCACTACCCGCACCATCAGATGGACCTACACCGGCGGCAACAGCGGCACGGTGAAGATCGAGCTGTTCAAGGGCGGCGTGCTCAACCGCACCATCGCCACGGCCGCAGCCGTGGGCAGCGGCGGCAGCGGCAGCTATAACTGGACCATACCTTCAGGTCAGACGACGGGCACTGACTTCAAGATAAAGGTGACTGTCAACGGTACCAGCCTGAACGATTCCAGCAACTACAATTTCGAAATCAAGCAGGCCGTCAATATCGAGGTGCGCCTGACCTGGAGCACAAACTACGATGATGTGGATGCACACCTGATCAAGCCCGGCGGCTCATATACGCCACGCACCGGCCACAACAACACCGAGTGCGATTACCCGTATAAGGGAATAAATATTAACTGGGGCACCCAGGGCATCGCGCAGCTCGACCTGGATGATGTCAACGGCTACGGCCCAGAGGTGATCACAGTACGCGGCATCACCACCCCCGGCACCTACCTGTACAAGACCTATTATTACGCAGATTACAGTACTGCCGGTGCCTCCACGGCCACGGTCACAGTCTACATCAACGGCGTCAACAAAGGCTCGATGAGCAAATCCATAACGCAGTACCAGACCTGGAACACCTGCTCGATATACTACAGCGGGTCAGCCGCAACGAGCACCGTGACCTGGTCGAACACCGTATCCGAGCCTCCTGCCGGCGAAATCCAGCAGTCCAAACCAAAGTAATCTCCTGCACATCTCAGCCTTTAAAATGAAGGCGCCCCGCGGGGCGCCTTCATTTTAATCACAATAACGGCGTCCCTGCTGATAAAACAGCCAAACCACTGGTTAACCTGCTCACCGGAAAATAGCGCAGGCTGCCCTGATTTTTTCGCTAATTTAGCGCAGATGGTACGAAAGTACCATCTCACTATCTGGTTAATCGCAATTTACCGAACCGGCGAACGCAACCACCGCGCGGCATAAACTTGACAGTTAAAGGTAATTGGCATATAAAGATTCATAGATGAGGGTTGAAAAATAAGGTAACTGTCAATGTTTTAGCTGACCGGGGTTAAGTCTACCGGCCAGCCTTTGACAGGGCAAAGGGAGGTATTTAAAAATGAGGTTTGCTAAGAGAAAGGGAGTTTTATTTCTGCTTTTCCTGTTTACAGCCCTGGCGGCGATAGCGGTTACGGCTATGCCCGCGGCCCTATCTGCCGATGATTCCCAGGTGCTACAGGCGGCGCCGATCAACCCCGCATTTGAGGACTACATCAAAAACATGGAGAAGATAGCCGGGGGAGACCGGGCACTCGCGCAGGAGTACAGCTACGGATACAGGCCGCCGACGGTGAACCTGAGCTATATAGAGTCCACGCGGGGTCTGAATAGTTCAAATATGCAGGCTGCCGGAGCGGATCTGATCGAGCTGCCTGCTAACTTTAGCTGGAGGACGCCGACCAACAGGGTCACATCTGTTAAGAATCAAAGTCCCTGTGGCACCTGCTGGACTTTCGGCAATACCAACGTAATGGAGTCAAGGGTGTGGATAAGCGGCGGCGCGGAAAACGCTAATTACTCGGAACAGGCCGTTAACTGCTGCACGGACCCATGCTGGACCGCACTGGCGGCTGACCGCTGCAATAATGGTGGAAATGATTTCAAGGCGCAGGATACCTTCATCAAGAAAGGCGCCAGGCAGGAGCTCTGCCAGCCGTACAATACCGGCACTATCAATACGCAGGCCTGCCTGACTTGCACACCAGCCTACCAGACCACTAACTTTGTCTGGGTGGCCTATATTGATACAACCACGGCGGCCAGGGATGCCATCAAGTACGCCATCCAGACTTACGGGCCGGTAACCGTTGCCTATTATAGTAATCCTTCGTGTTATTATTCAGGACACAAGTACTACTATACAGGTACCAGTAATCCTAACCACCTGGTCAGCATAGTCGGCTGGGACGATACGGTCACACATCCTTCAGGTGGTGGCAGCGGCGCCTGGCTGGCCAAAAACAGCTGGGGCGGGACCTGGGGCAACAGCGGCTACTTCTGGATGTGCTACGGCAAGGCACGGGCAACCGACTTCGGCTCGCTGCGGGCCGTCAAGGCCTACACCAGCGCCGAGAAGCTGTATTACTGGGACGAGGCCGGCTGGGTGAACAGCTGCGGCTATGTCGGCGCCACCACGGCCTGGATGGCGAATATATTCACCGCCTCGCCGGCGGGCAACCTCACACATGTCGACTTTTACGCCACCACTGCCTACGAACATTATGATATCAGGGTTTACAAGAGCGGCAACATCAACAGCCTGGGCACCGCCGTGACCTTCCACACCGGCACGTGCGGCAACGCGCCCGGCTACTATTCCATTCCGCTTAACACCCCGGTGGAATTGAGCAACGGGCAGGCCTTCACCGTGGTCGTCAAGATGACGACAAACGGTTATACATATCCGTTATCATACGAAAGGGTAGTGACCGGCTGCAATCCCGCCATACAGGCCGGTAAAAGTTACATCAGTTCCAGTGGAAGCGGTTGGACGGACCTGGCGACATCTACTCTTCACGGGAATGTCTGCCTGCGTGCCCGGGTGACGAGCGTCCCTGCCAGGCCGACAGTGCTCTACCCCCGCATTCCAGGCACCTCGATAACCCTGCGCTGGGGCGCCGTCCCTACGGCGACCAGGTACTGGTTACAGGTGAACGACGAAATCGACTTTACCGGGACCTGGAAGTACAGCAACAACGCGCTGACCACGAATTATGCTACGGCCACCGGTTTCGCCAACCTCGACAATAAAATTTGGTACTGGCGGGTGCGGGCGGGCAACGCGGGCTGGAGCACCAGCTGGTCAGATGTCCAGAGGTTCAGAAATTGAACCCGGGCAGAGAATAACTGCCGTTACGCCCGTGGCAGGGCGGCCAACGGCATATTAAGCTCCAGCAAGCGTAGCCAATGTCAGGTGAACGGCAGACAACAGCGAAAATGGCGCGGCGGGAGGGATTACCCGCCGCGTTATCGTTAGCGGGTGTAAAATATAGATAAGGAGATATTAAGCATGAATCGAGGACTGACCCTGTTAGTTGCCCTGCTGGCCCTGCCACTGCTGATGCCGGCCTGCTCACCCGGGACACCGGGAATGCAGGGTGCAACCGTGGAGGTCTCCTGCGATGATTTCATGAAGAACAGCCATCTCAGCAGGCAGGTGAACGTGACCGCTGGCAGCACCATCACCTTAAGCCTGTGCTCCAATCCTTCGACGGGCTTCGAGTGGTCCAGGGATGCCAGGATCAGCGACAGCAGCGTAATCCAGAAGGTTGATCATGCGTACCAGGAGCCGGGAGCCAGGGGTACCGTGGGAGCCGCCGGCAAGGAAGTATGGACTTTCAAGGCGCTCAAGCAAGGCACCTGCACCGTATCACTGGAATACAGCCGGCCGTGGCAGGGTGGGGAGAAAGGGCAGTGGACTTACACGCTGACCATTGTAGTTAAATAGGTTTACGGATTATTAACAGACGCATGGTTGATAGCGCAATCTCAAGCAAACGCCGGGCATACCGGGAGCTGCTCGAGCAGTCCGCGCGTGAAATCGTGGACAGGCTAGCCCCTTTAAACGCCCAAAAAATCAGCCTGTTTGGCTCATATGCCAGAGGCCGGGCCGACCTCTTCACCGACCTGGATGTGCTGGTGATCATGGACACTGACAGGCCCTTTATTGATAGGACCGCGGAGATCTATAAACTGCTGGCTTTGCCCGTTGATGCCGACATACTGTGCTATACCCCGGCCGAGTATAAGGAAATGCAGGATACACCTTTTCTGAAAAGCATCCTGGCCGATGAGGTAGTTTTGTATGAGAAAAAACCCGGTTGAGGAAGGGAAAAGATGGCTTGAGCAGGCTGAAGAGGACCTGAAGTGGGCCGCTGACCTGGCGGAGCGGGGTGGGTATCACATAAGCTGTTTTTTGGCACAGCAGGTTGGCGAGAAGGCATTAAAGGCCTTTCTCTATGCCCGCGGTGAGGAACTGGTCATCGGGCATTCAGTGCAAAGGCTATGCGCTGCGGCTGCGGAGTTTGACCGGGATTTCACAAAAAAGGCAAGGAGCTGGTCCATACTTGACAGCTATTATGTAGCAACCCGCTATCCGAACGGCCTGCCCGACAGTATCCCGGCCAGGGTTTATACATCACAGGCCGCTGCCACCGCAGTCAAGATCGCCACTGACATGGTCAGCACGGTCAGGCAGAAAATAAGAGATATGTAGAGACCTTAGAACCAGTCCGGAGGCCGGTCTCACCTCGGGTTATTGCACCAGGTACTGGCGCGTCAAGGCCGGCAACACCACCGGCTGATCGGCCGCCTTCAACAGCCGGAACTTCAGCATCAATCCGTAATACGGCTCTGCATCACATTGCTGACAAAACAGTGCGGCTGATAACCAGGGCGTGTTGCGTCAAAATAAACTGTTACTGCAAGGGTTGACTTTTCGATAACTTCGGCATAGAGTAATCCCATACGCAAAATAAAGCATCCACGCGCGTCCGATGGTAAAGGCTGGCATACGAACGTCTGGCGGCAAAGTCAAAGAGTAGATAGATAGGAGGAAGTGAAATGAGCAAGAAAGGTATGGCGATAGCATGTTTAATCCTGGCTGCCCTGTTTTTACTGGCGGAGCTCTGGCCGGTACAGGTACAGGCGGCTGCCGAATGGGTGAAGAGGTACAACGGGCCGGTAAACGGCGATGACCATGCATGCGCAATCGCCGTGGACGGCCTGGGAAATGTGTATGTAACAGGGTACTGCGAATGGACCGGCAGTTACGATTATATGACGACCAAATACAACAGCGCCGGCACGGTGCAGTGGAGGAGAAGATATGACGGGCCGTCGCACAGCGACGATCAAGCATATGCCATTGCCGTGGATGGCGCGGGCAATGTTTATGTCACCGGGGAGAGCCCTGCACTGGGCGTAGGCCAGGATTATGCCACCATAAAATACAACAGCACCGGCACGGTGCAATGGGTGAAAAGATACAACGGGGCAGTGAACGGCTATGATAGTGCAAGGGCTATTACCGTGGACGGCTCGGGCAATGTTTATGTCACCGGCGGGAGCCGCGGATCGGGGGGAAACCAGGATTACGCCACCATAAAATACAATAGCGCCGGCACCAGGCTCTGGGTGAAAAGATACAACGGGCCGGGAAATGGCAATGATAAGGCAGCGGCCATTGCAGTGGATGGTTCGGACAATGTTTATGTCACCGGGGAGAGCCGCGGATCGGGCAGCGGCCAGGATTATGCCACCATAAAATATAACAGCTCAGGTGTCCCACAGTGGGTTAAAAGATACAATGGCGCGGGAAATGGGGATGATGCGGCATGCGCAATCGGTATGGACTGTGCGGGGAATGTGTACGTTACAGGTTACTGCAGGTGGAGTGCTAATAATGATTTTATGACCATAAAATACAGCAGCGGTGGTGTCCGTCAATGGATAAGAAGATACAACGGGCCGGGAAATGGTCACGATGCTGCCACAGCAATAGCCGTAGATTATGCCGGCACAGCCTGCGTTAGCGGAATCTGTCGTGGCGCGGGTGGGACTTATGATTGCGCGACGGTTAAATACAATAGCGCCGGAGTCCAGCAGTGGGTGCGCGGATACGCCGGCCCTGCAGGTGGGGATGATTATGCAAATGCAATTACACTTGACAACACGGGCAATGTCTATATCGCTGGAGCGAGCGAAAGAAGCCCCGGAAGTAATGAGGATTGCATAACCATAAAATACAGCAGCGCCGGAGTCCGGCAGTGGGTTGAGAGGTACAACGGGCCGGCTAACGCTGCCGACATCGGCTATGGAATCGCCGTGGATGGTGCGGGCAATGCATATGTTGCGGGATATAGCACCGGCACTACCACCGGCCGTGACTGGTTAGTGATAAAGTATTAAGCCTGGATTGAAGCAGCATAAGCTGTATTACGTGTATAAAAATAGGAGGCATGTGTGAAATGAGCAAGAAAGGAATTGGCGCAATTGGTTTGGTACTGGCCATTTTGTTTTTGCTGGCGGAGCTCTGGCCGGTGCAGGTACAGGCGGCCGCCGAATGGGTGAAGAGGTACAGCAGCCCGGGGAACAGCTCTGACGAACCAGGGGCAATCGCCGTGGACAGCCTGGGAAATGTGTATGTAAGCGGACGCGCTCGCGGGACCTATAGCCATGATTATCTGACGATCAAATACAACAGCGCCGGCGCGGTGCAGTGGAGGAGAAGATATAACGGACCGCAGGGCAGCGCCGATTATGCATATGCCATGGCCGTTGATGGTTCGAGCAATGTTTATGTCACCGGGGAGAGCGCCGGAGTGAGTAGCCTCCAGGACTACGCCACCATAAAATACAACAGCGCAGGCACAAGGCAATGGGTGAGAAGATACAACGGGCCGGGAAATGGCAATGATAAGGCAACGGCCGTTGCGGTGGATGGTTCGGGCAATGTTTATATCACCGGGGAGAGCCGCGGATCGGGGGGAAACCAGGATTACGCCACCATGAAATACAACAGCGCCGGCACAAGGCTCTGGGTGAAAAGATATAACGGGCCGGGAAATGGCGATGATAAGGCAACGGCCATTGTGGTGGATGGTTCGGGCAATGTTTATGTCACCGGGGAGAGCCGCGGATCGGGGGGAAACCAGGATTATGCCACCATAAAATACAACAGCGCCGGCGTCCAGCAGTGGGTTAAAAGATACAACGGCGCGGGAAATGGGCTTGACGTGGCAAAAGCAATCGGCAGGGATGGGGCGGGTAACGTGTATGTTACAGGCGTTTGCCAGTGGAGCGCTAATAATGATTTTATAACGATAAAATACAACAGCGGCGGAGTCCGGCAATGGGTGAGAAGATATAACGGGCCGGGAAATGGTTGGGATACTGCCCTGGCAATGGCCGTAGATAATTGCGGCACGGTCTATGCAAGCGGAATAAGTTATGGTGCTGGTGCGGGTGGGACTTTTGATTACGCGACGGTTAAATACAACAGCGCCGGCGCTATGCAGTGGGTGCGCAGATACGCCGGCCCCGCAGGCGGGTATGATTGCGTATATGCAATAGTCCTGGACGTCACGGGCAATGTTTATATCACCGGGCAGAGCGAAAGAAGCCCCGGAAGTAATTACGATTACGCAACCATAAAATACAGCAGCGCCGGCGTCAGGCAGTGGGTTGAGAGGTACAATGGGCCGGCTAACGATAACGACACCGGCTATAGAATCGCCGTGGATGGTGCGGGCAATGCATATGTTGCGGGATGTAGCACCGGCACTACCACCGGCCGTGACTGGGTGACGATCAAGTACTGAAACAAAGTATATATTCTACTTTAACCTGTATATATTACTGCCAGGCTGGCTGCAGCACCGCGGCAGGCCAGGTTAACGAATTCACGTTGACCTTACTGCCAGAATATCGCAACACGGGAATGTTGTATTATTTTTTTAGCTGTACTATAATTGTACTACAATATGAGTACAATGCATGACCGTGTAACCATCAAGATACCGCGCAGCCTCTACCTGACCCTCGGGCAGATGATCGCGGGCAGCGGCTTTTCCAGCGTCAACGAGTTCATCGTCTTCGTGATGCGCACGCTGGCCGCCGGCGGCGGGCTGACGGGCGAGGGAAAGTACGACCTTAGTGAAGTGAATGAGATACGCCAGCGCCTGAAGAAGCTGGGCTATTTAAAGGATTGAAGATGAACGAAGAACAGAAAAACGTCTACCTGCCGGCCGACCTCTACAATGTGCTGCAGCAAAGGGCTAAAGCCAGGGGATTCGACACGCCCGACAGCTATATTGCCGCCCTGTTGCGGGACATGCTGAAAGCCGAAAAGGCAACTGGCCAGGATGACAGCCAGGAAGAGGCCGATATCAAGAAGAGGCTCAAGGACCTGGGCTATTTGAGCTGAATGAAAGATGAAAGATTAAAGATAAAAGATGAAAGATTAAAGATAAAAGATTAAAAATAAAAGATTAAAAATCAAAGATTAAAGATCAAAGATTAAAGATAAAAGATAAAAGATTAAAAATCAAAGATCAAAGATCAAAGATAAAAAATCAAAAATAAAAGAGCAAAGCGGAGGCTAAATTTGAGGCTGTTTTTGTTGTGCGTGGTAATCTCAATTATGCTGCTGTCCTCGTTTGCCGGCTGCAGCCAGAATAAGCCTGTGGATACGACCATACACGTGTACACGCGGTCGGACGCCTGCGGGGCGGCGGAAACCTGGGCCAAGTACCTGAACAACAGCAAGCAGGAGGACCTGAAGGGCATAGCCGTGTTCGGTGACCCGGGGCTGGCCGAGGCCGTGGCCAGGGACCGCAGCGGCATTGGCTTCAACAACATCGGCTTCGCCTACGACGTGAAGACGGGCGACCAGCTTACGGGGCTGTGCGTGATACCCATCGACGTGAATGAGAACGGCAGGATCGACGCCGATGAGGATTTCTACGGGAAGAAGAGCAGCCTGGTCAAGGCCATAGCCGGGGGGCGCTTTCCCTCACCGCCCGCCCGCGACCTGCACCTGGTGACTAAAGACGAGTTCAAAGGCCTGTCCAGGGAGTTCGTGCGCTGGATCCTCAGCGACGGGCAGAAGTACGTTGACGAGATGGGCTATGTGAACCTGCCTGACGATAAGATCAAGCAGGAATTGAATAAGCTGGGCCCGGCCGACCCCTCCTTAACCATTAAGGGCGTGATCACGGTATCAGGCGCCTGGGCGCTGTACCCCATGGTGGTCAGGTGGGCTGAGGAATACCAGAAGGCCTATCCCGGCGTGAAAGTTGATATTTCGGCGGGCGGCGCCGGCAAGGGCATGGTGGATGCGCTGAGCGGCATGGTAGACCTGGGTATGATCTCGCGGGAGATCTATGCCGAGGAATCGGGCAAAGGCGCCTGCTGGGCCTCGGTGGTCAAGGACGCGGTGGTGCCCGTGACCAACCGGGCTAACCCACTGCTGCCGGAGATATTGTCCCGGGGCTTAACCCGTCAGGCCTTCATTGATATCTGGATAACCGGAAAAACATCTGACTGGAAGGCGGCTGTTCAACAGCCATGATTGACCGCAACCGCTGGCGCGGGCTGAAGGACCTGCTGGCCAGCCGGCTGATGCTGGGGGCGACAATCTTCGCCTCAGCGCTGGTGGTTTTTATCGCCATCGGGCTGCTGATCAAGTCCTGGCCGATCCTGGCACTGAAGCCGCTGCCCGACCTCATCTTCTCGTCGGCCTGGTCGCCCATGCGCGGTGCGTTCGGCTTCTGGCCTTTCATTGTCGGCACCTTCGCGGTCACCGCGGTGGCGCTGGTGATAGCCGTGCCGCTGTGCATACTGACGGCCATTTACCTGGCCGAGTACGCGCCCGGCTATATCAGGAACGCGGCCAAACCCGTCATCGACCTGCTGGCGGGCATACCGTCGGTGGTTTATGGGCTGTGCGGCTTGCTGGCCGTGGTACCGGCGGTGAGGGAGCTGGCCGCGCTGTGCGGTGTGGCCACCGGCGGCTACAATGTGCTGTCCGGCGGCATCGTGCTGGCGGTGATGGTCTTCCCCATCATCATAGCCATCTCAGAGGAGGTTATCAGGAACGTCCCGGACGGCATGCGGGAGGTGCCGGTGGCGCTGGGTGCCACCAAATGGCAGGCCACAAGATTAATAGTCGCGCGCAGCGCGTTGCCGGGCATCATGGCGGCTATTATACTGGGCTTCAGCCGCGCCTTCGGCGAGACCATGGCGGTGCTGATGGTGGTGGGGAACGTGGCCAAAATACCGGCCTCGGTCTTCGATCCCGCCTACCCGCTGGCAGCGCTGATAGCCAATAACTACGGCGAGATGATGTCCATACCCCTGTATGATGCGGCCATCCTTTTCGCCGCGCTGATACTGCTGGTGCTGGTGGTGCTGTTCAACCTGGGCGCCAGCTATATTTTAATCAGGGTGGAGAACAGATATGCGGCGTGATCCAAGGAGGGCCGAGGAGAATACCTTCAGGGTGCTGATGATAGCTGCCGCGGCCGTGGTGGCGGGCAGCCTGCTGTTCGTTTTCGCGGTGGTGCTGGTCAAAGGCCTGCCGGCCATGAGCCTGGAGATGATCACCAGCGTACCGAAGGGCGGGTATTACCTGGGCGGCGGCGGAGGCATCCTCAACGCCATCGTAGGATCGCTGTACCTGGCCTGCGGGGCGACACTGCTGGCGCTGCTGCTGGCCCTGCCGGTGGCCTTATACCTGCAGAAAGATTATATCGGCAGGTCAGGCCTGGCGCGTGCGGTGAGGTTCTCGCTGGACGTGGTCTTCGGTGTGCCTTCCATCGTCTACGGCGTGTTTGGCTTCATCATCATGCTCTACCTGGGCGTCAGGGCCAGCCTGCTGGGCGGGATACTGGTGCTGACGCTGCTGGAGCTGCCCATCATGATACGCGCCATGGACGAGGTCATCAGGACGGTGCCCGCAGAGCTCAAGGCAGCGTCCTACGCCATGGGCGCCAACCGGCTGGAAACGACGCTGCGGGTGGTGTTAAAGCAGGTGTTGCCGGGCGTGGTCAGTGCGGTCATACTGGCCTTCGGCCGGGGCATCGGCGACGCCGCCTCGATATTATTCACGGCGGGCTATACCGACAGCCTGCCGGGATCGCTGCTGGACCCGGTGGCCTCGCTGCCGCTGGCCGTCTTCTTCCAGTTAGGCACTCCTTTTCCCGAGGTGCAGCAGCGCGCCTACGCGGCAGCACTGATACTGCTGATACTGGTGCTGGCGCTGAGCATCCTCTCCAGATTGATAACGGCACGTTACAACAGGTACGTGATAAGGTAAAGGAAAGAGTAAAAATAAAAAAGCAAAAATAAAAAATAAAAGAGAAAAGATAAAAGAGAAAAGAGAAAAGAGTAAAAATAAAAGAGCAAAAATAAAAAATAAAAGAGTAAAAATCAAAGAGAAAAAATAAAAGAGTAAAGAGTAAAGAGAAGGGTATAGCAATGAGCATAGCTAAACCACATATCAGCGTGCAGGGACTGAACGTATTCTACGGCGGCCACAGCGCCCTGAATGACATCACGGTGGATATACCGGACCGGCAGATCACGGCCATCATCGGCCCCTCCGGCTGCGGCAAGACCACGCTGCTCAAGAGCTTCAACCGGCTGATCGACCTCAACGAGGAGGTGAAGGTGACGGGCACGGTGATCGTGGACGGACTGGACGTCTACAACGACCGGGAGGTGGACCCCACCTACATCAGGAAGAAAATGGGACTGCTCTTCCAGAAGCCCTTCCCGCTGCCCATGTCGATCTACGACAACGTGGCCTACGGCCCGCGCATACACGGCAGGTTACGTGCTAAAGAGATGGACCGGCTGGTGGAGCGTTACCTGCGCATGAGCGGCCTGTGGGACGAGGTCAGGGACAGGCTGGACAACCCGGCTTCCCGGCTCTCCCAGGGGCAGCAGCAGAGGCTGTGCCTGGCCAGGGCGCTGGCCGTGGAGCCGGAGATAATACTGGCCGACGAGCCGACCTCGGCGCTGGATCCCATATCGGCGCAGCATATCGAGAAGACCTTCATGGAGCTGAAGCAGGATTACACCATCGTGGTGGTCACGCACATCCTCCGGCAGGCCAGGCGGATTGCGGACTATTTGATATTTTTATACATGGGAGAGCTGATCGAACACGGGCCGGCCGAGGAAATACTGAATAATCCGCGGGAGGAGAAGACCCGCGCCTATATCAAGGGAGTGATAAGTTAAGCCGCGTTTACGCGTCTGGTAATAAACAAGTCAGGAGGCAACCACAGATGGATGCGTTGAAGGAGCTGGAAAACCGCAGTATCTATATCATCCGGGAGGCCTACGCCGAGTTCAAGCGGCCGGCCGTGCTGTGGAGCACGGGCAAGGACAGCACGGCCACGCTGTGGCTCTGCCGTGAGGCCTTCTTCGGTAAGATCCCCTTCC
>Ga0315289_10001724_pt1 | contig 33974 bp, 17 predicted proteins | sample YL17G11_40_MG_FD_203452 | JGI IMG/M metagenome (GOLD analysis project Ga0315289, IMG submission 203452) | Sediment microbial communities from Yellowstone Lake, YNP, Wyoming, USA - YL17G11_40 | ecosystem: Environmental > Aquatic > Freshwater > Lake > Sediment | place: USA: Wyoming | collected... | reverse complement strand
CCCCTCGATGTCGAACCTGTCTGCATAGACCAGGAGATGGACCATGGACTGAAAATCGTCTGGATCGGTGCCGCCAATATCCGTGGAGACAATCACCCGGTGCCGCGGCTCGCTCGGGGTGCCGTCCATCCCTTGAGAATCATACCATCTCCCGCAACCACTGAGTCCCAGCAGCACGATGGGCAGCACAATACCCTTTTCCATTCTCATGCCCAGACCCTTCACCTTCCCATTCTGACCGAGGGCTTCCCAGAGAACGCGATACCCTCGATCCGCCCTATGGTAACCGGCCCCAAATTCAGTACAAGACCTATTGCACCGGGGCCTGGTGCGTTGGTATGATAAAGCTCACAATTTGCGGAGGTATCGAACCATGAGAGCAAAAGACACATTTCAGCACAAAGCGCGTTGCATTCTGTGGTCTCTTCTTTGGGTGGCGGGATGGGTGCTGCCTGGACCTGTTGTCTCCGCCGCCACGTCGGCGCAGGAGCAGACGGCGCGGGTCAAGGAGTTCCTCTCCGACCCGAATGTCGTGACCTGCACGCTGGCGACGACGTCGATTTCCGGCCTCGATCTGCCGCCCAACCGTTTGCCGTCGTTCATCCGCCAACTGCAACAGCAGAAGAAGGAAAACGTCAAACAAGGTCAGGTCACGCTGGCCCAGCGTCCCTTCCGGGTCCTTCTGGGCGAGAGGCCCGAACGCGAGTTCTTCCTCTACGATGTCGAGAAGAAGTTCGGTCCGTACTGGTGGGGCTCCTGGAGTCTGTATTCGTACCACAAGATCGACGACAAGTTCTATGAGTTCGCCCTGCTGGAGGACGGCGCCAAGCTCGCCGCCCGGCCCTACCGGGGACCGCTGGGTACGATCAAAGTCGGCAAAGGAAAGCGCGAGCTGAACAAGGTCGAGTTCAACGGCTCCGTGCATCAAAAGGGATATGTCTCCGCGCCGATCGGGACGACTACGGAGTACTGGACCGGTGCGGTGAGCGAGTGCCGGGTCCCCGTCGGTGACTACACGGCCTACATCATGAGGATCACGTACGACAATCTGGCTATCGCTATCTCCAACAACTACCACACCAACGCCCAGGGCCGGCCCAGCAGCGAAAACCCGGTCTACGGCATGGCGGTTCGCGCCGACCGGCCGTACGTCCTGGATTTCTCGAACGACCCCGTGGTCGTGTTTGACCAGCCTCCCAAGGACAAGACCGTCTTCTCCCGCGGCGCGGAAATCCAGTTCGCGGCGGTCCTGGTCGATCCGAAGCTGGACATCATGATTCGCGGCCTGCAGGACACCGCCGTCCAGGTCGAGCAGGCCACGCCCACCGGCCAGAAGTACCAGCGCCCGAAGTCGCTCGACCCCAAGGTCGTGATCACCCGGGCGGACGGGGAGGTGGTGGCCCAGGGCGTCATGCCCTTTGGCTGAAGCGGCACCTGCGGGTACACGTGGCGTGTACCGAACGACCTGACCATAAGCGGCGACGCCGAAGTGTTGACCGTGACTGTGACCTACGACACCCAGAAGCTCTACGGCACCGTGACCGCCGCCCGAAAAATCGAGATCCGCAAATAGGCAGATCCGTCGTGCCATCCGTCGCCGCTCTGACGAGACGTGTAGGGGAGGATCTCTATCTCGAAATGCGCCTCGCGCCGGCCACGAGGCGCCCGCATCCGCGTCAGTCTCAGGACCGTCGCAGGGGAACGCGGAATGCCGCATCCAGGCGACACCAATAATTGGTGGCTGTCCCCTGTTTCCCTGTTTCCTGTTTCTGGCCATCCCCTCATGGTATGCTCCCCGCCTCGGTCGCCAACGCGAATAATGAATAATTACGACGTGACCCCCCGAGGTCCCATCTGCGGTGGGCCGGCTTGATTAGGGCAGACACGGGGGTCTGCCCCTACGGAAGACCGTCGCGACACGAAGGACAGCAAAGCAAGATCATCCGTCACTCTTGTGGCTTGGTGGCTTCGTGTGAGATTTAGCTGCTGAGGAACGCCGATTTTTCTTGTCTCTGGGGACCGCTTCGGGCACAATAATCCCAGCGAAGCACCTTTTGGCGAAAATGCTACGAGACGACGGTTGGGCTCCGGGTGGGCCGGACAAGGGTTGTGAGGTCGAAAGGTGGGATCGGGCGGAAGGCCCCCATGAGGAAAGTGAAATGTGTAGGTGCGACCCCTTGGCCCCCCCTTGGCCCCCTGGTTCCGAGGTAGAAGGGAGAGCTATCACTCATGGCACATTACGTTAACATGAAGAAGCTGGGTTCTGGAGGCTTCTGTGAAGTCTACACCTGTCGTCGGACGGACGATAGGGTGGTCTTCGCAAAGAAACTCCTCCAAAGATGCGATCAGGAGTCTGAAGAACGGTTCAGAAAAGAAGTACGCATGCTTGCCAATCTGGACCATCCACGTATCGTCAAAGTGATTGGTTTTCACGTCAAGGAATCTCCTCTCTGGTATATCATGCCGCGCTACAAGAGGTCCTTAGCCGATGAGTTTCCAGATATTGTTGGGAAGGAAGACCGTATTAAGATCATATTCTCTGCTGTTCTTGAAGGTATGCAGTATGCACACGAGCAGGGAATTGTCCACCGTGACTTGAAGCCTGAAAACATCCTACTAAACTCCGACAAAGACATAGTCGTATCTGACTTCGGTCTTGGGCTCTCCCTGCGGTCTCTTTCGACTCGTCACACCCCCACGGGGGTAGGGTTCGGGACTCCCGGCTATGAAGCGCCCGAGCAAGCACGGGATGCCAAATGCTGCGATACCCGCTCTGATGTATTCGCACTGGGCAGGATACTGTATGAGTTGTACACGGGAGACAATGCTCCTGCCATACAGGATCTAACCAAGGTGCCACCGGGTATTGCTATGATCGTAGACCGATGCACTAAAACACACCCGGACAAACGATTTCAGAATGCCGGTGAGCTACGTCTGGCCCTTTCAAGTCTCTGGGCAGTTGTCGATAGGCAAACAGATGAGGGCTGCGTGGAGACCATGCTCGCTAACGCAACGGCTCAAGGGAGTCTCTCGAAATCTGATATGGCCACTCTGGCAGCCTGCATGAATCGGTTACGTGACGACGATGACCTCATGCATAAGCTTGCCGTTGAACTCCCGGAGAAGGTCCTAAGCAGACTGTGGCTCCGCAACGCACACCTTGCGCGACACATGGTCACGCAGTTCGCACGGCAGGTGGCGGATCAAGGGTGGAGCTTCACGTACGTGGATACGATTGGGGACGCCTGCCTGAAGATTTGCCGTGTGATAGACGACCCGCAAGTTCGTGCAGAGATCGTCCACGCCATGGTGGAAGTGTCCGTATCGCACAGTAGATGGCGGGTAATGGACCAGGCGGCCGACCTACTGATGACCTACACATCGCCAGCCGAGGATCTCGCAATCGCGGAGGCCGTTCGTCCTATCGCCTTCCGTCTGGAGAGGCTTGAGGATCGGCTGCAGAAGAAGCGACTTGGGCCAAACGTTGCATCACTTCTGGAGAGTTAACATTGTGCCGAGCCGGTAGAAAAAAGGAACGCTTGATCGACGCCATGCTCATGGAAGTCCCGAGGTAGCGCCATGCCTCTTTCCAAGGAAGAGCAACAGTATATGGAGAACCAGCTTGACAGATGTGACGAGGCTCTGGCCGACAAGGTTGTCCTTGCGTCTGTTTTTGATGCGGAGTGGCGCAGGGCCTTCAGAGTGAACGTCCTTAGTGCTGACCGAATGGAAGACATAGGCTGCCCAACAGCATACGCCGCGACTATGACCATTTATCGGGAATGGCTACCAGCCGACTACCAGTCCCGTCTGGAAGAGGGTGCCGAGGTTCTTCTGCCAAAGCTTTGCGACGCTGATGAGAATGGTCTCATAAGCAGGCTGCGAGGCCCAGGATGCGTGTCGGCAGAGGAGGAGTTGCTTCTTGTGCGGAGCTTCGCTCTGGAATTCGGCAAAAATGCCATTGTTGGGCCGCAAGGCAACGCAAGCCAAACCCGACCTGAGTTCATGGTCCTTGTCAACGGACTTGAGATCGCCATCGAAGCCAAAGGGCTTCTTGACTCCGAGAACATCCGCTTGCACTGGCAGGCCGCCCGGTTTGTTGGGCACAATTACTGGGTGTCCCCCTTTGATACGACAGACCAAGACTTGAAACGCGTTGAGCACGCCATCAAGAAGAAGATCCAACAGGTCTCTGCGGTCGGCTCTGGCATTATCGTCTTCACTCAATACACCGCGTGGCCCCCCGCAGATATGACGGTCAATCTGATGCGCAGGATGGTTCTTGAACCCAGCACATACGGGATTGATGACCCTCATGCTGTACTCGCGGTTGGATATGTAGGCTACCGACTTATTCAAGGAGTGTGGTTCAATCCTCACGCGGCGGAACAATGCTGCATCGAGTCCGTTCTTCGCGACCGCCTACGGAAGGCTTTGAGGGACTCCTTCTACCCGCGCCCGGATGGAGTGTTCTTTGACGAAGCGATGGATGAGGAAAGCCACCGGGCGATGCTGGACAAGATGCACGATCGTCACTGAATCTGAAGAGAGGACGGCCAATAATGGAACCTTGGTACAAGGTAGCAACGCCGCGAAGAGAAGTCCGTGAAGGCCGCTCGGAGGGGGAAACGGGGGGAAACGGGGGACGCACCCTATTTTCCACTCGCCCTATCGTGTTTCTCGCGCGTCTCTCAGACTCCTACAACTATCCCTCTCATTTCGACCTCGCCAGATTCGTCTGGCGCACAAGAACCGCCAACCACTTCGTCGCAGCTTCATCAAGGGTGCTCCACTGGAGAGTATCATGGCAAATGTGTGCGCAGCACGCAAGGGAAAAAAGCGACAAGGCACAGGTGAAAAGCAAGAAGAGGAGCGTGGCCACAGGAGGCAAAAGGAAAGCGGGGCGATGTCTGGGGGACAACGGCCCCGCTGTTGATGTCCCTGGGACCGCCAATCTCCTGATTGGCCTTCTTAAAAAGAGCCGCTCGGGAGAGCGGCGGTCCCGGCCGCCTTGCCGCTGTCAAGGGAAGCACTACTCCAGCGCCAATCCTCCGGCCTCCCGACCAAGCCCGCCTTCACAGGGTTCTGGTGAATGTACTCGACCGTCTGTTGGAAGTGGCGGTCGTTGCGGATGAAGCGGTCCCAATACTCGGGGTACCATACGGGTGTGGGATTCGTGCCAATCGGGATAGGGCTCCCAAACGCGGAAGTATGCGTTTGGGGATCCAGATTGGCGTTCCCGGCGGTTCCGGCCTTGCGGAAATCACAGATCCCTCGGGCCGTGAGTTTCTTCCAGGAGGCCACAATCCTGGCCACCGCCCAGTTGTTCAGCGGCTGAAACAGGACATGCACGTGGTTGGGCATGACGACCCATGCCAGCAGTCGATAGCGCAGGCCGTCAAAATGCCAAAACGCACCCTGGACCAGGGCGGCCACGGCCGGCTGCCGCAGCACACAGGAGCCCTGCCCGGAATCGATCCAGGCCTCCACCCGTTGGCGGCGCTCGATGTCCTGCCTCTCCGGGGGAAGGGTTCGCACTTCTTCCTCCATCCGCTCCCGCACTTCCTTGGGCAGGCTGTCCGCCAGATGAAACGTCACGTGCTGGGTCGCTTCGCGGCCGTCAAAGTGGGGCAGATACCCCCGGCTATGCCACTGGCCGGGACCATCCCCGGGACCGCCAATCTCCTGATTGGCTGTCTTTCTTATGCCGCTCGGGAGAGCGGCGTTCCCGGCTTGGTCTTCGCGCACCATCCGACACATCTCGGCCTCACCACATACGTCCGGCCTCAAAAGGGTTCCAGCCAATTCATCGCGGCTTCATCAGGGGTGTCTCTCAGTGGCAGAGTATTGCACCGGGGCGCGCAGCCCGCAAGGGAAAACTGATACGGGGCAGGCGGCGAGCAAGAAGAGGAACGAGGAACGCGGCAACAGGAGGCAAGAGGAAAGCGGGGCGTTGTCTGGGGGACAACGGCCCCGCTGTTGATGTCCCTGATGTCCCCGGGACCGCCAATCTCCCGATTGGCTGTCTTTCTTATGCCGCTCGGGAGAGCGGCGTTCCCAGGTCGGCGTTTCCGCGCTTACCGGCTCGGGTTACTTGGCCGGATGACCGAAGCCGATGTCGTCGATGTACAACATGCCGGCGCCATCCGCTTTCGGACTGGTCTTGTCGCCGACGCCGATGGCGATCTTCTTGATCGCGCTCAGGTTCACACCCGCCGCAGTCAGATCGCTCAGCGGAATCCGCCACTCAGTCCAGGTGGTCGCGATCGTCGCCGACGGGTCGGCGTTGACTACTGTCTTTGACTTTCCGGCTTTGTCCGCGACGGTCAGGTACAACGACGCCGGAGTGTTGGTCGGCATTGCTGCGCCGATGGCCAGCGCCTGCCACGCGCCGGTGACTGTGCCGGTGGTCGCCACGTTCGAGAACTCGGCTATGGTGGTCTGGGCCGCGTTGTGGCTGGTCACGGCCAACCCGATGTAGACGGTGGCCGCCATCGCGATGGTCTGGTTGGTGCCCTGTTGCGTCCAGGTCTTGCCGTCCGCGGAACGTTCGGCCTTCAGGACGTTGCCGGTGCGGGTGATCCGCACCCAGTAGGGGGCCGTCAGGCCGGCGGTGGGGGCGTTGGAACTGGACCCGTTGATGGTCGAGCGCCACTGGAACGACACGCCGTTGCCCGGGGTCACCGCGATATAGGCGTTCTTGGCGCCGGCGTCCAGGGTCTCGCGGATCATGGGGCCCGCCTTTGCCCAGGCGTTCGTGTTCGCGATGCTGTCCACTTTCAAGGTCATCGAGCCGTCGCCGTTGAGGGCCTTGTAGACGAAGCGGAACTGATCGCCGGTGTTCCAGATGTCGGTGCCGCTGCCGCTGACAGTGAAGGCGTTGTTGCCTTTGTCCACGAACGCCGCGGCGCGGCCTTGGTAGAACAGCGCCAGGGTGTCGGCGCCGTGGCCCGTCCAGTTCTGGGGCGAGTCGAACATCCGCTCGGCCTCGGAGTAGTAGGGGGTCTTGATGTTGTTGTACTCCAGCGGCATGGACTGCCGGCCGGCGTGAACGATGGTTTGCTCGGCAAACGGGGCCTGGAGGTATCCGACGACGGAGCCGCTGCCGTTGGTCCAGCCGTCGACCCAGGCCTCGTAGATGCGGCCGCCTTCCTCGTTCGTATACGTCTCGAAGTTGTCCACCGCCGCATAGTCCTGGGTGGTGAAGCTCCAGACCTCGCCCGGATAGGTGACGGTGTTGACTTCATCGACCTTCCAGTAGTAGGTCGTGCCGAAGGTCAGATCGCTGGGCGTGAAGCTGTGATCGGTCACGGTCGTAGCGGTCACGGTTCCGCCGGCCACGGCGGCCTGATCGGTGCCCAGGAAGAGCTTGTGCGAACCGGCCTCGCGGCCCGGCCGCCAACTGAGCGAGGTGTCGACGGCCACGCCGGTGGCGGCATTCGCCGGCTGCGGGGACCGGGCCTGGACCGGGACATAGGAGAACCGCGCTTCGCTCAGGCCGCAGACGCCCCCGACGCCCCAGGAGGCGGTGATCGTCAGCTTGATGTACCTGGCCTCGATCCCGCCCAGGCTGACGGTGGTATTCGCGGCGTAGGTCGCCAGGCCGGTCGCCCGCGCGAACTCGGGCACGTTGGGCAGCGCCGCCCATGTCGTGCCGTCCGTCGAGTACTCGATCGCCACGGTTTTGGCGCCGAAGCCGACGTAGGGCTCAATGGCGTAGTTGGAGTTCCACACCTTCAACTCGTGGAATCTGTAGGCTTTGTCGAACTGGTACTGGATCCAGTTCGGTCCCACGCCGGTGCTCATCCACATGGTGGCCTGCTCGGTGCCGTGCTGGTCCGCCTTGTCGAGGCCGGAGCCGTCGATGGTCTTTTCCGGGCCCATGCCGGGCTGCGAGGTGGAGGCCGTAGCGCTGACCGGTTTGATCGGATAGCCATAGGGCTCGGCCGTGAAGGACCACACGTTGCCCTTGAAGACGGTACTGTCCGGGGCTTGGTTCACTTCATCGATCCGCCAGTAGTAGGTCTGCCCGTAGGCAAGCGAGCCGGCCGGAGCGAAGGTGGTGTCGGCCTGCCCCTGGCTGACCAGAACGCCTTTCGCATCGGTGCGCGTGGCGTCGTTCACATCGGCCGCCGTGGCGCCAAAGTACACATCGTGCGTGCCCGAATACTCCCCGGCGATCCAACTCAACACCGCGTCCCGGGGGACATCCGTCGCGCCGTCGGCCGGCGCCGGACCCGCCGCACGCTTCTGCGTGAAGAACTTGTCGCCGGCCCGGCCCAACGCCAATATGTCACTGGCACTGAGGGGCGTGTCCCAGAAGGCGACCGTCGAGACATTGATGGGAGCGTCATCGCGGTCCTGATTGTTGCCGGCACAAAAGAGCAGAATGGTCGAGGCGAGGCTGAAACGGCCGTCGGCCCCCTGCTGGGTGCCCTTGAAGGCTTCCACGCCATCCATGTAGAGATCGTGACGCACGCCGTTATCGACCACCACGACCATGCGATACCAGGTGTTGCCGTTGGTGGTGTAGTTGCGGGTGCTGGAGTAGCCCACGGCCCCAATGCCGATTGCCCCGGACGAATTGATGGTCCAGTCGGCATCATCGGCGTTGGTCGGGTTGGTCTGGAACAGGTCGTTGTAGCCGTTGGGTGGATCGGACCGGCTGCTGGGCGGGTAGCTGAAGTCGATGAGCAGGGTCCATTCGTTGACTTTGCTGCCGCCGCCGTTGGGGGCGATCCCGTGCGTGCAGATGAAGTAGCTGCCCTCGCCAATCAGAATGGCGCTGTCGCCGGCGTTGACACCCGCGGCCTCCTGGATCGTGCCGACGAGCTGCAACGGGGCGCCGATCGTCGCCCGCGTGCGGTCCGGCGGATTGAATTCCCACGCGCTTTTCGGTTCGGGAGCGGCCGCCTGTACCTGGGCTGCCAGAGCGATGATCAGAGATAAGAACGTAAGCCTTTTCATACCTTTCTCCTTTCTCGACCTCACCAAACCCTCCAGCGCACGGAAACCACCAACCCGTTCGGCGTCGCTTTATCCAGGGTGTTTCTCTGGAAGACATTGTGACAGATGCAGGCCGAGGAGGCAAGGGAAAAGCGACAGGCGACAAGTGGCAAGCGAGAGGTGACTGGTGACAAGTAGGGCGGGGGGGACGCGAGATACGTGAGAGAACCTAGGGCTGGGGCAGTCCGAAAAAATGCAGGAACTTCCGGAAATACGTAGCTATACAGATAGACATTGTGTTGCATTATCGTGTAAACTATATTCCGCATGTTCGAGCGTGCACCTTGGATGGGAAGTCATAGACGGAGCGGCGTGAATCTGGCTGCCGCGCGGGGAGCATAAGCCTCTTTGGCTTCGAGCCTGTAAATCGCTGCCGCGACGGACGTAGAGGGGAACAAGGTGTTGCGGTACATTCGGAGTTGGTTGGGGGTGAAAACCGGGGTCGGGGCGAATGATTATTCGCCCGTACCGGGGGCGAAAGATTTTTCGCCCGTACGGCCCGCCGGAGCGCCCTCTTTCGAGCCGCTGGAGCCGCGACTGCTCCTGGATGCCGACCTGCCGGATATTCAACCTCTTCTCACCTGCGATATCCTTTCGCCCGAACAGGCAGTCTACGTCGATCTCGACGGGCGCGATGGTTCCGCCACATCCTCAGAATCATCCGATCTGGCAGTCAGTCCGATTACACATACCGAAGCGTTTGCCGGTGTGGATGTAGAACCTTCCACGGCCCCGACAACGTTGCATCCCCCTCTCCTGAGTCTCCCTGCCAGTTTCGACCTCCGCAGCCAAGGAGACGTTACTCCCGTGAAGGATCAAGGGGGGGGCCGGCAGTTGCTGGGCCTTCGGCACCTATGGGTCACTCGATAGCACGATCCTCGTCAAGGGTGGGGTCGCCACGGACCTATCCGAGAATCACCTGAAGAACTATCACGGTTTTGACCTGGGCCCGACGGCGGGTGGCAATGCCTTTATGGCCCAGGCGTACCTGAGCCGGTGGGATGGGCCGGCAAGCGAGGCGGACGATCCCTATCGCGACTATGACGACCGGCCCTCGCCGGGCGGGCCGCCACAGTACTACGTCCGTGAGGTCCTGGAGTTCGACACGGACGCCGAGCTCAAGAATGGGCTGATGACGTATGGGGCCATCTCCACATCGATGTACATGGACACGGCCTACTACAATTCGTCCACAAACACGTACTTCTACAACGGAGCGCCCTGTCCTGATCCTGCCAATCACGGCGTGACGATTGTCGGGTGGAATGACAACCTGGTAGTGCCAGGTGCTCCTCGGGGGGCCTGGTTGGTCAAGAATAGTTGGGGTCCCACCTGGGGGAATGCGGGTTATTTTTGGATTTCCTACTATGACAATCAGGGAGCCAATGACGGCTTCTGCTTCTGTGACGCTGTTTCGCCGGACACCTACCAGAAGGTGTACTACTACGACGACTTTGGCTGGGTAGACAGTTGGAGCAGTCCCTACGCCTTCAACGCGTTTACCGCTACCTCGGACCAGGATCTGGCGGCGGTGCAGTTTTGGACCAGGGCGGATGAGGCCGGTTATGATGTGCGGGTCTACGACACGTTCAGCGGGGGCAGTCTGGCGGGATTGCTCGGCTCCACGACGGGAACTTGCACCTTCGCCGGTGCTCACACCGTCAACCTCCCGACGCCCGTTCCTCTGACCGCCGGGAATGACTTCTACGTCTATCTGCACATCACCAATGGTGGGTCGTTCCCGCTGGCGGCGGACTCGGCCTTCCCCGGTTACAGCTCGGCTTGCACCGCCAGTGCGCGGCAGAGCTACTACAGTTCTGACGGGACCAGTTGGACTGATTTGTATACGACCGTGCCGACGGGGAATTTCTGTATCAAAGCCTTGGTCACCACCACAGCGCCGCCGGAGATCACGGTGCTGGGCAATGGGATCGCGATCAACGATGGGGACATGACCCCGAACGCAACGGATGGGACGGACCTTGGCAGCGTCACGCAGGGGGCAACGGGGATCAGCCGGACCTTCACCGTGCGCAACGACGGTACCGGGACGCTGACGCTGGGGAGGGTGACGGTTCCGACGGGGTTCACCTGGACGGAAGGATTGCCCTTGAGCCTCGCGCCGGGCATGTCGGCGGACTTCACGATTCGGCTGGACACGACGACGCGGGGCATCAAGAGTGGCAACGTCATGGTGACGAACGACGACCCTGACGAGCATCCATTCAACTTCCAGGTCACAGGGACTGTGGTTACGCTCCCGCAGGTGATGGTGACGGTGGCGCCGTCGGGAGTGGCGGAGGATGGCACGACGAACCTGGCGTACACGTTCACATGGAGCGCGGCCGGCAGCAGCCCTTTGACGGTGAGCTTTGGCGTAGGCGGGACCGCGACTTTCGGAACGGACTACTCGCAGAATGGAGCCGCCAGCTTCAGTGCGACATCAGGGACAGTCGTCATCGGAGCCAACCAGACGACCGCGACCGTGACGGTAGATCCGACGGCCGACCCGACGGTGGAGCCGGATGAGACGGTGATCCTGACGGTGACGGCCGCAGCGGGGTACACGGTGGGGAGCCCGTCGACAGGCACCGGGACGATTCAGAATGACGATGTGTCGGGGAACCTGGCCTTCGGCAAGGCAGCGGCCGCTTCGACGAGTCATAGCGGTTTCCCGGCGTCGAATGCGACGGATGGTGACCTCAGCAGTCGCTGGTCGAGCCAGTTCTCGGACAATGAGTGGCTCTCTGCGGACCTCGGTTCGGTCTTCACGATCCATCGCGTGGTGCTGCGATGGGAGGCGGCCTACGGGCGCGGCTATAAGCTCCAGGTCTCCACCGATGCTTCCACGTGGTCGGATGCCTATAGTACAACCACCGGCGATGGGGGCGTAGACGACATCACGCTGAGTTCCTCGGCTTCCAGCCGGTACGTGCGGATGCTGGGGACCCAGCGGGCCACGATGTATGGGTATTCTCTGTATGAGATGGAGGTCTACGGTGGCGGGGCCGGCAACCACGCTCCCGCCGTCAGCAGCGTCAGTAAGAGCCTGATGCAGGATACACCCCTGTCCTTTGCGGCGGCGGACTTTGCGGGGGCCTTCGCAGACCCGGATGCGGGCGACAGTCTGCAGAAGATCAAGATTACCTCCTTGCCCAGTCAGGGTGTACTGCGGCTCAACGGCACGGCGGTAACGGTGAACCAGGAGATCACGGCAGCCCAGATTGGCACGTTGGTGTACACACCGAGTAGCGGGTACACGGGTTCCGACAGTTTCCAGTGGAATGGCTCGGATGGGAGTCTGTATGCCGGCAGTGACGCGGCGGTGAATCTCTCGATCCAGGCGGCGGCAGCGAATCTGGCGTTGCACAAGCCGGCGGCCGCTTCGGCAAGTTATAGCGGTTTGCCGCCCTCGAACGCGACCGACGGCAACGTCAATAGCCGCTGGTCGAGCCAGTTCTCGGACAATGAGTGGCTCCATGTGGACCTGGGTTCGGTCTACACGATCCGTCGCGTGGTCCTGCGATGGGAGACGGCCTACGGGAGAGACTACAAGCTCCAGGTTTCCAGCGACGCTTCCAGTTGGTCCGACGTCTACACGACGGCGGCCGGGGACGGGGGCGTGGACGACCTCACGCTGGCGGCGCCGGCTTCCGGACGATACGTGCGGATGCTGGGCGCCCAGCGGGGGACGCCGTACGGATATTCGCTCTACGAGTTGGAGGTCTATGGCGGAGGCGGTAGTGGAGTTCCGGAGATCACGGTGCTGGGCAACGAGGTCTCAATCGCGGATGGCGATGTGACTCCGAGTGCCACCGACGGGACGGACTTCGGGTCTGCGGTGCAAGGCGGGGCGGCAGTCAGTCGGGCGTTCACAGTGCGAAATGACGGTACGGCGGCTCTGACGCTGGGGGCGGTCGCCGTGCCAACGGGCTTCACGCTGACGGAGGGTTTATCGGGCAGTCTGGCGCCCGGAGCCTCGGACACGTTCACGGTCCGGCTGGAGACCACGACGGGGGGGACTCAAGCGGGCGACCTCTCGTTCGCCACCAACGATAGCGATGAGGACCCCTTCAACTTCCGGGTCACCGGGACAGTCAACGCGGCGTCCGCCAATCTCGCGCTGGGCAAGGCCGCGACCGCTTCGATGAGCTACAGCGGTCTACCGCCCGCCCATGCGACGGACGGCAACGTCACTAGCCGCTGGTCGAGCCGGTTCTCGAACAATGAGTGGCTCTATGTGGATCTCGGTTCGACGTTTACAATCAATCGGATTGTGCTGCGGTGGGAGGCGGCGTACGGGCGGGGCTATAAGCTTCAGGTTTCGGATGATGCCTCCAATTGGTCGGAGGTGTACAGTACCACGACCGGTGATGGGGGTGTGGACGACCTCACTCTGGCGGCACCGGTTTCCGGTCGGTATGTGCGGATGCTGGGGACCCAGCGGGCGACGGCGTACGGATATTCCCTGTGGGAGTTGGAAGTCTATGGAGCGGCCGGGAGCGCGGAGATCGCGGTGCTGGGTAGTGGCGTCGCGATCACGGATGGAGATACGACCCCGAGCGCGAGTGATGGAACAGACTTTGGGACTGTGGCGCAGGGCGGGACCGCGATCAGCCGGATCTTTACGGTGCGCAACGACGGCACGGCGACGCTGACGCTGGGAGCCGCGACCGTGCCGGTGGGCTTTACGTTGACGGAGGGCCTGTCGAGCGGCTTGGCCCCGGGGGCTGCCGATACCTTCACCGTGCAGTTGAACACCGCGACCGTCGGGACCCCGACAGGTGAGATCTCCTTCTCTACGAATGACAGCGATGAGAACCCCTTCAACTTCCGGATCACCGGGATAGTCAACGGGGCGGCCAATCTGGCGTTGGGCAAAACCGCGGCGGCCTCGACGACCTACAGCGGTCTGCCGGCCTCCAACGCCACGGATGGCAATACCGCCAGCCGCTGGTCGAGCCAGTTCTCGGATAGCCAATGGCTCTCTGTGGACCTGGGCTCGGTCGATGCGATCCATCGCGTGGTGCTGCGGTGGGAGGCGGCGTATGGCCGGGGCTATGGACTCCAGGTTTCGGATGATGCCTCCCATTGGTCGGAGGTGTACAGTACGACGACCGGCGATGGGGGCGTGGACGACATCACGCTGAGTTCGCCGGCCCCGGGCCGGTACGTCCGGATGCTGGGGACCCAGCGGGCTACGGCGTACGGATATTCCCTGTGGGAACTCGAAGTCTATGGTGCTGCCGGGAACTCGGAGATCACGGTGCTGGGCAACGGGGTCACGATGACCGAGGGAGACACGACTCCGAGCACGAGCGATGGGACGGACTTTGGCTCCGTGGCCCAGGGGGCCGCGGCGATCACCCAGGCCTTTACGGCCCGTAACGACGGCACGGCAACCCTGACGCTGGGAGCCGTGACGGTGCCGGCGGGCTACACGCTGACCGAGGGCCTGTCGGGCAGTCTGGCGGCGGGGGCGTCGGATACGTTTACCGTGCGGCTGGACACGGCGACAACCGGGACCAAAGCCGGAGATGTCTCGTTCTCCACGAATGACGCTGATGAAAACCCGTTCTACTTCCGGATCACGGGAGTCGTGGCTGTGCCGATGGCCCCGGAAATCGCGGTCTATGGCAACGGGATGTCGATCCCGGATGGAGATGCAACCCCGGGCACAGGCATGGATGAGGTCTTTGGCTATGTCATTCAAGGGGGTCCTCCCGTCCAGCACACGTTCAGGGTCCGCAATGAAGGTACTGCCACGCTGACGCTGGGTCCCATCACCGTGCCCACGGGCTTCACCTTGGCTGAGGGCCTGTCCGACAGCTTGGCTCCCGGGGTCTCGGATACGTTTACCGTCCAGTTGGATACGGCGGCCTTGGGGACCAAGAGCGGAGATGTATCCTTTGCGAACAACGATGCCGATGAGAATCCTTTCAATTTCCGGATCATCGGCTGGGTGGTCGGGCCGGAGCCGGAGATCACGGTCCTGGGCAATGAGGTCGAAATCGCGGACGGCGATACCACCCCCAGCGCGACGGATGGTACGGATTTCGGGTCGGTGCTTCAAGGCGCTCCGGTGGTCAGCCACATCTTCACGGTGCGCAACGACGGCGGCTCGGCACTGGCCTTAGGCGCGGTGACCGTGCCGGCGGGATTCACGGTTACGAGCCTGCGGAGCAGTATACCAACGGGGGAGTGGGCGGAGTTCACGGTCCAACTGGACACGGCCGAGCTGGGGACCAAGAGCGGAGAGGTCTCCTTCTCCACGAACGACAGTGATGAGAATCCGTTTCATTTCCGGATCACCGGAGAAGTGATCTCGCTCGCGGGGCCGGAGATCACGGTCCTGGGCAATGGCGTACCGATCAGTGATGGGGATAAGACCCCCAGTCCGGCGGATGATACGGACTTTGGCGGTGTCGCTCAGGGCGGCAGTGCGATCAGTCACACGTTTACCGTGCGCAACGACGGCACGGCCACACTGACGCTGGGAGCGGTGACCGTGCCTCCGGGCTTTACACTGACCGAGGGTTTGTCGCCGAGCTTGGCGGCGGGGGTGTCGGACACGTTCACCGTCCGCCTGGATGCCGCCATCGCAGGGATCAAAACCCGGGATATCGCTTTTGCGACCAATGACGGGGAGGAGAGCCCGTTCAACTTCCGCGTCACCGGGACCGTGCGGGATCCGCGGACGGAGATCATCGTGCTGGGCAACGGGGTCTCGATCAACGATGGAGATACGACCCCAAGCGCAACGGACCACACCGACTTCGGTAGTGTTGTCGGGCGCTATAACTCTCCGATCCGTCGCACCTTCACGGTGCGCAATGACGGCACGGCACCTCTGACGCTGGGACCGGTCAGCGTGCCCACGGGCTACACGCTGACTCGGGGCTTGCCCCTCGCGATCGCGCCGGGCGCGTCAGACACCTTCACCGTTCAACTGGATGTGGTGGGAGACTTCTGGTACGGGATCAAGAGCGGAGACGTCTCCTTTGTGACCAATGACAACGATGAAAGCCCCTTCAACTTCCGGATCACGGGCGAGGTAACCGTAGCCGTGGGCCCGGAGATCACGGTGTCGGGCGACTGGGAGCCAATTGCCGATGGGGATACGACTCCGTCCCCCTATGACCACACGGACTTTGGCCCGGTGGCACGCGGGGGAACGCCAGCCACTTGCCTGTTCAGGGCTCGCAACGATGGCGTCGGAATTTTGACGCTGGGACCCGTCACCGTACCGACCGGTTTCACGCTGACCGAAGGCCTGTCCACAAGCTTGGGACTAGGTGAGGCAGATACGTTCCTCGTTCAACTGGACACGGAGACTGTAGGCACCAAGAGCGGAGATGTTTCCTTCGTTACTAACGACCCGGATGCGAACCTATTCAACTTCCGAATTTTCGGAGAGGTGATCGATCGCGTGGTTCCTCAGCCGGTGCCCTATGGGTACGACTTCAATGGGAACTTTCTCAGGATGAGTAGGCCCGATGTCACGGAGGGCTGGGAGTACTACTCGTCTGCGGCGGAGGGCCAGATCCGCGTGACGAACGGTCGTCTGCGTCTGGACACGGTGACGGAAAACGGACCGTTTTCCCTCAACGAAGCTATCTTGCATCTTGATTTGACGGGCCAGAGCAACGTTCAGATGGTTCTGGATCACTGGAACCTCGGGGACGAGAACACGCCGTTGCCATCCAGCTTCATGGGGCACTACAGCGGGGACGGGATAGCATTGAGTGTCGATGGCGTACACTGGGTCAAGGTAATGGATTTGGCGGGTGATTTCACGGCTTGGTCGTTTGTCCTCGACACCTTTGTGGAGCAGGCCAAGACGTATGCGGGCCGCACGGACGTGTCGGACGTCCGGGTCAAATTCCAGCAGTATGGCAACTCCTCTGCGTTTTTCGATGGGCGGGAATTCGACAACATCGCGACGACGCAACCGACGCAACCGGTCCATTTCGCCGACCCCAATTTGAAGGCCGCCGTAGAACGAGCGCTGGGCCTGTCGAATCCCAGGGCCTTGGACATGCTCCGTCTCACGGAGCTGGACATCGGGGGCGTGGGAATCTCCGACCTCACGGGACTTGAATATGCCAAGTACCTATACCGTCTGTACGCCCCGGGGAACCAGATCAGTGATCTTGCCCCCTTGTCCGGCACCCGTCTGATCTATCTGGATCTGGACAACAATCGGATCAGCGACCTCGGTCCGCTGTCTCATCTGGTCCGGATGTACGAACTGCATCTGAACAACAATCAGATTAGCGACCTCGCTCCGCTAGCGGGATGTGTCGAGCTCAACCGTCTGGAATTGAATGACAATCGGATCAGTGGCCTCGGCCCGATTGCCTCACTGACCAGACTGTCTTGGTTGGAAGTGTGTAATAATGCGATCGTGGACATCAGCCCCCTAAGGGGCTTGGATGGTTTAGCGGCCATATTGCTGGACAACAATCAAATTGGTGATATTGGTGCTTTGGCCGGCGTTCGCTGCACCCGCCTCCTGTACTTGAGCAACAATCAGATTAGCGACATCAGTCCGTTATGGGGAGAGGATTTTCGCGAGCTGCACCTGAACAACAACCACATCCGGGACATGACTCCGGTTTGCTGGGCCGACAATCTCGAAATTCTGTGGCTGGATGACAACGAGATCAGCCGGATCCCACCCCTTGCCCGACTTGGCAACCTTGAGATTCTGCAACTCCATTATAACCAGATCAACGATCTCAGCGGCCTTCAGCTTTCCGGTCTGGCGGCGCTATGGTACCTCGACTTGATTGGCAATCAGATTACCGATCTAAGTCCCTTGTCCAGCCTGACCGGTCTGCCGGGCTTGGCCCTGTACTTGATTCAGAACCAGATTAGTGACCTCCACCCGCTCGCGAGCCTCATCAATCTCACCGCTCTCTCGCTGCCCGAGAACCAGATTCGTGACCTCAGCCCGCTGTCGGGACTTGTCAATCTCAAGTTCCTGCATCTGGATAGAAATCAGATTAGCGACATCCGCCCCGTATCCGGGCTTGTTCAGCTCGAAACCCTTGCGCTCGGGCACAATCAGATTAGTGACCTCAGTCCGCTCTCGAGCTTGATCAACCTTGGGACCCTGGGCATCTACGATAACCAGATCCGCGACCTCCGCCCGCTGTCGGGACTTGTCAATCTCTCCTGGCTCAGTATGTTCGCGAACCAGATCCGCGACATCAGCCCCTTGGCGGGATTCCACACGCTGCAAGCCCTGTATATGCACGCGAATCCCCTGAACGCGGAGGCCTATACTGTCTATATCCCCATGATCGTTGTCAACAATCCCGGCATCACGCTCACATTTGATCCGCAGCAACCGGTGTCCTTCGCCGATCCCCGTCTGAAAGCGGCGGTGGAAGAGGCCCTGGGCCTATCCCATCCCACGGCGGCCGACATGCTGAGCCTGACAGAGCTGAACGCTGCGAGCAGAGCGATTACCAGCCTCGGCGGTCTTGAAGGGGCCGACAACCTGGCGCTTCTGCGTTTGGGGAACAACCAGATCAGTGATATCCACCCGATCTCCGGGCTGGTCAAGCTCGGCTATGTGGACTTGGGACAGAATCCTCTGAACCTGGAGGCCTATAGTATCTACCTTCCTCAGATTCTGGCGAACAACCCGGGCGTGACACTTCTGTATGATGTGGCGCAGCCGGTCCACTTCGCCGATCCCCATCTCAAGGCACTCGTCGAGGAGACCCTGGGCCTGTCTGACCCGTCACCGGCAAACATGCTTCTCCTGGCAGAGCTTAACGGGGAAAACAGGGGAATCTCGGACCTTACCGGCCTCGAATATGCCCAGAACCTGACCACGCTGACGCTGCCGCGCAATCAGGTCCGTGATGTCAGTCCTATAGCGGGGCTTGTCCAGCTCGGGTATCTAAGACTGGATTACAATCAAGTCAGTGACATAGGTCCGCTCGCGGGCTTGACGGGCCTGACCATGCTGGAATTGATCGGCAACCGGATCGGCGACATTCGCCCCCTCTCCGGGCTGGCCAATCTCCACATCCTCCGGCTGTCTGACAACCAGATCTTTGAAATCTACTACCTGGCCGGACTCACGAGCCTGGTCCACGTGGATCTGCAGCAGAACCCCCTGAACTCGGCGGCGTACGACCTCTATATTCCGCAGATCTTGACAAACAATCCCGGCGTGACGCTCTCGTACGATGCCAAGGCCCAGCCCGTTTCCTTCCCCGACCTGAATCTCAAGGCGCTGGTGGAGGAAACGCTGGGGGTGTCCGATCCCATCCCGGGGGACATGCTTGGGCTTACACAGCTTAACGGTGAGAGTGGAGGAAGAGGAATCTCCGACCTCACCGGCCTTGAATATGCCAAGAATCTGACCAGCCTGGGGCTGCCTCGTAATCAGGTCAGTGATGTCAGCCCGATAGCTGGGCTTGTCAATCTTGGCTATCTGAGATTGGATTACAATCAGGTCAGTGACCTAGGTCCGCTCGCGGGCTTGACGGGTCTAGCGGGCCTGGAGTTGATCGGCAACCAGATCAGCGATATTCGCTCGATCGCCGCGCTGACCAACGTCCGCATCTTGCGGCTGTCGGAGAACCAGATCAGTGACATCAGTCCGTTGGCCGAACTCACCCACCTGCTGACCCTGGAACTGTATACCAATCCCCTGAATGCCGAAGCGTATAGCACTTACATCCCGCTCATCCTGGCCCATAATCCGGGCCTGTATTTCGGATACGACCCACCGGGAGGGGGGTCGTAAAGCTGTTCTCAACAGAGACTTCTTTGCACAGTAGAGGTCGCAGAGGCACGCCGGGGATAGGAGACTGACAACTGCGTTTTTGTCCACAGATTGTGCCGATTTGCGCAGATTTCCAACTGGCTACCGACAACTACTTGTTCACCACAGAGACACGGAGAGCACCGAGTCTTCACTCTATATTGCTCTGTGGCTTCCGTGCCTCCGTGGTGCAGTTCCTCTCTTTAACCGCGAAATACGCCAAACACGCGAACGAGACCTGGAAGACAGAGGCCGCAGGACGGACTGGCACCGGATATCTAACCGCAGAGGTCGCAGAGGCACGCGGGGGATAGGAGACTGACAACTGCTGGTTATCCGCAGATTACGCCGATTTACCCAGCCCGGCCTTCGGCCGGAACCAAAGCGTTTTCGAACCACGAATGGCACCAATGACACGAATCTGAGGTGTTGAGTTTTCCTTCCTTCATTCGTACAATTCGTGCCATTCGTTGTTTCTATGTCCTTATTTGGTCTGGGCTTGCATCATGCCCTCTGCATGATCTGGAAATTCCTTTCAGTTGTTGCGAGTTAGCAGCGCAGATTTTTCCGTTGTCATTCCCGCGAAGGCGGGAATCCAGGTCTTTAACCGCGCAATCTTGCCCTCGCGCAGAGCTTGCCCTCGACCTGATCGGGGGCGGGGGACGCGAGGAGCGCCAAGAATGGAGGACGGAGGGCAGAGGGCGGAGGACGGCAAGTACGTCAATCTTTGGCGATCTTGGCATCCTTGCGAGAAAATCAGGTTCCAACGGGCAGTAGTACGCAGGCGGGGCCGTCCGAGAAAAATGCAAAGATTCTCGAAAAATACGTACTTGTACGGATTGTAACGCTGAATCACTATCGGGTAGAATCTACACATCAACTTAGCGATTGCACCTTTGGATGGGAAGTCATATACGTGGATGTGTGAATCCGGCTGCCGAGCGCGGAGGATGAGCCTTTTGTGCTCAGGGCTTGGAAATCGCTGTCGCGACGGATGCAGAGGGAAGCAAGGTGCTGCGGTTCATTCGGGATTGGTTGGGGGTGAAAACCGGGATCGTAGGGGCGAATGATTATTCGCCCGTACCGGGGGCGAAAGGTCTTTCGCCCGTACGACCCGCCGGAGCGCCCACTTTCGAGCCGCTGGAGCCGCGACTGCTTTTGAATGCCGACCTACCGGACGTTCAGCCCCCTCTCATCTGCGGCATTCCTTTCCCCGAACAGGCTGTCTACGTCGATATCGATCGGCAAGGTGATTCCACTCAAACGGATCTGTCGCCTGCTCTCGTGATTGAGGTGGCACCCTGTGATGAAACAAGTCAGCCGGCTTCAGCACCCGTGTTGGCAGGGACGGCGCCTGTACAAGTTGGATGTGGGGTACTCGCGGAGAGTGCCGTGCCGGATTCCACCAGTATCTTTGAAGATGGTACCGCCGGTTCGGTCGTAGCTGGCCAGCAGGAAGTTGCGCTTAGTCGGGAGATGTCATCTATCGGGATTCGCGGACCTCCCGACCTGCCGGGGATGCGACTCGTCGATCCGGATTTCTCCAACTGGCAAGGCCAGATCATCTACGTCAACTTCGACGGAGCCCAGAGCGTTACTTATCACGGCCCTGTGACGGTTGGCCCATTCGACGTTCCCACTGTCCGGGCTTCTGGCGAATTGGCAGGGCAAGAGCAGACGATCGTCGCGGATGTCTTGGTGAGGTTGCAGGAGACTTTCGCTGGCTCCGGTATTCTCTTCACCGCCGAAAAGCCTTCTACATCGCGATGCTACTCTACGATCTATGTCGGCGGGGACGATTCAGCATTTAGCCAATATGGATCATTCCTCGGTTTGGCGGAGAAGGTGGATGCCGGCAATGCAGATCACGGGGATGAAGCGATTGTGTTTGCCGCTGAAGTCGCAGCCGCTTATCCTGGTCCTGATGTGTATTGCACCGCGCTGGCGAGAACGATAGCGCACGAAACCGGTCACTTAATAGGATTCTGCCACGTCGAGTTGCGCGCTGACGTAGCGGTCCCGTTGCGAGATGTTGCACTCCCCGTGGAGCTTACCCTCGGAGCCGGTGTCACCGGTACACTGGACAGCACGGGGGATTCCGATACCTACAGCGTGAACGTCCAGGCGGGGGAGCACCTGGTGGTGCAGTTGGATGGGGACAATGAGTACGACGACAATGAAGTGTATCTTCGCTATGGGTTCGTGCCGACGGTGACGGAGTACGATGCGGCGGGCAAGGAGGCCAACCGGCCGGATCAGTATGCGGAGATATCCGGCACGCAAGCGGGGACGTACTACGTGCTGGTTCGGTGTGCCTCTGACTCCTATTTCAGCGACGCCTACACCGTGCGGGCGGATACGGATGCGACCTTGCCGACGCTGACGTTGGGGACCGAAGTGATCGGCACGCTGGAGACGACGTATGATCAGCATTTGTACCGGGCGGTGCCTGGCCCAGGGGAACACTTGGTGGTGCAGTTGGATGGGGACAATGAGTACGACGACAATGAAGTGTATCTTCGCTATGGGTCCGTGCCGACGGTGACGGAGTACGATGCGGCGGGCAAGGAGGCCAACCGGCCCGATCAGTATGCAGAGGTATCCAGCACGCAAGCGGGGACGTACTACGTGCTGGTTCGGTGCGCCTCTGACTCCTATTTCAGCGACGCTTATACGGTGCGAGCGGATACGCTGGCCTCGGTGCCCCTGCTTCCATTACCTGGTCAGGTCACAGGCACGCTCGACGATGATGGAGATCGGGCGTGGTACATGCTGAGTGTCCCCGCGCCCGAAGACATCGTGCTGGCCTTGACGGCCGACTCATCTTATCCGCAGAACCGGCTGTACCTTAGAAGCTCATCCCTGCCTACGCCCGATACGTACGACTACGCCGCATTGGCGGACGGTCCGAACCAATTCCTGATGCTCTCTGCCTTGCCGGCGGGCGCCTACTACGTCTTAATTGAGGCCCTGCGCGTCTGGCCTGCGGACAACTTCACGCTCTCGGCCGAGACCGGAATGACTCTCCACAGCCTGCAACTGGGCGTACCCAAGGCAATCACCCTCGTGGGTGGCTCGGCTGACTGCTACTATGTGGATGTGCCCACGGATGCTGTAGGCGGGCAGCTCTTTGTGACTCTGCAGAAGAATGACTCCTGGAGCGGGAGCCTCAGTGTAACGCCGCCGGGTGCGAGCAGCAGCGGCCGGACGGGATCGAGCGACCTGCTCCTGCAGGTGCCCATCTCGACGGCGGGTCGTTATCTCGTGCAGCTCTCGGGTCCACAATCGAAGGGTGCAGCCCTGGCGGCGGCAACGTCTCTACCCGAACTAACGCTCGGTGACTGGACGGTCGGCACGATCCTGCGGACGTACGGTAGCGCGTGGTACCAACTCGACGTGCCCGCCAGCCAGACCACACTCTCCGTTGATGTCGAGACACTGGGCTTGTGGAGTACGCTCCAGGTGTTCCAAACTACACTCGATGCCACGCCCGATTGGACCGCCACCGGCTGCAAGATGCACCTGGACATCCCCAATCCGCCGGCGGGCCGGTACTACATCCACCTGACTGACTCCGCCTGGATCACCGGCCCCCAGAGCCGGGATCATATGATCCTCGTAGATACCACCGGCCAGCCTGCGCCACCTGAGGATCACGCGCCCGTCATTACAGGCCTTTCGACCTACACGGGCGGCACGGGGGTTTCCGTGACCGTCATCATCAGTGGCGCGTGGCTAAGCGAGGATGCTACCGTCACACTAAAGCGCGACGGATATCCTGAGGTTCTCGCGCACTACGTCTTGGGCACGCCCGACGCACACGAGTTGACTGCGACCTTCGATCTGACCAGCACAAGCGCAGGTGAATGGACGCTGCTGGTGACCGACCCAGACACACAAGCGGCCCAGGCCCCGCAGCCCTTTACCGTCACGTCCGGCGGAGAGGCGAGACCCTGGGTGGAAGTCATCGGACGGGACACAATTCGTGCCGGACGCGAGAGTACGTGCGTGCTCCGCTACGGGAACTCCGGAACCGTCGACGCAAATCATGTTTGGTTGTTCGTGGCGATGCCCACTGCGATCGAGTATGAGATCGAATTGCCATGGCAGATGTCAACTCCACCGGCCGCTTCACCTTCCGTTTCCGATTGGGGAGATCCGGCGAAGGGTACGCTAATGGAGATTCTGTCGTTGCCTGCGAACTCGTTCTTCGAGGTTCCGATAACGCTCTATGCGCCTGATGTGACAGGGGAGATGGCTATCGCGGCGGATATTTCACTCGACGCCTCGCAGTACTTTGAATCACTCATCCTCGGCGTCCCCGATGATCCGCTGATGTTTCTCGGAACGGAACCGCTGACCGCGGATGCGACAAGCGCAGCGGCCCTAGCCGATACCATCGGTCTGCTGCCCCCGGCTGGCCACATTCTCTTCTGGGATGACTACCCCGGCGGTTTCACGAACCATGTAGCGAAGTCTATTGGTGGCGGGCGTTACATCGAGATGACCTCCAGTGGGATACACATTGGCACGTTGGAGGGAGAATACGCGACCCCCAGCCAGGGTCCGGGAAAGAGTGGAGGTTATCTCGGAGACGTGAAGCCATCTTGGTGGAATGAAACGGATGCCCAGCGAGTCGTGCAAGCCGCCGCGCGGATCGAGGAACTGATCGACCAAGGCAGATTGGTCAGTCAGTATACGCAGAGCATTTGCCAGAACAGGTTCGACCGTCCCACGGAAACCAAGCCCGGAACGATCAATACAAACTGTGTGGGACTTGTGTGGTTCCTCAATCCTCAATTCGTGCTTGGCGCGCGCACGGCCTTCAGTCCAGAGAGTATGTATGACGAACTCAAGGGACCGGGCAGTTGGCAGAAAGATGCCTGGGTCCTGCCTCCTAATCAACGGGTATCATCTCCCTCCAAGGTCGCTAATGGAGACGTCGTGGAGAAGGATGGCCAGATATACCACGAGGGCGAAGAGGGCTACAGTAGACTGCGGATGACGGCCACGAAACTGTTGCAGTTCATCACATCGGTGAGCCCGGAGGACAAATATGGTCCGGCGGGGTATGGGGCGGAGCGTTGGATTGCCGCGGACGGGGAGATTCACTACCGGACGGATTTCTGGAACAAGGAGGATGCGCCGGCGAATACGCAGGAGGTTATCATCAAGGACCAACTCGACAGCGACCTCGACTGGAGCACGTTTGCGTTCACGCGGACGGGGTTCCTGCGTTGGGATCGGCCGCTCGACGGCGGGCAGTACTTCAACATCGACGTGGATATGCGTCCAGACATGAATCTGATCGTTAATGTCGAAGGCACGTTCAATTCCGAGACCGGCGAAATCCAATGGGTATTCCGCTCGCTGGACCCGGATACGGGGACGTGGCCGGAAGACCCGACCGCCGGCTTTCTGCCGCCGATCACGTCCAGCGGTTACGAAATCGGCTGGGTGGAGTACACCGTGGAGCAGAAGCCCGGCCTGCCTACGGGCACCACGATCTCTAATCAGGCGTGGGTCAAGTTCGATACCAATCCGTACAACCCGGCTCCCAAGGCGGGGCCCTGGGTGAACACGATCGATGCCGGGACGCCGCAGAGCAACGTCCTGCCGCTGGCCGCCACCAGCACGTCGGCGGCATTCCTGGTGAGTTGGACCGGTCAGGATGACGCCGGCGGGTCGGGCATCGCGTCTTATGATATCTATGTTTCGACCGACGGCGGTGGCTACACGCTCTGGAAGGATGCCACGGCTGAGACCTCGGCCACGTACACCGGCCAAGCGGGGCATACCTACGGTATCTATAGTGTTGCCTGCGACCACGTGGGTCATCAGGAGCAGACGCCGGACACGCCGGATACGACGGTCATAGTCCTCAGCCCGGTTTATCGCTTCTGGAAGCCGGCGGATAATACTCATTTCTACACGATCAAAGGAAGCGAGAAGCAGAAGCTGATCGACAATTACTCGGATGTCTACACATTTGAAGGGCCCGCCTACTACGCCTTCACGGCGGGGCAGCAGTCGGCGGGTACGCTCCCGGTGTACCGGTTCTGGAAGCCATCGGACAATACGCATTTCTACACGATCAGGGAAAGCGAAAAGCAAAAGCTGATCGATAACTACTCAGCCATCTATACCTACGAAGGTCCCGCCTTCTACGCCTACGCCACCGGCCAGCATCCCATCGATACGCTGCCCGTCTATCGGTTCTGGAAGTGGCGAGGAAACACGCACTTTTTCACGATCAAGGAAAGCGAGAAGGACAAGTTGATCAACCTGTTCCCGGACGTCTTTACGTATGAGAATGCCGTGTGGTACGCCTACGCGGTGTGAGGAAGACGGCGGGCAGAGCTTGCCGGAGCGCCTGTCGTCGATGCTGTGGCCGGCCCGCTATCTCTATCGTCTGTGGGCGCGGACATAAGCGCGCAGAATGGCGTTGATCTTGGTCTGTCTCATAGGCCGTCGCCTACTTGAGCGGAATGGCGGGCAGGCGGCGGAGGGTTTTGCTGGCGGGATCGATCATGATGCCGACGGATTCGAGAGCGGTCACGCCGAGAAGAGGCTCGCAGTCCGGCTCGCCAAAGATGATGCGTCCCGCCGTGATCTCGCCCAGAAACTCGATGCGGGCTAAGCCGTAAGCGTACTCCCTTACCTCGCCGCCGGCCAACTCATAGGCCATCTTACCTTCTTTTTGCAGGCCGATCTTCTCCAACTCCGGGGCAGGCGCCATGGAGTCCGTCGCCCCCGTATCCACGAGAAAGAGACCCTCGTAGGATTTCGCCCCGTTGCCAAACGGGATGATTCTCGTTGTCACTCTCGTCAAGCCCATGATTCGACTTCCTCCGATCCAACAGCTTCGCTGCCGTTTACACCTTCTCATCTTATCAGAACAAGGGCTTGCGGGCAAGGCAAACCGCCTCCAGCCTTCCGTTGGCTTCGAGAGAAGCCCAAGAAATCATCCGCAGATTGCGCAGATTTCACAGATTGAGGAAGAGCCAAGCTGCAAATCAGTGGCTGAACGAGGACCGGATTGTGCTATGATGGCAACCGGGCATCGTTGGAGTAGTCGTCATGAAATTCCTTCTTGGAGAGGAGAAAGGCATCATCGTCGAACTGAAGGCGCTGCAGGTCCTCGGTGGCACTGAGGAAGCCCAATTGCTCAATTACCTGAAGGCAACCAGCTTGGAGCGAGGTCTATTGCTCAACTTCGGTCGCCCCAGTCTCGAATTCAAGCGATTTGTCTTCTCGTAATCTGTGCTAATCTGCGGAATCTGCGGATGAATAGCAGTTCTCGGTGCCTCTGTGGTGAGCCTCACTTATTCGGTATCGCAAAGGCGGACGGACTTGCTATAATGAGCCGCTTTCCGAGGCGGCGTGTGGATACGCCGCACGGATGTGTGAATGCGTGTGGAATGAGGTCTTCCGGCCGGCGGGCACCCTTCGCGGCCGGTTTCGATAAAGGAATGGCAGCAGCATGGATAAGCACCCTGAGGAGAAGTACCTGTGGTGGCAGTCGGGCGTCGTTTACCAGATTTATCCCCTGTCGTTCGCGGACGGCAACGGCGACGGCTACGGCGATCTGCCCGGCATCATCGGCCGGCTCGATTACTTGAAGTGGCTGGGCGTTCACGCCATCTGGATCTCGCCGATTTACCCTTCGCCGCTGGCGGACTATGGCTACGATGTCAGCGATCACAAGGCGATCCATCCGATGCTCGGCACGATGGAGGATTTCGACCGGCTGCTGGCGGGCTGCCATGAGCGCGGGATCAAGCTGCTGCTCGACTACGTGCCCAACCATACCTCGGACCAGCATCCGTGGTTTATCGAATCGCGGTCGTCGCGGAACAATCCGAAGCGGAATTGGTATCTCTGGGAGGACCCGAGCCGGGATGGCAAGGCGCCGAACAACTGGCTGAGCGTCTTCGGCGGGCGGGCCTGGGAGTGGGACGAGAATACCAAGCAGTATTACTGCCACAGCTTCCTGAAGGAGCAGCCGGACCTCAACTGGCGCAATCCGGAGGTGCAGGAGGCGATGCTCGACGTGATGCGGTTCTGGCTGGGCAAGGGGGTGGACGGGTTCCGCGTGGATGCGTTGTGGCACGTGATCAAGGATGAGCAACTGCGCGATAATCCGCTCGATCCGGAGTACGTGGAGAGCGAGATGTCGCCGTACTGCCGGCTGGTTCCGGCGTATTCGGGCGGGCAGCCGGAGCTGCACGAGATCGTCGCCCTGATGCGGCGTGTGACGCAGGAATTCTCCGAGCGCCTGCTGATCGGGGAGATGTACCTGCCGGTGGAGGAGCTGGTCCGGTACTACGGGCGGGAGAGCGACAGCGGCATCCATCTGCCGTACAACTTCCAGTTGATCGTGCTGCCGTGGCGGGCGACGGATATTTTCGCGGGGATCAATTCGTATGAGGCGTCGCTGCCGTCGTTCGCGTGGCCGAACTGGGTGCTGGGCAACCATGACAAGCCGCGCGTGGCGAGCCGGGTCGGGCCGGCCCAGGCGAAGATCGCCGCACTGCTGCTGCTGACGCTGCGCGGGACGCCGACGATGTACTACGGCGATGAGATCGGGATGCAGGACGTGAACGTGCCGGCCGAGGAGGTCCGCGACCCGGTGGCGAAAGCGTTCCCCGGGATCCGGCTGGGCCGCGACCCGGAGCGGACGCCCATGCAGTGGAGCACGGAGCCGAACGCGGGATTTTCGACGGGCGAGCCGTGGCTGCCGGTCGCCGCGGATTACGAGCAGACGAACGTGGACAAGCAGAAGCAGGATAAGGTCTCCCTGCTGGCGTTCTACCGGCGGCTGCTGGAGTTGCGGCAGAAGGAGCCGGCCCTGCAAGTCGGCCGCTATCTGCCCGCCGGACAGAAGAGGAACATCTTTGCCTTTGTCCGCGAGCACGGGGAGACGACGCTGCTGATCGCCGTGAACCTGGGCGGCACGCGGGCCCGGTTGGCGGTCCCCCGGCATATGGATGTGACCGGCGAGATTATCCTGGGCACGGACCCGGTGCGGGTCGGCGGCAAGATCAAAGACTACATCGAGTTGGGCCCGGACGAGGGGATCATCGCCCGCATCTACCCGGCCGATGAGCAGAACACCCCCTTCGCCGCCGCGTCGCATCGTCGCTCGGCCTCGCAGCGCACACCACCTCGGCCCGCAGAAGAGAACCTGTAGAGTGGATCGGGCTCCTCTATCGTCATGTTGCATGCTCGGTCTCCCGCCTCGCTCCATCGACACCCGCTTGGCGAGCCAAAGGCTATACCCCAAGACTTCCGTGTGTGAGGTTTTTTTCTGGCGCCACGCAATTCCTTTGTTTACAGTGACTTATGAACCTTATACGAAAGGAGATTAAGTCATGGAAGGTAAACGCGTCAGTGTCGAGGAAGTCAAGCAGGCGATGGTGGCGGATTTCGACCGGCTGGCGGAAGCGGTGGCCCAAGCGATGAACGCGGCCCAAGACGGTCACATCATTGCCGACACGGAGGAACCGGTTCACCAGGCGAACGCCGTGTTTCGCGAACAAGGGTACGAGAAGGTGATCCGCCTCTTGCAGACCAAGCAGGAGGCTTTTTCCCCCTCGGCCGGAAGGACTGCGGAACAAAGGCCCGCAGCCGACCACCCACCTGACGGTCAACGGACGTGTGTTGGTGCGTAGGACAGTCTACTGGTCGCCGCAGCGGGGGACCGTCATTCCGGTCGATTCGTGGCTGGGTTTAACGGAGCAGCGCTTCCGTCCGGGTGTTCGGGAGATGGGTTGTCGGGAGGCGTTGCATTGCTCCTTCGAGGTCGCCCGCGACAACCTGCAACGGACGGCGCAATTGTCGCTCGATGGCCGCACGTTGCGGGAGATCGTGGAAAACCAAGGGCGCGCGGTGTTGACGGCCCAGCAAAAGGGATCGTTACGGCCGGCCTTCACGGCGGCCGAGTGCACGGGGCAGACGCTCATCACAGGCGCCGACGGGGTGATGGTCCCGCTGGTGACCGAAGAGCAGAAACAGAAGCGTCGTCAGACCGAGTCGGCCCAACGGGCCGAGCAAGGGCGGTCCTCGACGGCCCCCGTGGGCCGACCCAAGCTGGGCAGCGACGGACCGTACCAGGAGTTCAAGCTGGTGACCTTCTACGATCCGGACAAGTCCCATTGTCACGTGGTGGCCACCCGCGGCGACCATGAAGCGCTCGGCCGCTTGATGCGTCGGGAGGCGCGGCGTCTTCACCTGGCCCAGGCCAAGGTCAAGTACGCCCTGTCCGATGGCGCCGAGTGGATCGCCAAGCAATACCAGCGGCAACTGCCGATGCTGGACGAGCACATCTTGGACTACCCCCACTTGCGGGACCACGTGGTCGAGGCCAGCCACGTGCTCTACGGGGAGGGAACGCCGAAGGCCGTGCAATGGCGGGAGGAGATGATGGGCTGCGTGGGGGAGCAGGGCTCGCTGGTGCTGCTGGATCGGCTGGGTTCCTATCTGCGGCCTCATCGTACGGGCGTCAAGCGGGAGGCGTTGGAATCGTTGCGGGACTTTGTTGCCAAGCGGGTGGCGATGACGGATTACCCAACCTTCCGCCGGTTGGGCTACGACTGCGGTTCCGGCCCCACCGAATCGCTGTGTGGCCGGCTGACGGACCGGCTCAAAGGCCCCGGCATGCGGTGGGACATGTCCAACGCCGAAGCGATGATGGCCTTGGCCGGCCTCTACCACAGCGGCCTGTGGGATACGTACTGGAAAGCCGAGCGGGCGGCCGCCTGAGGCCGCCAGGATTTCTCCTCGCACACAGACTTCCTGCTCCAGGAATCCGCAATTGACATCCTCAGGCAAATAGTGAATAATTACCATCACCATCTATAGTGATTGAATCGCCGAAGTGGCGGAACTGGCAGACGCGCAGGATTCAAAATCCTGTCCCCGCAAGGGGGTGAGGGTTCGATTCCCTCCTTCGGCAATCGGCGATTCGTGGGTCCGGGGGGCGGCAGGAGGCGGAGTATGAAAGACGCGGTTGGTTTCCTGTCGGTCGTGTTTATGGTGTCCTCGGTGGCGGCCGGTCAACCGGTGGCGTTCGAGGACGCCGGGCTGAAGGCGGCGGTGGAGGCGCAGTTGCATGTATCGAATCCCACGTCAGCCGATATGGTCAAGCTGGGCTATCTCGTCGCGGAGCAGCGGGGGATCACGGACTTGACCGGCTTGGAATATGCGGCCAACCTGAGCGTCCTGAACCTCGGCTCCAACTCCCTCCGCAACCTGTCCGCGCTCTCCGGCCTGGTCAATCTGACCCGGCTCTATCTCCGCGAGAACCTGCTGACCGAGAGCGCGGGCCTTGCCAAGCTCAAGAAGCTCCAATTCCTGACCTTGGCCGACAACCGGATCGCCGACCTCGGGCCCCTGTCCGGCCTGACGGGGTTGACCGAGCTCGACCTCGCCTCCAACCGCGTGAGCAATCTCCAGCCGCTGTCGGGTCTGCTCAAGCTGGCCTCCCTCGACATCTCGGCGAACGAGCTCTCGGACCTCGCCGCCCTGGCCCCGCTGACCGGCCTGACCAAGCTCTACGCCGGCCATAACCGATCACGGATGCTTCCGCCCTCAGCCGCCTGACCAAGCTGGTCGAGCTCGATCTGGCCCTGAACCAGCTCACCGAGATCACGCCGCTGTCCGGCCTGACCGCCCTGGCCCGCCTGCACTTGGGCAACAATGGGATCGCCGACCTCGCCCCGCTCGTACCGATGACGCACCTGACCCTCCTGGCGGTCGAATACGACAATCCGCTGCGCCCCGCCGCCTACTGCCTCTGGCTGCCCCGGATTCAGGCCAGCAACCCCGGCCTGGAGCTCTTCTACGACCGCCGGCCCGCGCTCGCCCCCGGCGACGCCACGGGCGACTGCCGCACCAGCCTCCCCGACTTCGCCCTCTTGGCCGCCGCCTGGCTCGCGACCGTGCCCGGCAACGCCACGCCGGATTTCCACCCCGACGGGACCATCGACTTCCACGACCTGGCGGTCCTCGCCGGCCACTGGCTGGCCCCGATCGTCCTGCGCGAGTTTCGCTTCGACGCCAGTCCCGCTTGGACCGCGCAGGGCCCATGGTCCTTCGGTCCGCCCCAGGGTCGCGGCGGCAGTGGGCGCGGCCACCCCGATCCCAGCGCAGGCGGCACGGGCGTCAACGTCTGCGGCGTAGCCCTCTCCGGCGACTACGCCATCGCCGACGGTCAGCCCAAGCTCCATCTCCGCTGGGGCTACGAGATTCTCCCCGGCGCCCGTGCCTACTCCGGCTGGAACCTCGACGACGTCGTCCTCTGGGCCAATCCGTAGAATCTGCTCTCGCCAAAGCCTGCCCGCGCCTGAGTCGGGGGACATGTAGAACTCCGACAACGGAGGACGGATGACAGACGGCAGAAGGCGTCCAACGCATGAATCCTCTGCGATCCCGGTGTCCCTGCGAAGAACCTGAGAGCTCTTCCAAGACCTTGTAGAGTGGCTTGCCGCGGGGCGGCCGCCCCCCGGATGAGCCTCTCCCCAGGCCGCCGATGACGGGCGGCCGCTCAGAGACCGAGAGAGAATCCCCCCAGCGTACCCGACCCCGTTCCAGCCAGGGTGGAGAACCCTTGCGGACCGAACCACTGTCCCGCGCGGTCCATCTTCTCCATGGCGGCGGCGTATTCCGCGGTGCTGACGAACCCATCCTGATTGGTGTCCATGGCGTCGAAGACCTGGCCCGCCGCAGCGCTGTCGGTATCCTGCGACACGGCGGACTGGAAATCGGACTTGCTGATCTGGCCGTCCCCGTCCTTATCGGCCCGCTTGAGCAACTCCTGCCACAGCGCGGACACATCCATTCCGCCCTGGCCGCCGCCGAACGGGGCAGGCCGCGCGCGGCAATCATCAATCGAGGGCCTCCCGCCTCCGGCCCAAATCATCAATCGTCAATCATAAAATTGAAATAGCTAAGACTTGATCTGACACTTTGACGATAACAGAGGAGAAGCGACGGGTGTGACGGAGCGTAGCGTAGCGAAGCGGAGTCACACCCGTCGGCGACCTCGCAACCCGCCCCCCCCAGGGGGCCAAAGGAGTGTCAGACATGACGACCGAACAGAAGATCATTAAGAACAAAGTGGGCCTGCTGGAATTGGCCCGACAACTGGGAAACGTCTCCCAAGCCTGCAAGATCCTGGGCTACTCCCGCGACAGTTTCTACCGGTTCCAGGAACTCTACGAAACCGGCGGGGAAGAAGCCCTGCGGGAGATCTCCAAACGCAAAGCCATCCTTAAGAACCGGGTCGAACCCGCCATCGAACAAGCCGTGGCCCAACTCGCGCTCGACCAACCCGCCTGGGGGCAGGTCCGGGTTTCCAATGAGCTGCGCAAGAGAAGTCTCTTTGTCTCTCCGGGCGGGGTCCGGAGCGTCTGGCTGCGGCATGATCTCCAGACCTTCCCGCGGCGTCTGAAGGCCCTGGAAGCCAAGGTCGCCCAGGACGGCCTGATCCTCACCGAAGGTCAGATCGTCGCCCTGGAGAAGGCCCGGGACGAGAAAGAGGCCCACGGCGAGATCGAAACCGAGCATCCGGGCTATCTGGGCTCTCAGGATACCTTCTATGTCGGGACCCTCAAGGGCGTCGGACGCATCTACCAGCAGACCTTCGTCGACACCTACTCCAAGGTCGCCGCGGCCAAGCTCTACGACCGGAAGAACGCCCTGGTCGCCGCCGATATGCTCAATGATCGGGTCTTGCCTTTCTTCGAGGCGCACGGGATTCCGCTCCTGCGGGTCCTCACTGATCGCGGCACGGAATACTGTGGGGCCCGCGAGCACCACGAATACCAGCTCTACCTGGCCATCGAAGACATCGACCATTCCAAAACCAAGGCCCGGCATCCACAATCCAACGGCATCTGTGAACGCTTCCACAAAACCATCCTGCAGGAGTTCTACCAAGTCACCTTTCGAAAAAAGATCTACCACACCCTTGACGAACTCCAAGCCGATCTGGATACTTGGCTGAAGGAATACAATGAGTCACGACCGCACAGTGGGAAGTACTGCTTCGGCAAAACCCCGATGCAAACGTTCCTGGACAGCCTCCCCTTGGCGAAGGAAAAGATGCTGAATCAAACCGTACAGACAACCGCCGCTGTGGCGTAACTGTCAGATCAAATACTGGCTACTACAA
>Ga0315289_10001723_pt1 | contig 33982 bp, 43 predicted proteins | sample YL17G11_40_MG_FD_203452 | JGI IMG/M metagenome (GOLD analysis project Ga0315289, IMG submission 203452) | Sediment microbial communities from Yellowstone Lake, YNP, Wyoming, USA - YL17G11_40 | ecosystem: Environmental > Aquatic > Freshwater > Lake > Sediment | place: USA: Wyoming | collected... | reverse complement strand
AGAGATTGAAATTAAAGAAGAAGCTAAAGATATTAAAAAAAGACTGAAGCCGAAGAAGCGAAAGAAAAAGTAAAGTTTATATAGCTTGAAAAAGCACCTTCTAATACTTACTTACGCGCCGATGGTTGAGTGGTAACCTTTACCTCAAAGGTTAATCAAAAAAGGCGACATGCGCTCGCCTACAGCTCGCTTAGTCCCCTAGAAAATTATTTTCAATGCGCCGATGGTTTAGTGGTTAGAATACGACCTTGCCAATACAAGAAGACAAAAAAGTTTTCAGAGCAAAGAGGTTGTGACCCGAGTTCAAATCTCGGTCGGCGCATGAGCCTTGCCGAGTGTTGTTTTTCCATTTTTAATATGGGAAGGCAACGCTTAGTATTGGCTAATATATAAACTGCTATTTCTTAAGTGCTTAAAAGAAAATGAAGCAAGAAACACAAAAGCTGGAAATATATCAGGGAAGAGAAAAGTATTATCTGAGAGGAGAAGAAAAACTCAAGAACAGCGACATCAGTCCAAGAAACAAGGAACTAATAGAGCAATACAACCTCTTCAACCTAAGCACAGGCAAGAGAGGAGACTTACGACGAGCTAAACTGATGGGAGAATTAAGAAAGATTGCTGAATGGATAAAGGAACTGGACATCAAAGACCTTGATAGCTTGGATAAGAATGAAGCAGTAAAGCTTATTGCTCATATTAACGGGCAAAAGCTCAAGGTAAGGACAAAGACTGACTACCGCAAGGGTTTAAAGCAATTCTACGCTTGGTTTAAGGAAGAAGACCCAAGACATTACTCAGAAGACAAGAGAGTTCAAGAGGAGCTAAGGAGATTTTATCACTTCATTGAAAAGGAGACAAGCGGAGACTGCAAAATAGCCCAAGCCAATCCAGAAACCATAATAACTGATGAGGACTGCCAGAAAGTGCTTGAAAGAGGTTGTTTTATGCCTAAAGAAAGGGCTTTTATCAGCCTTTTGCATGAAACAGGATGCAGAGCCAGTGAGTTCCTAAACCTCAGAATAAGTGATATAAAGCTAAAACAGAACCTTCTGGAAATTCATGTGCCAGATGGTAAGACAGGCAGGAGAGTAATCTTTGCTACGAAGTCAATACCTCATATCTTGAGATATTTAGAAGGTCATCCACTAAAGGAGAACAAAAACGCTTACTTGTGGGTGTCTGAAAGTAGCAGGCACAATAAACAGCCTCTGCTTCACATAGGAGGTCAAAGGCTGATTGACAGATGCTTCAAGAAAGCAAGCGTAAATAAGAAGCATAACTGGCATTGGTTCAGGCATAGCAGAGCCACCATCTTAGCCCCAAAGCTTACAGAAGCTATGATGTGCAAATATATGGGCTGGATTTTAGGCAGTCGGCAGATTAAGACTTATTGCCATCTTTGCAATGACCAACTTGAAGATGTATTCCTGACCATTAACGGCATAGAAAACAAGACGCAAGAGTCTGAAAAGCCCGTCAAATGCATCTGCGGAACTCTAAACAACCCAAAAGAAAGATATTGCTATAGGTGCTATAAACCATTGAGTGTTGAGGTTGCTATTCAGGACAGCACTCAAGAAGTCCAAGAAATGAAACTTCTCACTTCTGAGGCTATGAAGACGATGCAATTCTTTATGGAAATGGCAAAAAATCCAGAACTGATGAGAAGATTTGAGGAGTTCAAAAGGATTGCGGAAGTAAAAGCATAAAAATAATTTTTTACTTTATTTACTTTTTATTATCTTTTTTAAAATATTTATTCCAGTTTTTGTAATCTTTACTTTCTTATGAGAAATTTGTATTGCATTGAATAGTTCTAGGTCTTCGCAGTGGTTTCTTACTGTTTGCCAGTTCGTGTTCACTTTCCTTTCAAGATAACCGTAAGAATGCTCTTCATCATCAGATAATGCTTTAAGGATTTCTTTCTTGATTTCTTTGTGCGTTCTTTTCATTCCACATTATTGTGGAAAGCTTTAAATATATGGTTATTCCACAATATTGTTGAATAGGCAAGGGGTGTAAGAAAATGAGAAATCAAGCGGTAATTATTTCTATTATGGCTCTGTTCTTAGTGAGTGTGTTGGCTCTGTCTGGTTGTGATTCTGAGATGGTTTATAGCAATCAGGGCAGTTCTCCGCTTCAGCAACAGACACAAGAACAGACCTTGCCTGTGCAGACAATTGGCGATATATATTTATTAGCTAAGAATTGGGATGCAGACCCTGAAATAGATGGTTTAGAATTCTCTTTAACCCCAGCAGACTCAAACGGTAATATGGTTAAGAGCCCTGGTCATGTATCTGCAAAATTATGGAAAGCGGTTACTGTTGGTTATGAAAGCAAGTGTTTAAAGAGAGATAGTGATTTGTTAGAGAGCTGGAACAACGTCCTCTTAAATGAGGAGAATTATGGCTTCATGGGTGCAACCATCAGATTAGAATACACTAATTATAAAGTAACAGATAATAGCATGGCTATGGGCTGCGTAGAAGTAACTTTCACAACTCCTGATGGAAAAAGTTTCAAAAGTTATGAAGATTCAGTTTTCATAAATGGGCTCTGATGTGTGCTCACTTCATTGATTTATGCCTTTTTGAGAACATTTAAATGATAACCTCTGTTATGGGTGAAAGAAATGTCGGATGCTGATACACAGATAAATAACGAAGGTTCTGCTATTCATGAATCCACTATTCTGTGCCCTTTTTGTAAAGAGAAAATCAAATCTGGTGCTCTAAAATGTAAGCATTGTCAATCTGATTTAACGAAAAAAACTTCAAAGAATGAACCTGAAAAGGAAACTAAGAAACAAGAAACAGATTATAATAAAATAGGTGTTGTTTTAGGTGTTGTCGGATTGATAGTCTTACCATTAGTATTCGGAATTCTTGCAATTATTTTTGGGGCAATTGCCAAAGGAAAAGGTAGTGAAAAAAATAGTGCAATCATTTTAGGAATCGTTGATATTATCTGGTGGATAATCTCTTTGGTAATAGGATTTAAACTTTTCTAGATTACTTATTTTGTCATAAAACACATTCCTTTATTTTTTATGAATAAGTGACTGGCGTGCACATCACAAAAGAGCTAAAGCTAAGCAATAAAGCATAGGCTTAAAAAACAATCAAGTCCTTGATGCGGATTCCCGTATTATTTCTGTCGGTATCTTACCCTGCCAGACTTAATCATTTCATTCACTGAAGGCTGAGACCTCATAGTCTTAACACTCTTCTCAAGGCTGTCAAAACGTGTAATAATCTCTTCCTCCAAACCGTCCATTCTCTTAGTCAGTTCTTGGTATAACGGGCTTTTCCTTAACATTTCCTTCTGGTCTGTGTTCTCAACATATATATTCATGCTTATACCTCCTTATTTCTCTAATAGCTTTCTTATCTCTCGCAACTCCAAGATAATAATGGCTTGCAATTTTATATCAGTATTCCATTCTACAAAATCCAGGTTCTGAACTTCTTGTCTCAAATCAATCAAATCTTGTTTTTCCATTTTATATCACCTTTATCCATTCTTCATATGGTAGTAATCACCGAAACCTTGTCCCAGCGTTCTTATCAGAGCGTATGTCACGACCTTACAAAAACGCTTGTTCTCGGGGTTGACACAACTAACCTCAGAGCTACACTTGGGGCAAACAGCTTCAAGACTAAACCATCCAGCCTCGCCCTCAGGACTAACAGTCTCACGAACGTGAGTAACTGGATTCATAGCTTTACACTTAAAGCAAGGCAGACAAGGCAATCCCTCGCCCAGACCAGCTTTTCTTAAAACTCGGGCTTCAGCATTTATCAGCTCTTGCTTCTTTCGCTGCTCTTCCTTCTCAGCAGTGTGGACTTCATATTGAAGTCTGGTGATGTTACTGTCTAATTCATCACGCTTTCTTTTCTCTTCCATTAATTTATTTTTCTCAACTCTTAACTCTTTTATCTTGTCTTCTGTCATATTATTTTCCTCCGACTAAAAACGACCGTTTTTAGTCTTCTTGTTTTGCCATGATTTATTTATAAGTAAAGTCACCCCCCGTTTTTTAACGCATCAAGTTTCTCAAGCTCGTCCCAGTCATAGCTGGATTGCTGACTTCCATTATTCCGAAGACCATCGGAGGTCTCTTCTCATAACTCAGGGCTAATGCAATAGCTATCACGATGTCATCGTGGAAGCCACTAGGGGCGTTATAGTGCACTTTACCAGATACTTCACTATATTCGTAGCTGAAGATTTTAAGCTCGTTAATAAGCTCAGGAATGCTCGGAAAGCTAATCTCTTCATTCTCCAGACTTATGATGAGGTTTTCAATGAGTGTCCTCTTGATTTCGTTACTCTTGATTCTAAAGCCCCGAGCGTTCACTCTCATCCTCACTAAATCGTCAAAGACGCTGTCACCAACTCCCGTGCTGTCTACGATACAGACTGGATTATTGTATTTATTAGCAACATTCAAAATTTTTGTTTTCTGCAAGCCCCAGTCAATCTGGTTAAATCGGTCAAAAAATACTAAGTGCAAATGACCCTCCTCTTGCTTCAAGACCACAATAACAGTAAAATCTTGAAACTTACCTAAGTCAACACCCATAATGTAGCGTGTGTTCTCTTTCCAGCCTTCAAGCTCTCCCTTAACGCAAGCATCAACATTCCGAAACACTGCTCCACTGTCACTGACAAACTCTGCAAGAAATTCTTGTCTGAATGTCAGCTCTGGCAAGGTTCTCTTGGTTTCATCAATCTCAGATTGCTCAAGATAAGGATTGGTGTTGCTCGGGAATTGCCAGCTCTCATAATCCTTCTCAAACGGGTCTTGCCCTCTAATGAACATCTGCTGAAACCAATTCATCCCTTGAGGAGTGCTTATGAGAAGAACGTCTCCTAGAGTATCGGTGAGCGTGGGTCTTAGAGCTTCTTGCCAGACACTCTCTTGAACCCTCGCTGCTTCATCAATTATTAAAAACGAAATTCCTTCGCCGATAAGGCTCACGGGATTGTCAGCACTTTTACACTCAAGAATAGAACCATTGACTAGCTCTATTCTCATTTCATTCTCACTGCTCTTTTTTATCCAGTGGGGGAGATATTTGTGAAAACCCCAGAAGACCTCACGAAAAACTTTCTCCGTGAGGTCATAAGTAGGGGCGACAAGCCAGCATCTTTGGTTAGGAATAATTAACCTAGCCATAGCCTCCCTTGAGGCAAGGAGGCTCTTGCCCCAACGCCTTCCAGCACAAATAATCCTAAATCTTGCCTTAGAGTCGTGAACGGCTTGCTGGCTAGCGTGAGGAGTGTAATCCACGCTCTTGAAAAACTCATTCTTGTTAATGGTCTTGGACATCTTTATCCTCCGAGAACCATTTTTCAAGGTCAGCCCGCAGCTCACCGCCCAAATTGACATTTAGATTCTTCGTGCCATGTATGGTCTTGTGCGCCTCGCAGTAGAGGCGTGCGAGTTCAATTCTCAGCTTGGGACTCAGACTGCCCCAGTCCTTCCCAATACGTTCCACAAGGTCAAATATCTTGTAAGCACTCGTCTCAGGGCTCTTAGCAAGTTCCATGACCATTAGACTGAACTTTCGTGCATATCTCCCGTGCTTCAAGTTCTTCGTGACATTAGCCAAAGTTTTCTTCTCAGACTTTGCCAATCCTCCCTTTCTTTGAATAATTCTTGCTTCCTCTCTGCTTCTCTTATTCAAAGGAACTAAGTTCTGATTGTTCATTCTTTGAAGTATTGCTTGTTACGAGCAAAACTACCTCTCACCAATTTTTCGTAATCCAGTATTTTATCCATGTCTTGAACGCTGTGCTCTTTGCTGACTGTTTCCAACTCTGCAATGCCGTTTGAATGGTCAACTTCAATCCTGTCACTTGCATAACGAACCCCGAACTGCTCAAAAACTTCAGCCAAAGGATGACGCTGAAGAGCCAAATGATTAATAGTCACAGAACAAACCTCGTATTCGTTTATCTTAAGTCCCTCAAACATCTGCTCAAGATAACTTTTCAAAGGCAGGATAAACTTTTCGTAAGCCTCAACATAAATCTCAGCAATATCATCACCAAAAACATCAGGAAGATAAAAAACAATCTTCAAAGGAGAATAAAACAAAACAACACAATCCTTAAACTCAACCCTAAAACCCCGATGCTTAGGGCTATTGCTAATCTTCACATACTTATCCCTAACCATCCCAAAACCAGCATAAGCCTCAGCAAGAACAAACTCACCAAAAATCTTATGACCCCTCAAACGCTTCGTATTGTTAAGATGCCCCTTCAATTTTTGGAATACTGCTCTTCCATCAGGGGTTAGAAAATTCATATCAGTAAGTAGTCCCTTCTTTCTTAGCTGTTTAACAGCATAGTTTATCGTCGTCAAAGGCTTTTTGAGTGTGTTGGAAATGTCTTTTTGGCGTAAGAGATTGGCTTCATCAGTGAAGCCTCTGACCAGCAAGATTTTTGCTTGAAGTTCTGATAATCCTCCCATACAAATACGAAAATCGTTACGAGTAGTCATTTCATAATCACTCCTTCACACTCACTATGTTCTTCTTATTAATCCGAAAAGCAGTATTATCTTCAGTGGTAATATACAGAAACAGAGAGTCTTCTGAGGTTATTGTGCCAAAAATTATCTTAAGTCTTTCGTGCTCATCTTCTTGATAGATTATCTTCGCCATTTTCGTTTACTCGCATAACTTTTTCTTTTTCCTCTTCGCTCTGAAAATAAAATTGCCTAATCAAACGAATTTCTTCAGGTAATTTCTGCTCTAATTCAAGGGGCAGTTTTTGCATCATTAATCCTCTCCTTATATGGTTTGATTAGCAGGCAACCGTTATCTGTTATTGTCATTTCAACAGTGTCCTTTGGTTGTAGTCCCTGCTGCTCAATCCAATACTTCGGCACGGACAGCATTGTAGTATAACCATACTTCAACAGTTTTCTTTGAATAACCATATGCACTTGAGAATTAGCTCGGTTTATATACCAAAACATAATTCTATTTTAAATTCCATATGCGATATGGCTTTTGCATATGGAAAGATTTATATAATAGCTTACATTTTAATACAGATTATGACTAAGAATAAGGAAAAATTATCATTTGGTTTTGACTCTCACTTTCCTGCTCTTGAAAGGGCTTTAATACGAGCTATGCTCAACTTCAAGCTTTCAAAGGACTTTGACCCAAAAAAAGACTCTTGGAACAAATATTCTTGGCACTTTACATCTGATATTCGGAAATCTGCAAAGGACTTTACTTCCCAGCGTGAAAACTTAAATAATTATATGAAGAAGTTGATGAAAAAGGATGTTGTTGAAGAAAGAAAAAAACAACCTTTTAAAGATTACAGAGGCAGGGAACACTTTATGAATAAATACAGACTAAAGACTGATTTAAACACATTTAAAATATTGCAGATTGAAGACATTATAACAAAGCAATCATTGAACATAGCGATTTCAAGTTATTTCTGTTTACTTCAGGAGAAATATGGAAAAAATGACTTGATTGATGTTTGTGAAGAGATACATCAGCAAATGCTTAAAAAAATTCATGAACACATAGAAGAAGAACAAAGAAAGTGCAGTCTTATTCATACTTACGCAACAGATGTTCATAGAACAATTATTAAAATATTGGAGGCGAAATGAAAGCCTAAGAAATAAGCAGTTTTAACGCACCGATAGCACTCCACAAGTATAAAATGCGGTCGGCGCATATATTTCTAAAGTTGATTTGCTGTCTGCATAAGATTAAATAAACTACCGTGCGGAGAATAGAGAATGGTAGAAAACGACATCTATGACAACGAAAAGAGATACCTTGCCTTTAAAGCAAATCTGAAAGATTTTGCCCACAAACCAGACGCTGGCAAGAGAAAGTATTACTGCAAAAACAAAGCCAACTTAGCGCACTTTAAACGCCTTTTTGATGTATTTGAGAGCCAAGACATAAGCTATGTAAGGCGCAACAAGCTATTGGGCAACTTCAAGCTTATATGCTACAGCACAGAGAAAAACCTCAAAGACTGCAGCAGGGAAGACATCAACAGCACGGTAGCTCAGATGCACCAGTTATATGACAGTCCTAAAAGCAAAGCTGACTTTATAAAGGACTTGAAGCACATCTGGAGAATAACCTTCCCAGAGAAGGATGAGAAAGGAAGAGAAGATGAGAAAGCAGTTCCCTATGTTGTAAGGCATCTTAGCGCCAAGATGGACAAGAGCAAGGAAAAACTGCGAGGAGACCGACTCACGCTTGAAGAATATGACAAGATTGTCGCTTATTTCTCAAAGAACCCAATGATGCAAGCTTTCATCATGCTCTTGTTTGAAAGTCTGGGAAGACCTCAAGAAGTCCTTTACACAAAGATTAAGGACGTTGACCTCTACGACAACTATGCAAAAGTTCACATATCAGAGCACGGAAAAGAAGGCTGCGGATTTCTCCAGTGCATAGACAGCTACCCTTACATCTCAAGATGGCTTAACCTTCACCCTTTCAGAAAGAATCCTGACAGCTTTCTTTTTGTTAACATGGACTGCAAATCATCAGGAGAACAATTCAAGCCACCAAATGCCAACAAAAAGATAAGAAAAGCTTGCAAAGACTTAGGCATCAACAAGAAAATAACTTGCTACAGCTTCAAAAGAAACGGCGTCACATTAAGACGCCTTAGAGGAGATACAGACCTAGACATTCAACACGCAGCAAGATGGAACAGCACCAGACAACTAAAAACCTATGACCAGTCAAACCAAGAAGACGCCCTCAAAAGAGAGCTAGTTAAGAGAGGAATAATAAAAGACGAGGACGGGGTCTATCATCAACAACCTAAAGTTTGCGCCTTCTGCAACGCAAAAGCTGGTTTCAGCGACGAGATATGCCCTAACTGCGCAAGACCTCTTGACAGAAAAAAGATAATAGAACAAGAGAAACAAAAAGACACAGCTATGAATGAACTCAAGGCAGAGCTTGATGACATAAAGAAACAACTGGAAACAAGAAAACCCTATGAGGACGAACTAGCTGAGTTCTTCAGAAATCAAGAAGTCAAAGAACTATACAAAGAAATGTATAGAAAAAAACTTGAGATGCTAAGATAAAAATTATTTTTTATTAGTTTTTGGTAGTTGTCTTTGAGACTTTTGGGAATATTTAAATATGGTGCTTTTTTACTTTTAGCTATGGTTGGAGAAACCTCAATTAATAAAGACCAGAAGCAACTATTATTAAAAGAAAAAAATGAGCTTAAGGAAGAGATTAAAGATAATTCTAAACTTACAATAATAGGAATAGTTTTAGTTATCCTTGCTCTAATATTTGGCTATGTTGGTCACGGTTTAATACTCATTTCAATAGAGCTTATAGTAGGCATAATAATGATTGTGGTTGGAATGAGTAGTAGGCAAGCAAGAAGAATTAAGGAAATAAATTATATTTTAGCCGGTGATGATGCTAAAGAATTAAAGACAACTCACAAAGTTAAGAAGTATTATTGCACTGCGTGTGATAATGAAGTAAAAGAGAATGATAATAAATGTAAGAAATGCAAGAATTTCTTAGCAGCAGATGGAACAGTGAAAGTTAAAATAATTGATATTGAAGATTAATTAGTTCTTCCCTTTATTTTTTACGGATAAGTAACTGGTATGCACATCAAACCTTATTAAGACGGTTTTTGAGAATATTTATAAGCTAAAAAAGACTTCTGCATCAATTATGAGAAATCAAACTCTAACCAGTTCAGTTATTATTCTGTTCACATTAAGCTTAATGATTCTTTCTGGTTGCGCTCCTTCTGAGATTTTAACTGAAAATACAAAATCAGACGTGAATACTAATCAAATATTCAGCGAATGCAAGATTAAATCCAAAAGTGCAGATATGATGGGTGTTAATATGGTTGATACTGCTTGTTTAATGGACAAAGCGGAAAGCGTAGCTCAATGTAAAGACTATCAAGGCAAAGAGATTTATTCTGGGGTAGTTACTAGATATTTTGAAATTAAAGACGTGGAAGATTGTATTTTCAGTTTAGCGATTAGAAACAACGATACAAACATATGTATTGAGAGTGGTTCTAAAAAGGAAGAATGCTATAGAATAATGGCTATCAATCTAAAAAATCCTGAACTCTGCGAACAAGCAGGTTCTAAAAAGAACATTTGTTTTATGGATGCGGCTGTTAAATTTTCTAATCTTGATATTTGTTTAAGAACAGCAAATGTGACTGAATGTTATGGACAATATGATTTATACAATGATGACTTATGTGGAAAAGAAACACATAATTGGCTTTATTCAAAAATAGCCTGTGGTTATAGAAAGCTGAATATAAGTAAAGATAATATGCAGATTGGTTTAAAGGTATGTGATTTAGACTTGATACCCGGTCAGTTGTATAATGAAGAAGCGAGAAATCAAATTTGTATGGCATCTATGGGTGTATATTTACAAGACACTTCTTTGTGTGACAATGCAGGTGACCACAAAGGAGGGTGCTATTTTACAATCGCAAAAGATAATGCTTCGTTTACTCTTAAAGATTGTGATAAAGCAGGAACTGCCTACATAGGTTGTTATATAGCTGTCGCTGTAAATAACAAAGACGTGTCAATCTGTTCCCAATTACCTACAGGGTATAAAGATATTTGTTTGAGTCAGTTGGTGGATAGTACAGAAGATTATGAGTCCTGCTCACAAATAATAGGAGATGAGACGTGGCGATGCGCCACAAAGTTTGCTCAGACTACACCTAAAGAAAAGTACACCACGCAGTTTTGTGAAGATTTAAAAATTGGTGGAGGGGGTGGACCACCTCCAAACCAGTGCTTTTACGATTTGGCAACACTTACATTGGACCTAAATGTTTGTGATAAGATAATAGGAGAAGTTAATGCAAAAGAAGAATGTAGAACGGTAATACAACACGCACTAGCTAACAAATAATGCTTTTATGCAAAACGAAGCTAATTTTAAATATGTATTTGAAGTCAATGAGTGATTTTTGTGGAGATATACTGTAAGAATTGTAAAAGAAAGGTAACTACTAAATTTAGAATTTGGTATTTTCTTGCAATGTTTTTAATTCTTCCCGCAATAGGATATTATCTGATTCATCCAGTTGCAGCCTACATTCTTTTTTTAGTTGTAATAGTGGCAGCATTTTGTGGAGTATTTAGTGTTTGTCCTATTTGTAATACTCCACATCATAAAAGTATATTAGAAGCATTTAAGCCAAAAAAATAGATTTTTCTTTTGTTTTTAAAACATATTCCTTTATTATTTACGAATAAGTGACTGGCGTGCACATCACAAAAGAGCTAAAGCTAAGCAATAAAGCATAGGCTTAAAAAACAATCAAGTCCTTGATGCGGATTCCCGTATTATTTCTGTCGGTATCTTACCCTGCCAGACTTAATCATTTCATTCACTGAAGGCTGAGACCTCATAGTCTTAACACTCTTCTCAAGGCTGTCAAAACGTGTAATAATCTCTTCCTCCAAACCGTCCATTCTCTTAGTCAGTTCTTGGTATAACGGGCTTTTCCTTAACATTTCCTTCTGGTCTGTGTTCTCAACATATATATTCATGCTTATACCTCCTTATTTCTCTAATAGCTTTCTTATCTCTCGCAACTCCAAGATAATAATGGCTTGCAATTTTATATCAGTATTCCATTCTACAAAATCCAGGTTCTGAACTTCTTGTCTCAAATCAATCAAATCTTGTTTTTCCATTTTATATCACCTTTATCCGTTCTTCATATGGTAGTAATCACCGAAACCTTGTCCCAGCGTTCTTATCAGAGCGTATGTCACGACCTTACAAAAACGCTTGTTCTCGGGGTTAACACAACTAACCTCAGAGCTACACTTGGGGCAAACAGCTTCAAGACTAAACCATCCAGCCTCGCCCTCAGAACTAACAGTCTCACGAACGTGAGTAACTGGATTCATAGCTTTACACTTAAAGCAAGGCAGACAAGGCAATCCCTCTTCAAGCCCAGCTTTTCTCAGCTCTCGGCTTTCAAGCTCAACAGTTTCTTGATGCTTTCTTTGCTCTTCTCTTTCTTCTTTGTTAAGTTCAAGCTGAGTATTGGTGAGCTTCTTGTCCAGCTCGCCTCGCTCAATCTTGGCAGCGGACAGTTTGTCTCTCTCAGCTCTTAACTGACTTATTCTATCTTTTTCTTCTGTCATTTTATTATTTTCCTCCTACCCTATAATGGATCGTTTTTAGTCTTCTTGTTTTGCCATGATTTATTTATAAGTAAAGTCACCCCCCGTTTTTTAACGCATCATATCTTTCAAAAGCATCCCAGTAGGCATAAAAGTGCTTTCAAGCCTACCGAACGTTAAAGGGGCAACATGTAAACTGAGCTCCTTGCAAGCCAATGCGAGAGCGTCGGTGTAATCGTCATGCTTGTTCGGCGGATGGAATATCTTCAAGACTCCGTTGTCGGTGTATTCATACATCAGGTCTTTCATTTCAGCAATCAATTGAGGATTCTTGGGTATCAAGAGCTCATTGTTCTCAAGTAATGTTCTGAGATTGCTGTAAATATCCTTTTTAGCTTGATTAGTGAATGTAATGCCGACAACAATATCATCTCCTAAGACCTTGCCAGTGCCCTTTAAATCGCTTCCAGCAAGCTTTCTTGACGGGTTAAGCTTCAAGGCAAGGTAGTCACCGAGACCTGCGCCGAGCCCTGTCTCGTCAAGATAGATGCGACGGAAATTAAACTGACTGTGAAGCTTTAGAATGTAATCTCCTTGCTTGTCAAGGGTAGACTTAGCTATTTCCTTGACAAAAACAACCTTGTGCTCTTCCTCGCCACGCTGAACGACAATAAAAGTTGCAGCGTCAAGACCTAGACGTGAAGGGTCAACTCCAAGATAATATTCTCCTTTTGGTATCTCACTGACTTCAGAATAAGGATTGTAATCGGTTATTGCACTGTTGACCATGTCAGAAGGAAAATAGCTGCTCGCTTCCTCAACAAACTCAGCTCCATACTCTGCGGCAAATGATAAGCTGTCCATCTCAACTCTTTTACCGTCTATGAATTCTTGGTCTATGAGACCGTTGTCAACTCCGAAAGTATAATCGTAATGATGAACCCTATAAGCCTGATTAAGAAAGCTTCTGTAAAAATGCCCAACTTTGCCCCGAGGAGTGCTAATCTTTATCAGCTTGCCTTCAAGCTTGGTGGCAAGGAAAGGCTCAAGAACCTCATCATTAATCTCATCAGATATAAAGCAAGCCTCGTCTTCAATCAAGACGTCAGCAGTGTAGCCTCTGATATAACTTCCATCATCTCCCACTGGTAAGCATAATATTCTGCTGCCGTTGGTAAAAGTGGTCTCGTCTTGAGTCTCTCGGTGAATGGTCTCCTTGAATTCCTTGACTCTGTGACAAAAACCTAAGAGCTTGCGGTAGATTTCCTTGCTCTGCCTATCAGCAGATGCGACGATTATCACTGTCACGTTATCGTTAAGGATTGCGTAAAGGCAAGCGAAGATTGCGACGGTCGTGCTCTTCCCTATTTGCCTAGACCAGCATCCGAGTATTCTTTTGTGATGGAAGCAGTCCATAAGGAAATCAAGCTGATAATCAAAAAGCGAGATGTCAAACATCCTTTTGCAAAAGTCCTTAATTCTTTCTTGATTCATCACGTCCCTCCAAGTAACTTTTCAATTCTTTGATACGAGTGTTTGACATGTCAACTTCAAAATTGATGTTTTTAGCTGGCAAGAACTTAGAAAGCTGGTCAATTATCTTGTCTCTCCTTGCTGGCTTGTTAACTCCTTCTTCTACGTTCATGCTTATGAGCTCAATGATGAGGTCTGTGAAAGCTTTATCCTTAAGCAAGGCTAGCATGTATTTCTGCTCGTCAGTGAGCTTTTTACTGGTCATAAGACCGTTTATTCTGCTTTGGAAGGCTCTGGCTGGGCTTTTGGCTCGCCCGCCCTTTCTGCACAGTTCAAGATGGTCTGGTCTTTTGGACAAGTCTTTCGGTATCAAGTGATTATTCAAAGTTCAATCCCCCCTCTTGTTCTTCCGTAGTGTTCTCTGTATCTAATGCTGTGAGCATCACGAAACATCTCTATCTTGATGTCTCCTTTGAAGTCAGGATTAATTTTTTGGATGTGTCTGCGACAGCGAATGATGCTTGCTGGCGAAGTAAGTTTGTCAAAAGGAACATCAATGCTGAAATACTTCTGATAGTAACGACGCAAAAGAATAAGGTCAGAGCTCCTCGTTTCAGGATAATCACGAAGTATCCTCACAGTGTTATAGGTCACCGTTGCGAAATCATCACTCAGTTCCATCAGCAACCCTCCTTACGAAAAATTCCATGCTGGGATTCCATCTCCGCAATCCTCTTCTTCAAAACATCATTCTCACGAGCCAAATCCTCATACTTAACCAAAACCTCAACATCCTCAAGAGCACGCTCACCAGTAGCTTCCAGCTCATATCTCCCGTGACTTTTATCGGCTGTAACTCTGCCTTGACAAATCCTACCAGTCCGAAGAATAAACTGCTCAGCAATCACACTGTCAAGAACAGCAACATGCATACAAGAATAACGAGCAATCTTAAAATCAGAAACCCCAACCCCGAACTCAGACTCCAAAACACGAACCAAATCACCAACAACAGAAACAGCAGCACCAGCAACCTCATCATCACTATCACCATAAAGCTCAGGCAAAACAGCAACAGCCTTTTTCTGAGAATAAAATAAAACCTTACAACCAACAAGCTCAGCCTTCAATCCCCGATAACGATTATTCGTGAAAGGAGAAAACACAACACCACGCAAACCATCAAAACCGTCAGACACACCAGACAAAAACAAAACAACTTGAACATCATGAACACGCAACTTTCTCTCAAAAGTTTTATCCCACTGGTTAAAGTATCGCAAGACCTTTTTTCCCTTATCTGTAAAGTCAAACTGAGGATTGATTAATCCCCACTCTTTAAATCTCGTTGTGATGTCGTTTGTCGTTGATACAGGGAGACAAGATGCTTTTGCTATTGCCGTTTTAGTTAGCAAACCACCTTCTTTCTTGGAAGCAATAGTAAAGAAAACTTTCAGCTCATTTGCTGAAAAAAGAGATGGTATTTTACGGATATATTTACGGATTATTCTCATTAAAAGTCACCCTTTAAAATGAAATCTTCTGATGTGTCTTCAAGGCTGAGGATGCAGTCCCTTCTGATTCTGTAACTTTTGCCCTTGCCCGTTAGAATAGAGACAAAATTTTCATCTTCGCTGATGAGCTTGCCGAGCAATACTTTTGGTGACGCATAGAAGTTTTCTTCGCTTCGGTATACGATTTTAATGCATTTCATTTTCAATTTCCTCTTCATGAGTCTCCCTTGCAGCGAGTGTGCGAAAACTGCAAGGGAGCTATACGAGCATTATCTCTTCCTTCACTGCTCTTCGGAGCTCGTCAATGATATTTATGTATTCAACAGTCATTATTGTTGCCTCTGTTCAAGATTTTTGCATACTGCTTGTCTTATGTAAGCGCTAATGCTTATGTGATTGTTGAGACACTGGTCTTTTAGGAGCGCCCCTTCTTTTTCCTTGAGGACAACTTGAAGTCGCATAGTATAGAATATTACTAGGAAAGAGATTAATCTTATATCTTTGCAGTCTGCAAATGGAAATATTTAAATAGTAGTATTTATTAGTATTCTTTACTATGCCTATTATGAAGAAAATAATCAAAAGCGAGAGAAACTACAGACTAGACATCCCAGCATTAATCATGAAAGGGATGAACTGGGAAGATGACGAGGTTGAAATATTCCCAGAACCCGTCAAAGGAGAGATTATAATAAAAAATCCTCACAAAAAGCCAGTCGGATTTACTAGGTTTTTCTTGAACGTGGACGATGCTAAGTGGATAAGAAACAAGAAAAAATATCAGCATGAACTGTCACAAAACCTGACGCCAGAAGCAAGAAAGATATTGCACGAAACCAACTGGGAAAAAATTGGACGCAAAAAGCCTCGTTTACTTTCTTTAGAGACAATCTCGTCAGACCACTCGCTCATCAAGTTAGACCTTCACAGAATAATTCACGACCTAAGAATATTACGTTCACTAAAGAAAGACATAGAGCTGGATATTATGAAACTGGAAGAAATGAAGAAACAGGAGGTAAAACAAGAGAAATAGTCTACAGCGCATCAACTTTGGAGCGTTAAGCACGGTCGGCGCATAAGCCTTGCCGAGTGTTGTTTTTCCATTTTTAATATGGGAAGGCAACGCTCAATATTGGCTAATATATAAACTGCTACTTCTTAAGTGCTTAAAAGAAAATGAAGCAAGAAACACAAAAGCTGGAAATATATCAGGGAAGAGAAAAGTATTATCTGAGAGGCGAAGAAAAGCTTAAGAACAGCGACATCAGTCCGAGAAACAAGGAACTAATAGAGCAATACAACCTCTTTAACCTAAGCACTGGCAAGAGAGGAGACCTGCGACGAGCTAAACTGATGGGGGAATTAAGAAAGATTGCTGAATGGATAAAAGAACTAGGAATCAAAGACCTTGATAGCTTGGATAAGAATGAAGCAGTAAAGCTTATTGCTCATATTAACGGGCAAAGGCTTAAGGTAAGGACAAAGACGGACTACCGCAAGGGTTTAAAGCAATTCTACGCTTGGTTTAAGGAAGAAGACCCAAGACATTACTCAGAAGACAAGAGAGTTCAAGAAGAGCTCAGAAGGTTCTATCACTTCATAGAGAAGGAAACAAGCGGAGACTGCAAAGTAACCCAAGCCAATCCAGAAACCATAATAACTGATGAGGACTGCCAGAAAGTGCTTGAAAGAGGTTGTTTTATGCCTAAAGAAAGGGCTTTTATCAGCCTTTTGCACGAGACAGGATGCAGAGCCAGTGAGTTCCTAAACCTCAAAATAAGTGACTTAAAACTAAAACAGAACCTTCTGGAAATTCACGTGCCAGACGGAAAGACGGGCAGAAGAGTCATCTTTGCCACAAAGTCAATCCCTCACATCTTGAGATACTTGGAAGGTCATCCACTAAAGGAGAACAAGAACGCTTACTTGTGGGTGTCTGAAAGTAGCAGGCACAATAAACAGCCTCTGCTTCACATAGGAGGTCAAAGACTGATTGACAGATGCTTCAAAAAAGCAGGAATTGAGAAGAAGCATAACTGGCACTGGTTCAGACACAGCAGAGCCACCATCTTAGCTCCTAAGATGAATGAAGCCATGATATGCAAATACATGGGATGGATTTTAGGCAGTAGACAGATTAAGACCTATTGCCACCTCTGCAATGACCAACTGGAAGATGTATTCCTGACCATTAACGGCATAGAAACCAAGAATCAAGAATCTGAAAAGCCAGTCAAATGCATCTGCGGAACTCTAAACAACCCAAGAGAAAGATATTGCTATAAATGCTATAAACCCTTGAGTGTTGAGGTTGCTATTCAGGACAGCATGCAAGAAGTCCAAGAAATGAAACTTTTAACCTCAGAAGCAATGAAGACAATGCAGTTCTTCATGGAAATGGCAAAAAATCCAGAACTCATGAAGAGATTTGAAGAATTCAAAGAGGGAATGAAAAAATGACTACGAAAATGGATGCGAACTAGAATAGTCTTTTTAGAACAACTCTGCCTGTCTTTTGAATTTGAACTTTGTGTTTTAAAATCTTGACAGCATTGAACAGCTCAAGGTCTGCACAATGCTCCCTTACGGTTTTCCAATTGGTGTTGACCTTCCTTTCAAGATAGCCGTATGAGTGCGCTTGACCGTCAGATAAGGCTTTAAGTATTTCTTTCTTGATTTGTTTGTGAGTTCTCTTCATTCCACAATATAGTGGAAAACTTTAAATATATGACTATTCCACAATATTGTTGAATAGGTGAGGGGTGCAAGCAAATGAGAAATCAGATTATCATAGGATGTATTGGCGCTTTATTTTTGATGAGTCTTTTGGTTCTTGCAGGTTGTTCAACTAAAGAAACTTCAACATCTCTGGGTGGCAGTTCAAAAGCTATTTGTGGAAACGGTATTGCGGAAAAAGGAGAAACTGCTGATAATTGTTGCACTGATGTTAAATGTGCTGACGGATTTGAGTGTAAAGAAAAATTAGAAAATGGGAACACGATATATTTCTGTAAAAGATTAAGTAAAGAAGAAGCCTATGAATTTAAGAAATTTTTGGAGTATAGAGACCAAATTGAGAATGAATATAGTAAACCAGAACAATCTTTGATTAATTGGGGTTCAATGCTCTCAAAAGTAGAATCTATGAAAGACTATTTATCAAACCTAAAATCCAAAGGTTATGATGTGGTGGTTGATGAAGAGTTTTTGAAACATTATGAAAGGAGAATAAATCTAAATAAGTTAGTTTATGAAAAGTCAGAAAATCTTGATTCACTTTCAGAAGCAGAGCAGAAAACAATTATTGATGAACTGATTGCGTTATATGTGGCTGAAAAAGATGCGTTAACAGCAATAGAACCAAATATGAGAATTGAGTTAGATAAGCAGTATGAATATGATGTAAATGGGAAAATTGATTATGCAAATGAACGAATAACCGAATTACGAGCGTTGAAAGAGAAAATTGAGAAAGGACAAAGCGCTACAATTGATGTAACTACGTTTGACAGTACTTGTTATTCTGGAGAAGGTTATCTGGACTCGGTAAACATTGGTGTAAAAAATACTGGCGGATTCGCAATTGAAGAGCCAAGAATTGACGTTTTCCTAATAGATGGCACAAGACAAGTGGACAAAGAAACGGACAACTATTTCGGGTATGATGACATAGCTCTAGCAGAGGAAAGGTTTGAAAAAGTATCGTTCATGTTGGGATATTTAAGTGGCGAAAGAACTGCTTGTAAAAAATACGACTTAAAAATAAACCTACGTTCAGGGGCTAATCCGAAAATCATAGCTACAACTACTGTTAAAGTAGAGATTAAATAAACTTTTTATTTTAGTCTATATCTTACTTTACCAGATTTAATCCGTTCACTTATTGATGGCTCAGTTCTCTTGAAGCTCTTCTCAATCCTATCAAAATGCTCCATGACATCTTCCCTTAATCTGTCAATCTTCTTGGTGAGCTCTCGGTATAAAGGGCTTTTTCTTAGCATTTCATTCTGGTCTGATGTGTGTTCAACATATATGTTCATGTTTCTCACTCTCCTTGCAACATTTTGCTGAAGTCGCCGTAACCTTGACCACAACCTTGAAGCAAGCAGTAGGTCACAACCTTAGCGTATCTCTGATTTTCTGCGTGCTCATAAGTCACCTTCTCAGTGCAAGCTGGACAGACAGCGTCAAGACTAATCCAGCCACCAGCCCCCTCTTTAACAGTCTCACGAGGATGAGCAAGGGGTATCTCAGCTTTACACTTGAAGCATTTAATATAAGCCACTCCTTCACCCAGCCCTTGCTGTCTTAATGTTCTGGCTTCTTCATTTATTATTTCTTGTTTCTTTCTTTGTTCTTCCTTATCAGCTTCATGAACTTTCATCTGAAGCTCAGTGAGCCTTCTCTCAAAGGAGTCCTTCTCTTGCTTCTCTTGAAGCATCTTGGTTAATTCTTCTTTCATTTGGTTTATTTTGTCTTCTGACATACTATATCAATCCTCCAATTCTTACCTCATTAAGTTTTTCAAATTTATTCCAGTCATAGCTGGGTTGCTGACTTCCATTATTCCGAAGACCATTGGAGGTCTCTTCTCATAACTCAAGGCTAAGCTGAGAGCCAGCACGCAGTCGTCGTGGAAGCCCGTAGGGGCGTTATAGTGCACTTTTCCACTCACCTCACTGTATTCGTAGCTGAAGATTTTAAGCTCGTTAACGAGCTCAGGAATGGGTGGAAAGCTAATCTCTTCATTCTCCAGACTTATGATGAGGTTTTCAATGAGTGTCCTCTTGATTTCGTTACTCTTGATTCTGAAGCCTCTGGCGTTTACCCTCATCCTTACGAGGTCATCAAAGACCGAGTCACCCACGCCAGTGCTGTCAATGATGACGACGGGCTTGTTATAATTGCTGGAAACGTTCAAGATTCGGCTCTTCTGCAAGTTCCAGTCAATCTGATTGAAACGGTCAAAGTAAACAACGCTCAGATGTCCTTCTTCTTGTTTCAAGACAATGATGACTGTGAAGTCTTGATACTTGCCTAAGTCCACGCCCATGACATATCTAGTCCCCTCACGATAGTCTTCTAGCTCTCCCTTTATGCAAGCGTCAACGTTTCTGAAAACAGCTCCACTGTCACTGACAAACTCAGCAAGAAACTCTTGACGAAACGTCAGCTCAGGCAAAGTCCTTTTAGCTTCCGCAATTTCTTCTTCTTTAAGATAAGGATTGGCACTTGAAGGGAATTGCCAGCTCTCATAATCATTCTCATGCTTGTCTTGCCCCCTTGTGAAAAACTGGTGAAGCCAGTTCATTCCTTGAGGAGTGCTTATCAGTAAAACGTCACCTTGTTTATCAGTCAAAGCTGGTCTTAAAGCTTCATTCCACACACTCTCGGGGATTCTTGCGACCTCATCAATTATTAAAAAATTCAGACCTTCTCCTATCAAACTGACGGGGTTATCTGCTGATTTACATTCTACCATAGAACCATTCACAAGCTCTATCCTCATTTCATTTTCACTGCTTTTTTTAATCCAATGAGGGAGACATTTGTGCATTGTCCAATAAATTTCCCGAAAGATTTTATTGCAAAGGTCATATGAAGGAGCCACCAGCCAGACTCTCGTATTAGGAGTAATTAGGCGAGCCATACATTCCCTGCTTGCCATTAAGCTTTTTCCAAATCTCCGCCCAGCAACGACAGTCCTGAAGCGTGCCCCACTATCGTGGACTAATCGTTGACTGGAATGCGGTTCATAATTAATGCTCTTAAAAAATTCAGCTTTGTTTATCGTTTTCATCTTTAAACCATTGCTCCAAATCATTTTTCAGTTCTTGATTAAGATTAACGTTAAGGTTTTTCGTGCCATGTATCGTCTTGTGTGCTTCACAGTAGAGCCTGCCCAGTTCAATTCTCAGCTTGGGACTCAGACTGCCCCAGTCCTTCCCAATACGTTCCACAAGGTCAAATATCTTATAAGCACTCGTCTCAGGGCTCTTAGCAAGTTCCATGACCATTAGACTGAACTTTCGTGCATATCTCCCGTGCTTCAAGTTCTTCGTGACATTAGCCAAAGTTTTCTTCTCAGACTTTACCAATCCTCCCTTTCTTTGAATAATTCTTGCTTCCTCTACGCTTCTCTTATTCAAAGGCACAAGGTTTTGATTATTCATTCTTTGAAGTATTGCTTGTTACGAGCAAAACTACCCCTCACCAATTTTTCGTAATCCAATATTTTATCCATATCCTGAACAGAGTGCTCCCTATTAACTGTCTCCAGCTCCGCAACACCGTGACTATGGTCAACCTCAAGCCTATCACTAGAATACTGAACATTAAAATCCTTGAAAAGCTGAGCAAGAGGATGATTCTGAAAAGCCAAATGACAAATAGTCACGGAACAAATCTCATACTCATCAATCCTCAAGCCAGAAAACATCTGCTCAAGATAACTCTTCAAAGGCAAGATATATTTCTCGTAAGCCTCAGCATAAAGCTCAGCAATATCATCACCAAAAACATCAGGAAGATAAAAAACAATCCTTCTAGGACTATAAAATAAGATTACACAATCTTTAAACTCAATCCTAAAACCCCGATACTGACTATTAGTTATCTGAAGATACTTATCCCTAACAACACCAAAATCCTTATAATCCTCCTTTAAATTGAACTTTCCAAGAATCTTATGAGCCCTTAACCTTTTCGTAGAGTGATGATAGTCCTTCAATTTTTGGAATACAACTTTTCCATCAGGAGTTAAGAAATTCGTTTTAGTTAGTAACTCCTTCTTTCTTAACCGTTTAACAGCATAACTTATCGTCGTAGCCTTCTTCTTCAGTAAGCGGACAAAGTCTTTTTGCAACAAGAGGTTAGCTTCATCAGTGAAGCCTCTGACCAGCAAGATTTTTGCTTGAAGTTCTGATAATCCCCCTGCTTGAATACGAAAATCATTACGAACCATTTCAGAACCCCGCAACGTCTTTGATGTTTATCACTCCTTCACGCTCACTATGTTTTTTTTGGAAATCCGAAACTTAGTGCCGTCTTCAGTGCTAAGGTATAGAAATAGGTTGTCTTCTGATGTTATTGTGCAAAAGATTATCTTTAGCCTTTCATTCTCGTCTTCTTTGTATATTATCTTCGCCATTTTCATTTCCTCGCATAACTTTTTCTTTTTCCTCTTCATAAAAATAGAATTGCCTAATCAAACGAATTTCTTCAGGTAATTTCTGCTCTAATTCACGGGGCAGTTTTTGCATCATCAATCCTCTCCTTGCAAGGTTTAATTAGCAAGCAACCGTTTGCCATGATGTTTATTTCAACAGAATCTTTTGGTTGTAGTCCTTGCTGTTCAATCCAATACTTCGGCATGGATAGCATGGTAGTATAACCATACTTCAATAGTTTTCTTTGAATGACCATGCGCATTTGTGAATTAATTTGGTTTATAAACTAAAACATAACCTTATTTAATATGCCATATGCGATATGGCATATACGATATGGAAAGATTTATATATTGGCTTGCATTTCAATACAAGTTATGGCTAAGAATAAGGAAAAATTATCATTTGGTTTTGACTCTCAGTATCCTAGACTTGAAAGAACTTTAATACGAGCTATGCTTAACTTCAAGCTTCCAGATGACTTTGACCCTGAAAAAGACTCTTGGAACAAATATTCTTGGCAGTTCACATCTGTTATTCGGAAATCTGCAAAGGATTTTACTTCCCAGCGTGAAAACATAAACAACTATATGAAGAAATTGATAAAAAAAGGTATTGTTGAAGAAAGAAAAAATCAACCCTATAAAGACAACAGACGCAGGGAACACAAGATGGATAAATATAGGCTAAAGACTGATTTAAACACATTCCAAATATTGCAGATTGAGGACATCGTAACAGAGCAATCCTTGAACATAGCGAGTTCTAATTATTTCTGTTTACTGCAGAAGAAATACGGAAAAAATGAATTGATTGATGTTTGTGAAGAGATACATCAGCAAATGCTTGACAGAATTGGTAAACACATAGAAGAAGAACAAAAAAAGTGCAATCTTATTCATTCTTACGCAACAGATGTTCATAGAACAGTTATTAAAATATTGGAGGCGAAAAGAAAGCCTAAGAAAACAGCAGTTTTAACGCACCGATAGCACTCCACAAGTATCAGATGCGGTCGGCGCATCATGCTTTTCGCGTCTCAGAACTAGGACAACTTTTCTGAGGCCGTCACTATAATAGTGACTGCTCTTAAGCGTTTTCTCTCCGAGAAATTGCGATTTTCATTGGTAAAATGACGTTCCTTTCATCGTAAACCCAACTATAGAAAAAAACTGATAAAGGCCTGGCTTTCAAAAGCTTTAAATACCTTATTTGAACCCTTCGCATTCATGGGGGGAATGAAAAGGTTTATATATCCATTAGTTGAAGGATTAGCTATCAGGGTTAAAGAAAAAAGCTTAAAGGTGAGGATTTTTGATTCTAAGTAGAGAGGAAGCAATCTGCCTTGTTCTAGGCTTATCTGAAAGAAATGAGGTCAATTCTATTACGAAATTGAATAAATTACTAGCAAGACTGAATCTACATATGATCCCTGTAGCTATTGATTTTAAGCTTAATAAGTATGGCTCTTTCAGTGCAGACCTTGGAGGTCTTCATAGTAATGCGTTTTTTGAAGTTAAGCCATATACTTACAAAGAAGGCCTTGGACAGAAAATAATAATAAAAGCTGAAGGGCGAGAATTATTTGCTCAAACAAAAAAGAAAATTGAGTCATTTTTTGATGAAAAGGAATTCTCGGACCTACAAACTGAAATAAGAAGCCTGAGCCTATTAGATGCGAGAAATATCTCTGCAAATGAACATCAGGAACTTCTTGTTGATGTCGAGGATAGATTCAAATTAGAGCAAACATTAAACGTGATAAATGCAGATATGTATGACTTGTATGATGAAAGAAAACATTTATCTGATAAGATAATAGTTGAAATTAAGTTAAGAGCTCTTATTGAGTACTGTTATTTTTTAGCAAAGTACTTGAAGGATGTTAGATTTAAGCAGATAGTTGCATCCGATGAGTACGACTTTGCAGCTAACATGTTGGATTATTATTATATTAGTGTTCTCCATAATAAAATAATCCCTTTCCTGAATGAAGAAATTAAATCAGAGAAAAAAAGCTTGAGAAGAATCAATAAGATATACCAATATGTTGTTAGTTATGCAACCACGAATGATTATCCTTTTTCATTAGAAAATGTTAGCTTGAAGGACCTGTTGTTAAGATGCCAGTAACTATAAAAAACTGTTATGCTTTTGATGAGTGTTCAATTCTCAATACTTGTAAGATAGTTATTCCTGGAGCGTTTGTTTACTTATTTAAACAGAAAGAGTTCTTTTCTAAGAATCATTATAAGTTAAACAAATTAATTTCGGCTTTAGAGTCGAATGAGATTCCGAAGTATAAGTTCTTTCCAGGTAACTTTGATGCTCACATTTTAGAAAGGGTTGAGGAGATCCTGGCAGAGAGAGGAGTTAATCCTTTAATGTTTGATAACCTCAGAACCGGCTTGATTATTCAATTAGAGGAGTTTATTCAAGCCATTAATACCTCGTATCAAAATATTAACAAGAGTGATGATATTACGCTGATAAGAAAAATTTTTCATGATAATGAAAAAAAACTCAAGAGAGGCAGCAACATCCCTGAAGATGATGATTGTAAGATTCTGGCTGGTTATCAAAAAATTGATTGTTCAGGCATCAAGTACTTAATAAGTGCAGATGAGCATTTCTGGGGATATGATGATTTAATCGCAAAAAATTGCTCAATAAATGTTGTTTCAGAACGGGAATGTGATTCATTATGTTAAACATTAAACAAGCAAAAAACAGATTATATAAATAGAGGAATTAAAACAAGTATTGCTCGGGCTTACATTTGAGCTTGATCCTACGACAAAAAGCCAAGACTTTAACCACGATGACCTTGTTAAATGTTACGGGGGCGGTCTTGGTAACATATTCTAAACAATAGGTATTTTAAATAAGGATTAAGGGGGAGTTCTTTGTATGTTTCGGGTTTCAGGAGCAGGACAACTTTACAATACACTCGGCAGCCTAAATAGTCTTAATTTCAACTTTATGAATTGTAACACACTTTGACATTACAACATCACAGAGAAGACTAATGTTTCAGCTTGTAGGCGCATTTGCAGAGTTTGAGAGAAGTCTAATAAGAGAAAGAGTAATATTAGGGCTGAAAAGAGCTAAAAAGAATGGAACGAAGCTAGGAAGACCGAAAGCCAGATTTAATAAAGAACTTGCTAAAGAACTATTAAAGACTATGAGTTTAAGAGCAGTTGCAAAGATATTAAGTACTAGTCCAGCAACATTGTGCAGAGTTAATAAATCATATGCTTGAATCGAAAATTACGAAAAATTTATATGAGGGTATATCTTACCTTCATAGCATGACAAAACGTACTTTTTTTATATTCACTTCATTATTGCTCTTAATAGCATTAATTTTAAGCACAATTTCATCAAATCTACAGAACGAAAAATATCAATTATTAATAAAAGAAATTAAAAGAACGCAAGACTATAATGTTAATCTTGCAACTATCAACGCATTCTACGAAGAAGCAGCCATGTTTTATGATATTGAAAACTTATCAGGTTACGCTGATTGCAACAAACAAGAATATAAAAATCTCACAACATGTGGTTCGTTAGCGTGGGTAGAGACTATAAAAAATAAGACTGAAATGACGGATGAAATTAAATATTTTTATGGCGATAATTTCAGTAAGATTATGAATAACAAATCAGCACTAATACTCTGGATAGATATATCAGAATATCTTTTATTATTTATAGCATTCGTTGGTCAAATGTTTATACTTTTGTACACAAAAGAGAAAGATTTCTAAGTGTTGTTTCAAAAACCCTTAGAGAAAAACCGAGCTTTTCTTTATAAATAAGCAGTTGTTTCAAAAAGAGGTGTTTTTTGAACACAGACTGTTCACATTCATGAATAAAAACAAAAAAAATAAATATGAATGCGTGTTGTAACCTTGAAATGGTTCAATATTTTGATTATTATAATAGGTTCGTATCTTTATTAAAACAACTTTATTCTATAACGAACGAGAAAGAGAAAGAAGAACTAAGAAAAAAACTAATTAATGATTTACTTACCCACTATACCAGGCCTGTTAATTACATAAGCGATAGATTTCTAGAAATTGACTCTGACTTAGATATTAGTACGATTCCCAATAGTCTGATAAGTACATTAGATGAGGCTATTTTTTGTTATGTAAATGGACAGTTTCTATCGGCGATAGCAGTAACTGGCATTGCTACAGAAATATTTGCCATTCATTTGTACGAACTCTTCTTGAAAAAGCAAGGATTAACAAGGTTGGTTATGCGAGAAAGAGTTAAAAGTTTTCAAAGAATTAACCAGAATGAGAAAATAGAGACTCTGTTTTGTATTGTGGGGCACAGCAACATAATGTGTGGGCAACTTCATCAAATAAGGAAAAAAAGAAACAATGCAGTTCATACCTCAAATCAAGGAGAATACCAGGATAGTGCTTTAGAATGTTTGCAAATACTAATAGACATTCTAAATGAGTATTCGGATGAAATAAGAAAACAAAATGTATTAAAGAATAAAGAACTTGTTGAATTCAGTTTTTCATATTTGCAGGACGAGAGTCCTTTAGTCATTGATGTATTACTTGATGGGGAAACAAAAACATACACCATAACAGAAAAGGATTCTGATACGAAATCAGATTACGAAATCACTCTAGTTGGAATTGATGAAGAAGGGGTCTCCATGTCCGTCAATGGGGTTATCAAGAATAAAATGTCTTTAGGAGAAGATTATGTTTTTTCATCACATGAAAAAGGAATAAAAATAAGATTACTGCGAATTAATAGAATAAAATAGTTAATGCTTAAGTAATCCAAGCATAATTGAATTCACAGGCATAACCTGTATTGGGATGCAAATCAAGAGTATTTTTTATCGATTACTAGAATAATTGAATGCAGTGTGGCGTTCATGAGAGGTTCAAAATTATCGCGAATAACATCATGATTTTGTATTCGATGCCCTCCAAAATTTCTTAAAACATATACTAGCGCTAAATCGCACTCCATGTCTGAAGGAGACTGAATAAGTAAGGGGTTTTGATATGATTTATTTAATAAACCCGTTACAACATTAGCAAAATCTGTTTTTTGGTCATGGTTTAGGATTTCTAAATCTCGCTTTTCTATACGTAAGCTAACTGCGGGGTCGCTACAGAATGAAGGAATGCTATTTATTAATTTTCCAGGATAATACTTGCATAAGATGCTCTCAAACAATTTACAAAATTCAAAAATGATAGTGGTTTCTATAAAAGAAGCTAGTTGGTTGGATTTAATTTTCTTATGAATTCTATGATACATATTCTCTAGTTTATAAATACAAAATATGAAAAAGAATGCTTTCTCTTCATATTCGTCTTTCGTAAGAAAGTCACGCCTTAAGTCGCTAATGTCAAATGAACTATTTGTGATCGAATTATATGAATCGATAAATGTTTTTAGGAATGAAACTGTCGTAGTAACTTTGTTTTTGAAGAATTGTTTTGTATTTAGGTCATTTAACGAGATGAAGCTTTTAGAAGGCGTTCCAACTCTGTTTAGATTACCGTCTTCATTGGATGCTTGATGCATCAATAAACAACCTTTTTCAATTTCTCCATTCAGAATACATACCACACCATAAAAATAGTAAATGGTTCCCTTGTGGATCGTATTTGGAGCGTTGTTACTCTCCCACTCATATACTATTTCTAAAACTGTGTCGAATATTTTTTCCACATGTTCTTTCGGAAAAATGATCATACGTCTTGATTCAATTTTATACCAGAGAGGTCCGAGGTTTTCAAAAAAATGATCGTGCAATTCCCAATGGTCTTGTGCATTGTTATGTTGAGCAAAAAAATTGAAACATCCCTGCTTAAATTGGCTGTCAAAAACTAACTGACTTTGGCTAAACAAACCATAGATTCTCTCAAATTCAGTATCAATCGGTTCATTGAACTTATACACATCGGACCTATACATATATGAAGTAAATTAAGTGAAATATATAAACTTATTCTGAATAACGTTTACTTATCGTTTATTTTGGCGAATAGAGAATCACGGAAATCAACCCATTCAGCATAAATTTTTTGAAAACCATATTCATTAGCTTTTTCGTAGAACTCGACGATTGATTGAGGATCTTCTGCGAGTATATGCGCCACAACATTGTCTCTAAAAATTTTTACCACACCAGTCTTTTCAGCACTCAAAGGGTATTTTACATCACCTCCAAATCTCAAATAAGCTGCATAATAGAAATTTCTTATCTCTAATAAGATATAATCATATAATTGTATGGCTGGTTCAATTTGATTTTTGATAACCACATTTTTGTATGATTTCTCCAAATCTTTCGGATGTTTATTTATGATTTCAATAAACATTTTAAGATTAGATACTTTCTTTGAAATTAAATCAAAAGGATATTCATTGCTTTTTCGGAATCCCTTTAATTCTTTCATATATTCTTGGTGGTTTTTTGAAAGAGACATTCTAGCTTAGGAGGTAGTATCTCTCGATATATAAATATTTACATAAGAAACGAAGAATTTTTTGTATTTCGTTCTCCGGCTACGCAACACATAATCCGTTTTTATTTATCGTTTTAGTGTCCATTCTTAAGATCTATATCTCTTCGTGCCTAAATCGCCTTTCATATGTATTACAATTCATAAATTATAATTCGTATTTTTGATTACGACAATATTTAAATAAACCGCCATCCTTCCAATCATCATGTCAATTAAAAAGAATGCGGTCGTGAGGCTGATTAAGAAAATTATTAATTGGTGTGATGACCACTCTGGTTTCGTTCAAGCAGTTTTAGTTTTAACTTTGGTGTTGGTTACAGCTGCTTATGCTCTTGCGACAGGTGTTTACGTTAAATATGCCAGGGACACTCTCCTTGTGGCGAAACAAGATTTTGAAGTAAGTAATAGACCTTATCTCGTTACAGAGAACATCTCGCTTGTTCCATATCCGAATGATAATAACACAGAAATATACCTATCCATACATAATGTTGGTGTAATTCCAGCAAAGCTTATAGAAATCATGATTAATGATGAAGTGTATAATAAGCTAGGGGCAATTTATCATCGTGATGAAAAAAGAGGGTTAAGATTTGTTTCGCAAAAAAGTTTTACCTATGAAGATACTATTCAAATCACGTTAAAATATGTTGTTCCCTTAAAAGATATCACGGAAAAAACATATTGCATACAATCTCTTTATGAATATAATGAAAAAGGAATAAGACTTCTTAATTCGGTTCTATGTGAATAATCGCCCGTTAGTTTTGGCCATTTCATTATATCTGTTAATAGATAGGCTACATTTTTCTACCTTCTTTTTTATTTCTGAAGAAGTTGTCCTATTCCTGAGACCTGTGTCGTATCCAATCCGGTCGGCGCATAGGTACTTTCAGGTCTGAAGACTAGGACAACTTTACTGAAGCTGTCACTAAAATAGTGACTGCTGAATAGCAGAAAAATAATAGAATGAAACCCAGAAATCCAACAAGAATAAGCCTCTAAAACCCCCCAAAAACCGAGTTCTTCATACATAAACGGTTAGGGGAAATAAAAATGGGTCGCGGAAGTGCCTTAGGCATAGACAGTCTCGCTTAGCCGGATATTATAGAAACGATTTTTCGTCTCTCAAACTTTTGCTATTCTCCATAATAGACTAAACTGCTTCATATACGCCTGGTTAATTTTTTTACTTTCAATAATAATGGCTAAAGGCTCATCAACCCAAATAATATGGGCAATCTTATTATCATAAATCATCATTGTTTCTAGCGTTCTATATTCTTGAGGTAAATATTTTATTTTTGTTAATGGAAATTTTGTAATTTTCTTTTTTCTTACTTCTTCGCTTAATATCATATTCCTTGTTATTTTTGCTTTAATTCTTCTTTTATGCCACCCTTCAATAAAATAAGGCAAGGCTTCTAAACTTTTTCCAATTCCACCAATAACAAAATATTCTTTTTCGCAATTTCTAAGAATATCATTTAAAACTGTCTTCAAGCCTTCTTTACCTTTATACACTTCAACTTTTTCTTTTTCCAAAGGTTTCTTAACCATCTCTAATTTTGGCATAATAGTTTTGATTTTTTCTTCTTTTTCTTTTAAAATTTCTAATAACTCTAAAGGTTCTGCTGCTTTGAAGATTTTTTTGTTATTTTGTATGAAATAAGATACTAGACCTTTGTCTATTAATTCTTGTAAGATTGTATAGATTAATGAACGATTTATTTTTGTTTTTTCTGATATTTGACTTGCTAAAGTTTGTCCCAACTCAAGTAAGGCTAAATAAACATTTGCTTGATTTTCTGTCAACCCAATTTCTTGCAAAATTTCCTTCATAAAAAATATAAGGTAAGAAGAAATATTTAAATGTTGTTATTTTTATAACAACAAAGATTTTTATATAAACCAATTCTATTACTACTTATGAATAATGAAAATGATGTGCTGCTAGTAGACCCAAGAGGTATTTATGGTTATGCATTTAAAATTAGTTCACCTAAAATAAGAGAGCCATTGGGTTTAGAATATATAGCCAGCGCTATAAAAGAAGAAGGTTACAGTGTGGATTTGTTAATGCAAACAGAACCATTTGATAAATTTTTAGAGAAAATATCTTCATACCAATCTTCTATAATAGGAATTTCTTGCATGACCTATAATATTAATACAGGTCTAAAAATAGCTGAAGCAATCAAAAGAGAAAATCCGGAAACTATAACCATTTTTGGTGGTGAACATCCTTCTGCTGATATTTCTATAATAAAAAATGATAACGTAGATTTTGTAGTTTACAAAGAAGGAGAAGAAACAATAAAAGATTTGCTTTCTTATCTTTCCAGAGGAAAACCAAAACTAGAAGAGATCAGGGGGGTTATTTATTCTGATAGATCACAAATAAAGATAAATCTTCCAAGAGAAAGAATAAGAAATCCTGATAATTTGCCTTTTCCGTTAAGAAAAAAACAAATAATCACGAAGTGCGTCGATCATGGCATAGCCTATCCACCCCCCTCTGAACAAAAAGGACATATCATGGTTTTATATTCCAGAGGCTGCATTTTTAATTGTTCGTTCTGCTCTTCTCCATATATGTGGGGTAGAAAGGTTATCTATAGAACACCACAAAATGTATTAGATGAAATAGAATCTTGTATAGAAGAATTTGGAACAAATTATGTGTTTTTTGCTGATTTTACTTTTAATGCTAACAAAAGGAAGGTTTATGAATTATGTAATGAGATTAAAAAAAGAAAATTAAACCTAGATTGGTGTTGCCAAGCAAGAGCAGATTTGATAGATGAAGAATTTATTAAGAAAACAGCAGAAACTGGTTGCAGAAGAATAAGTCTCGGCGTTGAAAGTTTGGATAACTACTCTTTAGAAAAGTTAAACAAAAAAGAAGATATAGAGACAATAATTAGATCTCTTGAACTTACTAATAGATATGGAATTCTAACTAGAGCAAGTTATATTCTTGGTTTTCCTTGGCAAACAAGAAAGGATTTAGAAAAAATCAAAGAAAGAATAAAAATAATTCCGGCAGATGAGCTAAGAATTACTTTCTATACTTTATTCCCAGGAACAAAAGATTGGAAAAATTATGCACATCTCCTTCTGACAGACGATTGGTCTTTATTTGACAACGATCATCCTACTATAAAAACCAAAGATAATATATCAATGGAGGAATTGCAAGAATACAGAAAAGACATTCTTAGATCATTCTTTCAAAGCAAGGAATATGATAAAAGAATGAAGAAAAAAATTAGAGTACATCCAGAATATAAACAATCTTATGATGAATATTTGTCCTTAATTTTCAAGCTGATAAAATGAGATACATAAAAAGATTAATGTTAAAATTAACAAATGAATGCAATCTTGCTACTTGTAAATATTGCTATACACAAGCAAAAAAGCCAGAAGCCGAGAAAGGTTTAAGTCTAGATATCTACAAGAATTTGTTGTTGCACTTAATTAATGACCAGTCATACGGAAAGTTAGAAGAGCTTTCTTTAACAGGCGGTGAACCTTTCTTAAGGGATGACCTAATTCATCTTGTAGACTTTGCTTTGTCACATAAGATTTCTACAAGGATAAACACAAATGGCACACTTATTAATAAGTATTTGGCAAGAACTATGTGCTATATGGCTAAGAAGTATCATACTCCGCTTATTTTTCAAGTAGGATTGGATTCTGCTGAAAAAAAGATTCATGAATTTATTAGAGGTCAAGACACGTTTGAAAAAACAATTGATGGTATAAAATACTTAACTACTTTTAAAAATAACAATACTGCAATCTCTTTAAGATATACTATAATGAAAAAACCATTTAGAAAGAATAATAAAATTGCCTTTAAAGATAATTTTGAAAATGTAAAAGATTATGTAAAATTAGCTGATTTGCTTAAAGTTAACAAAATTAAAATTAGGGAATTATTAACTTCCGGTTATGGCTGTAGCTTACATAATTATATAATACCGGCTGAAGAAGTTGCAAAAATTCAAGAAACTTTTATAGACGAAATAAGAAAATATTCCAGTTTAAATCTAGAAATAGCATGGCCTTGTTACTTTGGAATATCAAAACCAATTCCAAAAGAAGTTAAAAATAGGATAAGAATCTCCTCATGTAAATGTTTAGATTATTATTTAAGTGTTGATGTTAACGGTGGAATTGTTGGTTGTATTCTTTTAATAGGTCATAATGAGCAATATTTAGGGAACATATTGAAAGATGATATTGTTGACGTTTTCAATTCTTCTATAGCAAATAAAATGTTAAAAGAAAGATACAGAAAAGGTAGAAAAGACGCAAGATGTTATGCGATAGATCACGCACATGAGGAAGCGCAAATAGATGTTAAAAAAAGAGAAAAAGAAATGAAAAAATCATTCTCTTTAGTAGAATAGTCTCAACCTTTGAGCTGGGGAGGACTTTTGGTTCTCCTCAGCAATTTATATAATCAATCCTGCCAAATTCGTCAGCTTTATTGTTGTGCTTCGTTCTCCGACTTTCCTTTTTATATTATGAAGAAGTTGTCCTATTCTTGAGACCTGAGTCGTATCCAACCCGGTCGGCGCATGCTCTTTTTCTACCAGCTTAACAAAAAAGTTTTTAAAACATGAAAAGCCTCGGGCTTTTATGGTTAAAAATCCAAAGAATTTTTAAACCTATTATAATCACAGAAGACGATAAGCTAAATTGTGGGCCCATAGCTTAGCCTGGCTGGAGCACCGGTCTTATAAGACCGTGTTTCGAACAACACGAATTAGGATAGCCGGGGGTCCGGGGTTCAAACAAGGTCACGGTCGTTCGTTGCTTTCAACGGCAAGCCTTATGAAAGTCCCTGTGGGCCCATACGCCCCGATGGTGTAGTCCGGTAACCTTTTGGTCAAGGCCAAAAGCTTAACCAAAATCAGGCGACTCCTAGTGCTTTGCACCGGAGCCCCCTTAGGTTGGACAATCAATCATCTCGGATTTTCGAGGATTCGAAGATCAAAGCGATGAGCGGATGTTCCAAAGTCCGAAAACATCCGAGGACACGGGTTCAAATCCCGTTCGGGGCATCGAGTGAAACGAGATGCAACGGAC
>Ga0315289_10001722_pt1 | contig 33988 bp, 35 predicted proteins | sample YL17G11_40_MG_FD_203452 | JGI IMG/M metagenome (GOLD analysis project Ga0315289, IMG submission 203452) | Sediment microbial communities from Yellowstone Lake, YNP, Wyoming, USA - YL17G11_40 | ecosystem: Environmental > Aquatic > Freshwater > Lake > Sediment | place: USA: Wyoming | collected... | reverse complement strand
CTTCTTCTTCTTCTTCTTCTTCTTCTTCGTCATCTTCATCATCGTCACTATCTTCTTCTTCGTCATCTTCAGAATCTAATTCTGCCATACGCTTTTTAAGCTTATTTTTCTTAATATCTTTTAACTTACGCCTTTCAGGAACAACACCTTCGGGGTAATTTAAAAGATCGAAAATAATAGCTTTAGCGTCAGTTGAATCCATACCAGAATTAACCAATACCTTAAGCATATCCCCTGCATTGATCTTTATTTCCATGCCCATAATTCTACCACGCCTATATTTTATTTTTGTTTTCATTCAACTTCTGTTTTAGGTGTTTCTCTAGACAAGTACTGAGTAAAACTAAAATCCTCTGCTACTTCCATAAAAACACAAAGTGCTTTTTTAGCTTTATCCGCTAGTAATTTACCTGTATCAGAAAGAACTTTTCTTTGACCCACAGTTACAAAGATTTCTGAACCAAAAATATTTATATATTTGTTCGATCTATGCGTAACAGCAGGTGGTGTTAAGTATAAAAACTTACTTATTTCTGAGCTACGACATTTCTCAGAAAGTAACGACAAAATCAATAAATCATCTACATCTAATCTGCGAAGTTTGTTGAAAACTTGTTCATCGGTAATCATAATCCCACCCGAAGTAAAAAGTTAGTAATGTGTAATGCTCATTATCATTACTGTAAACACATTTTACTTATTTAGCAATCTGAAAAAGAAATAAAAACGGTGCATGTTAATTTGACATGCACCGCAAAAAAAGGAAAACAACTACACTATGGATTAGCTATCGATTGCCTCGAAAACCATTTTCATGTAGTACTCCATCTGCTTCTTGTAGAAATCTCTTTGTTTTGTAACATTGTCCAATTTTTGCCGGATATCTCCAATATTAAGAACTTGAACATTTTGTTTCACAGCTTGTTGAGATGCGTGTCGAGAAAACTCATCTATAGTTGATTTAAACTTATTTGGGGCATTTCTTTCCTGTGAACCAATAGATGCTTTGTGCTCTTTAATCCAATTGGTTAAAGACGGTCTACTCATACCTAAGTGTTTACAAATTTTATCGTGTGATGTACCTTCCATGGCCATTCGTATTGCGCTCGTTTTTTCTTCAATGCTAAACAATTTATAGGCTCTTTTCTTTTTTGTGGTCTTTTTATCGGGAACTACTACTACTACAGAATCTACTACAGCAGAAACCCTCGCTGCATTTTTAAATTTTTCTACCCACGGAGTCAACGTGGAAGTAGCTACCCCTATTTTTTTCGACACGGAGTTTAAAGATTCACCTTGCTGTATTCTCTTAACTGCTGCGATTTTAAATTCATCCGTATAGGTTTTAGTTTGCCTTTTGACCATTGTACACCCCATTTAATGATTAGACATGCTACGGTAATAGAAAAAAATTCAACATACCGCAACAAAAATCATTATATGTGTCAATTGGGCTTACAGTTTTGGGATTCGTATTTTAGGTTTAATCATATGTGACCTAGCCAGATTGGCTGCTGCTTCGCCATTATCAGGACAAGGAATTTTAGATGTAATATCTAAAACCCTTTCCATCAAATTACCACTATCAATAAGCTTCCCAAGCTTGTGATCTCTTTGAACTCGATTAATCCAAGAAATATCATGTGAGTTAACAAAACCCTTATGCTCTAAAACTTTCAAAAGCATAATAAAACCACGGTTTAAAGCGGTAATCTTTAGCTCTTGAAAATCAAGAATATTCCTTATCCTAGTTGTGTTCAAATCATCCGACATAAATCGAACCTCTCATCGAACTATTTGGTATTCCCGAATAGTTCATCAATCTTTTTTAGGACGACCACGCTTTTTAACTGGATCTGATGCAATATCTGATAACCCCTTTTCAACTTCAGCCAACGCCTGTTCCTCAAGTTCTTCCTCAGTCACACCTTCTAATAGTCCTTCTTTTTCTTCCCTGTCATCTTTCTCATAAACCAAACCAGAAATTAACAATCTATCACGAAGTTGCTCTGTAAGATCAGGATTAGAAACTACCCATTTTTTGAACTGATAATAATCAAATGTCTCAGGAAGTTTAAATTCCTTAACAGGGTCAAACTGCTTACATACATTCGCAGCATATACACCCTTAGCTCTTTTTTCTTTTCCTGTATTTTCATTAGTTACCATACATGGTTTGATATACCCTGTCTCATACAAAAATGTAAAAATATCAAACACAGGATCTAAACCCCTACCTGTTGAACCGTTCTCCTCAAATTGAATTCTAACCCAACATGATTGATAAGGTGTATATACTTTATTTTTGACCGTTTTAATCCCCGTATACATATACTTATCAACACCAATAACCTCACCATTTTCAGTTACATGCGGTTCTTCCCAAATCCCACCAGCAGAAGGTTTTACCGTAGGTATCATATCTGTATCTAAAAACGGGTGGTCTTGCTCTAAAAGTTTTGGCTTAGTTGTACTTAACATCAAACGGATAGAAGAAAAAAACTTTAAAGCATCACCTGCTGGCTCATAAGAAGTTGGCCCATAAGCTACACCGGGTCTTTGTCGCAATTGATTTGTATAAAGCAGCGTACACCCACTCTTAACCAAATCGCTGTTTATAATAGGTAAGTACTGAGCATACATCCTAGCATGAAAAGCCATTTTGTTAGCATCAATATCTTCATCAAGTGCATCAGTAATAAGAGCAACCACAGAATCCAAAACATGAATACAAACAGGCTTACTTGGGTTTCTGTTTTCAGGTAATAAAGAACTCATAGTATGTATGTAATTAGTAAGTTCTTCAACAGTCGTAGGTTGGTACATGTTAAAATAATCAACTTCATCCGGTCGTAAATTACCAGCCTTATCTCTTTTTCCTCTAAATTTATTAAAGTTTATACCTCTAGCCTGTAAAAATAATGGATCAGTTGACCCCTCTGCGTCATGTAAAGTACCAAACATTTTATTACGTACTTGATTATATAGAATCTGCGTAACTAATAATGTTTTACCAGACCTCTCAGGGCCACTAATGCCGACAATCCTTCCGGGTGGTATACCACCGCCCATCTTCCAATCCAAACATAGCGATCCCGTACTAATTGCAGTACCAGCAAAAGAATCTCTATGAAGAAAAACAGGGGTAAGTTTAGATGCTTTTTCGGCTTCGTGTGAAGCCTTTCGCATTAATTTCTCAATATCGATAGCTTCCGCTATCATAGCTTTATCTGCCATAACACTAATCCTAATAATGTGAGAGTTTTTGTTGCAATTGTTTGATACTTGGTAATCCATTCATCTCAAACAATTCTTTACCATTTCTGGTACACATAAGTTTAGGATGCACTGCAAAATCCATCTGATTGAATTCTTCTACAGGCATCCTAACTAAATGTACTGGGATCTGAAGGCCATGTAACCATGTCGTATCATTATCAAGATATGGGTATTCATTGTCCAAAAGGAAAATAAAAATTTGTAGTTTTTTACTCTCTTTAAGATCGAGATATTGCTGCAATGTAATACCCATATTCACCTAATCATGCATGTAGACAGTATTGCCGTAATGGGCATTTTACACAGTTCAAATCACCACAGTAGTTACCATAACAAGCGAGTACATCCAAATCTTCCAGATCAGGATCTTCACTCGTTTTAAATGGTTTTGCTCTTGCTAAATTGTTCCCAAAATCCTGTATGATTTTTTGAAACTCATCAGCACTCACACCGCTAGGTTTACCCTTAACAACAAAAGTTTTCTGGGAAACAACTGCTTTTTTTGCAGGTATTTTTTTAACCGCAATATCTTCTGTTGGAAGATTAAATACACTGGAACCGTCATCAGTATCATCACCAAAAGGAATCTCAAGACTATCTACCTGAGTTACAGCTTTAACAGGTTGGTTAAAACTTGGTGGTGGTACATTAGTAGGTAATGGCGAAGCTTGTGGTACATTTGCTTCGGTCAAACCAGCCATAGCCATCTGTGGGACAGGTGGCATCGACATCTGGGTATTAGAAGGCATCTGAGGAAAATTATTTGTCATAGGTGCCATTTGTGGGGTCTGCGGATATGTAGGTACCGGTAATGGGACATCAGTATCATAAGGAGATTTTGGTACTGGTGTTAAACACTGTTCCATATGAGCAAACTGTGTTGGTTTTGTATCACCGAACGATTGAACACCTTTCAATTGATTAAGCATATTGTAATAACCATTTACAATTAGTTGCTGCTTAACATCCTCATAAGTTGGGTATTCTACTATTTCTTTCCATTGGTACAAATCAGATAAATATGTTTTTTCAACATCCGTTAGAGGAGTATGATCACCTAAATTTATCATATACCTTTGTTGTGGGTTTCTCTCGGAAGAATTATACATAATATGAATATCACGACCCCAATATGGATCAGCAACATCAGCTTCGTAAAACTTACCCTGAATATTGATTCTGTTCATACTTTTCAACCGAATCAAACTAAATAATACTGATGGTTGTAACTTGATGGGTTGCCAAGGTTTCTGTGAACCCTTGTCATTACCTTGAAAGTTAACAGGATTACGAACAATCACATGACCAAAACCAGCCATATGCGCCTTAATACCTTTAAGTTCTTTTAATGTGGGATCAGTTTCTTCGTTAAATAATGGATTTACCTTTTTAGCTTCTTCCGCAATAAGTGGAAGATTGAAATCATCTTCAACTGGACACTTACCTTTAGCAAAAGATTGGGTAGCCTGATCATATGCAGGACATACTAACGGAAACTTTTTACCTTTACGAGTAGCAAGCCAATGATTATGAACTATAAAAACAGGGCCGAAAAATCTTACAATAACAACTACACGATCTGGAATATCAAACCATTTAATGCTATCATCCCACCGTGTTCTGTTTTGAATTGCGCCTGAAAAACCTACTGATGCTTCCGGTAACGGAACGTTCTGACCTTGAACAACCATAATAAATCTCCAAAAAATGTTGTGACAAAAAAATAAAATTGAAACGTTGAAATGTGTCTATAACAGATTACACTTCTCAAATATATTTTTGTAGTTAGTTTTGCTAAACTCGATAATTGTAGCCAAGTGATGCAAGATTTTGCAAAAGGGTTTCCCTAAGACACTCTGCCAGATCACTATGCTTATAAGGGATAATGTCCAACATACCATGTCTAAGTGCTACAATTTTAATCTCTATATCGGATAATTTTGCGGATTCACAATAATCTCTTAGCAGATTAATAAAAGGATCAACGTAACCACCTAACCTGTCCTCATTTGTCATGATGTCTTCTAACGTTAATTTTTCATCTGCATCATACGTTCGATTCAACGAATACACTTGAGCTATCTTAACAGTATGTAAAACCGATTTAGCTTTTTTTAATGGCATCTTGGCCGCTTTTGCAATCTCTACTATATTGTCATCGCTTAAACCAAATTTAATTTTAGCTTTTTCTAGCTGTGTGAATGCTTGCCATGTACTTACCGGAAGTTTTACAAAATTTGCATCCTCTTTAATAGTCAAAAGCATCATTTGCTTTATCCAAAATTTAGCAACAGATGCAAAACAAGCTTTTCGTTTTGTTGAATAACAAGACACTGCTCGCATTAGTCCTATTGAACCGTTTTGAAAATTATCTAACATTTGATGGGAGTTTCTTGCTGTGCTTTTAGCAGTTGAATACACACTTCGTAAATAGGGTGTGATTATCTGCGCCCTGAGTTCCATGTACTTTGTATATATTCTTTTCGCTTCTCTACTTATATAATATGCAGATTTGCTTAATCTATATGTAGTATCAATCAAAGTAACTTCACTTGTAAGTTTATGATATGTGTCAAGATTATTACTTATTTTGGCGTGTAAAGAAGCCCAATGTAATTGTTCATACTTATCTGTTGCTTCTACAAAATTACTTAACACATCTTCATAAACACCACGAATAAAGCTACAATTCTGCATTGCCGTTTTTATGTTGCTACGTGATTTAACCTTAGTCTCTGGTGTAGAATAAATGGCATAAAGCCTAAATATCTCATACGCCTTAGTTAAAAATTCTACCTCATGTTCTCTATATGTTCCCCTGCTTTCAGTTTCTCTATTTTCTTCTTCTTCCCTATGCTCCTCTGTTTTTTCATATATGTTTTTACCATACGTGTTACCCGCAGCTACCTTAATCACAATCTGTAAAACTTCTTCAAATGAAGCCATTGAATTTTCTATGATAGTGTAAACTGTTGGAAATATACACTTATCTATCTGATCAAATAAATCACTAACATCTTCTTGATGTAAAAGAGGTACAGAAAAAACTAATTTCCTTAGATCTTTAAGGATCTGCTCATCAGAACCACCTATCGGGCCTTTAATGGTGGCTTGGTACCTTGCCGCTACTTCCGCAGGGTGAAGATTGTCTAAATCTTCTTGGTAGTCAACATCGTCATATAAAACTTCTTCAACACTACTTAAACCAGCAAACAATGCTAATTCTGCACTTTCATTAAAAGATGATTCCTGATCTTCGTGATCCTTGTAAGATGAGTATTTTTGCTTATACACAAGGGGCATATCATCAGCATCATTCTCATCCTCATCTATAAAATTTTCAACATCATCAAGTTTTTTGCTATTGGATTTCCTAGATGTTACCATTAATAATCGTCCTTGGTTAATTTGATAAATGAATATTACTACTTTACAACTATGGTGACAAATATGCCAACTGAAAAATCAATGATGACCATTAGTGACCTATATAGATCATGTAGAAACTATAAAAAACTACATGCTGGAAGCCTTGAAACTAAAACAGGCGAGAAGCGATCACCAAAACATGATATTCGATTCAAAGCTACCAGCGGTGGTATGATTATTTGGCGTAAGAAGGTAGTTGAAAATGAAGACGATGATGGTGATGTTTATCGTAAGGTTACTTGTTCTGCTAGAGATAATAATGGTTCAGGTAGAGAACATACCCTTGAGATGATTTTTTATGGTGACGGTGAGGACATGAATACCAAAGCAGCAGTAAATTGTAGCTGTGAATGGTTTCTATATGCTTGTGAAGTTGCTTTGTGGCATGAAGGTTCCGCTAGAATTGAAGATCCTATTGAGATGCGAATCTGGAGTAATGGTGAAGATTATACGGATGGTGGGCCAAACCCAAGTGGATTACCTATAATATGTAAACATATCTATTCTGCTTTAAGGGCAGGAGCCGCAAAATGGAAAGCAAAGGGTATGAGCATTGAAGAAAAAAAGAAATTGGAACTAAAACAAAAGAAAGAACAAGAAAAACAAAAAAAGATTGAAAAAGAAAGAACTAAAAGAGAAGAAAAAACAAAACCAAAAAAAGAAAAAAGCAGTAAGCCAAGTAATGAAAGAAAAGGCATTAAGGAAACTAAAAAACCACCGGAAATAAAACAGCCCAAGAAGTATGCCACACCGCCACCAGCATCAACGTGGAAAAGAAAAAAGTAAGTGGTATCTGATTGGTTGTCTAAGAAGTTTATTTTTTCTTATCTTCTAATATCCTCACCCCTTAAAAATAACCATGCTGCGCTTTTTTTTATTTATTCTAAATCACCCTTACTATTGAAATATCGAATCAATTCAATAACAGGGGTGTGTTATGAAAAAGGTGTGCTTTATAACTTTTTTACTGGCTCTCTTATTGTCTGCAAAAGGTATAGCTGATACCAAAACAACTTTTATGCCAGAAAACAATCTAGGTGAACAAGATGGTTTATTTGATAACGGTATGACTGAAGAAATGTTCAACAACATTATTGCAAGTGTAGAAGAATACTACGCACCCATAATTAGTAACTTTGGTGGACAACTGGTTATCGAGCGCAACTGGAAGGACAGCACCGTAAATGCGTATGCATCGCAGGATGGGAACGTCTGGACGGTTGCCATGTTTGGGGGATTAAGCCGTAGACCTGAAGTAACTTTTGATGGTTTTGCTATGGTGGTATGTCACGAAGTGGGTCACCATATTAGCGGATTTCCTTTTGTGAGTTCTTGGGCTTCTAATGAGGGGGCCAGCGACTACTTCGCAATGCAAGCCTGTGCTAAAACAATCTGGCAGAACACCGTAGAAGAAAACTCTAAAGCAGATAAAGCCCTTGACCCATATGCTAAAAAACTTTGCGACCAATACAAAGGAAAAAACAACAGCCTTTGCTACCGAGAAATGAACGCAGGTTATTCCTTAGCCAGCCTACTTGCTGCTCTAGGTGGTGAGAAAGTTAATTTTCAAACCCCTGATAAAACAATCGTAAAAAGAACAAGCAACACCCACCCCAAAGCACAATGTCGTTTAGATACCTACGTAGCTGGTACTCTTTGTGATACTATTTGGGATAATGGGGTGATGCCACAAAACGAAAAAGAGTCAGCAGAATATCTTTGTACAAACCACAACACCGAAGGTGGTTATGATATCCAAGCTAGGCCACGTTGCTGGTTCAAACCAACTATCTAATTTTTCTAGGTTTCTTAACCCCTGTAACCTTTGTTTGGAATCGACCGTCACCCATTACAGGGGTAATTAACGCTCTTTCTATAGCCCACCCACGCCTTAGCTGCCCACTGAGCTAACATCCAACTTTCTATAATTTGTGCGAATGAAATCTTTTCTATTTTTCTAAGCAAATCTATTTTATCAAAACTGATATCGAAATCTTCAATATCCTCTATAGCCACTTCCGCTTTAGCTCGAATAACTTTAAGATGTCTTTCAAACTGTTTCCCTAATTTTTGTAAAGCTTCTTCAAGTTTCTTTTTTTGTTGTAAAGAAGGAACCATATATTTTGATAAAGTGAGAGATTCAAACTCCTCAGTAGCTACTTCATAGGCTTCTAAAAAAGAAGTAACAATACCTTCAGCCCTAGCAAGTATCTTTCTTTTTCTAACAGCATCTAAATCAACTAACTCTGACGCTGTTATCTCATATTTATCATACGCAATTTTTTCTAATCTTTCATAAAAATCAACTAAGATTAAACTTAGCTTGTGTTCAAACATTTTTACTGCATCATCTGTATTTGTCATTAAAGTACCTCACCCCAAAAAGAGTATAATAACACACACACTAATATATGCAAAATATGTTCCACTTTACCATACATAATACCAACATTACTAAGTAACTATTTTTATACAATATTTCATTAAAATGGATATCATGTGTTAAATACCAATTGTATAAAAAGCCATACCATATTAAGATAATGTAAACAACTAATTCGCTGGAAAAAACATGAGAAACATACCTATCGACAACGACAACTTCATCAACTGGGCGTTTGGTTTATTTCTAGTAATTGCTTTTTTAAGTTTAAGTTATGTCTCTTGTCAAGAAACTGATGAAGATAAAGAATGCTATAAAAAATATGGCAACAAATCACACAGTATAGAACGCCCTTACACTATCACAAAGCGAGGATGCCGTGTCATCCAATTAACCAAGTACACCGGCTTTTGTGCGCCTATCAGCACTGTATATGTTACAGAGTGCCCCTGTGAAATCACAGTTACCGATCCTGAAAAAGATAGAAAAGAAAAGTTAGAAAAAGAAGAAAAAATACTCCAAGAAAGAGCAAAGATCAAAGCATACCACAACTATCTAAGAATCCAGCAGAATCAACAGAACCAGCAGAATAAGCAGAATCAACAATAACTCACCACCACCCGTTATGAACAGCCTTATTTAGCAGTATCTTTTTCAAGAATGCTTTGTCTTTTTCTTTGGAATCATAACATATATCGATCCCACCTGATGGTGTTAAAAATATACTGATCATACGGAAAGACGCATACCAAAGCATGTTGCTATCATCCCCTTGACCGCCCTCAATATCCAGAAGAACCCTGTCATATTTAAAAACTATATCCACCTTATACTTAACAGGGTAGTTTTCGTTTCCTGCCCTATTTAAAGCCACTTTAATCTTTTCGAGTGTATTGTTTTGGTTTTTGGTCAACCCGTTATCTTCTTTTACAAGTTCCCTTTTCTGGAACTTATGGCTCTTTTCACAGTTACAACATACCCAATACAAATCAGGAAAAAAACTACCATTCTCATGATCGTATACATGCTGAAGTTTATGCGTTACTTTCCCGCCAGAACAACATGAACACTTTAGTAATTTTTTATCTTTCATTGTAACCCCCTCTATTAAACTCATAAACTAAGTATCGGAATTTGGTACAACAAACTTTAGTAGTTCATAACTAATTGTATGCATATTTTGTAACTAATTGAATTTATTTAAAAAAATAACTAAATAAATATTTATTCTACGGTTAAATTTCACCGTACCAAATTCCGATAAAGGTACTGAGGGTAAAGAAAATCCTTACTCAGAAAGGGGTTAACATGAAAACGTATAAATTTTTAACTTGGTCATTTGTTCTAGCTTCATTATTAACATCTTGCGGAAGCGACTCTGGTAACGGGGGTGGTGGTACCGTATCGTTACCTAATATAGAGGAAACTAAAAAAGACACCGCTACTAACGGTTCCGCATCCAGTGATACTACAGCACCAGCCGCTGCTTCTTCTGCTTCTGCTGCCCCCGCAGCTACGCCAGCTAATATCAAAGAAGCCGTTACGGCCATTACATCGGCTACAGCAACTGTGGCCGCAGCCATTAAAACTTTGGTTAAAAACACTTCAATCAAAATCAACTCCGATGATATCCTAGTTAATACCACCGCAGTTAATCTCACGCTTGCCGCTGAAAATGCCGCCCAACAGTACGTCACTAATGTCGCTGGATGCGCTAGTGGTGGCACTTGGGAAAATTTCAACGTTACTAAACTATGGACACTAGGGCAGACTAACGCAACGGCTACCGTTTACGTTAAATTCCGAGACAACGCCAACGTTGAATCCGATTGCGTCAGTACCACTATTACGCACGACTCTATTGCCCCAACAGGTAGTTTTGATATTTTGACGTTCTGCGACTCACACGATGGTGCTGCGAGAGGTTTCAGCACTACGGCTCTGATTAGAACCTACCTTTATTATTCTGGCCCACCAGCCGTTTACAATCGCTATGATACCAACACACTTCATGTAGTGCTTTCTATCTCAGCACCCGATGCTACCCAAATGTACGTCACTAATACCGCTGGTTGTACTGCTGGTGGGTCATGGGAAACCTATGCTACTACTAAAAATTGGGTCTTAGCCCAAACCAACGCAGTTAATAACGTGTATATCAAATTTAAGGATGTTGTTGGTAATCAGTCATCTTGCACTACGGCTAATATAACACACAGTGATACAGCAGTACCTTATAGTGGTAGAGTTAGATTTAACTCGTACATATCATCTGACACGACAACTACTACACCCGTACTTGATCTTTGGGTTCAAGCAGGAGATGGTTCTTGGGTTGGTAACGAGACAGCTATACTAAATGGTTTTCTTGCAGATGAAACCTTCGTCAAAATCACCAACAACAACAACTGTAGTGGTGGTAGCTGGCAATCATATACCTCAACATCGTTTGCCGTTGGAAGTGGCTTATGGCAAAAATTCACCGCCTACAACGTTGGGGTAGGTTCAGGTACCGCTTGGGTGTCAGCGCAGTTTAAAGACGTATCTGGCAATGTCTCAGCGTGTTTCTCAAACAGTATCACAGTGGCACCTTAAAGTAGCAAAAATGACCTGCTTAAGTTTTGATTAACATTAAAGGGGATTGAAATGAGAAACCGAAAAGATCGACCAGAAATCCCAAAGATACTTTACGATGATTTCTGGAACGATCCAGCTAAATACGCCAAGCGATCTTGCAAAACATGTAAAGGTATTGGTTATCTGTGGTTTCCAACAAGTGAAGATAGTGTCGATCAAGTTGTTTGTAGGTGCTGTCGTACTAAGCTAAGTAAAGCTGAAACCAAAGAAGAAATCCGTATTCTCCAAAGATATGTTACTGAAGCCGTTAAGAAAGGTTAGCACCTAAGATCGAATGTAAGAAAGGAACTAAAATGACAACTAAAATAGAAAACTGGTTCGAAAAACATTTGAATAACCGTTTTTTAAATCCTGATAATATTACCGTTATCAGTTTTTCAAAATCAATCCAGCAAATAGAAAACTTTGAATCGTTACCCGATAACGTAAAAGAAGCAATCAAAACCGCTGACCATATTGAATCCAAAGGTTTTCAAGAACTTCTAGGCTACAACAAGGATAACAAAATCATATGGTCTGCGGGTGGTTATTGGGATGCTGAGACATTTACAGTTGAAAATTTTGGTGGTATGTCTTGCCCTTGTTGTACGAAACCGATGATTCAATTCAAGATATAGAAACCCCGCTGGGCCTTATTAGGGCGAGTCAGCGGGGTAGTAATATAAACTAGGTTAAAGGTGAGTTAAAAGATGGTATTAAGAACGCTAGAGTTAAAAAAGCTTGTGATGGGACTATTCCCTATTTAACATTTGTTCCCATTCAGTCGGCCCCCACCCCTCGTTTTGTTTCTTGTGTAAATCTTCAAAAGTTTTATAAAAAAAGCAAACATCATCTTCCGAAACAAGATATAGCCACACATCATTATGGCTAATAGTTTGCGAGACACATATAACTTCTTTCTCATTTTGAAATTCTGAACCAATATTAGATAAATCGATAATTCTATCTTTAATTGGTATTGCTTTACGTAAAAGTAACCCATAAACGATCTCATCATCTACAAATTTACTTGCTACTTTTTTATCTTCAGCCCAAGATTCAAGTAATTTCTCAGGTTTCAATCTAGCGTTTTTATTTTTAAAAAAATTTTGATTTTCCCTAGAGAGTTTAATTCCTCGATATAAATACTTTACAGATGATTTTGCGACACTTTCAAAGATACTTGGATTATTTTGATAAAGGTTTATCAATGGTATGTAGTCTTCTTTTTGCCAGAGATGGATGGCTTTAACTAATTGATTCGATATACTTCCATCTATCACTTTCATTAGCGCATGGATTATTTTATCGATATTTATAGATGGTTTTGAATACATATTTTCGCCTATAATTTAATATTATTAATACTTTATGGTTAATAAAATCAAGACCAATCAAGTAGCCCATCCTTCAAGATTTCAAACGTTTAAAATACTGTATCCTTTTTTCCTGCTTGTCTACAGATTCCTTACTTGGTTTCTTCGCCCCGAACCAATATAGCACTTTTCGTTTACCTTTTTTACCACGTTTCTTGGAAACCAATGCCCACTCTTTCCTTCCTTTTTCTTCCCTGTATCTCTCAGTCACTATCCCCGTTACTATCATCCCCAGTACGTTTAAAAGGATATTATCCATACTACCCTCTACCTTATTTACCATATCTTTTTCTAACTTAAACTCTTTAGGGTTTACATCCATACCACGAAGCCTAGCAACCCTAACTAGCTTTAACATCACATTATACTCAACTACACCATCTATTACCGGTTTCTCTTTATCAAAGAACAAATAACCTTTTAATGAATCATATATCTCCAATAGGTTTTCTTCCCTTGCGTAGTCTTCAGCTTCCTTTTCTAACTTATCAGCCATTTTATCTTTAGCTGTTTTTTCATCTATTACTAAAGCCGTTATCATCTGATCAGCTAAAGCAGCTATACCCGACCTAGTATTACCACCAACAACCTCAATATCGCCCGTAGCCCTCTTAACCACTATGGGCATAGGTAAGGGCTTACCAGCTTCAATAGCTTCCAGCATCTTCTCAGGATTCTTCGGCCCACCAAAACTCTTTACCGTCCTAACCAAATCATCATAGCTTTTCCATAGGTGACGACCCTTAAGTTTCTTGGGGTCTAATTCTTCAGCTTTAGCTATCATCTTAAGATCAGTAACAGCTTGGCGGTAGTGAACCTCTTTAGGCCATGTCTCAATAACAAACAGTTTCTCTATGTCATATTCACTTTGGATCTCATTCAATAATTCTGAATCAGTGGGATATGACCATTTTATCTTATTCAACTTTAAAGCCATAGTAGTTCCAAAAACAAAAAGAATAAAAAAGTAAAGTAAACTTAAGATCATTATTAAGATAATAGTTACCCTAGACAGTATGGGAAGAAATCGGTAATTGCTTACTACCCAATGTTTTAACTATTCCAATTAAATAATTCTGAACCATTAAGGTATATCTTATCGTTTCACCAATGTAGGAAATGAAAAATAGAAGTTCAGTAATCTTTTAGTTACTCTAATTAGTTCTACTAGGCTCAATTAGTTTAGTTAGACTGTTGATGTCAGGCGTGGGGGGGTAAACCCCCGCACACCTACTGCCCTACGGGCACAGCTTTTACATATATTCTTTTTTTCGGCAGGTTTTAGGTGTGGGGGGATAAACCCCCGCACACCCCCTTTTTGATCGGGCCAATTAAGAATATTTTAATTTAACTTTACTAATTAGATTATTAAGCTATTTAGGTATTCGGTTTTGGTCGCCCCGCTAAGGGGCAATAGCTGCAATAATACCTTTGATACTGTTAGACGCTTATACTCTTCCCTTTTAATATTAGTAACTTATGACCTAAAACCACCACTTGGGTTTTTTCGAGGTTTCTTGGTCAACTTTCTAGTGATTTCTATACCATGTTGACACTATTCTAACTTACACTGTCAATACTGTATTTTGGTACTGCATCAAAAAACCTAAGTTGCTGTATATGGTGGTTTACTACTATACTATTAATGAACTTGTTTTTAGGAGAGTCATCATGAGAATTTTTGTCGTTTTATTTTCACTCTTATTTTTTTGCAGTTGTGGATTTGAAGTACAGATAAAAGAGCGCAAACCGAGAAAGCCGCATCCAACACAACCTGAACAGCCTAAGCCGCCAAAACCACCGATACCACCAAAGCCACCGGTACCGCCCGATGAGCCACAGCCACAGCCACAGCCACAGCCTGAACCTGATCCACAGCAACCACCTTTGCCGCCTTTCCCACCAGTACCACCATTTCCATTAAGTACTGATAATATATATGGGGTAGAGGTTCCTAGAAGTGAATCATGGTATGTTGATTCTGGTAACGTGTACCACAACAACCAGCTTGTTGGTTTAAAAGGATTGAACTGGTTTGGGTTCGAAACAAGTACACTTGTGGTACATGGTCTATGGACAGGTCGATCCGTTGAAAGTTTCATTTCCCAGATCAAAGGTCTTGGTTTTAATGCGTTAAGAATACCGATTGCTCCACAGGTTTTTGAGGGTGGTTATGAAAGCACACAAGGTAAAAAAATACCTTTAGAAAATTTGAAGGATGTTGTTCGAGTAGCTAATCAGTATGGGGTTAATGTCTTAATTGACATACATACTTGTAACTATCGTGCTGGTTTGGTTGGTAGTCCTACTGCTTGTGGGGGGTATACATTAGAGTCATGGTATGCGACACTTGAGAAAATTGCAAACTTAGCTAAAGAGTATCCTAATATCTTAGGTGTAGATTTGTATAATGAACCTTACGGGCATAGTTGGGCTGATTGGAAAAATATGGTATCCATTGCCGGAAGCAGGGTACTTAAAACTAATCCTAAGATTTTAATTTTTGTTGAAGGTGTAGCTAATTTAAATACTGATAATGCTGGGTACAATGCTTTTTGGGGTGGGAATTTAGTAGAAGCTGCGAGAAATTTACCGGATATCCCAAAATCTCGTTTAGTTCTTTCACCACATGTGTATGGCCCATCAGTCGCATGGCAGGGATATTTTAATGACAGTAATTTCCCTTTGAATATGGAAAAGATTTGGGATCTTCATTTTGGTTATCTCGTTAACAACGGGTTTACTGTGATTATGGGTGAGTTCGGTGGTAGGTATGCGGATAAGGATAAGTTGTGGCAAGATGCTTTTATTGCTTACCTTAATAAAAAGAATATGAAAAACTTTTTTTATTGGTCATTGAATCCTAATAGTGGTGACACAGGTGGGATTTTACTAGATGATTGGTGGACGGTTAATCAGGATAAACTAAACTTGTTAAGGCCATTATTTTGAAAACTATTTTTAAACATTACTGTGCCCACTGCAATGCTCGGTGGGAAAATAAAATACCTAAAGATAGCCCATGCTTACAATGTAAATCGGCTGTTATTTATCATGCTAAATATGATATCTTAGATGTTATTGATTCAATGGAAAAATCTATGGATGATTCAAAGCCATTAATACAAGAATTGCCCGATGATAAAGATATTAATGATAAAGACAATGTTGAGAGTACCGAGAGTACCGAGAGTATCAAGAGTACTGAGAGTACCGAGAGTACTGAGAGTACCGAGAGTACTGAGAGTACTACCGATAAGTGGTGGATTTGGGAAAGGTGATTCACTGAACACCAGTTAATGGTAGCGTAAATGGTATTGGCCCTGTCGGGGGTGGTTTAGTATCCACTCCCGTTATTGTATATGTTAGGCTGGAGAATGCTTTGTACATAGCTTTAGGGAATTCAGCTTCCAAATTCTTACTACTAGGTTTTGCCTTAACTAAATCTGAAATCAAGGTGCTATAAGCTGCGGCCAGTGTAGGCGGGTCTAGTATTGCTACGGCACTACCTACGATGGCATTAGTTCCCGGCGGTGGTGGGTTCATACTAGCACCGGTTTGGATTATCATACCACTTGCTAAGATTGAACTTTGCCATGCTGTTGCAATTTTAATAGCTGGTGTGATTTGATCTGGTACAGGTATTTTGGTAATAATTGCAAAAAGTGATTGAAATACCCCTTTTGCCCACATGAACTGCGGTGGCGGTGTCATTTTAACTGTGCTATTTTTTAGATCCATTTTTTTGTTAACTCTCTGATCTAAAAAATTAGCTATATTTTTAGGCGAATCATCACCTGTTTTATCAACTGGGAGTTTTTCATATTCGGAAAGCCATGTCGAAAGTGGGTCAAGCATTGATTCACCATTTGGTAAAAATTTAATCCTATTTTAAACATAAGACATCCTAAAATTTTGCAATCTATCAACCGAGTGAAAAAAAGTTAAAGGTCAGCATTTTTTTGTTGCCCCATGGTTAATTTCTCAATACGTTCACTTAATCCATAAACAGGGTAAGTATTGTAATAGTTGTCTAAATACCGTAGGGGTCTACGTTTGCGAGAGGTAGGTAAAAACGAAGCTGCTGAACGCTATAATGCACTGTTAGATTTTTGTAATCTAACGGGGTTGCATATGGAACCTGCGTTGAAAAGTGTTAGCAGTGAAATCTACCATGCTAGTAATGTGTTACAAACTAGGGTGATAGATGTTAATAGGAGTTCTGTTGATAGGTCAGGTGAAACAGATTTATATAGAAAAATAGTTAATCGAGATGGTTTAAAGTTGCCATGGCAACTAATAAAAGCGGAAATGCTGGAACTAAAATCTCTTAGTTTTGTTCAGGCATTATGTCCTTCGATTTATCCACTGAATCGAAAGAATGAGTTGTTCTTACACCAGCAAAAATGTCAAAAAATGATAAGGGCGAATTCGCATGATTCTGCTTTTATAAGAAGGATGGAAGCTGCGAGTGAAAGCATTAGAATTGAACAAAATTCTAATGAAGTGATTGCTTATAATCAGAATGATTTTCTGCATTACAGATTTTGGTTTTTTGATCTTGATTATGGTTATGAAGTAAAGCTTGAAGATTTGAAATGGGTTTTACGAAAACTAGGTATACTTCCTTTTGTTTCTGCTATAGTGAACACATCTCCAACTAAGTACCATATTTATATAAAATCTGAAATGATTGCATCTAAAGATCATGTTCGGATGTGGCCATTAGCAGTTGGTTCATATAGATTAGAGCATCTATTAACCCCAGATAAATTAAAGAAATTGTGCGAACAACAACCGAAAAAAACAGGTCGTGATTGGTACGATGTTGCTATTCGGGGGATTCCTTCTATTCATAGGTTGGATTCAATTTCAATACCTATTCCTGAAGATGCTAAGTTAGTAAATGGTGCATATTTCGGTGATGATAATTGTTATAATGATTATGTATACTGGTGGAAACAGATAAACAGTATTCTAGGTGGTGATCCTAGTGTTTTTAATGAACTGCGTAATGCACAACTTGTTGGATATACGAACCCCAAAAATGGACATACAGCAAATGTGGTATATGGGAATAAAAAGGCGCAGGTACTTACTACAAAACATGCTCGAACTGTTGTTAGAGACAACATCCAAAGTTGGAAGGAAAAATACGGATGTGCTTTTTACGTGGATACATCCATAAAGCATGATTTTAATAAACGCAGAGTAGATAAGAACAAACCCGCCATAGTTATAACCAACCAATCACAACCACTTAATAAAATAGAAACAAAAGAAGTAAATACCAAAAACAAAAAATCAAGTAAAGTATGTATTGGAATACCGGATAGCCCTGAAGATTATTGTCGCATACATGGTCTTGTAGATGAAGCGATATGGGGAAAAGATATCACAGGGCAAAGTAATAACATGCTTTTATTGTTTGGTAGGTTTGCACACAAGCACATTAACTTGAACAACAAAGAGCATCAGAGAAATTATTATAATAGTGTTCTCAGGCCATATTTTTATAATAAGATTTCGAAGGATCTTAATAAACGTGGTTCGATAAATACATTTTTTTCAAGGTTTAAGAGTTTGTGTAGGCATAATTCAGTAACATTGCAACTTAATCCCCGTAGACCTGATAGGGTTATTCAACAGGTATATACTTCCAGTATTGAGATGCAGGAAGCTTGGACAGATATGCTAAGGGATAAATTTGGCCCTAAACATTTCCTTGTTAAGAGAGAATCACATCTAAAACTTCGTGCTATTATTTGCGATCATGTCGTAAGGCATTCTTCAGTTACTAGTACAGGGGAGTTTGATGAGTTTAGTTATCAAATCCCCGCAGTAAGTTTAAGACAAATTCATGCCTATAAAGATAAAATAAAACTATATCAAGAGTTGGGCTTTTATAAGCTAGATGATGCTTATAAATTACCTAAAAAGTACGGTACGAGGATTATCAAATCAGGGGAATGTAAAAAGCATACGCTTATTTTAAAAGCTAAAGCGAATGCAGTAGAAGTAGATGTTTTAGAGAAAACAAACAACATAGAACACATGGAACAGCAGCCAAACATGATGAATAATGAAAACAACGAGTTTGATAACTTAGATTACTATAAAAAACAAAGAGATTTTGCGTACAGTGTTGTGGCAGAAGCATACTCAGATGAAAATGATAGAAATAGAAAATTGTTTGAACAATCATACTTAAGTGAATCTTTTCCAGATGGGAATAGCTTACGTTTGGAGAAAATTTTAGTTAGAGATATTATACGAAAGCATGGTTCAAAAAATATTTTAATAGAGCATAAACAACAACCACAGATAGATGAGTTAATCGCAGTAGATGGCAAGAATATGCTGGCTATTAGGGATCATTACGGTAATGAGTTTCAATTTATGCAACCAGATTTATCACAGAAATATTTTAACTCATTGAATCAGGTTGATAAAGAAGTTATCGATATACACACAATAAATTACTGCAATAGTTTGATTTTGAATCAGTATAATGAAGACATAGTGGCAATTCAGCATTTTATTGACAGCAATAAAAAAGATGTACCAAAAAAAGAAGTAGTAGATATTAACGATGTATATGGCAAGAGAATTAAGACCGTTCTAGATAAACATAAATACGAAGCGCAATTACACATAGAAAACGAAAACAAAAACAGAAAACACGATCCTATTTTAGCAGAAGAACTTAAATTACAGAAACAAGGTCTGTTTGATGTGTTGCGGGAGATGGATTCTGTTATAGAGCAGAAAGAGAATCTTTTTTCTCAGTTCAGGGAAATAGTTATTGATAAAGAGGGCGTGTTGCCTTGTGGTGGGGCTTTTTGGTTGCATTCAGGGGCTTTAGTTAGAGATGCTAGGATGGATATGTATAAAGACATTCTTCCCGATCATTTGAAATCTATGTGGGGGGTACCCATAAAATTACAGGAAAAAGAGGACGGTTTTAACCCATCTATAAAAGATTACGTTTATCGTATACTGTATTTAAGGAACACACTGCCAATTGATCCAAATGACGATTATACCTACTTGAAGAAAACAAGGAGTCGAAACAAGTTTGTTCTTTCTTTGTTGGCTATGTTGTGAATATACTCCGGTACACGCTTTAAATTTTGGTAGGTGGCAATGTTTAGACCTGATGATATTGGTAAAATTTTTGGTCAAGACCATATCCAAGAGATCCTTCTAACTTGGGTTGAGGACATTAAGAAGATACCGCAAAGTATTTTAGTATCCGGCCCTTTCGGGGTGGGTAAAACGACGATTGCTCGGATACTGGCAAATCACATTGTTAAGTATAGTAAAGATTTAAAAGAGATCAATGCGGCTGATAATCGTGGCATTGATGATGTCAGGGGCTGGATTGATTCATCTAGATTTTCGCCATTAGGCAGTGGTGGTAAGGTGTACATCATCGATGAGCTACATCAAATGACCAATGCAGCACAATCGGCTTTATTAAAAGTAATAGAAGAACCACCACCAAATGTTTATTTTTTCCTCTGTACAACAGAAGCCGGTAAGCTAATCCCAACAATAAGATCAAGATGTACTATTTTAGAGTTAAGGTTATTTGAACTCCAAGATACACAAAGCTTACTTTCTTTTGTATTTAATAATCAGTTAAGTAAGCCGTTAGTGGAAGCAATACATAAGAAAAGTGCAGGACATGCTAGAGATGCCGTTAAAATGGCAGAGCTAGCTTTGTTGTCGAATATTTGTACAGTGGAAGAATTGGATAACCAAGTTGGTCTGGGCTATTCTGAGATAGAGAAGATACTATATTCCATATTTCAAGGGAACGCTCAATGGCAGATGGCTGTACAGCTTCTGAGGGTACAGGATTCTTATGTTATAGATAATCTAATAGATCAGGCCATGACTAATTCATTCCCACACCTTCTAAAAAATTATGCGAACCTGTTAAAAATGCGAGTTCTTAGAAAAGAATTTAAAATTTCATTAAATGAGCAAATATTACATCTTCTAAGTGTTTTCTTTTCTTAAGAAATAATGTACTATGAAAAGAAAATAGAAAAGAGAGATTGATATGAGCATAAAAGAAATTACTAGCTGTAGTGATAGAATAAAATATCTTTTAGAAAATTACTCAAGTTTAAGAGAAGATGATAAAAAATTATGGATATCCTATCTAATCATGTTTCATAATCTACAAGATGTTCTGACGAATTCGAATTCTTTTGAAGAATTATGTAAACTTCTTTTGAATAAGGAAGTTACTAATGCTGAAACTATCAGAAGGATTCGGCAAAAATTACAACAAAGTGGTTTGTATAAAAGAGAAGAAAAGGTTGGTAAGAAGAAAGACAAAAAAACTTTCAATACAAAAAATAGAGTTGAACATCTTTTATTGAATTACCCCGCATTACGTGATTGCGATATTCAATTGTGGTTGGGGTATCTTGTTATGTTTCACGGGATGAAAGATCGCTTAAATGAGAGTTCTGATCCATATGAAGAATTCTGTGACATTGTTTTGGATAAAGATGTTCCAGCTATTGAAACAATTAGAAGAAGTAGACAGCTATTCCAGCAGAACGGCCTATATTTAGGTGATAGAAAAAAAGATACTGTAGTAGAGGATTGAAAATGTCGAACACTGTTAGCTTGTGTATGATCTGTAAGAATGAAAAATCAAACATCGGCAATTTGATGGAAGATGTTTGCCCTGTGTTAGAAGAAGTACATGTTACAGATACTGGTAGTACAGATGGTACTCTTGAGATATTAAAAGAAAAGCAGAAGAAATATCCAAATCTTCACATTCATCATTTTGATTGGGTTGATCATTTTAGTGAAGCTAGGAATTTTAGTTTTACAAAAGCTGGTAATGTTGATTGGATTTTCTGGGTTGATTCTGATGATAGGGTTGATCTCAAAGCTTTAAAGCATTTTAAGGATAATATTCTTGATAATGCTGGTGTGGATTGCTGGTTGCTACCCTATATTTACAGTAAATATCCTGATGGTTCACCACAGACCTTGTTAGCAAGGGAAAGGTTTATACGGAAATCCGCAAGACCAACATGGGTTGGTGCTATCCACGAATTTATTGCTATCCATAGTATGCGTCAGCGTGATTATAATGAATTGAAAATAGATCATAATCGTGACGGTAAATTTATAGAACCTAAAAGAAATATTAAGATTCTTGAGAAAGAGTTCGAGAAAAACCCAAACGATCCTAGAACTGCATACTACTTGGCTAAAGAATTGTTTGACCATATTGATCCGAGAGCCAAGGAAAAATTACTTCATTTTATTAATCTTCCTTGTGGTAAGTATTGGGATGATGAAATAGGTGCAAGATTTAGGCTTGCAAAACAATACCTAAGTGAAAACAATTACAGATTAGCTATCCAGACAATCGAATACGTGTATCATTTGGATGATACTAGATGCAGAAGTGAGTTCTATTTTATATACGGTGAAGTTGAGTACAATCTTAAGAATTATGAGATCGCAATAGATTGGTATAAGAGATGCCTGTACACCCCACCGGGGTCGCCACGGGTTTTAAACCTTGAATACTGGACATGGCACCCACGCAAGAAAATAGCCGAATGCTATCGAGAATTAGGGCAGTTTGAAGAAGCACTTGAGTACGGAAGCAAAGTTGTAGAAATGCTTCCTAATGACCCAAATATTGGGTCTTGGTTCAATAGTTTGAAATCTTATAAACTTCATAATAAGCAAGGTTGTTCTATTGTTACTCTGGAATTTGGTACGTCTTTGCGTAACGATAGCTACAAAGTAAACAAAGAACCGTATAAAGTAAGTATTAAAGATTCACAGCCTACTTCTGTAAATAATTGGAAGTTTGAAAGGAACATCCCATTTTTAGATGGATCTCTCAATGGTATTGTTTTTGATATCGACAAATTTCCTGAAATTACAAAAGAGGAATTGGCTAGGGTTATAAAAAGTGGTGGGTTTCTTTGGTCAACAAAACCGTTAGATGGTATTGATGTTTTGTTTAACGATCTAGGACAAGTTACATACAAAGGTGTTGGGGTTTATAATTATATTCGCCATGATAGTGATAAACCAAGTATTGGTTATCAATACCACCCAGCTTCCATGTTATATGGTGGATATAGGTATCGTATACATAATCTGATTATGGGCGCTAAGAAAAAAGGTTACCCTGTTTTTGATATGGTTAGATATCCGAGAGAAGTTGATATCTATGTGGACATGGTTATGGATAAGAGGTTTGGTAAGGTAAATGTTCTTGAGTTTTGCGAGCAATTAGATAACTATTCTTGTAATGTCGAAAATGCAGATGTTTTGAATGCTTGTAGTCCTGTTTTAGCAGATTATCTGCGTAAAAAATACCCAGATAAAAAGGTTATTAATGTTGATGATCATTTTGAAGTTCCCGATGGAAGCTGGTTATGAGTGAACTTAAAAACAAGTGTATTTTGGAGTTAGCATCTAGTGAAGAAGATGTGACTATCCTTAATACTAAGCTTGTAGATTTCATGGTTAAATCTGAAAAATTTGATCCTGCTGTAGTTGAGAAATTGGTAGCTAAGGTTTTGATCGTTTGTCGAGAAGCATCGAGGGATATAGAGGTTGTAAGTGTATCATTGGCTACTGCTTTGTTTATGATCTATAATCAAAGTAGCCCAGTTTGTTTGGTAGATACTGTTGAACCCGTTGTTAAAAAAGTAAACTGAAGGAATAAATATGTCTTTTAAAGTTGGTTGTTTTGGTTACGGTGGTACAGTCGCAATCGTTGAACAGTTTAGAGAAGAACTTCAGCTTAATGGTATTGAGTTACGAACTTGTCATGAATACGCTAATGCTACGGTACATTATAATAAGGATGTTATTTATAGTTTTATCGATTCCTGTGACATAATTGTTTTGCCTAGTAGGGCTAAGTTACAGCCAGCAAAATCTGTTAACCGCTTGGCGTTAGCATTGTCGAGAAAGAAAGCTTGTGTTGTATCACCGTTAGATGCTTATTTGCGATATGTTAAAGATGGTGAGAGTGTTTTGATAGCGGAAACAAAAGAAGAATGGTTGTCTGCTATTTTTAAATTAAGAGATGATCAAGTATTTAGGGATAAGATTGCACAATCTGGGCATATTTCCGGTCAAACACTTCATCCTATCCATCAAATAGAAAAACTTGTCAAAGAACTTAATAAAAAAGAACCACAGAAAACATGGCCAGCGGATGCTTTTGTGCAGGTTATAATTCCCCATTATGCGGATAGATTGGATTACCTTACGTTGGCTGTTAAAGCCGCAGTAGAGTCACATGGGCCAGATAGGGATGTATTAGTTATATCTTCCTCAAAAGTTGATCCAACTGAATCTTTAGCAAAGTATAAAAATGTAAGGGTCATCCATCGGAACAATCGTCTTAGTTTTTCACAAGCTAATAATCTTGGTATTAAAAACGCTGATCAAAAAACCACACATTACCTTCTCTTGAATGATGATACTATATTATCGAATAAAGCACTTGGTTCCATGGTAGCAAGGATATATGCTCAAGGTAATACTTGTATCTTAAACCCACATAGTAATTGTGACAAGGGGTGGTTGCATCAAGATGTATTTGTATCTAATGGGATTGATTTACATCCCAATATGGTAATAGAGCAATTCACTTCAGATCAATTACTCGATCTCTTTAAGTTCCCACAAAATCCAGATGGTAGTTTAAATGCTTCTCCTTTTTGTGCTTTCTACTGCACACTTATCCCAAAGGAAATTGTTTCAAAAATTGGGTTTTTGAATACTTTGTTTAAGAACGGTGGCGAAGATTTAGATTATTGCGAAAGGGCAAAAAGATACGGTTATAGTTGTTATTGGACTAGGGATGCTTTTTGTTTTCATTTTGGTGGTAAAACAAGGGCTGCTGCTGAAAATGAGAACAAAGAACAATACCATAAAGAAGATGTTGAAAATAATATCATGGCCAAAAAAAGATGGGGTAATAAGAAAAAGAGAATTGCTATATGGACAGGCCCAGCGTGGGAAAAGTGGGATTTAGATTCTTATAGAACTTCTGGTATCGGCGGTAGCGAAACGTGCGCTGGTAGGTTGGCGCAAGTAGCTGCCGAAGCAGGTCATTCTGTTACTTTGTATGGTGCTCATGATTGTAAGGAACAGCATGGTGTTCAGTTGATACCATGGAATTCCTTCATACCGGAAGAAGAATATTTCGACCTCTTTATAGCTTCTAGAAATGTTAACTGCATAGACGAGAGATTGCGGGCTAAAAAAATATTAGTATGGGTTCATGACATTTGGTTACTATCTGGTCAGGAAGTTTCAGAATATCATAGAAATAAAATAGATAAGTTTGTTTGTTTATCCCCTTGGCATGAGGATTTTTTTAGTAATCACCATAAGATACCAAAAGATAAAATAACCATTATACCGAATGGTATTAACGTTGAGTTGTTTGATGGGTTATCTTTTGACAACAAGAAATATGGCAACCTAATCTATTCTAGTTCCCCTGACAGGGGTTTGGACAACTTAATATATTGTATGATATTTGCTAGAGATCAAGTTCCAGAACTTCATTTAGATGTTTACTACGGGTTTCATAACTATGAAAGTTCAGTACGGACTAGAAACAACCCAGATGAGGTTAAGCGTTTAGATGAACTTAAAGAGGTAATAGAAAGGCATAGTGATTTTGTTACTATGCATGGCCGCATATCTCAGCCAGAGTTGGCTAAAAAATGGTCTGAAGCCTATTCTTGGGTATATAATACAATGTTTACAGAGACTTACTGTATAACAGCAAAAGAAGCACAATTATCTAAAACACCTGTAGTGTGTTCAAATATAGCTGCGCTTCAAACCACTGTTGGTGAGTTCGGCCATCTTGTTAGATATCACCCATACAGCAGGGAAGCCAGAATGGAAGTTATTGATCAAATAGTTAGGCTTCATAAGGATAAGGACTATTGGGTTGAAATGTCAGAGCGTTCATACAGGGGTTCAAAGAATATTAGATGGGATGATATATGGGGCGGTTATTGGAGTAAGTGGGCTTAGTGGTTTTGGTGGTTAAAGTGCGGGCAAAATCTATAAATATTGTCAAAGAAGAAGCCATAAACACGGCTTTAGGCATTGGCTAACTATAAAGGAGTATCGAAAATCGAAGGCGTGTCGGTTTATTTATCCTTTTGGTTGTAATACCTATCTGTGGGCTACTTTATTTTTGGGGAGGTTGACTAATGAGCCGAGAGGTTATTGAAGAGATGGTTTTTAAATGTCTCATCTGCGGCAAAGAGGTAAAGGTAAAGGACATCCCAGAAGGGCTGAGACCATACTATCTAGGCTGCTCCTCGTGTATTAACCCATTCGTTGACTACTCACTCTTAAAAAAGTGGAGGGGTGTTAGCAAGGATAGTGAACAATGACCGAAAAAACTTTTGCCGTCTAGTATAATACTACACAAGGTTTCATAAGGATCATCGCAGCCCTTTTAAACGCTAAAAAAACAGTGGAATATGTGGATTCTGTTCTAAGTAAAGATGGCTATACTAGGGTGGGAGATTATAAAAATACGCAAGTACCATTTGAGGTATGCTGTGATAAAGGTCACATGTACAAGACCAATATAAATGATTTTAAAAGAGGTTATAGATGTAAGCAATGCCTAGTTAAAACAGAAGAAAGTATAGCTAAGGAAATTACTTCTTTGGGTTTTAGGTTAATCGGGGATTACAGGGGTTATCATAATTATTATACATTTAAATGTTTAGTATGTGGTCTAGAGTTTAAAGCATCTTACGATAATATAAAAAAGGGTTCATCTTGTAAATTCTGTTATGCATCTAGTTTAGAAAAAAAGGTGGATTTTTTAATGGCTGGGTGGGATATTATTTTAGGTAAGCTTTTAAATAGAGAACCTGTTCTGGTTGAATCACCTTTTGGTTATAATTTTGGCTGGACTACAAAAAAGACAGAAGAATATTTCAATTTGAAGGCTAATACCATAACCCAACCAAAGTTAGTTACGGGATTAGGTGGTAAGATACTATATGATACCATAACGTCAAAGACAGTATGGGATTGTGGGCATATTTTAAAGGATGGGTAATTTTCTTAAAGTGGTTAGATTAATAATAGGGTATTTTGTTATAGAAGGGTTTTTAAATGTCTTTTGATATAAGAGTTCGCTATCGTGATGCGTCACAGCAAGATGAAAAGTTCACAACTAAATATAGGCCAACTGTGGTTAATGAGGATGAACTAATATTTGTTTTTGATACTGATGAAACCGATAATGAAGAACCTATCCTAGTTGCTGTTCTTGCCAAGCAAGAGATTAGAAGGGTCTATATTGAGGAAGTGGGGCACTTATGAATATTCTTATTACAGGTGGTTGTGGTTTTATCGGTTCAAATTTGGTTCGGTATATCTTAGATAATACCGATCACAAGGTTTTTAATATAGATAAACTAACCTATGCAGGAACCGAGAGAAACCACAAAGGGTATTTGTATAATCCTAATTACTTTTTTGAAAAAACTGACATTAAAGATGTTGAAAAAATAGATAGAATATTTGATTCTTTTAAACCAGATGCTGTAATACATTTAGCAGCAGAGTCGCATGTTGATAGATCTATCGATAGTAGCAATGAGTTTATTGGGACTAATATTATAGGTACACATGTTCTTTTAGAGGTAGCTAGAAATTTTTGTGATATTTCCGAAACAAGGAAAAAATCCTTTAAATTTCTTCTGGTTAGTACCGACGAAGTATTTGGTTCATTAGATTTTAATGACCCAGCTTTCACTGAAAAAACTCAATACCAACCCAATTCTCCCTATTCTGCATCTAAAGCCGCTAGTGATCATTTGGTAAGGGCATGGCATAGAACATATGGGATGAATACATTGATTACTCATTGTAGTAACAACTATGGCCCACAGCAGTTACCTGAGAAACTTATTCCGAATACGATCTTTAGAGCATTCGATCTTAAGAAAATACCTGTGTATGGTACTGGTGAAAATGTGCGAGATTGGATTCATGTTGAGGATCATTGCAGGGCGCTTTTAACTGTTTTGGAAAAAGGTGTTGCTGGTGAGATGTATAGTATTGGTGGGGATAATGAGTGGAACAACATCTCGTTAGTCAAAAAAATATGTGATTCTGTGGATACTCTTTTAAAGGGCAAGGAAAAAGGAAAGAAAAGCATTTCATCTCGCCAATCTTTGATTGAGTTTGTTACCGATAGAAAAGGACATGATATTAGATATGCTATTGATTCCAGTAAAATTCGAAAAGAATTGGGCTGGAAGCCACTTATTGAATTTGAAACTGGTCTGGAAGAAACTGTTGTTTGGTATTTGAACCATAGGGATTGGTGGTTATAATTATTTAACCAACATGACAGGAGTTTAGTATGGTACGAACTAAGCATCTTCCATCTGGGGAGAAGACTGGGACAATTGTAGCAATTGGCACTGATAGCATTACAATCCCATTTAAAAGATTTCCTCGTAAACCCTTAGTATGGTTTGCGGATCATAAAGACCACCCAAATCCATGTGATCCTAATGCACACATTGACACAGTTGAGATTTTAGTTCAAAAGGTTAAAAAGACGCACCACAAGCATAAGTGGTCTTTAAAAATAATGTGGGACATTTCTGAAGGTAAGACAAGAAAGATTCATTGGCGAGTTGATGTTATAGATCGTTTCGTTGGTTTTTCAGGTAAAAATATTAAATGGATTTCTTATAACGATACAGATGATCGGAAGTGCATAGAGGTACCAGAAGATTTAGAACCCGTTTCTGACGAACAACTTCTAAGGGATTATGTAGTAAGAGATAGTAAGATTGTTTCTCGATATAGTAAACCAGCCAATGTAGCCGTTATATCCGTGTACAATATCAATTGTGGTATTGCAACGTACACAAAATACCTATGTGACGCATTAGCACCCTTGGTAACTAATTTAAAAATATTTGCAGAACACGCATCAAGAGATAAGAAAACGGAGCAGGATGAACCATATGTACATCGTTGCTGGAATCGATATGATGATGATTTTGCGGAACTTCAAAATGAGTTAGATAAGTTTAACCCCGACCTTGTCATTATTCAGCATGAGTTTGGTATTTTTCATCAAATTAATGTGTGGAATTCTTTGATGGGGCAGCTATCAAAGTGGAGAACAGTTGTCACTTTCCATACGGTATTAGATCATGACGTTACGGATGAGATAGCTCGTTTGGATTATACCACACGCTCTCTTGCGGAAGCACCATGTCCAGAGATAATTGTACATACCCCATTAGCAAGAAAGCCATTGAGGGGGCGTGGGTATTCTGGAAGGATACACTATATCCCACATGGATGTTTTGCGCCTGATAGATCCCCAAGATTGCCATCGACCAAATACAACATGTTCCCGAAGTACTCTATATTCCAATATGGTTTTGGTGGTACTCATAAGGGGTGGGAATTCGCAATTGATACAGTTGAGATATTAAAGAACAAATACCCAGACATTTTGTACGTTGGTATGTTTAATACAATTGAACCAAATATGAAAAGTAAATATTTCCAAAGTTTACTTGATCTTATAAGGAAAAAGAATCTTCTTAAAAATGTTGCGTTGCAAAAAGGCTACCAAACTGAGGAAATGCTTAGAAACTATATCCGAAGCTGTAGGGTTTGTATCTTCCCTTATCAGCGTCCTAACCCACATTGGGCAAGCTGGGGGGCCAGTGGGGCTATTCAGTTGCCTATTTCATTGGGTTGTCCTCTGGTGTTATCAAACTACCCCTCTTTTATGGAATTTGAGGGCAGGTTGCCTTTAGTCAATACGGCCAGTGAAGCCGCTGAAGTTATTGATAAAATTTTTAGTGATCCTCTATATGAGAAAGAAATGTCCGATACTTGTTTTTCTATATCAGAAGAACGTAATTGGGATATTGTAGCTCAGTGGTATTTGTCAACAAACCCAAATGAAGATTTTAATGCTTTAAGTGTTTGATATTATTTATGTAGTGTAAATAGTAAAGTTTTTGTGTCAAAATTCCGATATGTTGTAGTGAGTGGGTGTTAGTGTATTATTAACGAGAAAGATGGCGAAATGAAAAAAGTATTAGCTATGTCACATATTGTGGATCTTGAATACAAAGGTAAGTTAATTCGCCTATACATGCGTGAAAAACTTGGCAAGCATCAAGCACCATATGTTATTGCAAAGCAAGCAGATGGTAATGAAATACATATTAGAATTGAAACACTAGATACTTATGATGACACTGGATTTGATAACAAAGTTTTAAGTTTTGTCAAAAAATGGATGGTGGGTAATAAATCAAAATTAATGGGCATATGGCGAACAATGAAAGAAGTAGGGCGGGCACCAAAACTATCCCCAAAGCATCAGATTATTAAAGCTTTGGTTCATCATGTTGTTGAGATAAAGACTACTGAAAATCTTCTAATGGCTTTACGTTTGGAGAATGGTGATATTAGAATTGCTGATTTTAAAAAAATCATTCCTAAAAATCCTGTTTTAGAGATTTTAAAAGACCCTAAAATATTTAAGAGGGCAAAAGTTTTTGGTAGTGGTATTAGGTGGGAAAAAGAGGATATTGATTTAGAAGTTAATGATGTTTTAGAATTTTCGAAACCAATTGATTTGAAAAAATTAATGAGTATGTATGAATGAGAAAAGTATCAATTGTCGGCTGGTATGGTCATAACAATATAGGCGATGAATCGTTTAGAGAGGTTTTCACACGCCAGTTAGGTCATTACGATCTTTCCTTTGGTGAACGTCCTGATTTGAGTGCAGATGCTATAATATTGGGTGGTGGTGGTGTAGTATGCAAAAAATATTTAGATGGTCTTGAAAGTTACCAAAAACCAATATATGCTGTGGGTGTAGATATATCGGTAAATGGTGAGGAATGGCAAAGAATAAAATCTTTGCCATTCCGTTTTTTATTCATACGTTCTTTTGAGTATTGGCAAATTGCATCTAAAGAAGCTTCAAATGTTTGCTATTGTCCTGATATAGCTTTTTCTCTTTTTGAAAAAAAAGAAAAGAGGGATGTAAAAAAACCAACCGGTCGTATTGGTGTTATTCTCAGCGCAGACATATCAAGATATGAGCATTTGCGCTGTCACATCTCTAATGCATTAAAAGAGTTAAGTAATAAGTATAACGAGATTGTGTATATTACTATGTGTGCCGATAAAGCATCTTTGGATTTTAAAATGAATCAGGATGTTTTTGAAAAAACAGATCATGGTCATCAGATACTTGTGACACCTGATTCTGTTTCAGAAGCATTAAAAGTTATTTCTTCCTTGGATGTATTGATCACTATGAGATTCCACGGGGCTATTTTTGCCACTATATGTGGTGTTCCTTTTTTGTCTATTGCAAATAAAGGGAAATGTTCTTTGTTTTGTGATCAAGAGGGTATCTTGGATAGTTATGTTGAATTGTCGGATATCAATGAGTTCAAAATTGTAAATCGTATCAATAGGATAGATAATTATCGTTATGCCGATAGGCTAAGAGATATTTCAATAGAAAATGTTGATTTAATTGACCAGATGTTTGACTACATCCGGTTTAATCTTGATCTGTCATGAAGTGGGATTAGATGTTGAATCAGGTTTCAACATCTTCTTCATCCAATTCTTCGAATATATCATCTTCAAACACTTCGTCATCGAGTTTTAAATCTAAAATCCCATCGTCATCGAGAGTATCTTCATCGTCTTCATCACAAATAGTACATCCACCAATACATAGGTGACCATCATCATCATCATCATCTTCATCATCTGCTTCTTCTTCTTCTTCTTCTTCTTCTTCTTCTTCTTCTTCATCTCCTTGTTCATCTAATACTTCGTCTAATTCAACATCTAGCTCATCAAAGATTCTACTTTTAGTCGTCATTTTTTCTCCTTTAATCAATTTGAGGTATTGATGTATTGAATTCTTCACTGTTTCGCAAGTAATTTTTCGCCTTGTACATAGATAGGGGAACCCATAGGAGAAAGCATACAGGTGGCAATCCAAACAACACAGCAAAGACCAACCATAGTTTTGAGTGCCAAAAAGCTAAAAATAATGTTAAAGCCGAAATACTAGAGAGGATCAATAGTACATTGACAATTAATTTAACGATAGGCCGTAGGTGGTCTTTTTCCATAGGAACCTCAAAAGGTGGTATGTTACGTTGTGTACCAAAAGTTAATGTAATTTGGTTGCTCTGTCTACAGCAAATTAATTTTTTCAAACTTTGGTCATTATGGCATCTTGCTATTTTCTACTTGATTAGCTACCTTTTAGTCATCAATCATTACAATTTAAATAGGTGTTTTTATGGCCAGAAAAAAGAAAAAGTGTAACAACAGTTATAAGCTTCCTGATCATGTGGCTGAAGAAATTTTAGGATTGGATAACAAGGATATTATTAGTAGGGCTACTGTGGAGTATGCCAATTGGACAGTTTCAGAAGAAACAAAGAAAGCCGATCCGGCATTACAATCTATCGGCACACAGATTAGAGAACTCGAAAATGAAGTAAATGAGATGGATGAAGTTGTTGAGTTATCAGATAAGTTAAAGGAATTAAAGGAAAATTTGAGTAGTGAAAAACTTTCTACTTATAGAGAAGAACGTAAAAATTTGCTAGAGCCTTATAAGGAAGATATTAAGTTTTTTAAAAGTAGTTTTAAACTTACTATGGATGAAATCAATCGCAGGAAAAAAGGCGGTCTGTTAACAATCGATGGGAAGATTGTGTGATTGTTAAATTGGATCTGCATTGTCATTCAATAGCATCGGATGGTGTATTTACGATGCTGGAGCTAACGTCTTTAGCGGAAAAAGTAGGTTTGGCTGGTTTGGTTCTGACCGATCATTGTAGCCCACATGATTCTTTCCATACAAACTTAGTGATACTAGAGACATTGAAACAGGCCGGTTATCATTTCCCTTTACCAGTTATTGTAGGGTCTGAAATAAAAACACCCTATGGTGAGTTTTTATTGTTTGGGAAGAAAGCCTGTGAACAGTGGAATCAATATAAAGATCGATTGTGGGGTATAGGTAATACATTTGGTGTTGAGCAATACTGGCAGATGTTCGGGAAGTTCGTAATAGGCAAGCATACGATATTGAACGAATCCAGTGTACCGGATTTTACTTTTGGGTGTACTTTAGATTATGCGTTGGCGATCTGCCATCCTAGAAGTGTGACATTATCTTGGTGTAATAAGATGCCCGACATGTTTTGGAGTATGCTAAATGGCTTTGAGATTCAAAATGATTACGAGTGTTATGATGCTTCAAATCCAGATGTGGTAGATTTCTTTTTTAAGAAGATCAATCGTTGTAAGTATTTGAGAAATACGGATTGTCATGCGGATGAATTAGGGCGTGTTTATAATGAAATAAACTTAGAGGAAGTGACAGAAGATGCTCTGATTGGGTGGTTTAGGTCTTAGTTGTGTTCGTACTGCTCCCATCTTTTTGCTTTTTGTACACAAGGGATATCAAAATCTTCAAGAGGGAAACCAGTACACTTAGCTACTTTTTTTGTAAGGCTTGTTATTACCTTTTTCGATTTCTCATCATAAAAGCAAACCCAAGTATTCCCTTCAATACAATCCCGCAATATGGTTTTTTCCAATTCAGATAATGTTTCCGATGGTGGTAAACATGCGGTTTTTTCTATTTGTTGCATTAGGTTTTCGGTGGCTTCTTGTACGGTGACAAGTAGGTTTTTTTCTTCTTCATCAGAAGAAGCTTCGCAAATTGCATCAAAGATACAATCCCCTAATTGCAGACGATCAAACAGGCATTCTATTTCTTCTTTGGTTA
>Ga0315289_10001720_pt1 | contig 34010 bp, 28 predicted proteins | sample YL17G11_40_MG_FD_203452 | JGI IMG/M metagenome (GOLD analysis project Ga0315289, IMG submission 203452) | Sediment microbial communities from Yellowstone Lake, YNP, Wyoming, USA - YL17G11_40 | ecosystem: Environmental > Aquatic > Freshwater > Lake > Sediment | place: USA: Wyoming | collected... | reverse complement strand
AGGATCACGTGCTCGATGCCGACGCGGCCGGTCTCGAACCAGTGCGCGACACCGTGCCTGCGCGCGAACTCGCGCAGCTTCTTGACCTGTCCGGCCGTCTTGATGTCCTTGTTGGGCGTGAAGTGGTCGGGGACGAGGGCGATCTTGGCCGGGTCGAACACCCTGTCGAACCCGGCGTTCTCGAACTCGGCGATCGCCAGCGGCGCGGTGATGTCGTTGGCCAGGGCGAGGTCGACGTTCGCCTCGATAATGTCCCCCGCCCGGGCGTCCTCGCGCCCCGCCGCCCGGGCGAGGATCTTCTCGGTGATCGTCTGTCCCATCATTTCCCCTTCGAGGTCGTCGTCGCGCGCGCCTGCAGGCGCTCTCGCCCTTGCGCGGCGGCGGCGTTGTTCATCGCCCTGACGTAGGCCTTGGCCGACGCCTCCATGACGTCGAAGCTCACCGCTTGCCCGTTGAAGGTCTCGCCGTCGACCACGACGGCGACCCGCACCTCGGCGAGGGCGTCCTTGCCCTCGGAGATGGCGCGGACCTGGTAGTCGGAGAGGCTGCCCTTCATCTTCACGGCGTCGTCGATCGCCTTGAACACCGACTCGACCGTCCCGTGTGAGAAGCTCTTGCCGTGGCGCGTCCTGCCGCGGACCTCGACCTCGACCTGCGAGGTCGGGACGATCGCCGATCCCGACTGGCTGACGAAGCTCCGCAGGGTGAAGTGGTCCTGGCGCTCGCGGATCTCCTCGCCCACCAGGGCCTCGAGGTCGAGCAACGTGACCTCCTTCTTCTTGTCGGCCACGTCCTTGAAGCGGCGGAAGGCCTCATCCAGCTCCTCGTCGGAGAGCTCGTAGCCGAGCTCGGCGAGGCGAGCCCGAAGCGCGTGCCGGCCGCTGTGCTTGCCGAGCACGAGGTCGCTCTCGGCCAGACCCACGTCGGCGGCGCGCATGATCTCGAAGGTCGAGGCCTCCTTGAGGATGCCGTCCTGGTGGATGCCCGACTCGTGGGCGAACGCGTTGCGGCCGACGATCGCCTTGTTGGGCTGGACCGCGTAGCCGGTCACGTTTGAGACCAGGCGGCTGCTGCGGGCGATCTCGTCGGTCTTGACGCCGGTCTCGGCGCCGAAGTAGTCGCCGCGCGTACGGATCGCCATGACGACCTCTTCGAGCGAGGCGTTGCCGGCGCGCTCGCCGATGCCGTTCACGGCGCACTCGACCTGCGTCGCGCCGGCGCGCACGGCGGCCAGCGAGTTGGCCACCGCCAGCCCGAGGTCGTCGTGACAGTGACAGCTCACGGCGATGTCACGCAGCGCCGGACAGAGCCGGTAGAGCTCGCGGATGAAGTCGCCGAACTCGAGCGGCTGCGCGTACCCGACGGTGTCGGGGATGTTGATCGTCGTCGCGCCGGCCTCGACGGCGATGCCGAGGACCTCGGCGAGGAACTCCGGCTCCGACCGGCTCGCGTCCATGGCGCTGAACTCGACGTCGGCCTCGGCGTGCTGACCCGCGAGCTGAGTCGCGAGGCCGACCATCGCTCGCGTGTCGGTCTTGACCTCGTCCGGCGTCTTGCGGATCTGGTACTTCATGTGGACCGGGCTGGTGCTGATGAAGGTGTGGATGCGCGGGGCCTCGGCGAGCCTGACCGCGTCCCAACAGACGCGGACGTCCTGCTCGATCGCCCGCGCCAGGCCGCAGATGCGCGGCCCCTTGACCTCTTTGGCGATCATCCGCACGGCGTCGAAGTCGTCGGGCGAGGCGATCGGGAAGCCGGCCTCGATGACGTCGACGCGCAGCTTGGCGAGCTGGCGCGCGACCTCGAGCTTCTCGGCGCGGTTCATGCTCGCGCCGGGCGCCTGCTCGCCGTCGCGCAGCGTGGTGTCGAAGATCCTGATGTAACGGGTGGTGCTCACGAGTGCCTCACTTCCCCCGTGACGGCACGCGTGGCCGTCAGGAAGATCGGAGCGTCGGTGCCTGATCGAAGGGTGGCCCGGTGGGCCGGCAGGTTTCTAAGCATCCCCCCGCAGGGGGAGCAGGAGCAGGCCGCGGAGGAGCTCGAGGTCGCGGGCGCGTACCTCAATGTGGGCCTCCCGGCTGGACTCGCTTGTCGCACCGTGACGCATGGTCCAGTGAGTGTACGTCAGGCGCGCGCGCAGGCGCAAGGCAGAGCGCGCGCCGAGCGAGAACGGCGGGGTCGCGGGCGCGTCAGGGCGGCGGTGGGTCCGGCGCGGTCGCACGCGACCGCGCCGTTGACGCCGCCGCCGCTGATACCCTTGCGCGCAGAAACCCAGCGGCGCCGGAGGTGCGTGATGACGGTCGGCTCAGGAGCGGCTTCGAACCAGCTGCATGCGGGCGTGTACTGGTGCGGGGGTGACGAACGCTGGACGCCGCCTGCGGACGTCACGCCACTGACCGAGGCGCTCCGGGCCGACCTGTGCATCGTCGGCGGCGGCTTCACCGGCTTGTGGACGGCACTTCACGTGAAGCGGCTCGAGCCGGACACCGAGGTCATGCTGGTCGAGCAGACCGTCTGCGGCCTTGGCGCCTCGGGCCGCAACGGCGGCTGGGTGAACGGCTGGGAGGACAGGCTGCCCTCGTTCGTCGCGCGCTTCGGCACCGACCCGGCGCGCTGGCTCGTGGAGCAGTCGCTCGAGGGCGTCAGGGATATCGAGCGCACCGTCGCCGAGGGCGATCTCGTCTGCGACCTCACCATGCACGGCGGTCTCGAGATCGCCCTCTCCGAGGCGCAGCTGGCGCGCTTCGAGCATGACAACGCCGAGCGCGAGCGTCACGGCACCTCGCACTTCGTCACCATCCTCGACGCCGACGCGGCCAGGGCGGCTTGCGGTTCGCCGCGTGCGCTCGGCGGCGTGCTCCTCAAGAACGCCGGCAGCGTGCAGCCGGCGCTGCTCGCCTGCGGACTGCGCCGGCTCGCCGTCGCGGCCGGCGTGAAGGTGTTCGAGGCGAGCCCCATGACGCGCCTGCGGCGCTCGGCGCCGGCGGTGGTCGAGACCCCTGCCGGTTGCGTGACGGCCGAGAAGGTCGTCCTGGCCGGCGGCGCGTGGATGGCCCAGGTCTCGGAGCTGCGCCGGACCGTCTTCGTGATCCCGGCGCACATCGTCGCGACGGCCCCCTCGCCCGCCCTGCTGGACCAGATGGGCTGGCTGCGCGGCCGCCCCTTCTCCGACGGCCGCACGGCCGTGCACTACGGCCAGCGCACCGCCGGCGACCGGCTGGTCTTCGGCCGCGGCGGCGGCCAGCTGGGCTACGCGGGGCGCGTAATCCCCGGGCACTACCACGACCGACAGAACGCCGAGAGCGTCATCGCCGACCTGCGCACGCTCTTCCCCGCCACCCGCGACCTCGCCCTCGAGTGGCGCTGGGGCGGCCCGGTCGAGCGCACGCAGCACGGCTTCCCCTGGGTTGGCACGCTGGGCACGACGCGCAACATCCACTACGGCCTGGGATACGGTGGAAACGGCGTGGCGCCGAGCAACCTGATCGGCCGAACGCTCGCCTCCGTCGCACTCGAGCGCGACGACGATCACGCGCGCTCGCCGCTCGTGTCTGAGCCGCCCAGCTACCTCCCACCGGAGCCGTTCCGTTTCATCGGCGCGCGCGCCATGCGCTCTGCGATCGAGCGCTACGAGATCCTCGAGGACGAAGGCAAGAAGCCCGACCCTGTGTCGGGCTTCCTGCGCCGCGGCCTGGGCCTGACCGTGCCGAAGGGCATCGAGGTCACCAAGGTGCTGCGCCGCGACGGCGACTGACGAAGGGCAGCGGCGTCTGACGGCGCCGGCGACGCCGGGGTCGCCACGGGGGCGGGGCGCTTTGGGCGCCCCGCCCCCGTCCGCTTCTTGTCAGGCCGGCGCGGCGCGCCCGCGCGACGCACCGGCCTCAGTCCCTGACGAGCTCGTGCTCGCTCTCGGTCACGATCCGGTGCAACTCGTCGGCGGCGCCGCCGGGCAGCGGCAGCGGCCGGTGCTCGGCGAGGATGCGTCGTGCCTCGGTGAGGGCGCGCTCGTAGACGTCCCTCGATCCGGCAGCCTTCCAGTCGTCCCTGACGCGCCGGTCGATGAGCTTCGGCTGGGACTGACCGCGCATGTACTTCATCGTGCTGCCGAGGCTGAGGTAGTCGCCGAAGGCGCCTACCTTCTTGATCTCCTCCACCATCAGCGTCTCGTCGTTCACCGGGACCCCTGCGACCGTCTGCTTGATGAAGCGCGCGAACTCGTGGTCGAGCACCAGCTCGCCGAAATCGAACGTCATCCCCGACTCGAGCATCCCCAGGCCGTAGATCAGGTTGGCGCCTGCCAACGCCGGCAGTAGGCCCGTGAGCGTCTTCTCGTGGCCGGACTGAGCGTCCACGATCTTGCCGTCGCCCTACGCACCAGCGACCCAGCTGGGCAGAAGGTAGAAGCGCGCCAGGCAGGCGACGCCGGCGCTGATGAGGGCGCATTCAGGGCTGCCGACGGAGGCTGCGGCGAGCCGTAGGTCCATGGCCGTCGTCGAGCTGCCGTAGACCACCGGCGCGCCCTCCCTGGTGAGCTGCGAGAGCGTGACGCCGGCGAGCACCTCGGCGTTGTGCGTCACCATTGTGCCCGCGAGCGTCACCGGCGACGAACCGCCGGCCATCGCCATGGACAGGATGTTGACCGCGCTGCCCGTCCGAGCCGCCCCCATGATGATCTCGCAGGTGTCCTGGACGAGCTTGAGCGGGCTCACGGGACAGGTGTTGAACGAGATCAGCGGGCGGCGCGCGAAGGCGGCCATACCCCCGGCAATCGCCGCTCCCATGTCGACGATGCGCCGCAACAGCACGCCGTTGCCGGGGCCCATGAAGATGTGCTTGCTCGTGTTCGCGAAGGCGGCCTCGGCGTTGTGGAGCGGGACCACCGATTGCGACACCTCGGACGCCCCGACAGCGCGCTCGTAGACGTCCACCTCGGGCAGCGCGTCGACGACGCGCGCCGAATCGCCGACGTCCTGCTTCGTCGGCTCGCGCACCACGCCGGTCTCGACGTCGACGATCTTGATGCCTTCGCCGAAGTTGGTGAAGCCGACGCGCCCCGGCCCCATGACGAAGTCGTTGGCCGGGTCGCGCGCCGCGAGCACGACGGTCGAGGGCGCGCTGTGTACGGCGGCCTCGACGACGTACGGCGGAATACGCACCGTGCGGGTCTCGTCGTCGACGACGCACCCACCGGAGGCGAGCACCCGGCGCGCCTCCGCGTCCTCGACAAACACCCCGGCATCTGAGAGCACCTCGAGCGTCGCCTGGTGGATGTCAACGAGATCGTCCTCGGTGAACAAGTCCAGGCTGAGGGCGCCATTGCGACGCCGACCGGCCTGGAGGTTTCTTCTCATTGCGCTCATCACCTCCCGTCCGGAGTCAAGGAGTCGCAGCCGCCCCCGACGGGCGGGAGGCGGCTGCGACCGCCGACGGTGCCTCGTCGTGGGCAGGGGCGCCGGCGCGGCTCCCTAGCTGGGGTAGCGGGGCGCTGATCTTTTGCCTCATCCTCTCGACGCAGTTGATGCGGATGTCGAGGAGCTCGGCGATGCGCGCCTTGGCCTCCAGACCCTTGGCGATGCCGGGCACGCCGGTCACGACGCCGATGTCGAGCTCCTCACGCAGGGTGCGCATGACCGTCGAGTCGGACAGGTCGAGGATGCTCACGCCGAGCTTGTCGGCCACGTAGCGCTTCGCCTCCGGGAGCCTCATCTTCTTGAGCTGCATCCGGGCCACCAGGTCTCCGGCGGTCTTGATGCCGCCCATCGACGAAGCGAGGGCGTGCGCCATCCCCATGCCGTTGGGGTCGCCGGAGCCCACCTACAACCCGTCGGCGCGGCCGATCTCGATCATAGCCGCGCTCGCACGCGAGACCATGTCAGGCGGCATGACCTCGCACACCGGCACGCCGCCGACACCGAGACCGACGTTGGGGTGGATGGGAATCGTCGCCTCGGCTGTGACGGCTTTCACGAAGGTCACGGCCCGTGCCACGTTCCAGGCGCAGGACTTGCGCGTGTTGGTGTTGACCACCGGGCCGAAGATCGCCGCGCCGGCCTTTTCCACCAGCTTGAGCTGCTGGTGCGGCCACAAGCCGGCCAGGCGCACGCCCTCGTACTCAAGCTCGCCGTGGAAGCCGAGCACCATCTCGGCCGCCATGCCGATCTCGACGGGCACTTCGGTGGTCGAGGTGATCTCCTCGCAGGCTTGAAGAGCAGCGAGGAAGTCGGCGTCGCCGGTCGAGGCGACCGTGTCGTAGTTGAGGCCGTCGGCGGCCGCGTCGATCATCTGCCGGCTGAGCCAAACGATATCCCTGCGGCAGACCTCGAGGGCCTCCTCCTGCGCCGCGCGCGCCTCGGCGATCTTGCCCGCAGGAAGCAGGTCGGACGGGTTCGGGTAGGCCCCGTCCGGCCGGTAGTAGAGACCGAGGTTGGGCATGAACCCGTAGAAGAGGGGCAGAATCGTGATGTGCTGCAGCAGTTCCATGTGCTGTTGCTCGAGGCTGGCCAGGAACTTGGCCGGCTTCACCGAGTAGTCGGTGTGCCCGACCTCCATCGTGTCGAAGGCGAAGGCCGACTCGAAGAGGCGCACCGCCGCCTCCCGTCCGAGCGGCGCGGAGACTCCGCTCGACAGCCGCGAGGAACAGAGCGTGAGCGTGGAGCCGTCCTTCGTGAGAATGGCCTCGTGCCCGCGTTCGACGCCCCAGAGCCGTGTCGGGCTCGAGAACATGTCGTGGAGGTATTCGACCTCGCGCTCCTCGAGCACGGGGATCTTGCCCTTGGCGGCAGCCGCCTCGGAGCCTTCGACGATGTCCCGGCGCAGCTCGTCCCGGGTCATCTCGACGGTCGCCGCGTCTCCCATGCGCGTGATGATCGTGCTCACGGCAGGCACACCTCCTCCACTAGATCGTCGGCCGGAAGGTAAAACCACCCGGGTGGATACCCTATGTAGCTGGTCAGCGCCTGTCAATACAGCGCATTGCCTCAGCAAGAATGCACTCGAATCCGCTCCGTTACCTCACATAAGAATGTACTCGAAGCATGCCGAATCTCTGGAGCGTCACGGAGGCGCACCGAGAGGCGGCGGCACATGGCCCTGTCGATGGCAACGAGGAAGCAGGTCACCAAGGAGATGGCGCAGCGCTACCGGCGGGCGCGCAAGCGCGAGCGCACGCGCATGCTCGACGAGCTCTGCGCCCTGACCGGTCACGACCGCAGCCACGCGGCGCGCCTGTCGCGGCTCCGCGCCGGCTCCCCGGCCATGCCCGCGGTCTTCAGCTCGGGAAGCTGACGCGTTACCGGCCAAGCAGCATCCGCTCGCCGGAGGGCACCGTCGAGCCACGCGCCGACGGTGCCCGCGACAAGCCAGCGGCGCGGCCGGCGCCGGTCATTCGCGTGCCGTCGCCGCCAGTTCGATGCACGTCTCCAGAGCTGCGAAGGTCTGCAGAAAGTCGCCGCCGGCGATCTGCAGCGTGCGTCCGTCGACCCGCTCGGTGCCCGGGCAGAGGGCCGCCGCATCGCAGCGGCGCGTGTTGATCAGAGCAAGGGTCACGGGCAGACCGGCGAAGTCGAGTAGCTCCGGTCGCCTCGTCGCGAGCAGCGCCTCCGCCACGCCGTCGCGGATGAGGGGGCACGTCACCTCGGGCGGCAGAAGCTGCGCGGCGGTGCGCGACGTCCCGTGCTTGACGACCGCCGTGCCGACACCGGGCAGCAACTCGCGCGCCTGCTCGGCAGTGGCGGCGTCGCCGGAAACGAACACCACCGGCACCCCAAAACGACCGGCGAGGCCGGCGTTGACTCCGGTCTCTCCCACTTCGAGATGCTCGCCGATGTGCACCCGGTAGACATCGTAGGTGAACGTGTGATCCAGCACGCCGGCCCTGGTACCGGCCATGGCATGGTAGCCGATGAAGACCGCCGCAGTGAAGGTGTCGTCGAGTCCGTGCATCATGCCAAGGTCGGCATGACCGTCGAGAGGGTAGCCCGACGCCAGCCGCACCTGCGGCGGCAGGCCCCGGCAGGTGAGGTTCGTGCCAAGATAGTGTGCGTCGCAGACCACGATCTCGGTCGCACCCGCGGTCAGGCAGCCTTCCAGGGCCGCATCGAGGTCGGCCCTCATCAACTCGCACGCCGTAGCGTACTGCGGCGTGCCCGGATCAGTCTGAGCCTCAGCACAGACGCCGGTGATGCCTTCGAGATCGATACTGATGAACACCTTCATTGTGCCCTCCTTTGGGCATCGCTCCGGGGTCAGCCTCGGAAATCGTTCGGACTGGACCCGCCCAGCTCCTTGGCCAGCGCAACAATGAGGGAGACGGTGGCCTCCATATCGTCGCCGCGCACCACCTCGAACGGAGAATGCATGTAGCGCATGGGGATGAACAGCGACAGGGTCGCCGCGTCGCCGACCGCCATCAGCTCGTCGGCGTCGGTGCCCAGAGTCCCGCCGCCAATGCCTTTCACCTGGAAGGGGATCTTCTCGCGGCGCGCCACCTCGATGGCGCGATGGAACAGCCGCTCATTACTGCTGATGCCGCGCGCCAGGATCGGTCCGCCGCCGATCGTGACTTCTCCACCGGCCTTCTTGACGTCGAGATCCGGCTGATCGCTGGCGAAGTCGCCATCAAGGACGACGATCACATCGGCGTTCAGAGTGCGGAGTTGCGCTTTGGCACCCATGCGCGTGGTCTCCTCGTGCACCGTGGCGACAGCCGTCAGAGCGGCGCCGCTGCCGGCCGCGGCGCGCTCCTCGAGAGCCCGGCAGGCTGCGTAGACGCCGGCCCTGTCGTCGCAGGCGAGCGTCGCGTACACACCCGGCGAAAGCTCGACGAAACGCTGCGCGAACGTGACCGGGTCGCCGACGGCGACCCGCTCCAACGCCGCGGCCCTGTCTGGCGCCCCGATGTCGATGTACTGCTCGTACAGCTTCGGAGCCTTGCCGCGATCCTCTTGCGAGATGAGGTGCGTCGGCTTGCGCCCGACGACTCCGTCGACCACGCCGTCGGCTGCGTGGATGGCAACGGCGTGACCCGGCAGGAGCTGGTGATCGACGCTGCCGATGTGGTCGAACCAGACGAAACCCTGCTGATCGACGTACGTGACGATGAGGCCGATCTGGTCCGCGTGTGCCACCACGGCCATCTCGAGGTCACCCTCCGCCCCGACGCGCGCCCACACGTTCCCCAAGACGTCGGCCTGTGGCTCCGCCACAGCGGACAGGCGCTCGCGCACGACGCGCATCACCGGACCCTCGAAGCCTGTGGGACTCGGCGCCTGGGTAAGGGCGCGGAAGAACTCGACGTCAAACGGCATGGCACGCCTCCATTCAGGACGACACGCTTCTACGTGCTTGATCCCACGAATCTCGACATGCGACAGGAAAGAGAGGCGGAGAGGCCGAGATCCGCGCTGCATTCGTCACCGTCGACCCAGAGGCCACGATGGACGCCGGCCTCGACACTCTCCGCCCGGTCATATCTTGCACAGCCGACCATCTTCTTGACATCGACGCGCACCGCGACTGTCTCAGGGTCGAGCCGATCTCTCGGGAGTATGAGGTCAGTGTCGAACGACGGATCAGGGTCGGCTCCGGTCATTGCGTGGCTTGCACGCGGTATACATAGAGACGCTTTTCTGAGGGTTGGAAGCCATTGCGTATATAGAGTGAATCGGCGGTATTCGTATAGAGATAGATCGAACTGACGTCTCCCACGGCGTGCATGAGCAACTCTAGAATGCGTTGACCGATACCCTGTCTTTGGTATTGGGGGTGTACTGCCATATCGTTGATATAGGCTATGGCTGCACCGTCGGAAAGTATGCGGCCGAATCCAACCAGATTACCGGAATGGCGCGCTGTGACATATGCTGTAGAACCGGCAACGAGTTGAGCCAACTCAGTCGGTGTGTACGATATCGCAAATGGGAGATCCACCAGATCTAGCAGTTCACCGAGTTCTTCTGGGAGCAACTCTCCTGAAACTGAGAAACTGATTTCGCTTTTCATTTTGTGCTTCCTGACCACCAATGTTGCATCAGACGTGCCGCCCGTCTTCTGCCCCCGAAGCGCTCCCACCGCCGACCAGGATCCAGCAGGCTGCAGAAGACCGCCGACGCATCTGCACGCTTCGGCCCAAGACCCCAGCACGAGGCTACGCCCGTACCATCGGCCTCACTGGCTGTGTATCCTGCTCCCCTGATTCTTGAAGCCCCCCTACGACGTGCTCATGTTCCGAAGCAAGCACTCGAATCACACAGCGGTCGTCAGTCTCAGGCTGCTGACCAGGCAAGCAGTCGCGCAGGATTGCCAACGGTCATGTGTCGAATGGCGCAGTCCGAGACGCCACAATCCCTGAGAATGGGAATGATCGCTGCGGGAAGGCGCCGGTAGCCGTCTCCACCGTAGCGCCGCGTGAGCGACTTCATATAGACATCGCAGCCGAGTACCAGCTGCTCCGCATAACCACGCTGCAGCAGTGCGACGAGACCGGCCAATCGCTGCCAATCCTCTTCCTGGCGGTCGCGGAGGAACTCCAACTCGCACAGGTGGCCGAAGCAGTCGATCGAGAGGGTGACTCCAAGGGAAAGCAGTTGCTCAGCATAGTCCAACGTCAGACCCCATGTGGCCTCTGGATACAGGATCCTGGCTTTCATGTCTGAGGTGCGAATGAAGAATCCCGAGGTATGAGCCAGGATGAGCCGCTGAAGATCCATGCCTTCATCCTTGAGGATCCTGACGATCGCACGGCCGTCGTTGCCGATGTCGAATCCAGGATGTGCCGTGATCGACACGCCGGTCTCGGCTGACACACGGGCCGCTGCTCGCAGCACCATCTCTTGCTGCCGCGTTATCTCGTCGACCACGGCCACCTTGATGTGACCAGCCCTTACCCCGGTCTCCCCGATCCCCCCGACCAGCTCGCTTCGGAAATGGTCGGCATACTGCTCCAACGTCATGGAACGGAAACAGTCAGGCCAGGATTGCTCAGTGTAGAGGCCCGTGGAGGCGATGATGTGCACGCCGGTCGCTTCCGATACCCGCTCCAGGCTGTCGGTCATGATCCTGATCCCCGGGGCGCTCATTTCGAGGATCGCTGCACCGCCGGCCGCCTTGTACTCAGCGACCTCCGACGTCGTGTGCTCCTCATCATCTAGCCGCGTCTCATCGAGAATGAGGTAGGAATTCCGCCGCACCGCGCCAAGGTTTTCCAGACTGAGCGGCTCGTCCTTATCGGCTTTCGCCCATTCGGCCGGATCTGGGTGCCTGCTCTTGAAGATCTCGCGCCGATAGGATTCACGGACGAACAGGTGTTCATGCATGCTGGTGAAACCCAGCTCATCGGGGCGAATCGATCCCCGCACGGTCAAGATCTCGGACATCTCCACCCCCCGCTTCACGCCTCCAAGAGCCTCGCGGCTCCCCGGCCGGCCACAGCCTCCCGCACTGAGAGGCTCCTGACGCATCCTTCTATGGCTTGTGAACAGAGCTGTCAACTCAGCTCATTGCCTCTTTGGGGAGAGAGCCCGGTCGTCAAGCTGGGGGTTTGGCCCGTCGGAGCGCGGGCTCGCGTAGGCGGCGCCGGCCGCCACACGAGCAGCACGACGATGAGCGCGGCGGCGACGCCGGCGACGAAGACGAAGGGCAGCGTGGCGCCGGTGCGGAAGAGCAGGCCGCCGAGGATCGCGCCTCCCGCCATCGGCAGGCCCATTATCGTGTCGAAGATCGCGTAGCCCCAGGGCAGCGGGATCGCGCCGAAGGAGCGGCCGACGATGCCGGTGGCGAGCTGGCGGAAGGCCTCGTAGCCGCCGCAGAGAAACATCGCCAGCGCCCAGAACGCCCACGACGTACCGCCGACCAGCAGCAGGGTGCCGGCGAGCAGCAGTCCGAGCATCACCACCACTCCGAAGCGCGGGCCGCGGAGGTCGGCGATGCGTCCGCCGAGCGGGGTGACCAGCGCGGCGCCCAGCGCCGCGAGGGCGGCGAACACCCCGAGCGCGGCGTAGCCTTGGGCGTGCACCTGGGCGAGGTAGGGGTTGAGGAAGGGCTGGCCGACATAGACGGCGAGGAAGCCGACGAGGAAGAAGAGGACGTAGCGACGGAAGGCCCGGTTGCGCCGCACGTCGGCGAAGACCCACGGGGTGTCGCCCGCGCAGTACGGCTCGTCGTGGATCAGCGATGTCGCGACTGCTGAGAGCACGTACAGGGCGGCACTCAGCCAGAAGACCGTCGGCATGCCGTAGCGCGCGGCGAGGAATCCCCCGACCAGCGGGGCGATGACCAGGCCCGCGGGGTAGGCGCTGAACACGAGCGTCAGGTCACGGGCCACTCGAGACGGCTCGCTCCTCAGGCAGATGTAGGCCTTGAGGCTCGGGTTGCTGGCGTTGGAGAGGCCGGTGAGCACGAGGCCGGGGAGCAGCCAGGGCCAGGAAGGTGCCAGGGCGTAGCAGACGGCTGCGGGGACGGTGAGCCACCAGGTGGCGACGATGATCGTCTTGAGACGAAAGTGATTCGTGGCCCAGGCGCCGGGGATGTAGCAGGCGGCCATCGTCCCCAACATGACGGCGTTGAGCCAGCCGATGGTGAAGCGCGTAGCGCCGAGGTCCATGGCGTACACGAAGAGCAGCTGGAGGTACATACCCACGGCGAGCGCCCATAGGACGATGGCGACCATGAGCACCTTGAAGTCGCGGTCGAGGTGGGGCACGGTCCTCCAGGCGGGGTGGACACGAGCGACGGGCCGATGGTACACGACGCACGCTGGCGCCGTGACTCGGCGGCGTTGTGACGAGCCGCCGAGTCGGCAGCCGGCCGCGGTCCTCCCGGAGGCTGATGGGCGATGTCGGCGGCAACCTTCCCTTCGCTCTCAGGTCGGTGCATATGGAGTTGGAGGCGCTTACGGGTGGCCTGGTGGTGGGCGGCGTAGCAGGGATGGCTGGCGGCATGGGTGGCGGCTTCGATCAGGGCCCAGCGCAGGTACTTGGGGGCCCTTCTTGGCCAGCGGCCCGCGGCGGTCGCTGGCGCCCGACTGATAGACCCGGGGACAGAGCCCGGTGCAGCCGACGGGCTTCTTGGCGGAGGCGAAGCGCTCGATCTCGCCGATCTCGGCGGCGATCGTACAGGCCAGCACCCAGCCGATGCCCGGGGTACTCATCAGCAGCGGCACGAAGGGGTGATCGGCACCGAGATCGCGTGGACACGCGCCTTGAGCGCGGTCCGGTTGCGCACCAGGTGGAGGCGGAAGCGGGCTCGCTCAGGCTCGGCGCACCTCGGGATCCGGCAACCTGATCGGCGACACCAGGGCGCGGCGGGCCAGCTCGGTCAGAACGACGTTCTCGGGCAGCACCACTACACGCCCAATGTCCCTCAAGCGTCGATCGATGCGCGGGAACCCCAGCGCTCAGGACCCCGCGGGCACGCCGGCCGTCTCTTCCACCGGCTCGAGCCGGGCGAGCGTCGAGTACGCGAGGCGAACGCCGCGCACGCGTCCGTCGGCGGTGCGCAGAAAGACGGCCGTCTCCCCCGCGTCACGGCCGCCCGCGATCATGAAGACGTCGCGGTCCCCGGTCGGCGAGAGCGTCGGGGGAGGGCCCGTCTGGTCGGGGGCGACGACGCGGAGCGCGCCGTCGCGCCACTCGATCTCGATACGGAACACCATGCCCCAGCGCTCGTTCATGTAGAGCCCGGGGAAGTCGCGCAAGGCGTCGGGCACGGGCGCCGCGAGCGGCGCCGCGGACGGGCGCCGGGCGACGCCGGCGACGATCTCGCCCAGCCGCAGGGCGAGGTCGGCGGGTTCGGCGACACCGTCGTTGACGAGGACGATCACGCCGAGCTTCTTCTCCGGCAGGAAGCCGGCGTAGGAGGTGAAGCCGTCGAGCATGCCGGCGTGCCCGATCCAGATCGACTCGCCGCGGCGCGTCGCGTACCACGAGATACACCAGGCTTCGTTCCAGGCCGCATCACTCAGGTAGCGCGCCGTCTGCATCTCGGCGAGCGTGGCGCCGCGCAGGATCTGCGCGCCGTCCGGCTCGCCGGCGTCCGTGCGGAACTGCAGGCCGATCCAGCGCGCGAGGTCCTCCACCGTCGACCAGAGGCCGGCCTCGGAGGTGAGGTTGCGGAGGACGGGGGCGGGCCTGAAGTCGCCGGCGAACGTCGCCGGCAGGTACCCGACGGCGCACCGTGACGCCAGCTCGGCATCCGGCGTGAAACTGGTCGAGGTCATCCCGAGCGGGTCGAGGATGCGCTGCTGGACGTACTCCGCGTACGGCATGCCGGCGACGCGCGCCACGACCTCACCGAGAAGCTGATACCCAAGGTTGGAGTACTTGCACTGCGCGTTAGGGGGGATGCGCGCGGCGATCTCGTCGACGCGCGTGAGCGTCTCGGCGATCGCGCCGTAGTCGCCCGTCCCCCAGTCCGCCCCGGGGGGCTCGCCCATGAGCCCCGACTCGTGGGAGAGCAGACGGCGGAGAGTGACCTTGCCGAGCCCGGCGGCGTCGTTGGGCCGCAGCTCCGGGATGTGTCGGCTGACGGGGTCGTCGAGGTCGAGAAGACCCTGGTCGCGCAGCTGCATGATCGCCGTACCGGTGAAGGTCTTGGTCAGCGAGGCGAGCATGTGCGGCGTCCGCGCATCGGGCGCGCGTCCGCTGGCGAGGTCGGCGCAGCCCCAGCCCAAGTCCCACGCGAGCTCGTCGCCGAGGACCACTCCGGCCGCCACACCCGGGACGTGCTTCTCTTGGGCGAACCGGGCCACCGCGGCTTCGAGGCTCGCGGCTACGCCGTCCAGCACACCGTGTACGGCCATCGTCGACCTCCGTCGTCGTTGCTCGGGGCGGACGCGCGGGCGCCCGCTCGCATGAGGGAGCGGGGCGGGCAGGTCCGTCCGTCGCCCGCCCCCCGCTCCCGTGAGTCAGGCTTACTCCTCGACGGCGCGACCGCGGCTGCGGCGCACGAGCAGCAGGATGATGGCGATCACGGCGAGCGCCGCGATCACCGCGACGGCGATGAGCGCGGTGTTCGACGACTCAGAGGCTGTGGTCGCGGCTGCCTTGGGATGCAGCTGGATGTACGTGTCAATGGTGTGTGTGTCCACGACCATCCCGTCCTCGGTCGGGTAGGGGACCCAGCCCTCCCACTTGTCCGAGTTGTAGGCCATCAGCGACTTCGGGTAGTACAGCACGATGTCGGGCGCTTCCTGGTAGAAGATCTGCTGCATGCGCTTGACCATCTCTTCGCGCTTCGGCCAGTCCATCTCTTTGATCTGCTGCTTTTCCAGCGCGTCGTACTCGGCGTTCGACCAGGAGCACTCGTTCCACCACTCGATCGCGGAGGTGGTGAAGCAGGAAAGTATGCCGTCGGGGTCGATGCCGCCGGGCCAGCCCCAGATATACATGTCGAAGTCGGGGGCGTAGGTCTTGCCGTCGTTCGTGTAGTTGTAGAGGCCGTCGTAGATGCCTCCGTCGGTCAGCACGCTGAGCTTGATCTTGAGGCCGATCGACTCGTACCACCCGGCGATCAGCTTGCCGGCGCGCTGCTGCTGTGGGCTCTCGTTCCGCGTCCAGAGCCGCAGCTCGATGGGCTTGCCCTGCTTGTCCTCGCGGACGCCGTCGCCGTTCGTGTCCGTGTAGCCGGCGTCCTCGAGCATCTGCTTCGCCTTCTCGAGGTCGAAGCCGAACGTCTCGGCCTCCGTCGGCGTCCAGGCGCCGTCGGTGCCAGGGCAGCAGATCGACTGGCCGACCGTCGCGTAGCCGCCCATGCAGCTGTCGACGATCTTCTGCTTGTCGATGGCCCACGCGATCGCCTGACGGAACTTGACGTCACGCAGCACGGGGTTGGCCAGCGAGTCCGGGTCGTCGTACGCGTTCATGGCCACGTCGTCGAAGTACATCGCGTAGAAGGCGCCTGCGGTGAGGCCGGGCTCGCTCTGGAGGGCCTCGATCTGCGCCTCCGGCAGTGGGAAGGCCACGTCGAGATGGCCGTTCTTGATATCCATGGCCAGGGTGTCCTGGTTCGTGTACCGCTCGAAGATGACCTCGTCGATCGTGGGCGCGCCCCCGTAGTAGTCCTTGTTGGCCTTCAGGACCCAGAACGAGCCTTTCTTCTCCTCGGTCACCTGGAACGGGCCGGAGCCGACGAGCGGAAGCGTGACCTGGTACGTTTCGACCTTGTCGGCGGGCACCTTGCTCCAGATGTGCTCCGGCACGATGAGGACCCCGGTGCGCAGCATGTCGGCCCTCGGCTTCGAGAGGTGGAACACGACCGTGGCGTCGTCGACGGCGACGACCTCTTTCATGTTCACCGTGTTCCAGGTGAAGGCTTGGAGCTCGTTGTCGATCACGTACATGTAGGTGAAAGCCACGTCGCGGGCCGTGAGCGGCTCCCCGTCCTGCCACTTGATGCCGGGATGGATCTTGAAGGTCCAGGTGAGGCCGTCGTCGGAGACCTCCCAGCTGTCCGCTAGCCCAGGTCGTGGGTCGCCGTTCGGGGCGGTACCGACCAGATAGTCGTAGTTCAGGCTGAAGATCTCATAGGTGATGCTCGACTGGCCGATGAACGGGTTGAGATTGTCGACCTCCTGCGTCTGCCCGACGCGGAACACGAGCTTCTCGGCGCCGGGCGACGGCGACGCGCTTGTGGCAGCGCGGGCCACCCCCCCGGCCAAGCCGATCAGAAGCGTCAGCAGGATAGTTGCGATCACGAACCTGCGCATTGCCGTACCTCCCCAGATAGACCCTTGGAAGCTCCTCGCACAGCGTGTCACGCTGACCCTCTCTCTTCAGCCAGCGCCGTTCTTGACGACGATTCTGCCGTCCCCGGCCGGCTACCCGTCGGAAGCGCGTATCCACCCGGGTAGGCTACGAGGATGCATCTATTCTAGAGCACGATCCCGCGTTGCGGCAAGAATCAGGTCCCCTCCGCGGCGGGGTTCCTGGTCGTCGTTGAGGCCATTCTCGATGCCCCCGCTGACCGCAGCTGCCCGAACACCACCGCGGGCCTACCAGTCGAGGACGAGCTTCTCGCCGTCCATCTGGCGGATGTCAGTGATGTCCTGCATCGTCTCCATCATGCCGCGGTAGGTTCCCCGGTCGTCACGAAGGGGGCAGTACCGCACCAGGATCAGCCGGCCGGCTTCCAGGCGCCGGTAGATCGCCTCCTGCCGGCTGCCCTCCCGAAAGGCCTTCTCGATGTGTGCGATGACGGCACGCGCGGATGCGGGATGACATTCGCTGTAGTGGCGGCCGATGTATCCCGGATCACAGTCTCCGAGAACGCCGTCGAGGCCGGGCGTAAAGGCTAGCTCGACGCCCGAGGCCTGCAGCAGGCGCCGAAAATCGCCGTGCCAGTACACGATCCTGCCTTCCTCATCGCAAACCGTGACATTCAGCGGAAGGTGGCGGATCACCAGATCCCGCTGCGCGGCCGTCAGCTCTCCCGCCAGGCAAGAGCCCTGCTCGGCATCCCGTGTCGTCTCGCCTTCCAAAGCTCCCTCCCGTTGTCGAGTCCTGTTCCCGGTCGCCTGTCTGTCGCTCAACCATCAACTCGCTCGTCCCAGCCGTGCTCTGGTCTGCACGGCACCTGAGGGCGGAGAATCGGTCATCTGGGGCGATGCGAGTATGCGAGCTGGGTTCCCGAACATCATGAGACGGATCTCGTCCTCAGGCACGCGGATACGACGCAGGGTCGGCAGGACGAACTCGGAGATGCGCGTGAAGCCGAGCTCGCCGGAGTCTACCGGCCCACGCACGGTCATGATCTGGCTCATCTCACCCCTACGGACACTGACCCTGCAGTGAAGGCGACTCGCATGATCTGCTCAGGCGCTTCGCCACTCCCGTATGTTCATGCAGGGTCTTCCCGGCACGTCCGTTTGCGCGAGTCCTCGAGCACCGGGAGCATCGACGGGCGGCGCTCACCCGTGACGTAGTCGAGGGTGAAGGCACCGCACGCCGCTACGCCTTGAACAGGGCCGCCTCGACCTTCGGCGTGTCGGCGAGCAGCTTGCGCGTGTAGTCGGCCTGCGGGTGGGCGAGCACGTCGTCCGTGGGCCCGTATTCGACGATGCGGCCCTCGCTCATCACCGCGACGTCGTAGGCGATGCTGCGGATGAGGGCGAGGTTGTGCGTCACGAACAGCATGCAGAGACCGATCTCGTTCTGCAGGCGCACGAGGAGCTCGACGATGGAGGCCTGCACCGAGACGTCCAGCCAAGAGGTGACCTCGTCGCAGACGAGTACCGTCGGCTCGGCGGCCAGCGCACGGGCGATGGCCACGCGCTGCCGCTCTCCGCCCGAGAGCTGGTCCGGGTAGCGGCTCAGCAGCGTGTCGTCGAGCGACACGAGCTCGAGCACCTCCGCAAGGCGATCCTCACGCTGGTCGCGCGTGTAGTCGAAGAAGATGCGCAGCGGCTGCGAGAGGATCTGGGCGATGGTGTTGCGTGGATTGAGGGCGCTGTAAGGGTTCTGGAACACGTACTGGATGGCGTGACGGATCGCGCGTGGGCGGCTGCGCGCCCGACGTTGCAGGGCCTTGCCCTGAAAGTCGATGTGACCCTCGATCCTGAAAGGGTGGATCCCGGCGATACAGCGCGCCAGGGTCGTCTTGCCGCTGCCCGACTCGCCGACGAGGGCCAGGCACTCGTGGGCGCGAAGGGTGACGTCGACGTCGTGGAGGATCTCCTTGGAGCCGTACCAGGCGGTGACGCCTCTGACGGTGAGAAGACCCGCCTCCTCGCCGCTCTCCAGAGAGCTGTCATCCTTCTGCGCGAGCACGGGCGCCTCCGCTCGTACCTCCTCGTGACGCCAGCAGCGCACGCGGTGCATCTGGCCGACGGTCTCCTCGGGCGGCATCTCGGCGGAGCACTTCGCCACGACGTAGCCGCACCGCGGCGCGAACGCGCAGCCCGCCGGACGATGCCCGGGGCGCGGCGCGAAGCCAGGGATGCCCTCGAGGATGCGCCGCCCCGTCAACGCCGGGACCGCGTGCAGCAGGCGCCGCGTGTACGGGTGGCTCGCCCCGGCGAACAGCTCCGCGGCAGGTCCGACCTCGACGAGCCGGCCCGCGTACATGACGGCGATGCGGTCGGCGAGCTCCGCCACCACCGCAAGGTCGTGCGTCACGTACACGGCCGCGGCGCGGTGGGCAGTCACGAGGTCGCGGATGGTGTTGAGGACGTGCGCCTGGGTGGTCACGTCGAGACCGGTCGTAGGCTCGTCGAGCACGATGACCTTGGGCCGGCAGGAGAACGCCATGGCGAGCACCACGCGCTGTTGCTGGCCACCGGAGAGCTGGTGTGGGTAGCGCCGCAGGAACTCCCTTGTGCTGGGCAGCAGCACCTCGGCCATCATCTCCTCGACGCGCGCGCGGCGCTCTGCTTCCGAGTCGCCGAAGTCGTGGAACTCGAGGACCTCACGTAGCTGCTGGCCGATGCGCAGAGCGGGGTTCAATGCGGAGCCGGGGTCCTGAGGCACGTAGCTGATCACGCCGCCACGCAGCCGACGCAGCTCCGTCGAGCCCAGCGCCAGCACGTCGCGTTCGTCGATGGTGATCGAGCCGGCCGCGATCTTGGCGCCGCGGCGCTGGAAGTTGAGCAGCGAGGTGGCCGCGGTGGTCTTGCCCGACGCCGACTCGCCGACCAGCCCGAGGACCTCGCCTTCGACGAGCTCGAAGCTGACCTCGTGATCGATCTCGACGCCCGACGGGTCGAGGGCGATCTCGAGGTCCTTCACGGCAAGGATGATGCGGCTCATGATGACCCCGTGTCGCGGTCTATGCCGATCATTGCGTGAGCCACGCCGTCGGTGACGAGGTTGACGCCGACGGCGAGGATGGCGATCAACACCACCGGCACGAAGACCGAGTACGGCTGGATGACCAGGCCGACGCGGTTCTCGTTGATCATGAGACCCCAGTCGGCCGCTGGCGGCTGCATGCCGAAGCCGAGGAAGCTGAGCGACGCGATGGTCCCGATGGCGAACGTGAGGTTCAGGCCAAACTCCACCATCAACGGGCTCACGATGTTCGGCAGGATCTCGGTGAACGCGATCTTGAAGTGCGAGACGCCGAGCGACTCGGCCGCCATCACGAAGTCGCGCTCCTTGACCTCCATCGTGACGCCGTACACCACTCGAGCGATGGGCGGCGCGAGCGTGACGCCCACGCCCAACACGAGGAGCCAGAGCTGCGGCCCCAGCACCGAGACCAGCAGCAGCACGAACACGATCTGCGGGAAGGCGAGCATCACGTCGAGCCCGCGCATGATCACTTCGCTGATGGCGGTCCGAGCGTAACCGGCCACGAGGCCGAGGGACACCCCGAGGACCATGCCGATAGCCGTCGCGATAGCCGAGAGGATGAGCACCGAGCGCCCCCCGCAGAGCACGCGGCTCAGCACGTCGCGGCCGAGGTTGTCGCCGCCGAGCCAGGCGACCGCCGACGGCTTGGCATACGGCTTCGTGACGAACTCAAAGGGCGAGTACGGGGCGATGTACGGACCGACCACGGCGATGGCCACGATGAACAGGAACATCGCCAGTCCGACCTGCGTGATCCGGTAGTGGAGCGCGTCCAGAGGCAGCTGGACCCACTCGCGCCGGCGGTGCTTGCCGCGGACCGGCGGGAACTCGAGATCGTGCCCGAGGGTCTCGTTGAAAGCCCCGTCGAGACCGACGTCGAGGGCGCCGACGGGGCGTCCGCCCGCGGAAGCCGGGTGGTCGGCGCTCACTGGAGACCCGTCCTGAGTCGCGGGCTGATGAGGATCGTGAGGATATCGGCGGTGAGGTTGAAGACCACGTACACGGTGGCGATGAGAAGCACGATCGCCTGGACCACCGGCACGTCACGGTTCGACACAGCGTTGACGAGCGACGCGCCGATGCCCGGGTAGTTGAAGAGATACTCCACGGTGACGACGCCGCCGGCCATCCAGGCGAGATCGAGGGCGATCACCTGGATGACCGGGATGATGGCGTTGGGAAGCGAGTGGCGCTGGAGCACGATGCGCTCGGGGGCGCCCTTCAGACGGGCCATCTGCACGTAGTCGCTCTCCAGCACTTCGATCATGGAGCCACGCAGCATGCGCACGGTGAACGGTGCGCTCGCGAGCGCCAGCGTGAGCGCCGGCAGCCACAGCAAGTCCATCTGACTCCAGACCGACGCGGTGGGCTCGACCCGCGACACGGCCGGCAAGATGTGGAGGATCTGTGTGGCGAACAGCAGCATGAGCAGGATGCCGATGACGAACGTGGGCAGCGCCGCGAAGGTGAGGCTGCCCACGGAGACAGCCCCGTCGAACAATCCGTCGCGGAACCGACCGCTCAGGCTGCCGAGGACGAGGGCCGGCGGGATGGCGATGAGGGCGGCCATGAGCATAAGGGCTACCGTGTTCATCACCCGTCTGCCGAGCAGCTGATTGACCGGCTCCCCAGTGCCGACGAGGGAGTCGCCGGCGTCGCCCCTCAGAATGCCGCCTGCCCAGTCGACGTACTGTACAAGGAGCGGTCGGTCCAATCCGAGTTGCTCGCGGAGCACCTTGACGCGCTCCGGCGTTGCCTCCTTGCCGAGGATCGCGGTCGCCGTGTCCCCGGGCAGCGCTTGCGTCGCCGCGAACACGAGGACCGAGATGACCAGCATGGTCAGGAGGCCCAGCGCAAGCCGGCGGAGGATGATCTTGAGAAGCGGTGGCATCGCGCGTCTACCTCCCCAAGGTCGCGACAGGGTCGCCGCCAGTTCCGGGCGCCGACCCTGTCCGCTCGAGATCAACGGAGAAACGGAGACTCAAACGAAGTACATCAGGTTGAAGCGGCTCTTCGTGGCGCCTTCCGCGCCGAAGTTATCTGCGACAAGGCCCTGCAGCTTGTCCGAGTGCGCGTCGAGCATGATGTGGAACTGGTACTGGATGTAGGCGCCGCGTTCGTACTCGATCGTCTGGCACTGGCTGACGAGCTCGTTGCGCTTGGCGTCGTCCACCGTCTTGTACGCCTCCAGGACGAGCTTCTCCCACTCGTCGTCCTTCCAGTGGGTCTCGTAATAGGGCCCGTCGGGGAACAAGGCAGCCCGACACAGCCAAAGGTACGAGTTGGTGCCCCACATGGTCATGGCGAAGGGGTACGACAAGTAGTTGCCTTCGTTCCAGTAGGCGTTGGGATCGACCTTGTCCACCTTGACGGTCACGCCGGCGCCCTTGGCCTGCTCCTTGAACACCTGGGCGGCCGCCGGGTCATTGGCGCCCGTGGCAGTCGAGCAGTTGAGCACGACGTTGAGGTCGTTGTCGTAGCCGGCCTGCTTGAGCAGCGACTTGGCCTGCTCCAGATCCTGCACGCGCTGCGGCAGATCCTTGGGGTAGCCGGGGTCGAAGACCGCCCACATGTCGTTGGCGACCCACGAGTAGCCGCCATGGGCCTGCTCGATCATCTGCGGACGATCGACGATGAGCCGGAAGGCCTGGCGCACGCGCACGTCGTCGAAGGGCTTCAGGTCCATGGCCATGGTGAACGGGTCCCAGCCGCCGGTCTTTGCCTCAAGTATCGAGTACCCCGGGGTGCTCTCGATGGTCGGCACCTGGGAGGTGTCGAGGATCGCCAGGTGGTCGACTGAGCCGCCGAGCAGCGCGTTGAGCTTGGCAGTCGGATCGACGAACTCGATCATGGTGAGCTTGTCGGCGTACGGACCCTCGCCCCAGTAGTCGCGGTTGGCCACGAACTCGGTCTGCTCGCCGGGGAAGTAGCTGGTGACCTTCCAGGGGCCGGTGCCGATGGCGCCCTCAACGCCCTTGGGACTCTCGAAGCCGACCGGCACGATGCAGCACCCGTAATAGGCCAGCACCTCCTCGAAGGACATGTCTGGCTGCTCGAGCGTGAATCTCACGGTGAGATCGTCGAGCTTCTTGATGCCACTGGGCTTGAGCGCCGTGAGATGATTTGTGGCGAGCGCCGCCGTGTCCGGGTCGAGGACGCGCTGGTAGCTGTAGATCACGTCGTCGGCGGTCACCGACTTGCCGTCGTGGAAGGTAAGGTCCGGCTTCAGCCTGACGGTATACTCGATGCCGTCGGCGCTGATCTCGTACGACTCGGCAAGTTTCAGCTCCAGCTTGGAGTCGGGGGTCCAGCCCAGGAGGGGCTCGTAGATCTGCTCAGTCTTCTTTCCCGCGTCAATGTAGCTGACCTGCCCGTCGAGCGTGTCCTTGGTGTTGCCTCCATTGATGCCCGACCTGATGTGGCCGCCCTTCTTGGGTGCGGTGGCCGACGGTGATGCAGCGGTGTCGGACTCGCTGCCGCCACAGGCCGCGGCGATCGGGCCGAGCGCCGCGAGGGCGCCCATGGCGGCAGCTCCCTTGAGCACCGTGCGACGCGTCACCCGCTTGCTGTTGGCGATCTCCCAGAGCTTCCCGACTTCGAATGAAGACCCGCCTTCTTGGTCACTCACGATACCATCACCCCTTTCTGATCACCGGCCCACCGGTCCGGACCTTGTCTTCGCCGGCAGGCCGCTCCCCTCCCGAACGGGCCGATCGCCACGTCCCGGAGATCACGTGGAAGTGCACACTCACCACCCCCTTGGCCGCTCCTGAAGATGATCGTGCTGTCCACCGTCGGCTACCCGGCGAGGGAGTGTGTATCCACCTGGGTAGGTTGGCATGGCACCTTCTACTCTAGACCACCGTGTCGGGGCGTCGCAAGGGCCACGCCCCCTGACTAGAGTAGTGACTGATCGTCGTTGCGGCCAGCCGGCGGTGAGCAGGACCGCCATCCGCCGCTTTGGCGCCGGGCCGCGCGGCGCGCGTGTCTGCCAGGCGGCACAGAGCCCGGCGAGCAAGTCGGACGAGAGGTAGCGTCGCCCACGGAGCCGCTCGTCGTTCCGTTCGACGGCAAGGCGCCCGCGAGCCGGATGAGGCTCTCGTCGCTCGGGGAGATGCCGACGACGTCGCTTCTCCGGGCGATCTCCTTGTTGGGGCGCTCGAGGGGGGGCATTGCCGTCCGCCACCCGCTCGCCAAGGGAGGGAGGCTCGCTGAAGTCAAGCTCGGTCAACCAGGGACGGGGCGTGAGGTGATGTGGCCCTGCATCGCACCGCAAGCGCGCGGCCGCTGAACGCGGCGGTGTTATGCTTAGAGTGCCTACCCAGTCAAAAGCTCACGAGGAAGGACGCCGCTTGAGGAAGAACTACGCTCTCCTTCTGACCGCCAGCGCCATCGTCGTGGCCGCGGTGATCGTCTTCGTGGGGTCCGTGAACGACTCCGGCTCGGCAGCGCCGACCCAGTCGGCGGCCAACGCGACGTCTCTCCCCCCGGGCGATCCCTCTATCTGCCCGAGCAGCTCGGCGGCTCCCGACGCCTCCCAGATGATCGCCGCCCTCAAGGCGAAGCTCGGCAAGGACCCATCCGATACGCAGACGATGACGGCGCTGGGCACGGCGTTTCTCGCGAGTGAGCAGTACGACAAGGCGGAAGCGCTCTTCGTGCGTGCCCTGCGTCTGCGTCCCGGCGACCCCGAAGCCAGCGTGCAGCTCGCGATGGTCTACCACGCCGGCGACAACGACGCCAAGGCGAAGGCGCTCATCCGAGGAGTGCTGAAGAAGAACCCCAAGTCCCAGAATGGTCACAACGCTTTGGCCGGCATCTACTTCGATGAAGGGAACATCGCGCAGGCCAGGGCGGAGTGGAAGAAGGCGGCGGCCGTCGACCCCTGAGAATGAGCGCCCGCGGCGCGGTCGCGCCGCACGCTCAAGCCGCGCTTCTCTCGCCGCGGGCCATGTTGATCGCACCGACGCCGTGAAGGCCGTCGCGATAGGGAGCGCCCTTCGCATGCCCAGCGTGGCCGCGACCGGTCTGGTCGGGCCCCATTCGCCGGTCCACCTTCCATGCCAGTTGCGTGGCCGGCTCCAGTGCCGGAGATGGCGGAGCGCAGTCGCTGAGTCTGAAGCCCTGCCAGACCATGGTCTCTGGCGCCGGCAGGCGGTTGCCGCGTGAGCTGCGGGAACGCAGGGGTCGTGGAGCCGCTTGCAGAAGAGCTGCAGCTGCTCATCAGTGCCGGCCCGCCCCCGCGACTTGACCCGTGCCTCACGTGGCGGGGCGTCACGCTTGAACGCGCCAACCGGCCGCCTTCCCATCACTGGATGGTAGGCTGCGAGGATGCTCGCCATCGCCCTCGCCCTCACTGCGAGCCTGTTCTACGGAGGGAGTGACTTCCTGGCCGGCAGTCAGGCGCGCCGCACCTCTCTCTGGACCGTGCTCATCGTCAGCCAGGTCGCCGCCGTGAGCCTGATGGCGCTGGTGGTGCTGGCGCGGGGTCACGCGCTGCCAGAGGAGGTGCTGCTGCCGGCGCTTGGCACGGGCCTGCTCTCCGCCGTCTCCGTCGTCGCGGGCTATCAGGCGTTGGCGATCGGAGTGATGGGCATCATCGGACCGGTCTGCAGTCTCGGCGCCGCCGTGCCGGTGATCGTCGGCCTCGCGCGCGGCGAGCGTCCGTCCGCGCCGCAGCTGGCCGGCATCGCGATCGCACTTGGTGGCGCCATCCTGGCGTCGCGAAAGAAGAGCGCCGGCGAGCACCATCAAGCCACCAGCAAGCTCAGCATCGTGCTGGCCGCGCTGTCCGCCATGGCCTTCGGCTTCGCCATGGTCTTCTACGCCCAGGGTGCACAGTCAGACCCGTACTGGAGCGTCGTCCTCGCCCGCTCGACCTCCCTGGCCGTCTTCGCGCTGGCGTTCGTCGTCGTGCGCCCGGGCCTGAAGCTCACGAGAGCGGCCGCGATACCGATCCTTGGGGTCGGTGTGCTCGCCATCGGCGGCGCCGCGCTGTTCTCGGTGGCTTCGACCCTGGGCTACCTGAGCATCGTCTCGGTGTTGAGTTCGGTCGCCCCCGTCTTCCTGATCGTCCTCGCCTACGTGTTTCTGCACGAACGCCTTTCGCGGACGCAACTCCTAGGTGTCGCATCAGCGCTCATCGGCGTGGCGCTGATCGCCGCCGGCTGACCCCCACGCCCAAGACAGCGTCGGCATCGCGGTCCATTCATGGGGTCCTCCACCTAACGGCGGGCGCGCAGGGCGAGCAGGTCGGCGAGAACGGCGTAGGCGGTCTGCTGCGTTGTGGCGTCGAGCTCGGCCGTGAGCACGTCTCGCATGAGGTCGGTATGCAGGATCAGACCGAGGCCGGAGCCGCGGATGCCGGCCAGCGGATGGGTGAGCGGCAACTCCACAAGCCGCACAGAACAGTCGACACCGTCGTCGAGGGACCGCCCACTGCAGAGCAAGCACAACCGTCGCTCCGCGGCGCGGGCGGCGGCCACCCGTTCGGCAGTGACGCCTCGGATGCTCTGACGCGGGATGTCGTCGGGCGTGATCTGCGCATCGAGCAGGGAGTTCGCCAGGATGGCGAGCTTGCAGGCCGAGTCGACCCCATCGAGGTCGAGCGCCGGGTCGGCCTCGAGCCACCCCGCCCTCTTGGTGTAGGCGACCGCGTCGTCGAACGAGTCGCCTTCCCCGAGGGCATCGAGGATGTAGTTGGTGACACCGGTGAGGATGCCGTCGAATCCGGTGATGGTGCAGCCGCGCAGGCACGTCTCTACCAGGTCGAAGACGGGCATGCCGTCCGCGACCGTGCCCTCGTAGCGCCAGCGCCGGCCGTGGGTCTCGGCCGCCGCCCGCATCCTGTCGAACTGCCAGGCGACCGGCCCCTTGTTGACGGTCACCGCGTCCATGCCGGCAGCGAAGGCGGCCTCGATGTGGCCGGCCGCCGTCTCCCCACCGGGCTCCAGCACGGTGGCTTCCACGAGTACATCGGCACCGCTGGCGGCGATCAGCTCGGTCGGCGCCACCGCCGGGCCGGGCAAGCTACCGTGGCCGGACTCGAGCATGCCGAGGAGCTCCGCAGCGGTGATGCCCGCTGGGTCGAGGAAGCCGACGTGTCGGGTGGTGACGCCGGCGATCAGAAAGCGGACACCGCACTGCCAGGCGATGCGCTCCTCGACGTCGCGCAGCATGGCGAGGAGCTCGCGCCCCACGCTGCCGAAGCCCAGCAGGCAGAGCTTCACGTCCTGGACGTCTTTGCCGACGGATTCCGCCATCTGTGCCGCCTCCACGCTTAGGCTACCGTTGCCGGAGCCGATTGCATCGTCATGACGAGCCGCCCAGGAGCTCCAGAGCGACCCGCTCAACGAAGAACGCCTGGAACGCCAGGTCCCGCACCAGTATGCGCTCGTCGACACCGTGGACCCTGGGCCACACGTCGAGGTTACTCTCCTCGACGAACGGGGTGAAGCCGTAGGCCACCACTTCGGGGAAGGCAACGCGGAACCAGTGCGAGTCGGTGAACCCGGTGTTGTGGGTGAAGCCGACTTCGGCACTGCGCACGTGACGCCGCAGGACTGTGGCGATCGCGTCGGAGAGCGGGCTCGGACAGCGAGAGCTATTGCCCCGGACGACGCTGATCCACTCGAGTTCCCATTCCGCATCCACGCCCGCGAGAGCGGCGCGCACCTCGGCCTCGACCTCGGACTCGTCGTGACCCGACAGCATGCGGCAATCGATGCCGAGCACGACTTGAGTCGAGAAGACGTTCACGGAGCTGCTGTTCGACTGGACCGTCGTCGTTGAGAAGCCGAAACCGTAGAGCGGTTCGACCATGTCTTTGAGGTCAGGGTGGCGCTCGGCAAGCTCCGCGAGAGCGGCGCGCGACCGCCCTGCGTCACGAAGACGTTCGCGAAGCTCAGCATCGGCGACGAGGAGCTCCACCACGTCGCGCGACGACTCCTCGATGACGACGGGCAGCTCGTGCGCGAGCAGCGCCTCGGCGACACGCGCCGCGTCCAGCACGGCGTTGCCGTGTCGCAGGGGCACCGAGCCGTGCCCGGCCTGGCCGTGCACAATGAGACGGAACTGCGCCGCGCCCTTCTCGCCGCTCTGCGGCAGGAACACGCGACGATCGCCGGACGGGATGTAGGCGCCATCTCCTTCGTTGAGGACGTAGTCGCAGCGCACGAGATCGGGCCGGTGATCGAGCAGCCAGCGGATACCGCCTCCACACAGCTTCTCCTCGTCTGCCGTGCAGGCGTAGACGACGGTACCGTCGAACGGCGCCCCGGCCGCAGCCAGCCTGCGCACGGCGACGGCATTGGCGGCGACCATGTTCTTGATGTCGGTCGCGCCGCGACCCCAGACATAGCCGTCCTTGATGAGTCCGGAGAACGGCGGTACCTGCCACTCGGCGGCATTCGCCGGCACCACGTCCTCATGCGCCAGCAGGAGCAGGGTCGGCCCGGGCTGCCGGCCCTCGAGGCGAAGGACGAAGCTCGCCCGCTCGGCGGGCTCCCCTACGACCTCACCCTCGAGCCCGTGGCCGTGGAACCACGCGGCCATGTGCTCGGCCACCGCCGTCTCGTTGCCCGGCGGATTGGTCGTGTCGATCTGGATGAGCTGACTCAGCAGCTCGCTGGTCTCGCGCCCGAGGTCGGCCAGGAGCGCCGGATCGACATCCACCGCACTCCCGTTCTTGGGTGCACCCTCGCTGTCGTGGCTGGATCTCATCAAGTCCCCCCTCTGCTCGTATCCCCATCGGCAAGGTCGGCGGCCAGCCTCTCCAGGTCGGGCAGCGCGCGGTCAAGCAGGAACTCGAGGGCCTTGAGGGGCGCGTCCATGTCGTGTTGGTCGCCATCGAGGCTGGCCTGGACCGAGAGGCCGTCGACCACCGCGCTCACCAGCCGCCCCAGGCCACGCAGCACCTCCGGCCTGCCCTCGGGTCCAGAGGCCTCCAGCTCCAGCAGCATCAGGTTCTGCTCGGCCCACCAGGGATAGCACGCCGCGATGCGGTGGCGCAGATCGTCGTCGCGCAAGGCGTGCGGAAGGATGTCGAAGAAGCCACGCATGTTGTCCATCGCGTCGATGATGTGACGCTTCCCATCGATCAGGACGTGGACGAGGTCCTTGTGCGCGGTCGACGGGAGCGCCGCCAGGTCGCGGTCGAACTCCTCGTGCAGCATGAAGTCGACGAGCGCGCCGACCAGGCCCGCCTTGTTGCCGAAGTTGTAGCGGATCGAGGCCTTGTTGACGCCCGCCTCGGCGGCGACCCTCTCGAGCGTCACCGACTCGTAGCCGCCGTCCATCAGCAGGCGTCGGGCGGCCACGAGGATCTTCTGTGCCGTAATCGGCAGGTTCGATACCGGGTTCTCGAACGGCGCCTGCAAGGTAACGCGCTGCTCTCCACGCTTGGCGCTCATCTCAGCCTCCATCTCGTGTGACGCGGTCGTCGCGCCGTGACCCCACGTTCGACGTCGTGACGCGGTTCCCGTGCGGCACGACGAGGACGCGGGCGCCGTCGCCGCAGCGCGCCAGCGCCGCGGCGACGGCCTCGTCGACGGTGGCGAAGGGAGTCATGTGCATGCCGGCCACCACGTCGTCGGGGAGCTCCGAGACGACGAACAGATCGACGCGCTCCTGGAGCGCCGCGATGGCCGCCGCCTTGTGGCCTCCGAGCTCGAACTCACGCCGGATGCGGCATACGAGGTCGGCGGGCGACTCTGCCTCACCCATCCACCTCTCGAACACAGCGTTGCCGAGCCCTTCGCGGCACCGCGCGACGAGCACGAGGACACCGCCGTCGCGGACCGCCCCGGCGACGTTGTCGAGGGTCTTCTGCGCCTGGTAGAGGTTCATGTCCTTGGGCGCGCCCCCGGGGGAGGCGACGACGACATCGGCCGGCGTCGGCACCCGCAGATCGCAGCGCGCGTCGTACAAGGCGACGCCGGCGCGGTGCGCGGCGAGGTAGTCGCCGGCCACGGCGTGCAGCACGCGGCGCTCCTCGTCGAGCACGACGTTGAGGAGGAAGTCGATGCCGACTATGCCGCCCGCTTCGTCGATGTCCTCGCGCACGGGGTTGCCTTCCATGACGCCGGCACGCGCCGACGGTTCGAGCATCATGCCGTGGTTGGCGCGGATCGTGTCCAGGGTGCTGATGCCGGGCACGACCGCTTTGGCGCCACCCGAGAAGCCGGCGAAGTAGTGGTAGTCGATGTTGCCGGTACAGACGCGCAGGTCAGCCTCGACGTACGGGCGGAAGACGGCGAGCGGCGTGCCGCTGCTCGTAGTCCCGATCGGGACGCAGTCGTCCCGGTCGAGATCGAGCAGGAGCGCGCCGCTCGTCGCGACCTCCTCGCCCACGAGGGTGCGCTGCTCCTCGGGCGTGTGCGGCCGGTGGGCCCCGAGGGCGAACACGATCGTGATGGCTTCGGGCGGGAGCGGTCGCAGCTCCTCCAGCAGCGCCGGAAGGAACGCGTGCGATGGGCAGGGCCGGGTGACGTCGCTGACGACGATGGCGGCTGAGGACGCCCGCGCGGCGAACTCGGTCAGACGTGGCGCGCCGATGGGCTGCGCTAGGGCACGCCGGATCTCGGCTTGCTCCTCGGTCGGGGTCGGACCGCCGCTGGGAGGCGGCTTCAGGCCGGTGACGTCGTCGGGGCCGACCGGCGTGCAAGCCGTACCGGCACCGGCCTCGATGACGCCGGCCAGGTCGGCCCGGGGCAGAGAGAAGCGCAGCTCGCCGTCGCCGTACGGCACGGCGAGCTCGACCCTCCCTCCACCCGTGCCGCTCATGCCTTCATCCTCCTCCCGATCCCCCGTGCTGGTCGCGGCGACCGCGCCGCGATCCGGTGCGCCCGGCCGGCCGCTCAGCCGGCCGGGTACTCCCAGCCGCGCACGGCGTAGTACTCGCGCAGCATGGTCTCGAGCTCGGCCGCCGTCGTCAGCTGTTCCTTGCCGTCCCTGTCAACGATCGGCCGCTCCGTCACCCACCCCGGCAGCCGCTCCTGGGCGAGGCCGAAACCCCGCCGCTCGTTGAAGACGTGCGAGTCGGTGACCATGGCCGCGCCGAGACCCTTGAGCTCGTCCTCGCCGTAGTCGGTCCCCACTGCGGCGTTGACCACGCCGGTGAGGAACGGCCACGTCGTGAAGTCGCGGTAGAAGCGGCAGTAGATGAGCGCGTCCATGATCGCGAAGCGGTCCTCCCAGTCGGCGTAGACGGCCGCCTTGCCTTCGACCGCGTCGATGGGGATGACGCCGCCGAGCTCGGCCTTCATGATCGTCGCCCGCAGGTGACAGGCGCCGCGCGCCGACGTGATGTAGCCGAGCGCCATGCCCTTGGAGACGCGCGGGTCGTAGCCGGCCGGTTCCATACCCTTGACGTGCACGGCGACGCCCTTGAGCTCGGGAATCTCCCGCTCGACGCGCAACACCCCGTCGGCGAAGACGTCGCCGACGCCCTCGCGCCGGACCATCATCCCGAGGAAGGCGGCGACGCCGTCGGCGTCGCCGAAGTCCAGGTCGAGATCGATGAGCCCGCGGCGCGACGCCTCGATCGCCAGGCCGCAGAGGTTGCCCGCCGTCATCGTGTCGACGCCCATGCGGTCGCAGATGTCGTTGAGACGCATCACCTGCGGGAAGTCGACGATCTCGCAGAGGCCTCCGAACGTGTAGATCGTCTCGAACTCCGGCCCCTCGATCTCGAGGCCGGCCAGGGTCGGGTGGTCATCGGGGACTCGGCACAGGTTGCCGCAGGCGATGAAGCAGGGCGGACAGGTCGTGTTCCTCACGTGGTAGGTCTCGAGCATGGTCTCGGCCGAGAGCGGCTCGAAGTCGTCGAGGTGGCCTTTGGTCCAGTAGCGCGTCGGGAACATGTTCATGCCGTTGGTGACGCGGACCATCTGGACGGTGCCCATGCGCTTGTAGGCGTTCACCGTGGGATGGTCCTTGCTGGCCGCGACCATGTCGCGGATGAGCTTGCGGAAGGCGTCGGGACGCGCCACCTGCGGCTTGCGCCCCCCGTGGAAGACGACGCCCTTGACGTTCTTCGACCCCATCACCGCGCCGGCACCACCCCTGCCCAGGCTGCGCCACCTGTTGTTCTCGATGCAGGCGAAGCGCAGGAGGTTCTCGCCGGCGGGGCCGATAACGCAGGCCTGCGCCTTGGGGTCGCCGACGCGCGCCTTGAGCTGCCCCTCCGCCTCATAGGTGTCGGCGCCCCACAGGTCGGCCGCGGGATGGACGTCGGCGCGACCCTCGGCGACCTCGACGAAGACCGGCTCCGGCGACGCGCCCTCAAGGACGACGACCTTGTAGCCCGTCCCGGCGAACTGCGGCGCCAGGTTGCCGCCGGCGTACGCCTCTCCGTAGCCGCCGGTCTGCGGGCTGAGGAAGAAGACGCCGTAGCGGTTGGAGCCCGGCATCTGCGTCCCGCTCAGGGGGCCGGTCGTGAAGATGAGCTTGTTCTCCGGCCCCAGCGGGTCGACCTCCGGGCCGACCTCCTCGAGCAGCATCCGGGCGCCGATGCCCTTACCGCCGAGCAGCGTGCGAAGACGCTCCTCCGGGACGGCCTCCTCGCGGGTCGTCCCCGTCGTGAGGTCGATGCGCAGCAGGTCTCCCATCAGTATCCGAGCTCCTTCTCGACGACGCCGATCGCCTCGTCGAGCACGCGCACCACGGTGTCGATCTGCTCCTTGCTGATGATGAACGGCGGCGCGACGGCGTGGACGTGCCCGCCGCCGAGGAGACGTACGAAGACGCCGCGCCGGAAGGCCTCGTCGCGGATCTTCGCCGCAACGCCCTGCGAGAGCGGGAACCACTCGCGCGTCTGCTTGTCCTGCACGTACTCGATGCCGGCGACCATGCCGACGCCGCGCACGTCGCCGACGATCGGGTGCGAGAGCAGGGTCCGCAACCCCTCCTGCAGGTACGGCCCGACCTCGGCGCAGCGCTCGACGAGCTTCTCGCGCTCGATGATCTCGAGGTTGGCGAGGCCCGCCGCCGAGCAGAGTGGGTGGCCGTTATAGGTGGCCCCGCTCATGAAGGTCTTGTCGCCGCCGCCGAGGAAGGCCCGGAAGACGTGCTCGCGCGCGACGACGGCGCCCAGCGGCAGGTAGCCCGACGACAGCCCCTTCGCCAGCGTCACGAGATCCGGGTCCGATCCGTACAGCTCGAAGGCGAAGCGCGCCCCGCTCCGGCCGAACCCCGTGATCACCTCGTCGTTGATGACGAGCACGTCGTTGGCCCTGCAGGTCTCGCAGACCATCGGCCAGTACTCCGGCGGCGGCGGGATCACGCCGCCGGTGCCTATCATCGTCTCGCCCAGCATGGTGCCGACGTTCTCAGCCCCGTAGAAGGCGATCTCCTGCTCGACGGCCTTCGCGCACTCCATCCTGCAGTCCTCGCCGTAGGTCTTGTTCCAGGCGCAGCGATAGCAGTAGGGCGCGCCGATCTTGATGAAGCCGGGCAGCAGCGGCTCGAACTTCTGGCGGTTCGTGGAAAGGCCCTGGGCGCTGGTCGAGGTCATGGTCGTGCCGTGATAGGAGCGGTCGCGGAAGAGGACCATGTACTTGGTGCCGTTGCCGCGGTTGCGGTGGTACTGGCGCGCCATCTTGACCGCGGTCTCGACCGACTCGCCCCCGCCGAGGGTGAAGAAGACGTGGTCGAGGTCGCCCGGCGTGAGCGCGGCGACCTTGGCGGCGAGGCGGACTGACGGCTCGTTGGCGATCTGGAACATGTGGTAGATCGCCAGTTTCTCCATCTGCGCCTTGATGGCGTCGTAGATCTCTGTGCGGCCGTGGCCGACGTTCACCGTCCAGAGACTGGCGAAGGCGTCGATGTACTCGTTGCCCTCGGTGTCGTAGACGACCGCGCCCTCGGCGCGATCCATGATGATGGGCTTGAGACCCTGAAGCTGGGTGAACGGCGGCCAGAGATGACTGAGGAAGTCCTCCTCGAGTCCCGCCTGGCCGGGATGGTCGAACCCTTCCGTCATGGATCCTCCCGTCGTGCCGACAGAGCACTGCTGTCCGGACGGCGCGGCTCGGGACGCGGGGAAGCGCGTGCAGACCGCCCGGGTGGATCAAGCCTAGCGGCCCGGGCGGGGGTGTCAAGGCGGCGGCGCCGGCGCGGCGCCTGGGGGGACTCGACCACAAAGGGCGGGGGCGGCGCGGGGGCCACGCCCCCCCCCGCCCCCCCCCCGGGGCACCCCCCCAGTTCGGCGGCGGGGTGGAGCCGGAACCA
>Ga0315289_10001719_pt1 | contig 34015 bp, 77 predicted proteins | sample YL17G11_40_MG_FD_203452 | JGI IMG/M metagenome (GOLD analysis project Ga0315289, IMG submission 203452) | Sediment microbial communities from Yellowstone Lake, YNP, Wyoming, USA - YL17G11_40 | ecosystem: Environmental > Aquatic > Freshwater > Lake > Sediment | place: USA: Wyoming | collected... | reverse complement strand
AAACTAAACAATATAGATGGTGTAAGTGTGTCGTTTAATTTAAGCGGTCACTTTGTAGATCTATTAGTTTATGTACCATTTAAATAGTATTAATTCCAACTACTTTCTTAATATATACTTTGGTGAAGCATCTAAAGGAATATAAAGTATTTGAATCCGACTCTAAAGAAAGTGTCGTGGATGATGTTAGGGATATATTAAGTGATATTTCGGATGAGGGGTATAATGTTGAGGTTGGTCTTAAACCAGAACATGGTGATGACTGGTCATATAATCATATACTTACTGTTGAGATATTCAGTGATGGATATGACTACATAGATATGGATAAGATATCAGATACTATTGTCAGATTATATGATTATATGAAGTCTCATCAAGACGCTTATAATAGAAATCCATGTACATCAAGGATATCTGTTCCCGCAACTCAGATTTACTATGTACATGTAGGGTGGGCTCAATTTGATAAAAGATATACAGATGCCTATAACAATCTATTAAAAATGACTGAGATAGGATTTAGAAGAATGATATTACAGTGGAGACCAAAAAACCAGAAGACACATTAATATATACATCAATGAAACACTTAAGGGGATATAAATTATACGAATCTAATGATCAAGATAAAGATCCTATTATTCTATCAATAGAGGATAGACTATTGGACTTAAGTGATATTGGTGCTGAGGTGATTGTAGAAACCTGGGTATATCATCTCGGAAATGGTGAGCTTGAAATTTATGATGATTATACTCAAGATTCAAAGGCTAAAAAGGCATATTATGTTTCTATTGAAATTGAAGTGGGTAGTAGATATTCTGGTGCCAAAAGTGCATTTATACATAGTGAGGTTATGAATAGAGATGGTGATGCTGTATCGGAGGTTGTTAGTGTAGATTCATTTGAGAAATCTATCAAAGTATTATCAGAAGTTGCTAATTTTATATCTATGTCTAAGGGAGAGGGGTGGGAGATATTTATGGATAAGTCATCCATGTCACCTACTAGTTTATTGTTCGGATTCTTTATAATACCAAATAAAAAATAATATGAAATATCTAAAACCATATAACGAATCAAATTCGGAAAGACTAGACACTGGATATATCGAGATGTGCTTCGCTGATATTATTGATGATTATGATGCTAATAGAGAAATCACTCTTCTAAGTGATGAGCGAGAGATTGTATCAGGATATGTTTATAAACCCACCATATATCCAGATGATGAGAGATTTAAGGAATCATGGAATATTAGAATTAAGTTATGGGATGATAGTGATGGGGATGTAACATCAGCTGTACACACACGTACTTATAAAGTGGGATATGATTTGGATAAATTAGTACAGGAAGCCAAGAGGAGAAATGATATTTTACAAGATATAGATATTGCTGTAAAGAGAATTAAGGATAAATATAACTATAATGTATCCACACATAAGGAGTTTACATCTTTTGATAACGGTGGTCTGAGTAAGCAAGGATGGAAAGAAGAATTTATAATTATTAAGATTTCATGAAATACTTAAAGACATATGAAAGTGAGGATGTATCCAAATCCAGACAATATATCGATCAAAAGAATATTACTGAGATTGAGGATATTTTAGTTGATGTGAGTGATGAGTGTTTCGTGAAAGTCATAATTCATAGCAGGAACCTTCGGGATGACAAAACTCTATATCAAATAGAGACTTCGTATCATATAGATATTAGAAGAAGTGGGAATAAACTCAGCATTGATACAAGCATAGAACTACAAGATAAAATAAATATCATATCAACTCACCTATTTAATGCTCTTAAAAGATTGGAAGTTCTGGGATATGACATCGCGTATAGGAAGATGGAGTCTTGGTCATTAAATGACGCATCGGGATTTGATGCTAAAATTCAATTGTGGAAATAGTGAAATATTTAAAGACATATAAGATATTTGAATCGGTTGAGGATTGGAGGCGACCTGAGAAAAATCCGGATGCTCTTCGCCAAGAAGCCGAATTTGAAAAAAAGGCAGAAGAAACATTAAATATATTATCATCAATTCAAAATGATGTGGATGATATTTTATTAGAGGTGTCGGATGAGGGATTTTATGTTCAGGCATCTATAAACAAATGGCATAAGAATGAACCTTTTTTTACACGCGGTGGACTTTTAGATGGGTGGATTAGTGAACCAAGATATAGCATGGTTATCCATATAGTCAGAAAAGGATTAAGACCAGAACAATCAATGTTTGCTAATACAAACTATTTTGATATTAATGTAATAAAGGAACCTCTTATTAGACTGGGAGGATATGTCAAGGATAATTTACCTGGGTTTAAAATGGAATACACCGATGGTGTTGATAAGGCGTGGAAAGAAAATAGAACAAGTAGAATAACATTAGTAACAATATCAATTGATAACTATCCTCGAGATGGTGTTGAGCCACCAGACAAATAACATATCCATTTATCATCCAATCAAACAATTTCAACTTACTAATGGTAATTTGATATAACTGACATGAGTTATTCCTATACTATAATGAAATTAGTTTATATGGGTCCATCTTCGGAAGAGAGGAACCTCAATAATGTTATCACCAAATACAAATTGACTACTGGTAAAGAGTATGATATTCTTATATCCGATAGCTGGCATGTTGTGACTGATGATGGAGTTAGATGGAATATAGGAAAGGCAATGACTATGTTCTATTTCAAACCTTTATCTGAGATTAGAGATAAAAAATTAGTCGAGTTGGGGATATGAAATTTAAAGTAGGTGATGTGATTATTTGTAGTGGATTTGATGATATGCCAAGGCCTAGACAATATAACCAACTTAATATAATTGAGTACTTTGGAGGCCATCGAGATGACTTGTTTGTAGTAAATGATATTTTGTGTGATGATGAGATTGTTGTTCGATTAATAGGTGGTAATATGGAGTTTGCTACCAACCCGGTTCGTTGGTGTGGTATAAGTTACATAAGAAATAAGAAATTAGAGGAATTGGGAATTAAATAAATAAATATGAGTTATACTTCAAAAGTTCGATTGATTCCAACCATTGGACACAAAGATCCAAATATATCAGATGATTCTTCTTGTCCATTTAAAGTAATGTGTGTAATTAATAATCCGGGTGGTTTTATACAAGGTTCTAACGCACTGGTAAAGGACAAAACATATACTGTTACAAATGTATGGAGACCTAGGTTATCTGAAGATAATGAGATTACTGAATATTACTTTGTGTCAGATGGGGGAGTAGCAGACTACTACCCGTCTAATTTTTTTAAGACAATGGTTGAGGTTCGAGATGATAAGTTAAATGAACTGGGTATCGATTAATTAGTTAATATCTTTTGAGCGAATAGAACGGATCCAGTCCTGTCATATCCAATAACTATATACAATTGATCAGAACTTAAGTTATACACATCAATAGTTCTTCCTAATAAATCATATATCCGAACATACTCCACCTCGCAGTTAAATCTAAGATTTGAATTTTTATTATCCCAGTTAGTGATACACTTATTAGGGTGAATTTCTTTTAGTGATGTATAAACAACACTTACACTCGCTGATACGGTAGTCAAGAATCCATCTTCCTGTCCATCCTTTATCACCTGAAAGTTATTGGAGATAACCGGGAAGTCATTACTTGTTGAGCTACCAGAAATAACTATCTTATTATTCATTAGAAGTAAATCGGTGGATGTTTCGTTAAATGAACCACCCCTATATGTCGACCAATTTAATTGACCATTGCTAGATATTTTCACAAGTACAATATCACCAGATCCGGTATTTGTGGTAAAATTACCCGTACCCAACATAGGAAAGTCTGGACTATCAGTATTAATCAACGATACTATTTGATTGTTCGCATCTATTTTAGAGTGGACATTAGCATCAAAAGAAGATCCACCAAAGATATTACTCCAAAGAAGATTACCCAATGGTGTTAGTTTTAAACAAAAATTATCCGAGGATCCTACAATGGTTGTTTGGTGTGATATTGCCGTCTTATAGAAATCAAAACTATTTGTGTGTCCAGTTAGATAGATATTTTTTTGAGTATCAACACAGACACCATATGCATCATCTTGTGAACTTCCGCCAATATATGTTGAGAAAATCCGATTACCAATCGAGTCTAATTTAATAACATAAATTTCCATACCACCATTGCTATTAGACTGAAAACAAGACGCGCTTGTATTCAAGTTAAAACTAAAAGAACCACCAGTCGCAATAATATTTCCATCGATATCAGTTGTTATATCATGTATATCTTCCGAACTATTACCACCATAAAATGTTGAAAACTTTAACTGACCTGTCTTACTAAACTTCGCAATGAATGCGTCTGTTGCTCCAACTATATTTTGCTGAAATGATTGTGGTGTTGTGTATATAGTAGGACTCAATGACGTACCACCGATTATAATATTATTATCTTTATCAATAGATAATGCGTAAGAGAAATCTGATTGAGTACCACCAAAGTATGTAATCCATCTGGGTTGACCATTTAAATTAAACTTAGCCAGAAAGCAGTCATACATAGCAATATTCATAGTAGGTTGGAAACAACCAATCGTTGTTGGTAAGTCAGTCCCGTTCGTATATCCCGTAATAACAATAGAACTATCATTTGAGAAGGATATTCTCTCTGCAGAATCGAATCCTTGTGTACCAAGGTAAGTACACCAGATCAGAGAGCCGCAAGAATCAAACTTAACAATAAATGATTCATAGCTTGATTTATATATCATCTGGAAAGCTCCCGTAGTCACCGGTAGATCATTATTATATGTGTTACCAACTGCATAGATATTTCCTTTGTTATCAATACAAACGCTTTTAAATTCGTCGAATTGTGATTTACCAAAGTAAGTGGATAATTGTGGACAAGATTGTCCTATTAGATTGTATGAAATTAAAAATAGAATGGTGTTAATGATGTGTCTCATATTATGTATTTTTGATCGGTTAGTCTTATAAAGATAGGAAATTATTACGATATATCAAATAAAATATATAAGAATAATGAAGCACTTAAAAACATATAACGAATCGACTATTAGTGAGGATGATATGAAAGATATCATCAATGATATCTCACTTGATCTACAAGATAATGGATTTAAGATTGTGTCTTTTAGGGATAACGAGTATGGTGAGGATGATTATAAAATACACATTGGTACAAAAGAGAATAGAGATTTCTATAAATGGGAAGAAGTGAAATATGCAGTTGGTCATATAATGAACTTCGCAAAAGACAATGGGTATTTCTGTAGCGTTAAATACTACAAACCAATAAGGAAGCCGGCTCCGGGAAAAGAACCCAATAAGAAGGGTGTTATGTTACAATGGGCTAAAAGACACACCTTCACAACTAGTGGACTCGCTGATTGGGAACCTGGTGAGGATGATTATGTCTGTGTATCAAGAGATAATGGTGTTGTGAGAGGACTTGATATTATTATAACATTATTGGGAAGAAGATAATAGATATTATAGTATATCTTCTAGCTTTCTATTTCGCATATCTTCTTTTGTTTTACACTCTATCTTCTCGTTTATTTTACCTGATACGAACATTATAACAAAGAATAGGCTAAAGTATATCCAACAGAATGTTTTATTGTTCATTAGAGGCTCACTAATAGACATTATTATAAATGGTATAACAAATATCATTAATATAGATGTTAATCCCAATAACATTGCTATATTTTCTTTGGTCTTAATTTTCATTTACTAATATGTTATCTATTTTTGACTCTCTTTCATATGAGTAGTGATGAAACCATTTAAGGTATGATCTCGGTGTTTCCTCACTATCCGACCAATGAAAACAATGTTTAGTTCCTCTATTATCTATAACGTGGAAGCATTTATCATCTGTTTCGATCATAGTTATCATCTTACCACTGTTGGGTCCACCCAATTGCATAGCGGTAGTTTCATTTCGATAAGGTATAACTTGATACCATTTACCTTCTGTTAAGTAATCATATGGTATAACATCATCTCTTTTACAAAGGAGTCTACCTGTAAACTTTACTATCATACACCCATCTCCTTTAACTTACTATCCCTTGAATTGGATATTTCCCTATTTGTGTAACTCTCTATATCTTCTCTTAGTTCATCATCTCCTGGCTTAGGTCTACCGTAACACAGTAAATCAGTCTTCTTATTTCCAAATAGATATTGGATAAGTCTTGAATTTCTAGGATCACTCCTAACTAAAAAGTATTCATCATGTCCCACATCGGGATATCCGATACTAACATCCCTACACTCCAAAAATATATTTATCATAGTTCCAATTGATTTAATATCTTGTCAATGAATGACTTATCTATTGACACCACATCATTTTTATCAGATATGTCTAATCTCCAAAAAACAAGTTTACTTGATTCGGTTCGTATAACATACTTTAGATTATCATTATCATATAAATATAATCTTATTATATCTTCTGTAATACCGGTTGATCGTGGTTCTTTGGACCAATCCTTTAATTGACATGATTCCTCATCACCATATATGTTTCTATAACTAATACGCACAGTATCTTTATCTACAAGTTTCATTATAGATTCTTCCACTATTGGTTCTGATTTACTTTTGAATGGGTTTGTGAAAAACTTCATATTACGTTCTTATTATAATTTTCTTTGAATTTCTCCAACCATTCATACATATTATCCCTGAATACAGTATCATTACAACCCCATTGGATTGCTGTGCCTTTAACATCTTCTGGCATTATATCCCAGAACCCTTGTATTTCCTCATTGGTTGGCTCGCTGTCAAATACTTCCATAATGACATCATGCATTGAATCAAAGTCTTCTTGTTCTAATTCTATTGTTATTTTCATGTTATTTATTTAACGGGTTTCTATATTTCATATTCCTATCTCTTTTAATTTATCATATCTGATTTTATGTATAGGTATAAATCTACCTCTATCTATGGGTCTAGTCGATCCTTTATCGGTGACTATTCTATAACAAGGATTATATCCAGACTCATTCTTACAGATGGGAATATATTCAACATCATATACCTTATTCAAGGTGAAGTCATGCTCGCGATGTGTATTGTCTATGCAAATAACCTTCATATGCCTATATCTTTTAGTTTTTTGTCTCTCTGAGCTATTATATTGAACTCAAGCACACACCTACTTATATTCTTATCATCAACAAAGATGAATATATTATTATTAAATTGTTCGGTTGATCTAAAGATGTGCTCATCATTCAATGAGTTAAACCCAATATATGAGTAGTCGTCCAACCATTCGTTGAGACCAAATTCATATATCGTATATAGTTTACCTTCTACTAGTTTATAAGACTTACCGAGGTGTTTGCTATAAGTACTCATTTATTTGATCACCGTATTTATTTTGATATCTCTCTTTAATTCCTTGGTTGACTTGACTTTGAATTTCATATCATGTAAGAATACAAAGTCGCCCGTACCATATGATATAGTCGAAGCTGTTGGAAACTTCATTGATACTATCTCAAATAACATCCCATGTCCATTTGCATCATGTAATATAGCTGTTGCTTTATATTCTGAGTTACCATATAAGAATTCTACTTCTCGTCCAAAAAAATCTTCTATTTTCATAATTATTTTGCGGATATTAATCCTACAAAGGTAGGAAATATTTTATACGTGGCCTAATAACAGATTTAGTTCACTTAGGAAATAATATATACCACATGACCATCAAGGAGAAAATAGAAGTATTCCTCATACAAGAAAACTTTACGTTTGCTCAGTTGGCTAATGAGCTTGATATGTCTGAGAAGGATCTAGAAGATGGTCTTAATAATAAGACATTGCCAATGAAAGAATTGGAATTGGTTTCTAAAGTAACAAGGGTTTCTCTGTATAGTTTTGTTCGTGGTGAAGATGATATAGATAAAAAAGGTAAGAGATATTATAAGAATAATTTATGAAGCATTTAAAAAGAATATTTGAACTTGTTGATAATAGAGATGTCTTGGGTGAGATAGAAGATATCTTATCTAATGTATCTGATATGGGTGGTGTGATTGAGATTGATCAGTTATGGACATCCGCTCGAAAATTAGGAAAATTTGATCAAGCAGGTAACCTAGATGCTTGGACAGACTTATCAGATGTTAAGGAGTTTAAGAATTCCAAGAAGATCTATAGAGTAAAGATAGAATTTAATGTACATGATTATAGTTTTGGTAAACTATCTGAGTTAATGAGTGAAATGAATGACGTTGCTACTAAGATGAATATGATTAGTGGCGAAGTTAAAATGGACTGGGACTTGTCACACGAACGATCATATTACGATGATTACTCTCCTGAACAAGATATATATAAATATATTGAATGTTATGCATATATATTAATCGATTCGGATGAGGTCAAAGAGGGATTTATGGATATTTTTAAGAGGAAGAAGCCTTTTACTGATGAGGGTTTGGTGGATAGAGTTAAAGAAACTCTTGTTGACCTTTCGGATAATGGATATATTGTTGATGTTGAAAGAGAGGATGAAGAGGGGTTGTTTAATGATGTGACACCATTTATTATAATAACAATAACTAAAGATGCTGAGGTATCATCTGATAAAGTATTTAATGTTATAGATTTAAAAGATCCTTTACAATTCACAATATCATATCTAAAGGATGAGGTTGGTCTAGAATTGAATGATATAGTATTTAGAGAAGATAAGTGGACACATACTAAGAGTTGGTTCAGTGGAAATCAAAGTGGTACTAAGAAGAGAGTTAGATATACAAGACTAAATCAAATAAAAGAATCAGATACGGCTTGGTATGTGGAAATCCGTTTAAATTTTTCACATTTAACATTTAAATAATATCAATGTATCTTTATAAATATATCACACCCTTCTCGTGGACAAATACTTATACGTCTACTTAATAAACCACATGCCATCGGTCTAATACTATCAATATTATTAGACAAACGGGCAAATCGGACATCTTGATATCGATACATTCCTTGTATAAGAATACCCATCTCTCTATAATCAAAATATCCACCATGTCTGCTATTAAGTATATGACTCCAGTATGGTCTACCAAACTCCATAATAGTTTCAGGTTGATTATGTGATATATCAAATTCATCAAATATATCCATTAAACAGTCGCCTAATTGATAAACCAAGAGTTCATTAACCTTATTAAGTTCCTCCATTTCTTTTCTTTTGGGACTCTTTTTTGGATTTGTTGCCATATTTCGTCAAATGCTAATTATTTCCCAGGAATTTTTTTCGGGTGGATTTGGTATACCCAGTAAGTCATTTATCACTCGTTCTCTGTGAATAGGTATGAGATTCTTTCTCCTATACTCTATATCCGATCTCATTTTACCCAAGTCATGAATTACATAACTTTTTAGAACATTAGCAAAATAAGGAAATGAGGTATGTCCGTTGGATTTATCGGGATTAAATCTATGTTTATTTTTATAGCAAAAATCAAGACCTCTTGAAAGTAGGTCTAATTTTAAATCGGAAATCACCTCTGTGTTAAATTGATTAGGCATATATTTAACCATAGAATCGATTGTGGGGGACAAAGCCCTATTAAAATATTTAACCAATTTTTTGACTACATCATCAGTGAGATGTTCCATTACTTCATACTTTGCCAGATAGCCGCCTACGGAGCCAAAAAATTCTATCAATCCCGTAAAAAAGATGCTAATCCACTCCAAAAAGATTTCTTTTTGGTAGTCGTCTTTTTGGGTTTAGATGTAGGTATGGGATTCATTATAGTGACTCCATTTTGTATATCTAACCAAGTTGTAAAATCTTTGTGTATCTCTTGTGGTATAGCAACTCCAACTCTTCCTTTATCATTCTTAAGTAAAATAGTCCTACCATTCTTAAGATTTAAGATACACATTGATGCGTTTAATATTTCCTTTTGAGACTTTGGTCTTAGATCACTTTGTGTTATTTCATCTTTCTGAATTGAACCTTGTTGGATATCACTATCATCTAAGATTAACACTTTTCCATTTATTTCCATATTTATTTTATTAATTTTTTCGTTCTAATATTTGGTTAATTTTCGAATCTCTTTCTTTTATCAACCAATTCTTTTTCTTTTCTTCTAATATCAATTCGATAAATTCATCGAATGTAATTTTTAGGTAATACTGTGAGTAATTGAAATAAGATACAAGAGCGGTGCTGTCATTGAGTGTATTTCGGAACCACTTATCGTCACCGTAATATCCTATTATTACATCGTCAAATTTATTCATTCTGTGTAAATATAAGGAATAAATTTGACTTAAGCATTATATCAAATTTGTTAGAAATTAAATAATATATAAGTAATGAAAGAACACTTATTTGTATATGGTTTATTCAGAGACTCTGGTAAAGGTCTATTGGAACATGCGGTCTTCTGTGGTAAGACAAGTGTAACTGGTAAACTATATCGTGTTAATGAATTCTATCCGGGATTTGTAAGAAGGGATAATAGTAAAGTAATAGGAGATGTTTATTTAATAGACACATCGTTGTTTCCTCAATTGGATCAATTTGAGGGAGATGAATATATCCGTACTAAGATTAGAACCGCAACCGATATCGAGTGTTGGATATATGAATATAATTTTGACATTTCCTTATTCAAGGAGATCATAGGTGGGGATTGGATGTTGAGATGAAAGCTATGAAATATCTAAAATCATATAATGAATCAACAAAAGAAAATTTATCCGAAATAGAAACGGATATTAAGGACATCTTATTGGATATCAATGATGATGGAATAGAGTCCCATTTCGATGACAATTATCCAAATGGTCTTAATATACACTTACTTAAGGAATTTGTGGGTCAATCACTATCACCAAAAGACATGATCATCTGGGGTGAAATTAAAGATGTTATCAATAGAATAAATAACTATATTAAAGATATTAATGGATGTGATATCAAATATTATATGGATAGTTATGAGATTCTGTTTGCTGATGATAAAACTTTTGATATGTTGGGTAATCCAGTTAAAATAGGACCAGTCTTTGGTAGAATTAATACACAAACAGGTCGTATGAGACAAATAAAACCGAGATCGGTTGATCCAAATCACTCTTGTGTAAGATTTGAGATGTATATAAAGTTAATCTAGTATCTTGTTGATTTGTAAGTCCCTTAACCCGGATATCCCTCGATCTCTTATTGTGTATGGTGATACCTTGAAATGATGTGTGAAAGTTCTATTAAATGAATATTCATTATATGAATATTTTTTATACATATCATACTCCTTATCTCTCCATTCTTTGGATTTTGTTTCCAATTTCTTAATACAATAGAACATCCATTCATAACATATATCTTTAGTTAGTATCTGAGAATCATTTTCGATCATTCCTTCCCATTCTATATCTAATGATTGTCCTTCGTGAAACTTTTTATTACATCCAGAGCATATACATAACTCACCCGCCCCATCCCAAGATACGAAGTTGTCGGTCATTCCCTTTGATAGGTATGTCTCTTTACAACTTTTGCAGTTGCATTTATTAAAAGTGTCACAGTGTGGACATGTAAATCCTCCGGCCATAATTATAAACATACGGAATTTTTTTAATATATTTACTATATGGATAAGAAGTATTCGCGCATAAAACATATAATGGGTAAGTATTACTACAAGGGTAAATATGAGATGCCTATCAGTGAGTCTAGAGAATATAAAATAAATCAACTACTCGGAATTAAAAATAAAAAGACATATGAATCATTCAATGGTGTGAGTTCAACATCTTTGGAACATAGAGAGAGAATGGAAGTATTTAATTACTTCTATAAAGAGGGAAGGGATGATTCTTATATTCAATCCGAATGGTTTAGAACTCAATTGGAAAGGAAATCCCAAGGATCTGACTATAATAAGAAACCTATACGAGAAAGAAAGGATAATCAAAATCCTTTAACCAATACTATTAATTATGGTAGTGGTGATGGTGGTCATAGTGCCATCAGAGTTCCTTCTAAGAAGCATAAAAATAGGTGGAAGAACTTCTTAAAATTATTTCCTAAATTTAAATAATATGGGACCAAGATATCATTATTCTCGATTTAAAACAAACTCAAATCTCTATTGTCTTATAATGTCAATTTGGGAAATAGTCCTGGATTATAGAGATGAATCATTTCTTGGGAGGAGATGTATCTGTGGGAAGAATCTTTCTAGAAGAAAATTCTGCTTTAATAAAAACCATAAATCGGATGCCTTGTCTAGAAAGATTGAAACTAATCGAATAAGTAAATTAAAGAAACTAGGGATATGAGAGGGTGTAAATTCAATGTCGGTGATTATGTTTTTATTGGTGATGCAATTGAAGGGGTTATAATGAGGGGAGTTGTTATCAAAACCGAATATGTTGATACAAGGTCTATTACCGCTTGGGTAATTGATGTAAATCCATACTACTATTTTTCCAACGTCGAGCAAAGAGATGTTGGTGGACGTATGTGCATGTTAACATACATTGAAGATCATTTGGAGATAGATATCGAAAATAATAGAGATGATAAATTAAACAAACTAGGAATATAGTTTATATTCCCAACTCTTTTAATTTTCTATTTCTGGTATGACTTCTGATAGTGAAACACCTTCTAAATTCTTCTCGAGTCATTGTGAAAGCAAACATCCCATCTAGTGATGTGATGTTGTAATCACTGACTTTACTAAATGAGCTTGGTGTTATCTCAAGATGATAGTCAACTTTATCTGTGACGTATGTGTTATATCCACCATTTTTCAAAGGACCAAGGGTATATCCTGGTTTATACTCGGTGTGACATGTGCAGACTATTTTCATTTGATTAAAATATATAATGTTATACAAGCTGCTATAAGTGCCAAAAGCTTACTCAATCTAAATCGAGAATCCTTTTCAAATCCTTCGACGATAAATGATATAGCCGTTAATAACCACACGATAGCGTTTAGTGAATCAATCATTTTACAAACATACGGAATTAATTTAATATAATTGGTATGATAATTAAGAGTGTGTGTAAGAACAATCAATATATTGATGATGGTAATATTTCTCGATCGGATAGAATCACTTATGATCATCTAATCATTGGTGATTGTTATGAGTTTCTCAAATACATCCACTCTGATGGTGAGATTGAGTATTGGTTACTGATAGATGAGGAACAGAGAAAGGAATCTGGATATGTTTTCTTCGATCGCTTCCCAGCATATAATAAATTCGACTTTAATCTATTTTTTATGACAACAACAGAAATGAGAGATTGGAATATTAATCACATATTAGAAATTAAAAATAAGTAATGGTAGTAAAGAAGAGAAAATTTCAAGCTAGGTGTATAAATAATAAGTGGAGGGACTTTGGTAACCACACTGGATTCCAGTGGGTTGATTGTGTATATAGACATCTGGTAGTTGGTGAGTACTATAATTTTGAGAAGACTTCCTATGGTAATTTTGATCTGGTTATCAATGGTAAGACTCATATAGGAACCGGATATCACTTTAGTGTGAGTGATGGGTATCTAAACGAGTATAGTGATTTCTATAAGTTCTTTTCTACAATAGAAGAACAAAGAGACATGAAACTAAGATCGATGGGTATAAATTAGACCAATTGTCAATTAATATATACCACATGAAACACCTAAGGTCATATAACGAATCATCTGACTTTTCTAATATAATCGAAGATATAAAGGACATTTGCTTAGACCTAAAGGATGAGGGGTTTAGTATAACCGGACTTAACTCAATGGATCTATATAATGCTTATTCTGGTGGCTTATTAGCCACCACGCTCGGTGAGAAAAGTAAATTCTATTATGGAAATAGTTTCCACATTGAGATTAATAAATTTAGAGGAGAGTCAGCATGGAACCCAAATCCGGAGTGTATATTTCATTTTGATGAGGTGTATGATGCCATATCTAGGATAATAGGATATATGGAATCAAATGGATATAAAACAAGTGTGTATCTAAATAGCAAAGATATCCAATCTTCGGCACTGAGAACCAGTATGAATGATATAACAACAATAGTCAATACGGTTAGAAATGCTGGAGGTTTGGAAAAACACGGTAGGGATAATTTAAGCGGACTTGGTTTTATAAGGTACGTGAGGTTGCAATTTAAAACTGATATTTAACAAAGATTAGTTTAGTAATGTGTCAATACTCTCATCTCTCATCTCAGATAGAAATTTTACTTTAATATAAAAACTACCACCATAGAGACCATTTAGTGTATTCAGATATGGCTTGGTTGACTCTATGTTTTGGATCAGACGATTCATTTCTCCCGTTTCGTCAAATGTGTGTTGTTGTATGTTGGTTATTTTAACCACTTCTGATTTATTAGTGGTCTTTACTCCTGTGTAGTAACTTGGCCATACATAACCCCCTTCATCAGCATAGAAAAATATCTCTACTAAATCACCCACACTAATATCTTTGATACCTTGCATAGCAAAATATCCATCTTTACTCACAACTGGTTCTAGTGTTGGTTTACCATCCCATTCATCTGATATTATATCGATTGTTATTTTCTCCATTAATCTTGTGTTGGATCTTCCTTTTTGATACTTGTGTGAAAATAAATATAGTCACCTACCTTATATTTTGAATCTGTTAAATATTTGATATACTCTTTCTCTTCGGGATTTATTTCAATAGTGTACATAAATACACCATCACCACAACTGCACTTAGTTATCTTGGTGACTTTACCAACCGTATTTAATTCAGTTACTATTATTTTTGGTGCTTGACAAGACGCCATTAGTATCACCATGGATAGAATTATTTTTTTCATATTTTGTTTAGTTTAATTTTAATTAAAATGATATCTCTGTGCTCCAAACAACAGGTATCAAGTGGATTGTAGTAGATACCACCAAGTGATTTCTGTTCATAGACAAAACCAGTTGATATCTCATAGTATAGGTTATCTTCTATGTTTATCATTTTGTTCTATTGTCCTCGTAATTGATTAGTGAATCATATAGTGATTTTGGTATTTCCTCCCACTTAATGGAACTATGATCAGGTATCGACCATAGAAATTTACCATCCTCTTCTTTGACTAATAGAGAACCATAATAGTTCCCTATTTCTCCAATTGTTCTTTCTTCCATATTTATTGTTTTTTGCTAAACAATCCTGTAAAGATATGTAAATATTTTGAGATAAAAAACTTAATCGATTCCTATTTCTTTTAGTTTTAATTCTCTTATCTCAATAGGATCAATCACCAATATTTCTCTCTTATTCCATTGATATCTTTTACCACCGTCAATACTAACGATATCACTTCCTTTTTTACTAAATGGTATTATAAGTCTATAATCAATTGGTTTGGAGGCGGCAAACTTATAAGATTCTTCTTTTATATAGGTATCATACACTTCACAATCATCATATTTGATTTGAAAAGCATATACTCCATTATGGATAATTTGATTATATATCTTCTCTACATCAGTTTCATGTATCCAGATGTAGTTATCCCCAAAGTGTGATCGTATCTTTGTGTATATGTAATCCTCAGTCTTCACTTAGTATATTTTCTAATTTATTATCTCTTTGATATATATCATGTAGTTTTTCAAAAGCGTTATGATCAAAATTAAACCCAACCACCCAGGTTGTGCCTCCATACCACCGGGACCATACTTGATGGAATAATCCCCAGCTTTTGAATTCTCTTTCCAATTCCTCAGCTCTTTCTCTTTCAGTGTATGCTTGAAATCCATTATCAGATAAGTACAAATTCAATACATCAAATTTGGTATCCTTCATCCAGTGTGTTAGATAATATTCACCATATAGTGAAATACAAATTCTTTTAGCTTCAACCGCAAATTCTGGACAGATACCTTGTGTTATGATATCATAAACCTCAAAAGGAGTTAATGATCTGATTAGTTTATGTGTGGGTATATTATAAGACATAAAAATTTAATTATTTCAATAAACCTTTTAACTTTTCCTCTCTTATTTCGGATATGTTATTTATTATCAATTCAGTGCCTCTATATTTTTTTACAAACTCCAAAGGTACTTTACCAAGAAGAATGCCAAAATTCTCACCAGGTCCGGCTCCATCCATCAACTTTTTAAACTGTTCGAGTCCCATGATTGGTATTCTCTCATCGCCCATAATAACCACACATCTCTTATCTATATTACCTTCTATAAGGTATCCACAGATAACAATTCCTCTGCCATTAACATTAAATACATCTGTGAATTTAAATCTAGCTTTCATTTAACTCTGATAGTCTCTCCTTGATTTTATTTTTCTTCTTGTGTATCTTTTTTATAGCCTTTGCTATCTTGACACACTTATCCAGTTTGTCTGGTATCTCATCCAAAGTTGGTTTATAGACAAGCTTGGATCTCTTCTCCATAAGAGATAATTCTTGTTCATCTAGCTCTTTGAGCTTTCCTTTTAGAAAAAACTTTTTAATCCATTTAATCATTTGGTAAATATATGAAATATTTTAATATATAACAAATCAGATGAAGTATCTAAGAACATATAATGAGGCAGTTGCTCCAACTTTTAGAGCATCTTCTTTCATGGAAATGAAAGAACATATTAGAGATATTACTCAAGATCTTTCTGATGATGGATTTACCACAACAATAAATCTAAGCTCAAAAACACCTATGAATTTTGTAAACGAATTTACTGTGAAGATTTATAAACCAACTACAACTGGTAACTTTGGTACCTATGGTACCTATTTCAAATGGGATGATGTGAAAGATAGAGTTGCTCAGATAATAAGCTCTGTTAATGAAGAGACAAACAATGAATTTGTCTTTGAAATACAAGCTAATTCACATGATAGTTTTCAAAAGTATTGGAACTCATTGGAGGAACTTGATAAGAATCTATTTAGAGGTGGTAAAATATTAAAGGAATTGACACAGTTCAAAATTAGATTTATAAATAAAGTAATTAATAGCATGTAAAAACCCTCTCATTTATGAAAGGGTTTCTTTTTAATTTTTCTTACCTTCTATAATTAAGAGAAGTTGATCTTTCAAATGAACCCTCTTACTCCTAAGATCATTTAATTCTTTATCTGTAAATGTTCCTGTGGTCTCCATTCGATGAATTTCTTTATTATTAGTGTGATATTCATCAAATATCTTTCTAAAATGTTTATCACTAACCTTTAGATCGTGTATTCTCTCATTATGTTGAGGAAACTCTGTGTGTAAATCGTGTTTTTCCATTTTCTATCTTTTATTTGTTTTATGTTATATTAGATCAATATTGACAAGTTTTTTGATATAATAAAAATTCCTTATATTTATATCATGAAATTTTCCAAGAAAGCCAGATTAGTATTACTAATCTTATCAATATTTATCACAATGCCGATTTGTGGATTTTTATTTAAATTCAATCCGATGATATCTGGTCTAATCTACCTATCTCAGCTCGGATCGTTAATTCAGGTTATAAGAGAGTGGTATAAGAGTAAAGATATTCTATGATTAGAATAAAGGATATTACTTGGGTTGAGGTCGAATCAAGATCTTATGATGGTTATAAAAACCATTCGGGCATTGTTAGAAATATTAGCTTCTTAACTATTATTCAATACAGTGCCAAACCAACTTACTATATACATCCCACACTTCCCATATTTAAAACTCAGGGTAATCAAGGAATTGATAAATGGGGGATGTTTAGTTCATTGGATGAGTGTAAACGGAAATGCGAAGAAATTATAACAAATGAAATACTTTCATTCATTGATATACGTGACTACAAAATTAACACTATTCTTGAGCCATGATGAAGACCATAGATATAGATTCGGTGATGGTACACGACGCATTCGCGTATAGTAAAAACCGGAAAATATTTGTACATGGTGTTCGGTTTATTAATAGACACCCGTCCAAGAGTTTGGATGGATATCACTTCTATGTAGTGATATCAGGTAGATATACCAATGGTGAGAAATTTAGGCGAATGGAATGCAAAATATCACAATCGAACTATAATTATTATATGGAAAATAGCTTTCTAACCGACTACGAAAATAAGATTAAATCATATGAAAGCTAGGTGTATTAAATCAAAGGATGCTCACTGGGGAAGTATTCTTACCATCGGTAAATAGTATGATATACAAGATAAGGTTAGAAAATCTGATATAACCTTGATAACAGATAATGATAACTATTTTAAATATACTGGGATGATATCCAGTAGTATTAGTTGGGTTAGAAAAGGATATACACAAGAAACTCTAAAGGAGGTGATTCCAGGATATCTCACGATGAAGGAGAGGGATGATAGATACACTATTGGAATAGAAATACCATTCTTTTGCTTAACAACCGATGATGGTCACACAGCGGCCTATTGTATCCTGTCAAAAAAAGAACTACTTGATAAGTATGGTAGTTATGCAATAAGCGGTGCTCGTCCAGGATTTAGCACAACTGTTTATTTCTTCGAGGACTATTTCGAAACACTCGAAGAGGTGAGAGACAAAAAGTTGAATGAGATAATCTCATAAAATTCAAATAAATTTAGGTGATTTTAATATATACCTAAATGAAACATCTAAAAAAATTTAACGAATCGAGTTTGGATCCTATTGAAGGGAGTCCTGAATATAATTTGATCTCTGATATCAAAGATAGATTATTGCATCTAGAAGATATGGGTGGTGAAGTACAAGTTAGTGGTAATATTATCGGTGGTAAGTTTTCTGGGTATTTTATTTGTATAACTTTTCCAGATATTCATCTACATAGGCTAGTTGGTAGTTCATATAGTGAGACCGCTCTGGATATTAATAAATTCATCCAAGATAAGGATAAAGAGGTGGAATTGTTTAATCAGTCATATACCGAATATAGAGATATTATAAAGGAGATTGAGTCCATGTGTGGTGATGTTGGTTTCAAAATTACCCTATTGGGAATTGATTGTGGTCACCCAGATGGTGTAAAATTTAATCTTTCAATTAGACCATGAAACATCTAATTAAATATAAGATATTTGAATCTTCTTCTGAAATGAGTGAGATATTCGAAACGGTAAATGATATTCTTTTGGAGATGAAAGACTTAGACATCTCTGTTGATTCGAGAATTTGTTGGTATTATACTCCTTCTATAAGGGTTCCTGCTATAATTATTGAGTTGGAGTCTGCTCCTCGTAATTATTTTCATCTTCTCGGAGAGGGTGGGATTTTAGACTGTATAAATAGACTGGTAAAGTATACCAAAGAATATGGGTTCGATATTGTTGTAGAAAACACACCTGATTCAGGATTAATCGCCTCGGGAGAGGTTAGTTATCTTAGTTTAGATGATTTTATAACGGAGTATATATCCGAAGAGCTTTATCAAATTGAAATAATTCTTTATAAGAAATAATTAGATATCCAATACAATATTTATCTTATCGTCTCTTTTTGTTCTTCCTTTGTCAACCATATCATATATTACCTGGTGTCCTTTAATAGACTCTTCTATTGTACAATATCGTTCTTGATATCCATCAAGTTCTCCACCAAATACCATAGTCTCAAATAGTATTGGTATACCACCTCTCTCGCCATGTGATATGCCAAGGAATACAGTAGATATAGAAGCGTCATCCACACTATCTTTTCTAATAGATCTATCAAGACTACTCCATAAATTAATATCATGGGTAATTACTGGTATATTATCAACTAGTATATAAAGCATTATTTAATTTTTTTAAAGTCTTGAATTTCTTGTTGTATGGTACTATCGATCTGATAAAATCTATCCAATAGGTTTTCCTTTTTTGAAACCTTGATATGGTTTGATAGTATAGATGAGAATATACAGGTTATATAGAGTATAAAAATCATTTTTCTTCGTGAAGTTCAACAACCATCAATGTGTCATCATCAACACATATCCAGAATGAGGTCCAGTTGTTCATTGCGTATCCGAAATTAAAGGCGTTTTTACCGAGTGTTTTATTACAAGCTGGTATGAATACACTTCTTAGTGAATCCATAAAGTCTTTTCTAGTCTTAACTATTGTTAGATTTTCTTTTCTCATTTTAATATTTCATTAATCTTTCCATCTCTCCGAGATTTGGTATCAAGATATCCATCCCATTTCTTTAGAGTTTCTATTTTGTTAGCAAGATCTTTTTGCTTTTTCTCTTCTATGATTTTCTCAGAATATAGGTTATCTAATTTTGTTTTAATCTTACTTGATATTTCCTTAACATTTCCAGTATTGCCTAATCTGAACAGTTCTGTCGAGACAAAAAATCCCTGATCATATATAGATATTTCGTCCTTCTCAAAAGAAACAAAGAAGTATCCTAATTCATCATGATAAACCCACTTATAGTTATGTTGTAGAAATATGGAAACAACCCCCACGAGGAACGAATTTCTCTTCTCGTCTCTTTGAGACATTGCTCCTTCTGTAATTATAACACCAATTACAAATACCACAAATACTAATATGCTAATTAGAACACACCATACTATTTTAACCGATGGTAAGAATCCCAATTGGATAGATGCGTATGTGATTCCGGATAAAGTCAGAAGTCCTAATACAAGAAACGTGAGCCTTTTTAATTTTGATAAAAACATATTTACAAATATATGAAATAGTATCAACAAATACAAATTGGGATATATAAATTATATGTGTTACAATGTAATGGGTGATAATGGTGAGAGAAGGGTATTCACAATACCAATAAATGGACTAACAAAAGAAGAAGCTGAAAAACAGCTTAAAGAACTAATATCTGACTACAAATCAGATATTGATGTGGATTATTTTCTACCAATGAGCAAAAATGAGAACTTTGTAGATCCTATGACTAAGAAGAGTTGGTTCGCAAAACTTATTCAATCTCTGTCGAGATATACTATTCGATACAAAGAACTTAACTAAAAAACCCCGAATCATTTCTGAAACGGGGTTTAATAATTTTAATTTGGATTATGCCGCTAGTAATCTCTTAGCCGCTTTCTTCTCCTTACGAGGAAGAATATTTAAATGTGATGTATCAACAACTGATTTTTTCGGAGTCCCGTATTTTAATTTTCTTTGTTTGGTACATGAAGACGCTTTACCTGAGTTATCTTTAATCTCCTTAATCTTTGTTCGGTTACTTGTGGTATCAATGCCTAAGATTGATAATTTGTGAGTAGCTTTTCTTTTACGATTTTGATTTTCTTTACACTTCATAATTTATTTTGTTTAGTTTATTTTACAAATATAAGGAATTATTTGAATTTATAATATTTTATCTAATTTTTTATCTCGTTCTGTTTGGATATCGATATATCCATTCCATGATTTTAATTGGTTGGTGATTTCATCTTTCGCTCTTTTTCTGAAGTATATCACATCATATTCTTCTTTTATCCATTCCTTGGATCTTTCCACTCCTTGATAATTATTGTGTGAGATGTATTTGAGATAGAATAGCTTATCCTGATATAGGTATATCATGTCGCCCTTTCGGATAATAATGTAGAATCTACCATAATGAGTATGAATTCTTTTAATTTTGGTTAGGTGGAAGAGTCCGGAGAAAAATGAAGCTGAGTTGAAATCACAATTTATTGAATCAACGACTATAAAAAAGAATGTTATTATGAACATCATTAGAAAAAGAGGGTGAATATATACCACCAATGATATTGATGTCAAATCATATATTAATTGCAACATGGTTATTCTTGTCATGGTTATTAATTTATACAAATATAAGAATATTATTTAACATAGTGAAATTAAATATATAACTTAATGAGACATCTGAAGACATATAACCTATTTGAATCTGATTCCTGGGCAGGATCTTTATATGCTTATAATTCCAAAATTGCACCCATCGAGGCTGATCCGGTTATAGAGCCTAGAAAAACATATACACTATCTTGTGAAGATTGTGGGGTCGACTTTGAATCATTTATAATAGATGGTGTTTGTAAGAACTGTGGGTCCGAAAATGTAAAATCCGGTTTAACTTCTTAATATATACAATATAAAATAAATAAAACTATGAAATACTTAAATGACTTTTCAAAATTTAACGAAAAACATGTCTATGCTAAGGCTACATCAAAGGAGAATAAAAAACTTGGTGAGAATCGCGAGAAGGTTATAAAATATGTTGTTGGTCAAATAAACCAAAGACAAATTTCTGACTTCAAAAAAGATGGTGATGTAATCACTTTCAAGATTAAAGGTAGAAAGTATAAAATAAATACTGATAAGATTTGTTTATATAAAAAGGAAAAGGGTGAAGAGAAGGAAGTTGAAATAGAATTAACAAAGGCTCAGTTGGATAGTATAATAAGTGCTTTGAAGAAGCCACTTGAAAGTCCAAAGGCATCAGACTCAACAAAGAAAAATCCTGAAGGAAGAAAACCATATTTAGATTAATGAAACACTTAAAGAAACACCCAATAAACGACAAAGATCAAAAACTATCTAAAGATATGAAGAAGCAGGATCTTGTTAAACCTAAGACAGATAAGAAATTAGATGCTGATGACTCATTGAGTGATCCAAAGGTATCTAAAAAATATACCAAGCCTTCTAATAAGAAATTATCAAGTGAGAACCATTTGTCTAATGATGGTGTTGGTAAGGTTAAGAAATTTGAATCGTTTAACCAAGAATCAAACTAAAAATAGAATAGACAATGGAAAAGGAAAGAATATCACAAATTAAAAGGGAATTAGAAGATTATCTAGAAAACTATGATTTAAATCGTTTTAACTCGCCTGACTCTACTGAGTCTCTATCAGAAGACTCAGCAAAAGATCTTTTAGATCTCTTAAATAATATGTCTGCTGATGCTGAAGTCTCTAGAGACACGACTCCCATGATTGGAACAAATCCATTCAAAAATAGTAATAAATCGGACACAGAAGTCTCTAACAAAGATATAAACCAATCATTAAATTACAGAGTTCAGAAATTCAATGACTTTGAGTAATAGTGAAATACTTGAAATCATATAAATCATTTGAGGGTTTAGCTGGTGTTGATCTTAGTCTAGCTAAGATAGATAGAACCAAGGAGCTATCCGAAGAGGAATTTTTACAAATCTTGAGTGAAAATTGTAAAAATTTTTCATTTAGTAATGATGTACTTTGGAGGTCAAAAGCAAAGAAATACGATCTAGAGATATTTACTCCAAACCCCAGAAACGCAAAACCATTAGCATTCCCTACCTTCTTTAATAAAATTGAGAAGGATCCTAACTTTCCGGTTGTGAGAAAGATGTCTTTGATTGGAGGGACTGATAAAGATATACTTAAGAAGTTGGTGGGTGATGATATCTATCAGGTTATTCCATTTGATGGTAGTGAGATAGTATTTTGTCCTATTGTTGACTTATGGGCAATGAGAGACAAAGTATCACCAATGGATAAAGTTGAAACGGTTGGTCAGGAGCCTGTTGGTGAAGAGCACTTTATAAAGGTCACTTATGATAAAGACTTTAAGATTCCATTTGATGAGTTGGAGAAGATGGCCACAGAACTAAAACTTAGGGGAAGTAGAGGGGTTGGATATGAATTTTTCACATCAAGTCCTTGTCTACTAATACACGAAAGTAAAATAGATTGGTTAAAAGGTAAGGTATTTGAATCAAGATTTAATATGAATGATGTGATATTGGAATCTAAATCAGTTGGATTGAAGTTTGCTAAGCAACCACAAAAGAAAGGAGCTAAGACGGATACCTATAATGTTTCTAAGAGTGGTAAAGTTATTGGTTTGGTGAAGTGGTCCAGTCGAATGAGAGGATATGCATTTCTTCCGACATCTGATTGTGAATCCAAGATTAAAGACTTCGTTAAAGACCTTATGAAAAAACGCAGGGAAAGTAAATAAATCTATTTAAAAATTCAAAATATGACTTTATAACCTTAATATATACTATATAAAACAAAATAACTAATTATGAAACATATTAAAACGTTTGAAAATTACTCGGATAATGAACCTTTGGTTAATGAGGGTTTGTTTGGAAACGAAAAGGGTAGGGAGATATTAGACAAGCAGTTCGATGAAGTAAACGCCAAATTAGTGGGTACTAAAGGTGACCAAGCTAATAATAAGAAAAAATGGATGGATCGTGCTAAGTCTGAGGACAATTACAGAGGTCGATTTATAGTTGATAGAGGTGTGTTACAATATGATTCTAACCCAGTAAACCCGTTACAAGGTAAGACTGGTGGGTCTAGTGGATATGGAACAGCAAACTCCTCATTTAAGTACAATGAGAACAAGAGAAACAAAAGATAATAAAAAATCCCTCAAATTGAGGGATTTTTTAATTTTAAATAATTTATTTGTTTAGATGTTTTTTAACACCAACATATCCTTTTTGTTTAGGCTTTCTTTACCCAACTCGCTAATTTTCTCAAGGACAGTATCAATATCAAGATTAGAATCAATAAAATTCTCTAAATAATATTCTACTAGGTTATACTCTATTCCACCCTTTCCCTCAACATAGGGAGTTGTGTCAATTTTACCATATAATGCGTCTTTAGTAATGTCCTCACAATTACTAACATCCACACCAATTTTGGTATAGAAATCAAGTATTTCCTTGATGTAATTTTCATGGGATATTATGAATAAACCAACCTTACCATCGACTTCAAAAAACTCACTTTTGAATTTTTTTTCCAAAATAGATCCTAAGTCCTTATCAAGGTCAGACATAGATGCCTCTATGTTTTCCATTTCGTCTTGTGTATGTGGTGTGATTATTTTTAAAAACTTCATCATAATAGTGGTTGTTTATGTGGTTAATAATGTATAAATATAAGGAATTTATTACTAACCACCAAATATATATTAAATATTATTTACTCATAAACTATCACTAAGCCTTTCTCCACGCGAACACCTGTAAGTCATACTCTTGATTAAAATACTCTAAACTACCAAGATTTCTTATCTCTTCCCACTTCCACTTCTCGTCTCTTCCAGGGACTTCCCACCAATATGTTTTAATGGTCTTATACATATTCTTTAATGGATCATTTGGCTTTCTTTCTGAGTTAATAATCAATTCTGTGAATTTATTATGACCATTTGGTTGAGATTGAATTATCACTTTAGAATTTGCTCGTGTTGATATTTTTGTAATAGCATTGTTATAATGAGTATCTAGAATTGAAGGTGGTATGTGTGAAAACTCCATATATGATAGGATATCAATGGTCTCAAAATCAATTGGTGTTGTTTTGGTTGTTGCTTGAGCAACCATCTTATTTCCGTTATTGAAGTATATTAGCTTTTGCGTTTTTGTCACTATTCCTGGTTTTAAAAAGTATGGTAATACTAAATATCTATCCCAGACCTTGTCTATAAACTCGCGAGCAGTGTCTCCTTTATTCGCCATTAGTAAAACATTCTTATCCTTATTATTGAAGATTAAGTAGTGTAGATATACTCCTGACATTACTTGAGAGTATCCTGTTTGTCGTGATGTACAATAGATTAGGAATCTATTTTTTACAAAATCGTCAATCCATTCTTTTTGATACCCTCTTAATTGATGGAATAACTTCGAAGTAGGTTTTAGTTCCAGGTTGCTTGTATATTCAATACCTTGTGTTATTGTGCAATATTTCTCTATAAAATAGACAATATCATTTGCGCATTTTACATACTCTATTAACTCATCTGGAGTTAGAGCTACTGATATATTTGCATCTAATGTACAGACTTGATTTCTGTAAAATATCTTATCTGCTCTTTTAAGTCCATGTCCTTTGAGATAACCATCTATAATTTTATTAATTTTGTGTGTCGTTGTTGTTTTCATATAATATGTTGTTTTTTTGACTAGTTAATTTAATTATATATGGTTTAAACTATTCTTCCTTTTTAAATTGTCGTTTTTTATACATATTGAAATTTATATAATTTTATCATAGATAATCTTTAAGTGATACTCTTATATTTGATAAAATCGAAGGATCCCTTTATTAATCACTATCTCCGGTTAATATATAGTATATGAAAAAGATATTATTAACTTTGTTATTATTGATCTCATTAATGATAACTACCGAAAATGTGAACAGTGAGTCAATCAATTCTATATCCGTTCCCAGATATAAAGACTCTCTTGTTTCCTTCTTTGAATCCAAGTGTTTGAATAGTTCCATTGATGGATATTTTACAGACAGTACCTTGGTTGATGTGAGGGGTAACTATTTTGAAGCAGATGTTGTTGAATTTAAGACAACGATGTATGGTATAATAGACAAATACAACCCATCTGGTTGTTGGATATACCGATATGATCCTAAATATCCTAGTTATTATAATGTGATCGGGGTCTGTGATAAAGTCGTTATAATATTTACATTTGAGATGTATAAGGGAAAAATAGATATTATTCACATCTATAAGAAGAATCTATAATTCATTTTTTGTGTGACAGGTATTAATATATACTCTGTGAGATACCTAAAAGAATATAAAATATTCGAATCATTAAGCGAGGTAGATGTCCTAAGTGACATCTGTGATGACTTAAGAGATGATGGATATGTGGTTAATATTACTCAGCCTTTTAGAGAGACAGATTGGTTCAAGAAAGTTGAATTCAAGGATCGGTTAACATCACCAGGCTCCGATCCAATGAATACGACAGTGGTTGAAGTAGATTTTCGGGGACCTGCTTTCGATGGTGTCTCTATTGAGACAGACTACACACTAAGATATTTTTCATTTGTTAAAGTTAAAGAAGTGTTTGATAGAATGGATAAGTATATGAGATCAGAAGGTTATAACTCTGAACTAGAACTATGTCGACAAAAATATAGTGGTGTTCAATGGGTAAAGTTTGGTGGAAAGATCACAGATAAACACAAAGCTTATAGAATAAAATTTCAAAAATGAAATACCTAAAGGCATATAAAATATTTGAGACACTTACAACAGAAGTTAAATCCGATATCGATAATATTCTATTGGATCTAAACGATGAGGGAATACAAACAATCACACTAGCATTTGAGAATGTTGTTGATTATGAAGAATTTAAATATATGTATTTGATAAAAATATATAAATCAAATGATAAATCCATTAGATGGGCTGATATCAAAGATGTTGTTAATAGAATTCTTATCTATTCAAACTCTTGTGGTGCTGGTAACCTAGATATAGAAATAGATGACGGTGATCAGATGTTGTACTTTGATAATGTATCAACAATTAATCATCGTGATATACCACCTGGTTGTGATTTTTTTACTATCGAAATTAAATTTATGATATGAAACATTTAAGGGGATATAATCTATTTTTGGAACAAAGGCTAATTGGATATAGTCAACAGGACTATCTAAAGTCAATCGAGTTGTATCATGTTGGTGATCACATTTATGCTGTTAAGATAAAAGATGGTCATTCAAGGGCTATGTTGTTTATGAGACCTCAGGAATTTTATGAAAGTGCATTTGAGGAAATAATTAAAAAACAATTTAAGACTTCCAGATTTATGAATATGTATAAGCAACACTATGGTAAACAAGAGTTTACCTATGGTGATGACTGGTCTGGATTTAATATACCATCCGAAGTGTTAGAAGAGTGTATGTTTAACATCGAATCAGATGATATTAATACCTATGATAAGGTTATGATATCTATCATAGATAGTATCAAAAAGTTGGAAGGTGATAATAAATATTATCTGTTGGGTGTTGATGAGTTGAACAATGATCTGTTAGAACACGAGTTCGCTCACGCGATGTATTACACATTACCTGAATATAAAATCACATTAAATGAATTGACTTCAAAATGTGATCCTATAATTAGAGATATGATGTATGAATGTATAACCAAATATGGATACGCTGACCACGTTCTACCAGATGAGATGCAGGCTTATATGAGTACTGGTTTGGGTGAGGTGATGGAAGAAATGAATATCCCAAATATCAAAGATGAAATGGAAAAATATAGAGAGGTATTTGAAGAATATTATAGTGAAAGTTTATATACATCTCCACTAAAGATAGACATTTCGTTTAATATCTAAGCAACATACCTATTAGTATAGCTCCCATAAATCCGCTAAGAATGGCTGGCATGTAATTGGTATTTGTCCTAATACACTTATGGAATTTTAATTCCCCTTCTTTAATTAAATATTGATACAATTTGCCCTCATATGTGACTTCAAATATTCTTGGTGTGTAATAGTCTTTACTAAACTCTGTCTTGGCTGCATTATCCACGTATGACGGAATATCAACCACCTTATCCTTGGATGAAAGGATGATATTATTAACCGAACAACTACTGAGAAAAAGTATAAATAATATAAGAATTGGTTTCATTATGCTTTAAAAAATTGATAGTAGATAAATGCAACTACCAAAGAAATCACGAATATATAAAGACCAATCGTTTTAAGATTGAATAGTAATCCAAATTCGTCATACCACCCTACTAATTCTTTTAATCTCTTTAAAATTTTCATAATCACAAAGATAAGGATTTTTTTATAGATCTCAAAATCTATTCTATAAAAATTTATTTATATATAGTATAATAAAAAATAATAAGAGTTATGGAAAAAGAAATTAAAAAACAAACCAGATGGTTTAGAACAGATGTTGATTTTGAGAACTCTTTTAAATTTTGGTTTGCTCTTCAATGGCAGAATACATACATTCAAATATTTGCAGTCTCCTTCACTCTATTATTTTTTCAGATTTGCAATTTTGGTAGATCTATACAATGGTTTAGTGAGGCTTGGGATGAGGGAGTCGGTTCGGGTATAATGGTTTCGATGGGACTACTTCTACCATTGTTGGTGACTGTTATTATTTCTTATAAAGGATTTTGGCAATATTTTAATGATCTTAAACATGGTAGAAGTAGATAATGAAGTCAATTAAATCATACAACGAATTCACCAATGAAGAAATAAATTGGAGAAAAGGATTAGCTGGAGCAGCTCTTGGTGCTTCTTTGGCTATATCATCTCCTAATATTGCTAAAGGACAAGAGATGGTTGATAAGATAGAAACTGTAACGAATAGATCAAAATCATCCGATCAAAAACTAAATGCTATTTTAGATGAGATACGATCCAATATTAAAAGTACTGATAGTACAAAATATGTGGAGTTGTTTAGTAAATTATCAACTCACTTATCTAAAGAATATGGATATGAGATAGTTCCTACTGAGATACGTAGCCTTGATAAAGATGAGGCTAGTGGAATGACACTATTTCAAATACTTGGTTGGTTAGGATCTATTTGTCTGGCTATTTGTGGTTTACCACAAGCTTGGATGTCTTTCAAAGACAAACACTCACATGGGATTTCTTGGGCATTTATCTTATTATGGGCATTTGGTGAAGCTTTTGCTTTGGCATATGTGTATGATAAATTGGATCTACCTTTGGTTATGAATTATCTTACCAATATTCTAATCGTTGGTGTTATTCTTTACTTCAAGATAAAGCCAGGAAAGTCTCAAATTTCATCAGAAATACAGAAATAGAACACAATATATAAAGATATGACTAAATTTTTATCCATATTCTTTCTTTTTGTTGGGTTAATCACATCCGATGTGATTAAGTCACAGAGTTTGATATTTGATAATACTAATTATAACAGGTGGGTACAGGCTGAATCTGGTCCTGGTTCATTCTTTATCAATACAACAACAGATTATCTAATTAGAAACGATGGTTATTATTATTTCAATATCTATTTTTTTAGTAACGCGTCCAATTCACAAGGATATTTAACATCTTGTTATGTTGAGAACATAACAGTTTACCTTGGTTACTATGATAAATTCTCAAACACATATAAATGGAAACAAGTTGTCTATATGCCATATGTTCTTGTTCAACCAAAAAATAATTATAGTGATGGTATAACATTGGCTGCATATGTTTATAGCCCCAGCATGTATCAAAAAATAAGAGTGACTTGGTTAAGTTCAAGTCCATATTAATATGGCTCCGAAGAACAATAATATAAATGTGGATTTAATTCCCGAAAAAGGAGTTACCCTTAAAGTTAAAACCATTGCATGGATAGTGGGTGTATTAATTTCAGCTATTAGTACTTTAGCTACGATGGGATATTTAAACATGAAAGCTGATATTAAAAATCAGAAAGACATATTCGAAGAAGAGAAACGTCAGTATAAGGATGAGATCAGAGATATGATTCAGAAAGAGTTACGAGAGGAGAGTAATAAAAGAGAATTGATGATCAAAGATATTGGTGATATAAAGGGTGATATAAAAGTTATCCTTGATAGAACTGGTGGTGGGACAAGCAACCACGTAAATGAAAATAAAAATATCCCGGTAACAACACCGGAATCAATCCCTCTCCCCAAGTAGGATTTCTCTATTTTTCTAATTATATTTGCATCTTAATATATACTTTTCGGTGAAACATCTAAAGACACATGAGGGGTTTGAAGTTGGTGATTTCAAAACATTCATTAGTAAATATAAGAAGACGGGTTACATATCAAGAACTGATATGAAGCGTATGGACGCGACCGATATGAAGTTTGAGTATTTCGATAGAATAATCACAAAAGTCGATAAATGTTATGACTTCTTTAATATTAATGACTTTACGTTACTATCGGATTTGATGCTGGATGTTTATGATGAATTTCCTACAATTGACTCTGATAAGGTTCGTTATTCATTTGGTGTTTCTTATGAAGATAGAGTTGATTATAGTGTGGGTTATATCAGCACATCAGTAGATGATAAAGGCAATCAAATAATACCATATTTAGATAATAAACATGCTGGTTTAAAGGATAAAAAAGACGTAATTCAAAGTATCATCAATGGAGTTGTTGTTGATAGAGAAGTATCAATAAGAACAACAGAGCATGAGATCATAGATCGACCTAGTTATAAAAGGGAGATAAGAGCTGGTATAGAAGATCCTAATATCTCCAAACTAAGAAATCTAAAGACAAGAAACCCTTGGAGAAATCTAAATATTAAGGCATATCTATACATAGACATTAAATTATCCGAAAGTAATTTTAATTGGAGATTACACGATCAGAATAATGAAAGGTATTATATGATAGATAATTTTAAAAAATTAACAAAGACGCAGCTTGAAAGATACTTCTCAATGTTAGATTCTGACTATAAATTTGAGGTTGGATGTAATGATTTTTACAATAACAATTATCCTAGAATTGCAATATCTATTACCATATAAACTATTTTCAAATTTTTTCTATAATATTCACACACAAACAGAGAAGCGGAAAAAACCGTCTAAATTATCATCTGGATTAGATTCTGGAAAAAAATTAAATAAACAAAATGAAAACAGAAACAATTAGTCACTCAGGTGGCGAAAGAAAGTATCGCATTAAAAAAGATACTTTGAGTGGGTTAGAAAATGGATTTACTGATCTAACCACTGGTAAAACAAAAACCTACACACAGTTTGAAAAACACATGATCCAAGAAGGAGTTAAACAAGTATTATTTGCTCAAGGTAGTGAAGAAATGGAAGTTAGGTTGGTAAATGCTGGCAAAGGTGTAGTTAGTAGCTCTTACTTGAGAGTGGTGCCGAAAGAAACCATTCAATTTCTTTTAGACTATGATGTTATAGAAGAATTTAAATACTAAAAAAGAAACCCACTATAACGTGGGTTTTTTAATGCTTTAGATAATTAAAAATATTTACAAGATTTCTCAATATGAAGAGGCTAACTTTTCCATCTCTTCGGTTATTAACAATAAAGATTATAAATCTCCCTATAAACTTTTTCATACATAAAGGTATGGAAAAATAAAGCCGAATCAAAATTTGTTAGGATTGATTAATTTTATTAACTTTGTAATTCAATCTAAATCATGGTATATTTAAAATTTCTTCTAGCCGTAATGCTTGGTAGCATCGGAAAGACAATAACATTAGTAGTTACGATACTATGTTTCAATTATGCAGGAACAATCGCTGATAACGTAGTAGTTCGTCAGGTAGTTGGCACAAACACAGTTATTGGCATTGACACAACACATGTGTATCTTTATAATAGCGATGATAAGAATGTATCAATGGTTTCGTTTCATAAATCTCAAAAAATATTACCCAATAAAACCATTGTCTATAAAGAAGCTAATGGATTCAATGCATGTTTATGGTTTATATTCGCGATTGGTGTAATTCTGTTGTCTATTGGTACGTTTTCTGATGAGGATGATTTGAACTGGGAGTTTAGTGATAAGTGGCATGATACTCTCTTAAAAGAAATTCGGGTTATTGAAGAGTCGAGCAAATATCACTGGGTGTTAAATAATCGATTATTAGTAGTGTCTGATCAACCAATCGATAGTTGGTCACTTAATGATAGGATCACCGACTACATTAGAAATAAAAATATCTTCCCAGAGTTTACATCGAAAGAAGATAAGAGAGAGAAAAAATTAAAGAAGATAGGAATTATCTAACTACCAGCCTCTTCTTCTTCTATTAGCACTCATATATGCGGGGAAATCTATAACAAGTCCGCTTAGACCCGAAGCAAATCTATCTTCACCAACATGTGGTTTATTCAAAACTATTCCTGTCCTGTTATTTATAACGGGAATAATTTCGTTAATATCCCTCAATATATTAGCCCCATCTCCACCTTGTAGTATCTCATTAGACATACGATCCGCAACACCAAGTATTATAATACCACATTTCGCGAGAGAGCCATTGTTTAATTGAGTATAATTATACCGCCAATGCATTTTACCTGGTCCTGGAAGATGGGATGATCTACTATCAGTAGCATCATATTTATCAAGTATATCCCACATTGAGTCAATAATTTCCTCAGTGATATCATCACATTGTTGTTTAATACTAATCTCCGGAACCGGTTCTATTTTTTTCTTCTTTTTAAGAAAATCAAACAGACCCTCATATGTTTTAATATAGTTCATGAAATTATATATTAATATATAAACACAGTGAAGCATTTAAAACCATACAAGATTTTTGAATCAAATACAAGGGATGAATCCAATACTGAGATAATGGAAGTTCTCTCACATGTTGCTGATCATGGATATGATATAAAGATATATGATTTTTATTATTATGGTAGAGCAAAGGATGATATAAATACAGAAACACATGTGTTGTCTACAAATATAGCAAACATTCATGAAGATTGGAAAAAATCAAAACTAATCAAAATAACAAACAGAGATAGTCCATCGAAGTGGTTTAATGTTAACGAATTTGCCAAATTGGGATTTAATTCGAGTTCTTTTCATTTTAATGGTGATTTTATTAAGTATAGGGAGTTCTTTTTAGATCTGATGGATTCTGTATCACAGTTTTCGGATAGAAGTCCAAAGTTGTGCTTTAAGGACACCGATAATATACTTATACTATTGGAATATGAAACAGTTACTAAAGAGGAGTTAGAAACAAAAAAGATAATTGGTGAGTTATATGACAAATTACGTCTAGTGTTATCAAATTCCATGAATCACGGTGGTAAAAGGCAATATGATTTAGTGTACCTTCCACAAGTAAGACAATTAAAAATATCCCCAAGGGGAGGAGATGGTCAGATTTATTCATATAAAATAATCTCAACCCTATGCCCTCAGTTGAAAGATCAGCTTGGCTACGGTTGGATGAATCGAGAAGAATATAAACCAATAGATAATCCCGATTTTAGAGCTATTAAAGATCTACTTGATGACTTTAATTGTGAGGTCAAGTTTACTACACAAACGGTATCCGGTAGTTTTAACGATGATATCATATTCACGATATCAAAGAAAGAATAATTATTTTTTGATATAAGCTGGCATGACTT
>Ga0315289_10001718_pt1 | contig 34020 bp, 20 predicted proteins | sample YL17G11_40_MG_FD_203452 | JGI IMG/M metagenome (GOLD analysis project Ga0315289, IMG submission 203452) | Sediment microbial communities from Yellowstone Lake, YNP, Wyoming, USA - YL17G11_40 | ecosystem: Environmental > Aquatic > Freshwater > Lake > Sediment | place: USA: Wyoming | collected... | reverse complement strand
CCCTCTCTCTTCTCCCTCTCTCTACCTTCTCAACACTCGGGCCTCAAAAAATGCGCGCACTTGCCCGGGCCGCTGCACAGCGAGAACAGCATCCCATCGGCCCTCGGGTCGCACGCGGCGATCTCGCCGCTGGCGCTGGCGCAGTCGCCCGAGGCCTGATTCACGAGCAGGAAGCCCGTCGTCGTCGTCCATTCGTACCGCGGCTTGCCGCCCTGGGGCTTGCGCGGCGGGTTTGAAGTGGCGTCGCCAAAGTCGTCGTCGACGACCAGCGAAGCCACGGTCACGTTGGCAGGGGCGACCCTCCAGGTCGACGCCGCGAAGCTCGGCGACGAGGGTGCCGGACAGCGGCTGAGGCGGGCGCGGCCGCCGGAGGCGACGAGGCAGCGGGAGGGCTCTCCGTTGTCGTCCTCGCCTCTGTCGCCGCCGTTGGCGGGAGCGGCCTCCGCCGCTGCCGCCTCCGCCATCGCGGGCCTCAGGTCGACGACGGGCGCCGCTGCGCCACTGTGCGCCCCTGCGGTCGTCACGGGCGCGTTTTCGATCGAGCGGCGCGGCAGGGAGCGGAAGCGGAGGGCGGGCGGCGGGGAAGGAGACGAGGCGTCCGAGCTGCTCTTGGGCGCATTTTCGACCGAAAAGACCGTGGCGCCGCTCGGGGCGGCGGCGCCCGGGACGTTGCAGGCAGAGACTACGGAGAGCGAGGTTATTCAGAAGAAGAAAGAAGGAGAAGGAAAGGAGGCGTGAGAAGAAAATATCGGGACCGCGACATTCGGCGAGCGGAGGAATTTAAAAAAAAACTCACCTGCGACGTCGACGCCCTCCTCTCTGTTCTTTTCTTTCGAGTTCGCGGCGACGTACGGCGCGGTGAGGCACAGGCGCGGGGAGTCCGTCGACAAGAGAGACAGCGGCTGGGAGGCGAACTCCTCGATCGAGATCTTTTCGCCCTGGGGGGGCTTGGAGACGGAGCGCAGCGCCGCGAGCGAGCCGAGGGCGACAAGCTCCGGCTGCGGCGAGGAGGAGCCGTTCGAGCCGTGGACGAGCCCGACGGCCGGGTCGGAGCACTGGCGGTTGGCACGGGCAGATCCAGCGCGGGCCTCGATCCAAGCACCACCCCCCGGGAACGGGGCCGTGGGGTCCGGCGGCGAGAAGGAGGGGGAGGAGGCGGAAGAGGAGGGGGAGGCGGCGGAAGAGGAGGAGGCGGAGGCGGCGGCGGAAGAGGAGGTCGAGGTCGCCGACGGTGACGGTGCGTCTGCGACCGGCCTCGATGCACTCGTTGCCTGTTTTTTGGTTTCGTTTGTTCAGGCGCGTCAGGCGATCAAAAACGACCTCCTTTTCTAGTCAATATATATTTTGGCATCTTGAACTCTGGCGCGAAGAGGGGGGAGAAATCAAGGCGGGGTTTGGGCTCGAAGGGACTCGTTCGGTGGACAATAGGGCTGAGATGACGCGACAAATGCCATGCCTCAACGACGCGTGCCCTTTCTCTCGCGCTTATATCGTTCGAATCACGCGCTCTCCGCTCACGCGAGCCTCACGATACTCTCTCCGCGATACTTACGAGCGTCGAGAGCAGCAAGAGAAGGGCGAAAAGGGCCTTCATGGCCGTGTCGATTTTTTAAGGGTGATCGAAAGAAGATAGTTTGGGGGAGAGAAAAAGTGTCGAAAAAGATAAGTACTTTACCGGAAACTTTTCTCTTGTTTTTTTTCAGCTTTCACTCTCAACTGACCTCCTCGGCTCGCGACCACCGCACGCTCGCTCCCACGCCCGCGGCCTCCCTGTTCCTCGAGACCTCGTGGACACGCAGCAGGTCCGCGCCGTGCGCCGCGGCGATCGCCGAGGAGGCAAAGGTGGCCGCGTCCCGCGGGTGAAGAGGACTCGGTACTTCTCCTCCTCCTCCTCCTCCTCCGTCCTCCGACGCAGCCCTCGCCTCCCCGCCACCGCTGCCGCCGAGGAACCCCTTCCTCGACGCCCCGACCAGCACCGGCATCGCCCGGAACTGCGGCGGCAGCGCCCCCCGGAGGGCCTCCGTGCGGGCGAGCAGCGAGAGGTTCTGGCCCCGGGTCTTGGAGAAGCCGAGGCCTGGGTCGAGGGCCAGCGACCAGGGCAGCAGCAGGGGCGGCGAGGGCAGAGGCGCCGCCGCGCTGTCGCCGCCCCGTCCTTCGTCCGTGGCCTGCTCCGCCGCGGCCGCTGCTCCCGCTGCGACGGCGCTCTCGACGGCCTCCGCGAGCTCCTCGGCGACGCCCAAGGCGACGTCCCCGTCAGAGTCACCGTAGTCCGAGTTCGCCGATCCCCCGGAGGGGTCGAAAGAAGAGGAAGAAGACGAGCCCGGTCCTTTCGCCTCTCCCGCTCCGCCGCCGCCGCCGCCGCCGCCACCGCCGCCGCCGCCGCCGCCGCCCCGGTTGTGCGTCAGGATCAGCGCCCCTCGCCCCCGCGCCACCGCCGCGGCCATCCTCCCTCCTGCTCCTGATCCGTCCCCCTTCCCGCCCGTGACGTCGTTGATGATGTGCGCCCCCGCGGCCAGGGCCGCCTCGGCCACGGAGGCGTAGAAGGTGTCGACCGAGATCGGGATCCCCAGGGCCCTCAGCCGCGCGTCGGCCGCGAGCGCGCGCACGACGGGCACGACGCGCCGCGCCTCGAGCGCCTCGGGGACCCTGAGGGCGCCGGGGCGCGTCGACTGCCCTCCCACGTCAAGGAGATCAGCCCCGAGGGAGACGGCGAGGTGGGCCGCGGCGAGGACGGCGGGGATGTCGGGCGGGGGGTCGTCGTCAGCGCCGTCGGCGTCCGAGGCGTCCCCCGCGGCGCCCGAGGCGGCGACGCCTCCCTCCGCCGCCGCCGTCGCCTTCTTCGACATCATGAGCCTCCCGCCGTCGCTGAACGAGTCCGGCGTCACGTTCAGCACCGCCATGACGCGCGGCCTTCTCGCCTGGGCCCTCCACCCTCCGAGTCCGTGCGGAAGCGGGAGCACCGGCCAGCATTGAGAGGCGCCGCCGCCCTCGCCGCTGAGGCGGCAGTCGGCCTCCGGAGAGCGAGAAGAAGAAGAAGAAGAAGAAGAAGAAGAAGAAGAAGAAGAAGGAGAAGAAGAAAAGGAATCCCTGCTGCTTGAGCAGCAGAGCTCCCTCCAGCGCTGCGCTGCCTCGCAGAGAGACCTCGAGACGGCCTCGGCGGAGCCTCGGGAGGGCAGCGGGAAGGCCAGGCCCGGCGGGCGCAGCGAAGGGCGGCGCCGCCGCTGCCGTTGGTCCGCCGCTCGCCCTCGCCCTCGCCCGTCGCCGTCGTCGTCGGGGAAGCCAAAGAGCCGAAGCCCCGAGCCGAAGCGCTCGCGCTCGCTCTCCGCGCTCTCCTCCGCCGCCTCGGCCCCGCCGACCAGGTCGCACGCGGGCGCCATCACGAACGCGCGCTCGCGCCAGCGCGGGTGCGGCAGCTCGAGGCCCTGCGCGACCGCCGCGGCGACGGCGGGGTCGCCGCCGTCGCCGTCCTCGCCCTCTCTTCCACTCTCGCTCCCGTTCTCGCTCTCGAAGAAGCTCCCGCGCAGCCCGCCGTAGAAGACGACGTCCAGGTCCAGCGGCCTCGGCCCGAAGCGCACGGCGGGCTTCCCTCCCTCCTCCTCCTCCTCTTTGCCCCTCCCGGCGTCGCGCTCGAGTCCCTTGAGCGCGCGCAGCAGCCGCAGCGGCGGCAGGCGCGTCACAACCGCGGCGGCGGCGTTGAGGAAGGGGGGCTGCTCGGTGACGTAGGCCGGCTGGGACGCGAACAGCCTCGAGGTCGCCAGCACGAACGAAGTCGGCTCATTTTTGCTCGAGGATCCGCGGTAGGGGAGGCGGGCGAGGGCAGAGGACATCGCCGCGGGGACGTCTCCCTGTTCGTGAGTGTTTTTTTTTTGAAGTTTTTCGGAGTTGGCAATTTGAGCGTCGATTGGAGCGTCGCCGACACCAGTCGAAACGGAGTCGCTAGAGCAGATAAGGCTCCTCGATTGTAACCCACCATGTTCCCTCCCAGCGCGATAATGACGGCCTCAGGCTCGTCGAGGAGCTCAGACGAGGACGAAGAGAGAACCGGGGAGGAAAAAGTGGAAAACGACGACCAAGGGAGCTTCGACGACGATAACAGGATCAGTCGCCGTCGATCGCCGGCGCCTCTCCTTAGTAAAAACAGCATCGTCCCCCTGCAGAGCTCTTTGTCAAATCGCAGCTAGCTGCTTCAGCGTCGTAGCTAGCTCTGTGCCAGGAGCAGTGGCCGAGGAACCGGCATTTCTATTCCGTCGAGAGAGAGGAAAATGAGAGCGAAGAAAAGAAGAAAAAGCGGGGAGAAAAAAAACTAGCTCGACCTCTTCTTCTCTCGTTTGTTCGCACTCTTCTTCTTCGCCCCCGCGCCGCTGCCATCACCGCAGCTCCTTTACGAATCCTTATACAAAGTCAAGATGTTGTTACAAATGAAGAAAGAATGAAAGTGCAAGAGAGAGAAAGAGAGAGAGAGAGAGAGAGAGAGAGAGAGAGAGAGAGAGAGAGAAAGAGAGGAGAAACGTCCCGTCTCTCTGAACCCCGTTTTCTCTCTCACTTCTCCTTTGCCTCCACTTTTTCTCCCTCCTCCCTGTCCTTTTTCGCCATCTCGCGGCAGAACCGGGCCAGCGCCGAGTGCGCCTCCCCGTAGGACGCCGCGACCCTGAGCGACGGCTTCATCCACCCTGGGAGCCTCTCGACGGGCGGGACGGAGGCGGGAGCAGAGGAGGAAGAGGAGGGCATCGTCGAGGACGGCGGCGGAGGAGGAGCACCGCCCCCGCCGCTTCCGCCCATCCCGCTTCCGCTCCTCTTCGTGTACCTCGCGTCGGCCAGGATCACCGCGGCCCAGTCCCCCGCGTGCCGTACGACGCGCCCGACGCACTGGTTCACCGCCACGGCCGCCGAGTCCTCGTACAGGGCCCGGCCGGCGCCCCTGGACCTCTCCTCCAGGAAGGCCATCCGCTCGACGAGCTCGGCGTCGTCCGGGGCGGGGTAGGGGATGCCCAGGACGACGACGGCCCTGCCGAGGGCGTCGCCGAAGTTGATCCCCTCGGACAGCTTGGCGCCGATGACGGAGAGGAGGAGGGCGCCGGAGGAGGGAGACGTCGGAGGAGGACGAGGAGGACGAGGAGGAGGAGGAGGAGGAGGGAAAGAGGCCGTCGCTGCAGGCCTGACGGCGCGAGCGACGGGAGCGAGGAAAGGAGGCGCGCGCTTCTTCTTCCTGTCCCCGTCCTCTCTGTGCTCTCCGTCGTCGCTCCCGTCGTCGTCCTCCTCCTCCTCCTCTACTTCGTCGCCTTCCTTGCCTCGCGCGGCCCTCCCAAAGGCCGCGAGCGTCGGCGCGACCTCCGCCGCCCCCCTCGGCTCCACAAAGACCTTTTTCTTCGCCTCCATCCTCCGCAGCGCGCCCGTCGCCCGCCACCGCTCGCTCGCCTGGCGCAGGTACGCGAACGAGGGGAAGAAGGCCACGACCCCCCCGGGGACCACCAAGCAGACGTTGGCGAGCAGCGCGCCGACCTCGTCGAGCGACGCCTCGGAGCCGCGGGCGGAGGCCCTGAGGTCGAGCGGCCTCCCCGTGGGTCCCGTGCCCAGCGAGAGGGCGAGGAGCCTCTCCCGAGGGAGGACGTGGCCGCAGGAGAAGCGGGCCGCGGTGGCGAGAGGGTGAGAAACGGAGGGAGGAAGGGGAAAAGGAGGGGGAGGAGGAGCGGGGCTTAGAGGCGCGGTCGTTTTCCCCGTCGCCGCCGCCGCCGCCGCCGCCGTCCGAGCTTTCGCACTGCTCGGCAGAAGAGGCGGCGGCGGGAAGAGCTGCGCCGCGAGCGACGCCGACGGCTCCAGCGTCCCCGAGGCCAGCACCACCGCCCTCGCCTCGGCCAGCACGGCCCCGAAACGCGCCCCGGCGTTGAGCAGCACGAAGCGGAGGGCGGGGTCGGGGGGACCGGAGGAGGAGCTGCAGGAGGGGGGCTGGGCGCCAGAGGTCCCCAGCCCCCTCTCGACGACGACACGGCCGTCGGCGTCGGCCGTCGTCAGCGCCGCCGCGAACGAGACCAGGGCGTGAAGCGCCGCCGTCGAGGTCGGCTCTCCCCCTTCGCCGCCGTCGCCGCCGACGCGGTTGTTCTCGCCGTCTCCTCCGGGCTCGCGGGAGGAGGCGGGCGGGCGGGAGAGGGTCCCTCCCCTCCTCCCCCTGCGGCCAGAGGGGCGGACGGTCCCCGCCGCCGCCTCGGCCTCGGCCGCCGCCGCCGCGCCCGCCCGCGCCTCCCTGCGCTCCCTCGCCGCGGCGGCGTCCGTGGCCCCGGCGACCTTGGCCACGGCGTGCTTCTCCTTCAGGGACTGCACCAGGCGGAAGGCGTTAATGTTGTCGAGCCCCGTGGAGGAAACGAAGGCGTCGATGGTGAGGGCGCGCTGCTGCTGCCGCCGGGTCTGGTCTCGGGGGGGAGGGGGAGGGGGAGGAGGGGGAGGAGGGGGAGGGGGAGGGGGAGCGCCGCCGCTCGCCGCCGCCGCCGCCGGGCTCGAGCTCGAGCCTCCCCCCGTCCCTCCTGCCCCCGCCCCTCCGCGCCCTGCCCCGTCCCCTTCGAGCCACCTCCCCAGGCTCTCGCTCACTGCCAGCAGCATCTGCACGTCCCTGCGCCCCGAAGGGTTGAGCCTCGGTCCGTACCGCTCCAGGTAGGACCGCAGGGCCCTGGAAGAGACGCGGAGGTGTCTCAGCGAGACGCGGGCGCTGTAGGCCGCCGCGACGGCCGCGGGGAGGTTGTGCGCCTCGTCGACGACGACGACCGCGCCCTTCAGCTTCAGGCCCACGGCCTCGCGCGCGTCGGCAGAGAGCAGGCCGGCATACGGGACGAAGACGACGTCGGCGTCGGGAAGCGCGGCGCGGGCCGAGTAGTAGGGGCAGGCCCCGAGGGCCCGCCCGGCGGCGGCGGCCTCCTCGACATCAGTGGGGCGCGACAGCAGGGAGTCCCGCATCGCGCGCCGCGCCCCGGGGTCCGCGGGGTTGCGGAAGGGGCAGCCGCAGGCTCCCGAAGGGGTTGCTTTGCCTTTCTTGGGGTTGTCGTCGCCGCTGCTGCGCTTGGTGGTGTCCTGCTGTTCTCGTCCTCCCTCCCTCGGCTTCTTGGCGCTGCTCTTCTGCCTCTGCTTCTGGAGGTCGCGGCAGCGCTCGGCCACGGTCGAGGTAGAGGGAGCCCTTCCTCCGCCTTTCTCCGAGGTTCCCAACACCTCGTCGTTCACGCAGAGCTGCGCCCGCGAACCCAGAGCCACCGCGGCCACCGCGTCGGCGAAGCGCGTGCGGCGGAGCTCGCCGACGAACTGCGACAGCTGCGAGTGCGTCCTCGAGGCGACGACGACGCGGATTCTTCGGGAGTCGTCGGCGGAGCCCTCGCCGTCGTCGGTCGAGGAGCTGCCGCCGCCGCCTCCGTCGGAGGAGGAGGAGGAGAACGACGGGGAGACGGCCCGCGGTCGCCTGCGGCGGGAAGTAGAGGAAGAGGCGTTGGGAAGCTGGGCGGCGCTTCCTCCTCCGTCGCCGTCGTCGTCAGAGATGATCAGAAACTGCTCGTCGTCGTCGCCGCCGCCGCCGCCGCCAGCTGCCTCCCTCGAGGAAGAGAAGGCCGAGGTGGAACCCGCAGCCGCCCTCGCCACCGCTTCTTTCGCCGCCCTCCTCCTCGCCCTCGCGGCCCACTCGGCGCGCGAGATGCCCGCCAGCGCTGCGTCCCGCCGCTCGCGGGCCTTGCGCAGCCTGCGCTGCCTGCGCTCCTCTTTCGCGCCCCTGGCCTCGCGCGCCCTCTCGGCGGCCGCCTCGGCGAGCCAGGGAGGGAGGGCCTCCGCTTCCTTAAAAGCAGCTGAAGCGTCGGTGTCGTCGGCAGCTGCTGCCGCTGTCCCTGCTGTTGCCGTGTCGTCGTTCGCTGCTGCTGCTTCCTCTTCGGCGGCGCGCCGCTTGTCTTCGAGCCAAGTCAGGGCTCCCACCACCAAGCTCAGCGTCTTCCCGGTCCCCGTGGGACTCTCGAACAGGGCCAATCTCTTCTCGTCGAGCGCAGAGTACAGGGCCTGCATGAAGGCCGTCTGGATCGGGTAAGGGCGGTGCGGGAAGGCCGAGAAGTCGCGGTCTGTTTTGGGAAACGAGTTTTTTCGACGAGGTGGACGAGTTTTTTTTGAAATTGATTTCAAGATGAGAGGTCGATTCCCTGTCTCTTTCTCGCTTCTTTCTCGGCTGTCAATTGTCGTTCTCAGCTCCTCAGGGGGGGGGGGGCTCAACAAGCACTTCCAGACAAGCACGTACCTTGCGGAGGCTTGGCGCGTGGGGACGGCGGAGGGGGAGCTCCCACTGCTGCTGCGAGCTCCATCGCCCTTCTCGGCTCGACGACGTCGACTCGACTTCCTTTCGCTGCTGCTGCTCCTGTTCCCGCTTCGGAAATCGTGACCGTCGCTTTAGTTTCAGCAGCATCAGCAAAAAGAACAGGGAGCGACGGAGAAGGAGCGATTGCGATCGCTCCACCTCCAGCGCCAGCGTCAGTGCCATCGTCGAGAGGCATTGGGACAGCCTCTCGCTCGCTTTTTTGTGAGAGTGGGCAAGTCGAGCGAGAAAAAAAAACGTCAAACTCGTCGTCGATCGTCATTGCTCCTTCACAACCCTCTCTCTTCTCTCTCTTCTCTCGCTTGCGGCTTCTTCTCGGCTTTTGAGAGGGCAGCGCGGCTCTCTCCTCCTTCTTCACACACACACGCGAGCTTGCCGTCGCGAGAGAGGGAGATAGAGCACAGAGAGCCATTTCGGATTGCTCCCTCGCTTTGCCACCGTCGACTTTCTTCTTCTTCTTTCCTTTTCCTTTCTAATCAGCCATGGCGACTCGCACGTCCTTCCGCCCCAGGCCGCTGGACGTGCACAAGCAGGTGCGAGTCGCTCAGAAAAAGATCGGAGAGTTGAACGAGAGGAACGAGGACGAACAGAACGATTGACGATGAAAAAAGGGATCAGTCGAGAACGCCGCCGCCGCTGCTCACCCTCTTCTCTCCTTTCTTTCGACCCCCCCCCCTTCAAATCAAAACAGCTCCCCGTCGTCCGCGACCTCGCCGACCTCGACCCGCAGGACGGAGCGCCCTCCCGCGACGTCACCCACAACCACGCCGCCCTCGACGCCGAGAACGAGGAGATCAAGATGGTGGAGACGACCGTCGTCTTCGAGGGCAAGGCCGGCGACGATGGCGGCGGCGGCGGCGGCGGCAGCGAGGGAGGCGAAGGAGGCAACACCGAAAATAAGGTCGTCGTCGTGGCCGAGATCCCGATCCCACCGGTGGCAGAGGTCCCAACGTGGCGCGTTGACTATCTGCCGACGTTCAGGGAGTCCCCCGAGTACATCCGGAGCCGCGGAGGTGCGTGTCTTCTCTTTTTTCTTTTTTTTCGGTGTGTGGAACGAGAGGTGCGAGAGAGGTGGCAAAGGACGAACAACGCCCTCTCTCTCACTCACTTTTTCCCTTCTCGTTATCCCTTCTTCCTCCTCCTCCTCCTCCTCCTCCTCCTTCCCCCTCCTTTACTTTCAGGTGCCGGTGGAGGCCACATCGACGCCGGAGCGGGCGGCGGGGCCGGCGTTGGGGGCGTCGGAGGCGGCGTCGTCGGCGTCGTTGCCGGCGGCGTCGGGGCCGGCCTCGGCGGCGGCGGCGGCGGCGCCAGCGGCGGCGGCTGCGGCGGCGGGCTCGGCGCCTCGTTCGTCGAGTACGACGCCGACTCCGAGGACGAGGCCTGGCTGCGCGCCCTCAACGGCGGGGGCCAGGAACGCATGGCTCGCGCGACGCTGGAGAGGCTGCTCTGGCGCCTCGAGCTCCTCAACGCCGACGCGACCGACGGCGCGCTCTCCGGCGCCGGCGCGCTGGCCGCGGAGCGCGCATCCGCCGCGGCCGCGGCCACGGTCGACCACCTGCCCAAGCGCGACGCCGTGGCGGCCCTGTCGCAGGCGTCCGGGCTGCGGCCCGGGCTGCTCGCGCGCGTGTACGACCACTGGCGCCGCAAGCGTTCGCGCCGCGGCGGCCCGCTGCTGCGCCGGCTCGCGGCGCCGACGCCGGCGGCCGACACGAACCCGTTCCACGTCTTCAGGCCGCGTGAGCGCGCCAACAGGCCGCAGACGCGCCGGAGGCGCGAGGGCGGCGACGACGGGCGCGAGCGGCTGCTGGCGCTGTCGGCCAACCTGCGCAAGGCCTCGGAGCTGCTCGAGCTCGTCGCGCGCCGCGAGGGGCGCAAGCGCGCGCTGGCGGTGGCCGAGGCGGCGCTGCAGGTCCTCGCCGTGACGCTGCGCCACGAGCCGGCGGGCCCCGCCAGGGCCGCGGTCGAGGCGGACATCGCGGCCGCGGCGCGATCGCGCCCCCTCAAGAGGCCCGCGTGTCTGGAGCCGAGGAGGGAGGAGGTGACGGAGGCGCAGCGGCGGCGCGGGGGCACGGCGGGCCCGCCGATCGAGTCGTCGGAGCAGCGGCGCGCGCGGCTGAGAAAGCGTGCGGCCGCGGCGCGGCAGTCGGTCAACGCCGTGGCGCTGATGCCGCCGCGCCCTCCTCCCTCGGGGCCGAGGATGCTCTTCGCGGAGCCGATCCTGGAGACGAACCCGAAGGTCCTGGAGGCCGTGAAGGAGGCCCTGGCGAAGGCCGCGGAAGCCGAGGCGGAGGCGCAGGCCGCTGCCGCGAACGAGAGCGACGACGGCGGCGACGACGACGACGAGAGCGGAGACGACGACGGCGACAGCGACGAGGAGGAGAAAGACGGGGCCGAAGAGATGGACGTTACCCGCTGCGACGCCACCGACGCCGCCGAGGACGTCTCGATCGCTGGGGGCCGCGCGACGCGCCGCGCCAAGCGAGGGAAGAGCAGCGAGAAGGCCGAGGTGGAAGAGGAGGACAAGAAGAAGGAGAAGGGAGGGGGAGCGGCGGCCAAGGCGAAAGCGGCGGCCAAGCCGACGAAAACTTCCTCCGCTTTGGCGCAAAAGCTGCAGCCCGGCACCAAGAACAAGAGGAAGAAGAAGAGGGCCCCATCGGCCCCCACCGCCCTCGAGCTCCCCCCTCCCGGCCTCCCCGAGGGCTCCGTCCCGCGCATCGGCCGCTGCGGCCGCCTGCTCTGGTTCCCGCCGCAGCTGCAGCCCTCCGCGGCGGCGCTGCTCTTCCCGGGGCACGACGAGCCCATGCCGCCGCCGCTGTGGGCCAAGCCCCAGGCTGCTTCTGCTGCCGCTCCCCCCCCCCCCCCTCCGGCTGCCGCTGCTTCTAATCCTTCTGCTACTGCTGCTGCTGCTGCTCCGGCGCCGGCGCCGGCGCCGACCCCGGCGCAGGCGCTGCTGCAGCAGGAGCGCCAGCGCTTCGGGACCGCGCGGCCGGGGACGGTGACGAGCCTGGCCCAGCTCCGAGCGAACGCCGAGGCGGCCGCGGCGGCCGCGGCCGCGGCGCAGCAGGCCCTGGAGGTCGCGAGGGCCGAGGAGGAGGCCGCCAAGGAGCGCGCTGCAGCTGCTGCACGTGAGGAGAGGGGGAACGCAGGGAAAGGAAAGGGAGGAGGGGTCAAGGAGGAGGAGGAGGAGGAGGAGAGGAAGGAAGACGCCGAGATGAAAGAGGTCTCTCCAGCTCCTGCGAAGTGATGCTCTCTACAAACGCAGCACTTTTCCAGTGAATGTAAAAAGGCAGAGAGAGAATATTGATTTCTACAACAAGCTTTAGAACGAAAGCAAAGGGGGGGACCGGGGGGGGGGGGGAATCGAAGAAGGAAAAAAATACGGAAAAAACAAAATCTACTAGGAACAGGAGAAAGAAGAGAACGAGGGCGGTCTCTTTTTTCCTTCGCTTTCTTCTTTCTCTCTCGTCTCAAATCTTCGCCGTCTCCGTGTGCCTCACGGGCTCGGCGTCCACGTCCCCTCGCACCACGACGGCAATCTCCGCGGCCGAAGCGGCCTCCAGAGCGTCGGCCTCGTCCGCCTCGGCCTGTTCTTGCTTCTCGCTCTTCTTGCTCGCGCCGAGCCCGTCGGTGTCGTCCCGCTGCCGGTTGCCCGTGAAGACGATCGCGGCCGTCTGCGCCGGGTCGTACTCGAGCTCGTCGTCGTCGTCAAACATCTCCGCGAACGTCTCTCCCCGAGTCGCGGTGACGACGCGGACCTTGGGCGCGGAAAGGCCGCTGGCGTCGTACCCCCCAGCCGCGGCCGCGCGCTGCGCCCACTTCGCCTCGAGCTCGTCGGCGAAGGCCAGCGAGCGCGCGTTGGGGGCCTTGTAGTAGACGACGACGTCGCGGCGGAGGTTCAGGACGAGGCCCCCCGCGTCCGGCGCGGCCGCCAGCAGGGCACGGGCCGGCGCGACCCCCTCGCCGGACACGAAGAGCACGACCGTCGGGAACGCAAACGCGCCCGCGACCTCCTTCAGGTCGACGCCCGTGCCCTCGAAGGGGCCCAGCTCCAGCAGCGTCTCCCCCGGGGTCGCGGCCCAGAGGTCCGGCGCGTCGGCCTCGGTCACCCACAGCTGCACCCGCGCGGTCGCGGTCTCCGGCTCACGCGTGGTCTTCGTCTCGTTGGCCTTGATGTCCCCGCGCGCCATCACCAGCGCCGCGTGGTTGAGCCTCGGGTGCGGCGGCGGCGAGGCCACAGGCACGGCGCACTCCCCCCCTCCCAGCACGCGCACGCGCGCTCTCTGTCCTGGAGAGAGGTACGCGTTCCGAAGGGGCACACGCTCGCGCGAGACCTCGGCCTCGAGCGTCGCGAGGCGCGCGGCGCCGGGCACGAGCTCGTCGACGGCGACGAGCCTCGCGGCGTTCCAGTCGGGCTGGTCGTCGGCGGCGAACTTGGCGATGTACTGTCGTTAGTGTCGTCGTCGTTTTCATTTATTGGCGAGAGAGAAGAAGAGAGAGAAGAAAAGAGAAAAGGGAGTGTGATTTTCCGGGGATTGAGGTTTCGTCGGTCGAGGTTGAGAAAACCGGGAGAAGAACCGGGGAAAGGATAAAGCTCTATAATATATAAAAATATCTTACCCAGCGCGCACGGTCTGGGTACTGCTCCAGGTCCTCGTCATCGTCGGTGGGGTTGGCCGGGGCATCGGTCGGGGTGGAGTAGGTGACCTTGGTGACCGCGGGCGGGGGGTCGGACGCGGCCCTGGTTTTGGTCGTCGAAGAGGAGGAAGAGCGGCGAGAGGCACGACGAGAGATGCCAGCGCCGCCAGAGCAATCCGCTACTCGAGAGAGCGCCGCCGCGGACCACGCTGCTGCTTTCGAGTTTCGAGCACCCGCGCAAGCGCGAGGACCCGTCGAGACTAGCGATCCCATCATCGAGGAAAGGAACGAGAGCGGCTGATTGAGAGAGGAGGAGGGAGGGATGAGGGAACAAGAGGGAGAGGAAAAAGAGGGTGAGATAAATCGAATGCCTTTGTTCGATTTCAGGGGGCCGACGGCTTGAAAGATGGAGCTCTCGCTTACGCGCCAAAACACGCCTATGCTCGTCTTTTCGCGTTGCTTCACTCGGTTGCGATCGAATGACACTCGGCGTGTTGATGAGAGCGGAAAATAAAAAGAGAATGTGCGCGGACCTGTGGAGGGAAACAAAAGCAAATTGGAAGCACCGTTGAGGTTGGATAAGTCGAGGAGTGATTTTCTTCGACCCCGAACGAAACGCGCCTTTCGCCTTTTTTCGTTTCCGGATGCTACCCTTCCCGCCCCTCGATCTCTTCTTCCACCGCCGCAGCTCCCTCGCGAGGTTCCTAAGAAAAAAAGGGAATAGGGTGGAAATCGTTGGTTGAATTGGCCTTTTCAGAATTCAGAAAACGAACATTTTTATTTTTTTGGGGGAAAAAACCCTAAAATTGATAGAAGTTGACGCCCAACCCCAAACCTTTCTTAACATCCTTTTTGTCAACCCTGCTAGATTTTTATGGAAAAAAAAATCCTCACTCGAACAGACCTCCAGCGCTTCCGCTGACGAACCGAACGCTGGCTGCTGCTGCTCCTCGTCTTCTTCCAGAATGAAAGCGCGCGAGTCAAAAGACAATGAGACTGTTATTGGAATGCGTTCGGGGCGTCTTTTACACTTCAAAAAAAAGAGAAAAAGAGTTTTTTCCCCCTCTAGGGCAGCGCGGACGCGGACGCGACGGGCGCGGCCATCCCTCCTCCCGCCCCCCCCCCGGGCGCGGGCAGCACCTCGCTCTTCCTCGCCACCAGAGGCAGCCAGACCTCGTGCCTTCTCCTGCCCGGGTCCGTCATCGGCGAGTCGTACCCCGCGGTCCAGCCCTGCACCCCGCCGTCCTTCGGGGGGGCCCCCACGATCAGCCCCGCCTTGTCCGCGTCGGCCGCGAGCGCGGCAAGGGCGGCGTCGACGTCCTCCCTCGACTCGAACCTCGGCTCCGCGCCGACCCACGAGCGGACGACGACGCGGCGCGAGGGCGACTCGTCGATCGTGACGCCAGAGTCCGGTTTCGGGGCCGGAGGGGAGGTCCCGTATTTCGAGGGGACGAGGAAGGAGACGGAGGAGGAGCCGTCGCCGGCGAGGCGGGTGAGCTTTTTTTGATGTTTTTTTTTTTTTTGGGGGGGGGGAAGAAAGGAGTGAGAACTTGAGGGACCTTTTTGTTCGCTAAAATCTCCTTGCTTCCGCCCTCTGGAAACGAGCCAGAAAACCAGAGCCAAAAACTCACCACGGGGGCGGTCATCGCGACGCCGGCGCCCTTGATGTAGTTGAAGTTGCGGTCGAACCCCTTGGAGCGAACCTGGTCCCAGGCCGTCCCCGCGGGGAAGGACGCCGTCGACCAGACCGCGGGGGAGTACTCCCGGACCTCGAACTGCGGGGTGCCCCCTTCGAGGAGTTTGAAGCTTTGTTTTGTTGTGCGTCGTCGTTGTTTTGAAGAGAGAGAGAGGGGAGGGGGGTGAAAGGGAGAGAGGGGTGAGAGGAAGAGAGGGGTGAGAGGGAGAGAGGGGTGAGAGGGAGAGGGAGAGGAGAGGAGGTCGAGAGAAAAAAAAGTACAGCGACGAGGCCTCTCTCTGCGATACCGATCGTCTCTCTTCCAGCGCTCGTTTTACCACCTTGTTAAAACAAGAAACCCACATACTCACCGATGGCACTCGCTTCCCTGGCAGTACGCGGGTGCGGTCCACGAAGAAGAAGCGGCGGCAACGGAGGGAGCGGCAGCTGCTGCTGCAGAAGAAGAAGATTCAGCGAGCGACGACGTCGCCGGCTTCTCTGCGGCCGCTGCTTCGACAACCATCGCTGTGGGACCGGAGCAGAGGAGGACAAGGAGCGCGGCCACGGTCGCTGCAGCTGCGGGAGCACGTCGAGACGACGAAGAAGACGGCGGACGAGCCATGCGCGCCTGGAGAACAGAGGAGAAGCGAAAGAGAGGGGTCGAAAACGAGAGGAACGTGGCGAATCTTCGTCTCGTTCTTCAACCGTTGCGCAGTCCGTCGTGTGTCTATTTGTGATTTTACATTTTCTTTCTTCTTCCAACTCCTCAGCCCTTCTTTTCTCTCTTCTCCCTCCTCCGAGCTCTAGCTCGCCGTGTACTGCCCGTACACGACGTCCCTCACGCGGTAGTACTCCTCGCAGAGCGGGCCCTCAACCAGGATCTCCCCGTCGGCTGCCGCCGCCGCCGCCGCTGCTCCAACTGCTGCCCCCGCAGCCGCCGCCGCCGTCGCTCGGGCGACGACGATCTTGGCCCGTCCGCAGACGAGCGTCCCCCCCGAAAAGGCCGAGCGCACCCCGGCCGCGCCCAGCGCCAGCCTGAGGTCGGAGAGCCTGACATCGCCGATGAAGGCCCCGCCGGCGTCGTTGTCGTTCTCGCCGCCGTTGGCACCCGAGGAGGAGGGAGGCGGAGGCAGAAGAGCGGCGGACGGGGACAGGGGGACGACGAGCCGGCCGCCGCCGCGCCGTCGGCGGCGCCGCCGCTCCTCGTCCTCCTCCTCCCTCTCCGCGGCCGCCGCCGCCGCTTCCCCTCCCGCCGCAGCCTCTCTTCCTTCCCCTGCCGCGGCGGCAGCAGCAGCAGCAGCTGGAACAATCCGAAGCGCGCCCCCGGGAACGTCCGGGGCCGCGTACACCCCGTCGAGCCACCCGACGGCGACGTCGCCAGCGGGCCGCAGCGAGACCGACGCGAGCGCGGCCGACGAGAGTGCCACGCGCCGGGACGCGGCCCCCTCCGAGGCGTCGGCGGTCTCGCCGTCGCGCGGGGTGTGGACGCGGGCGCGCTCGCGGGCGAGGTCGGAGGCCGCGGCGTCGGCGAGGGCGCGGAGGGGTCCGGGCGCTCCCCTCGCCGCGGCCGCAGTCGCCTGGGCCGCCGCGTCGCCTCCGTCGCCGCCGCCGCCGCCGTCGCCGCCAGCCGGGGAGGAAGACGCCCCCAGCAGCACCAGGTGCCGCGGCGCTACCGCTGCTATCATGTTCCGCAGAGCCCTGGCGTCGGCGAGGCCGTCGAGGGCGGCGACGTGCACCGACGCGCGCACGCGGAGGCGCGCCGTCGAGGTCGAGAGGCGGGTCGGGACGGCGAGGCGTGCCGCGGCGGTCGCGGCCGCGGGCGGGGCCGCCCGAGGAGCGGGGGGCGCGAGGAAGCGGCCCCCGAAGCCGCCGCCCCCTGCTGAAGCTGCGGCGTTCTCCGGCACAGTGAAGCCCGCGGCGATCGCCGCCCGGCCCAGGCTCGAAACCCCGGCCAGAGCGAGCGCGAGGGCTCCCGTCGCGTCGGTGGTGAGGTCGTCCAAATATCCTTCTCCTCCGCCGTTCCCGCCGCCAACGCCGCCGGGGAGGTCGAGGTCAAAGTCTGCCGCGGCGGCGTTCGCGTCCGCGCCCGAGGCCTCGGTACCGGAGGCCGCCACGTCCCCGACGCGAGCCTCGGCGCCGTACTCGTCCCACGAACGCGGGCCCAGATTGTTTTCTTTGTCTCCCGGGGCGTCGGGGTCGTCGACGTCCTGTTTCGTGTTTTTTTAAAAGTTTTTTTGAGTTTTTTGAGTTTTTTCCTTCTCTTTTTCTCTTCCCTTCTCTCTCTCTCGAAACCTCAAAAAACCAGAGGCAACGACGCCCTCTTCTCTCTCACCTCGGGGAACATCGGCGCCGCGGCCCCGTCCGGGACCGCGAAGCCGTCGATCAGAACGTCGCTCGCCGGAACAACCGCCGCCGCCGGAACCGAAGGATCGTCTCCGGGAGCGGCGTCGGCGCCGACTGCCTCCATCTCCAGGGCCTCGACGTCGGGGACAAGCGCCGTCTCTCCCGCGGGGCCGGTGGCGCCTCCTGGAGCGGCCGCTGCCGCCGCCGCCGCGGCTGCTGCTGCTGCTGCCGCACCTCCGATGGAGGCGACGGAGGTGCGCGTGGGACCCGAGGGCGAGGAGGCGCGAGCTGCAGCTGCAGCCTTGCCCTTCGCCTTCTTCGCTTTATCTCCCTCCTCCTCCTTTTCCTCCTTCTTCTTCTCGTTCGCCTCCTGCCACGAGGCCAGCTCCGCGCCCTCCAGGGGCACGTGGTGGGCCAGAGACACGGAGAGGTCGACGGAGAGCTGCTGCATCTGCTGCTGGAGCTGCCCAAGCTGCTGCTGAAGGAAGTAGTAGTGCTGCTGCTGCTGCTGCTGCATTTGTGGACCGCCTCCTCCCCGGTTAAACTGCATCTGCTGCTGGAGCCCCTGCATCTGCTGCTGCAGCGCCTGGGCCTGCTGGGCCAGGAACTGCTGCCGGCCCTGGTTCCGGAGAGACCCTGTTTTTTGGCGGGAGAGTGAAGAAGAGAGGAAAGAGTTTTTGAGTTTTTTTCGATTTTTTTCTTTATTTTGGGGAAAAAAACAGCCCGAAGAGGAAAAAAAAAACCGAAAAGAAAAAAAATAACCAACTCTCACCTTCGACCAGCCTCTCCGCCAGCGTGCCCCTCGGCGGCTGCCCCGGGAAAACTACGGCGCAGTTCGGGTTCCCGGCCCACTCCACCAGGAGCTCCCGCGCGACCCCGGCGTCCAGTGAGCTCAGCGAGGCGACGACGACCTTCGGCCCCCGCGGGAGGCGCGCGACGTCGCCCACCGAGTGGCAGGGCCTCACCGCGCGCAGCGACGCCGCGTGGTCCTGCTGCTGCTGGCCCTGGCCCCCTCCCTGGTGCTGCTGCTGCTGCTGCCGCGACGCGATTCCCTCCCCCATCCACTCCACGAGGCTCCGCGTGAACTCCAGGGTCGAGACCGCGACGGCCGAGGCCAGCGCCAGAGGGTAGGGGTAGCGGTTGGCGGTCCAGGCCGCGTCGAGCGCCAGCAGCACCTCCGTGGCTCGCCCGGCGGTGGGCGCCGGGATGAGGACGCTGCCCTCTCTCCTGAGGGCGCGGAGGCAGGCGTCGATGAGGTCGGCCTCTCGCTCGGCGGGCGGGGGGTCGCGCGGGGCCAGCGCCGAAGAAGAAGAAAAGCAAGGAAGAGCTCCGGCTCCGGCTGCTGTTGCTGCCTCTCCCGCTGCACCCCCCCGCTGATGCTCTCCTGCGGCCCCTTGCTTTTGCTGGAAGGAAGGAGGCAGCGGCGGCACCCCTGCCCCGGCGATGAGCAGCGCCGGGCGAGCGAAGCTCGGAAGCGCCGCGGCGTCCAGGTGGCGCTCCCTTCGGTGGTTCACGGCTGGAGCGTACAGCAGCGTGTCGCCTCCCGGGGGGACGATTTCCCACAGGCACCCCCCGAGGGTGTGGCCGGCGCAGTGCGGGGTGAGCGTGATGGACTCGAGCGGGAGAGAAGAAGAAGAAGAAGAAGGTTTCCTTTTCCTCTTCTCGTCGCCGCCGTCGTCGCCGTCGTGCTCCATCTCCTCCTCCTCTGCTTCTTCCTCGTCCTCCTCTTCCTCCTCTCCGCCGCCAACAGCGAGCTGGAAGCTCTGCCTGAACTTCAAGGCGACGACGCGGGAGAACGCGGCGTCGATGGCCTCGACGGCGGCGCGGCGCCTCTGCGCGGCGGTGGAGGCTCCCCTCGGAGGAGAAGACTTTGGCGGGGTCTTTGGGCGGAGCGGCTCCTTCTTTTCCTCCTGGCCGTCGCCGTCGCCGTCGTGCTCTGCTCCCTCGCCCGCCTTCTCCTCCATGTCCTCGGCCTCTTTTTCTCCTCCTCCTCCTCCTCCTCCTCCTCCTCCTTTTCTCTCTTCCTTGGACTCGATCGGCGGCAGCAGCAGCTCGCAGCCGGGCAGCGGCGCGCACCCCGCCCGCTCCCGCGCCAGCGCCGCGTCGTAGAGCGCCAGCTGCCCCAGCCGGTGAGTCGGCACGGTCGCCAGGATCTTGCTCCCTTTCGGTAGCGCCCGAGCCACGGCCGCGAGCGCTCCGAGGTGGTCCAGATCGGCGTGGGAGAGGAGGAGGGCGTGGGCCGTTCGCGCGGCCTCGGTGGCCCGAGCCACAGGAGAGGAGGCGGGAGAGGTCGGCGCCGAAGCGGCGACGGCCGCCGTCGCCGTCGACGCGTTCGCGTTCGCGTCGTGCTCGTCAAGCAGCGCTTCCGACCAGCCGCAGTCCAGGAGCAGGCGCACGCCGCCGACCTCGAGGAGCGTGCACTTGGGCCCGCGATCGCGGGCGCCGTAGAGTGGCGTGACGGCGATGCGGGTGGCCATGTTTTGGTCGATCGTTCAAGCCGGTCTTCTTTTTTTCCTTTCTTCCTCGTGTGCCCACTGATCAGGGCCGCGCTCTACAGCAGGAGCAGCAGTAGCAGCAGCAGCAGCAAGAGATGCTTCTCGATGCCGTGGCGCCACTGCCTGCGACACTCGGGGCGCGAGCACCACGCGCGACAGAGAAGAGAGAAAAAAAGAAAGGAAGAAGTGAAAACAAATGCTTTGATCTCAACCACTTTGACTGTGAATTTGAGGAAAATGAGTCCTCCTCCGACGGGGCCGCCGCTCCCTCTGCACAAGTCGTTCGCGGCTTCTGCGATCGCGGCATGCTCGGCAGAGTTCCTGACTTTGCCGCTCGACACGGCGAAAGTGAGGCTGCAGATCCAGCCCACGACGAGCCGAGCGACGGCGGCGGCGACGGCGGCGGCATCGACTTCGTCGACGACTGCAACGACAACACGAGCTGCTGCTCCATTCCGCCCCAAATACAGCGGCCTGATCGGCACGATCCGGACCGTCGCCGCCGAGGAGGGCGCAGCATCGCTTTGGAAGGGTTTGGTACCGTCTATGCACCGACAAGTGCTTTACGGAGGTGAGGGAAAGGAGATGAGATGAGGGCTCTTTCTTTCAACCTCGACTGCTGCCCTCGCGCTTGCCACCAGCCGCAGCAGCAGGGAATCCGAGGCTGCGAGCGAGCCCCCCCTTTCCTCTTTCTCACACGAAGAACAAAAAAACGTTTCGAAAAAAATCGATCATCAAGGTCTCCGAATCGGCCTCTACGACCCGCTCAAGCGCTCGATCGCCGACGCGACCGGCGCCGACGGCGACGGCCTCGGCCTGAAAGTCGTCTCCGGGCTCGCGACAGGCGCGCTCGCCATCTGCGTCGCGAGCCCCACCGACCTCGTGAAAGTCCGCATGCAGGCCGAGGGGAAGCTCCCGCCGGGGGCCGTCCGGAGGTACCCGAGCGCCCTGGGCGCGTACGCTGCGATCGTCAGGACGGAGGGGCTCAGGGCGCTCTGGACGGGTCTGGGCCCCAACGTCGCGCGCAACGCGATCATCAACGCCGCCGAGCTCGCGAGCTACGACGCGATCAAGCAGCGGATCCTGGCGGTTCCGGGTGTCGAGGATGGCGTCCCCGTGCACCTGGCATCGGGGCTCGGGGCGGGGTTCTTCGCCGTGGTGTGCGGGAGTCCAGGTGAGAAGAAAGAGAGAGAGAGAAACGTTTTTTTTCCCCGCGACCCTTTGACGAGAGCTCTGCCTCTTCTTTCTCTTTCTTCCCTGCTTCTCTTTCTTCTCCGCCTCTCTCACGAAATGCTTCCTCTCTCTCTCTTTTCCTTTTTTCCCATCAAAATTCAACAGTCGACGTGATGAAGAGCCGGATGATGGGTGAGTTGTCTCCTTTTCTGTTCTTGGGATATCGTAGGGAAACGAAATGGAAAAGTTGTGGGAAGAGACGAAGAGAAGAGGAGGAAGGCGTCGCGACGACGACGGAAATATTTTCCTTTCCTCTCCTCTCCTCGCCCTTCTTCCCTCTTTTTTTTTTTTTTTTCTCTCTCTCTCTCTCTCTCGCGCGCGCCCCATATCTCTCTTCTACACCCACAAACACAATGACATAAGCGCGCGAGGTAGCAAGGGGGACGGGCGAGGGCAGCGGTCTCGCTTTGTTTTATCTCAAAGCTCGCACTGCTGCCCGGCGCTCGCGATTTTCCGATCTTTTCATTCGACTTCGCCTTGTGGTCCCCCCTCTGCTTTCACCTCTGCGCGCGAGAGCGAACAATAATCTTACCCCGCGTTTTAAGTTGCCCCGCCGATTGCGATTTATGCTGTCCCGCGCGCGGCAGGGCTGGTTGAGCGGGGGATAAACTATTTTCTCTTGCACAGAAAAAAAAAGAGAAACGAAAAGAAACTTTTCTTTCTCTCTTTTCCTTTTTTTTGGACTCACGTCTTCCCAAAACTTCCGAAAACTTTCAAAATCTGAACAGCAAACACCGCCCTCTACTCGAGCGTCCTCGACTGCCTCGTCAAGACCGCCAGGGAAGGGGGAATCGCGGCCTTCTACAAGGGCTTCACTTCGAACTTCGCCCGCCTAGGCTCGTGGAACTGCGCTATGTTCCTCATCCTTGAGCAGGCCCGCGCGGCGATGGCCTAAAGAATGATAATGAAATATGCGCCACATTTGTGCGGCGCATCCTGGAAGTAGAGAGAGAGGAAAAGAGAGGGAGGCGGCAAGCAGCAGCTCTTTCTCGACCGACCTTTTTTTTCTCTTCGTCTTCACTTTGTATTTTTTTCTTTCTTTCTAAAGAAATTTTTATCATCATCATTTGTAGAGGCAGACTTTTCCCAACTCAATTCTTCTTAACGTTGTCATTTAAAAAACCAGGGAAAAGGTCCGCAGACGCGCGCTTGCTTTACAAGGAGAGAATCCCGCGAGGAGAAAAACTCGCAAAAAAGGAAAAAACGCGCGACGCCGAAAATCTCCCCGAGCCTTTATTTATTTATTTCCCCTTCATCTCTCTCCCGCAGCAAAAAGAAACGGATTGTTTTTCAACATCCCGCAACTGATACTGCTGGAGAAACACGAGCGGGCGAAAAGCGGCAGACAAGGAGAAGAAGAGGGAGGGAGGAAAAGGGAGAGGGAAGGAACAACGACGTCGGAGAGAGAAAAACTCCTCGTCGTCGCAGCCTCCCCCTACCTCAAAAACTCCCGCGTCCCCCTTTTTTTACTCCTTCTTATCCTCGGCTATGGGAATATCTAGTCGAAGAGCGAGAAGCCCATGTCGTCGTCTCCCTCCTCCTCCTCCTCCTTCTCCTCCTCCTTCTTCTCCTCGGCAGCGGCAGCATCGCCACCGCCGCCGCCGCCACCGCCGCCGCCACCGCCGCCGCCGCCGCCGCCGCCGGCGCCGACGTTGGTGATCAGCTCCGAGATCGGCTTCTTGGCGAAGACCTTGGCGTACATGCCGGGGAGGTACGGGGGCACGGTGACGCCGGCGGCCTTGGCGAGGGCCGCGATGTTCTCGGCCTGTTTTGGGGTTGAGAGAGAAAGAGAGAAAGAGAGAAAAGGGAGGTGAGTGTTTTCTACCCACCCGAAGAGACGCCTCACGAATCGACGACGCGCGCGGCAGAAGAGAGAGCAAGCAGTGTAATCACGGATTCGGCACGTTCTGGTCCACATTCAGATCCCTGAAACGCTCTGGGGCATGCCCCATGATGTGCATGCGAGATCTGTGCAGCGATCGAGCACGTGAGATGCTCGCCGAGGCGAAGAATGGAGCCGCCGACATGAGGTCTTTCCTCCTCGATCGCCGCTGGCGGCCGCCGTCCCGATCGACGACCCCCCTGGATCTTCCACGAAGGCGCAGGGCCTTTCTCTCGTTCTCCACCGCAATGGAGGCGCCAGTGCTCGCTGTTGCTTTCTCGAGAGAAGAATCGGAAAGCAAGAGGCGATTCCAAGGCGGCAGAGCGGCGAAGAGAGAGGGCATCACCGACGATTGATCGCAGCCGCCTTTTTTTTCCGCTTCCTCCTCCTTCTCCTTGCATTTTCTTCACTCACAGAGACATCGGCGCCTCCGTCGTCGAGGATGAGCGCGGCGTAGGTGCACGCGAGGTCGGCGGTCTGGGACATCTTGGCGAAAAGGTTGTTGGTGGTGAGGTTCTGAGGCGTCGGAAAGGCGACTTTACTGCTTTTGGCAACCAGAGAACTATTCAGAGACGAAGTTTTTTCCGCGCTTTTTTTTTCTTTCTTTACTTCGCTCGCTCCACTCTCTCGACCGACCCTCATCGTCGAGAGCTGAAGAAAACGAAAAAGATGCCGTCGCAGGCGACGAAGAAGCGGCGCTCTCCCGCGGCCGGCGGGGCTTCATCTCCCGATGAGACCAAGAAAAAAATGGCCGTCCCGACTCGCAGACGGAGCGACAGGGCAGAGGAAGAGGCGGGCGCGACGCCTTCGGCGCAGCAATCGAAGAGGCAGAAGCGAAGCGGCATCGCGCCGACCGCCGAATCGAACAAGCAGCCCTCCGTCGTCAAGGACCCCTACGACTTTGACGACGAGGAGGAGATCGCCTCGCTCTCCCCCGCTGGCGCTGCGGGGAGTCCAAGGTTCCTCTCTGGGCTGCTGGAGTCGGCGAGGAAGAAGAAGGGCAAGGTGAGTTTGTTTCGTTTCGTCGCCTTTTCTTCGACAGCCTCTCGACCTCGACCTCTCCCCTTCTGCTAATCCTGTTTTTCTTTTCTCTCTCCCTCGACGACGTCGAATTCCCGAACACAAAAGCAGACAAAGGTCCAGGAAGGAGGACAGCAAGCTCCTGCTTCAAAGGAAGTGGGGAAGAAGGCGACGGCGAGAACGGCAAAGACGACGGCGACGGCGGTGACGGCGATGACAAAGACCACCACAGCCGCGAGGAAGAGAAACGAGCTTCCTGCCCCTGTTCTTCCCGCTGCCCATGCTGCTGCTGCTGCTGCTGCTGCGATCCAGAGAAAGAAGCCAGTGCCGAGAGCAGCAATAGCAGCAGCTGCTGCTGCCGACAAGGAGCCGGAGGAGGAGGAGAAGAAGAAGCAGGGCGAAGCTCCTCTGGCGGCAGCAGCGACGACGACGACGACGACGAGGGAGACCGCGCCGAGAGTGCCAAGAGCGGCCAAGAAGGGAGGCGCGACAGCAGCAGCTGCCGCTCCTTGTCCTTCTTCTTCTCCCCCTGACGCTGACACCGGGACAGCTGCTGGGGCCCCGAAAGTAGCAGCTCCAGCAGCAGCGACGACGACGACGGCAGGAACGAGAAAAAGAGTAGCACCAGCAGCAGCAGCGAGCCAAGCGCCGCCACCGCCTCCGCCGCCGCCTCTGCCTTCGCCTCCGCCTCCCGCCTCGCTCCCGAAGCCGGTGGCAGCCGCCTTCGACAAGGCCCCTGCTGCTGCTTCTTCCGACTATCACTCTGACTCTGACTTTGACGACGAAGACGGCGAGGTGGCCGCGGCTGCGGCAGCGCGGGCTCTCTCGGAGAGCACCGCGGCCGCCGTCGCCGCGGCGAGGAAGCAGAAGGAGCAGGGGCAGCAGAAGCTGAGAGCCCTCGCTGCTCCGCCTCCTGCTCCCGCCGCCGCCTCCGCTCCACCGAGGTCGAGATCCACTTCTGCTCAGCCAGGCGGAGCGGCGGCAGCAGCGGGAGCGGCTGCGAGCAGCCGAGGCGTCGCGAGGCAAGCGGCAGCGACGACGATGACGACGACGATGCTCCTCCCGCCGCTGCCGTGCCGCCCCTCCTCGGCCTCCGCCGCTCACGGCGCGACACCCGCCGCCGCCGCCGTCACGACCTCTGTCGTCCAGGCCCAGGACGTCGGCGAGGCCTTTGACCTCCAGGACAGGCTGCTCTACGCGCTGGACGGCCTGCGCGCCGGCGCGAAGCTGGCCGCGGAAGCGACAGTAAACGGAAACGGCTCCTCCAATTCTTGTTACGCGGCGGCGGTGGCCCGCCGCTCCCGCGCCTCGGCGGCGGCCTCCGCCGCGGCGGACGTCGCCGAGATCTGCAGCACGAGGCGCGGGAGGCTGGCCCTGCGCTCTGGCGGGCTGTTCCGGGACGTCATGCGGGCCGGGACGGAGCTCGCCGCGGCCGCCGCCGCGAGGGCCGCGGGAGCTGCGCGAGGCGCGGGCGGCGACGCCGCCGCGCCCTCGTCGCTGCTGCTCCCTTCGTGCCTGGGCCTCTCCGCGGCGATCGCGGCCTTCGCCGCCTCGGGGGACCCCTCTTCGAGAGTGTTCCTGGCGGCGGACGACGCGGCGGCGCTGCTGGTGGCGCTCGTCGGGGTGGAGGGCGACTGCGGCGGAGGAAGCGGGAGCGGAAGCAGCGGCGGCGGCGGGGATGCCGCCGCCGCCGCAGGAAGCAGCGCTCCTCCCCCTCCTTCCTCTCACCTCTCCGCGCGAGCCCTCCGCCTCCTCCGCTCGGGCCAGCTCTCGTCCCTGGTCCCCTCGCACGCCTCCTCCACCCCTTCCTCGATCGCCCTCGCGGCCATCGCCTTCGCGACCGACCCCCACGGCGCCGAGACGCAGGCCTCGCGCCGCGTCTCGGCGGGCACCAACGGCGCCCTGGACGCCACGGCCTCGGCGGGGGCCGCGGCCGCGGCGGTGGCGGAGGCCATAAAGGCTGCCGCCGGCAAGGCGGGCGCGATCTCGGCGCTGGCCGGCGTCGCGGCGAGGGCCGCGAGGGCCGTGGCTGCGCTTCCCGTGTCGGCCCTCGAGGACGCTAGGAGCGGCGCCGGCGGCGGAGGAGAAGGCGGCGGCGGAGGAGACGGCGGCGGCGGCGGAGGAGGAGAAGGCGGCGGCGGCGGGGAGGGCAGGAAGCGGCAGCGCCGCGTCTCTGAGGCCCTCGGGGCCAAGGCCCTCTGGCCGCTCTGCGCCTCGCTGACCGCGATCGAGCACCTGACGTTCGCGTGCAGGCCCAACGAGGAGCGGGCGCTGGACGCCAAGGTAGCAGCGGCGTCCCCAGAGGGAGGAGGAGGAGGAGAGGGAGGAGGAGGGGGAGCCGAGACTCCCTTCCCCGTCTGGCTCTCGACGACCGCCGTCGCGCTCCTCTCCCGCCCTCTTTCTTCTTCTCCCTCGTCTTCTCTTTCTTCTCCTGCTGCTCCCCCCTTCTTCCCCTCCAAGGCCGCGAGGGAAGCCCAGCGCGCGGCGCTCGCGGTGCTGATGAACCTCAGCGCCGGCGCCAAGGAGGGCGCCGTCTCGGTGTCGAGGGCCGGCGGCGCCGAGGCCGCGCTCCGGGCGGTCGCCGACGCTCTGAGCTCCTCTCCGCCTTCCTCTTCCTCCTCCTCCCCCTCCCCCTCCTCCTCCTCCTCTTTTCCTGCCGCTTCCGCTTCTTCCGACCGCGCCGCGGCCCTTGCCCGCTCCCGCGACCTCTCGGTGGCCCTGGGCCTCTTCATCAACGTCGCGGCCAACGGCGGGCGGGAGGCGGAGCTGCTGCGGGCCGCGCGCGAGGCGGGGGCGCTCGGGCTGCTGTGCCGCCTGTTTTCGGCGACGGCGGACAGGGAGGAGGAGGAGGAGGAGGAGGAGGAGGACGAGGAGGAAGGTGACGGCGGCGACGAACGGAAGAAGAAGAAGGAGAAGCAGCGGCCGCAAGGCGACGAGGACGCCGCCGCCGCGACGACGACGCTCGACTCCCTCGCCGCGGACGACGAGCGCGGTGCCGCGTCCGCGGTGCACGCCTACGCCGCCGTGGCCCTGGGACTGCTGCTGGAGGCCTCGACGAAGGCCGCCGGCGAGGGGGGGGGGCGAGGAGCGGGGGCGGGAGCGGCGCCGTCCTCCTCGCTGCGCTCCGAGGCCTCGTCGCGCCTCAAGAAATCCTCGGGCCGTTCTTCCCCCTCCTCGGGCCTCCTCGCCGTCCGCGCCGCGGTCGCGCGCTGCGCCGCGTTCTACTCGCGCACGGCGGCCATCACCCCGGACGCGGCCGCGGCGTTGGGCCGAGTGTCGGCGTTCCTGGCCGAGTGCTGCGAGGAGGAAGAGAGAGAAGAAAAAGAAAAAGAGGAGGGGAAGAGGAAGAAGAACGGCACGACCAAATGATTTTCTCAGGGAGAAGAAATCCAGCTCCTCTTCTCGTGTCCTATTATCCTATCACCCCATTCTGAATTCCGCCCCTGTGCTCTACTGCCTGCTGCTCTGAGATGTAACTCAAAAAGACCATGTGTGAAATGAAATCAACAGAGCCTTTTCACTTTCTTCATTTCAGGAACAAAAAACGAACGAACGAATAAGAAAAATACGAAAACAAAAGGTCAACGAGTTGAAACTCGCTTTCTTTTTGCCTCCTTCGTTCCCTCGTTTCCCTCTTTGCCCGATTCTTCTCTCCACTCCAAGGCGCAGCGCCCGATGCTCGAATCGGCGGTAAAGAACACACTTGAAAAAAGACAGTCTCTCTCTCTCTCTCTCTCCTTCTCCCTCTCCGATCGAAAAACCATTTTTTTGTTTTATCTCCCTCAACTCCCATTTTGTTTCCATCTCTCTCTTCTCTCCTCTCAGTTCCTCGCAGACGCCGCGAGCTTGGTCGCCGCCCTCAGCGCCTGCACGGCGCTCGGCCTCGCGTCGGGAGCCCTCGACAACATCGCCTTGACCAGCTCCGCGGCGCCGCCGTCGGCGAAAGACACCCACATCGAGGGGTCGGCCTCGAACGGCAGCTTGCGGAACCCGAGCAGGGCGGCGGCGACCTGCTCGTCCGACATCGTCGCCGCGCTGCTGCCGTCGGCGGCGGCCTCGCCGAACAGCGGGCGCCCCGCGAAGGCCTCCCAGGCGAGGAGGCCGACGGCCCAGACGTCCGAGGCCGGGTCGGCGGTGAAGGTCGAGGGCCGCTCCGCGATGGCGAGGCCGGAGCCGGCGCCCCGAGCCCTCCCCGCGCCGTCGCGAGGCGCGCCCGCCGCCGTGTTTGCCGAGTCGGCCGCGGCGGCGTTGGCCGCGGCGAGCCTCCTCCCGGCCGAGAGCGCGTCCGCCGCCACCACCTCGGGGGCGGCGTACCTCAGCGCGTACGACAGGGGCGCGGAGGAGGCCCCGGACCTCGCCCACCTCGAGGCCCTGGGCAGGGCCAGCCTCCACCGCCTGCCGGCGTCGTGCCACTTGAGGGTGTCGGGCGTGACGTCGCGGTGGCACAGTCCCCTCGCGTGCAGGTAGGCGAGGGCTTCCAGGGAGTGGACCAGCGCGACGCGGGCCGCCTGCGCCGGGACGACGGGCGAGCCGAGGTCCCTCGAGGACGCGAGAGCGTTGGCCATGCGGTGCTTGGCGAGCCACTCCCCCAGGGAGTAGCGCCCGCGCTCGGAGACGATGCCGGCCAGCGCCGGGGCGGAGGAGGAACCGCCGCTGACTGCGCCGGGGACGAGCGCGCCGGGGGGCTCGATCTCGAGGACAGTCGGCACAAACTCGGCGTCCCTGGCGACGGACGCAAAGGTGCGCGCGCTCTCGAACTCGGAGCCGTCGACGAAGAGCGTGATGTCGACGGGGGCCCCCGAGCTGCCTGCGGTGGTGGCGCCCCCGCCGGCCGAGGAGCGGCGGCGGGCCGTCTCCGACGCCGCGGACGCCGTGCCGACGGCGGCAACCGTCGTCGCTGTCGCGACGCGCGCAGACCCGACGGCGAAGCGAGCCGGAGCAGCGTTCTTCGCCGCCGCCGTCCTCGCCTTCTTGGGGTCGGCAGCAGAGATCGGAGCGCCGTACGTGCCCGCGTCGACGAGCGCGCGGGCGGCGGCGTGGAGCGCGGCCTCGTCCTCCGAGGCCGGCGGCGGCGCAGAGGCTGCGACGGCGCGCGCGCGCAGCGAAGCCAGCAGACTGGCGACGACCGGCGCCGCGGTCTTCACCGTCAGCGAGCCGACGTAAGCGGCGAGCCTGGCGTTGGCGGCATCGAGCCTGGCGGTGAGCTCGCGGGAGGGCAGGGCAAGGGAGCGAGGGGAGGCCAGGACGGAGGCGGCCTCGTCGGCGTCAGAGACGGACGAGTGCTCGCCGGCGGCAGCGGCGGCGGCGGCGGCGGCAGAGGGGGTTCCGGGAATGGTCTCCTCTTCATCGTCGAGCCTCGGTGCCGGGGGGAGGTGCGACCTCTTGGTTGCGGCGAGGGCGCGCGCGTCGAGAGCGGCAGGGGAAGCAGCGGCGGCGGCAGTAGCGGCAGCGCCAGTGGCGGCGACGGCGCCAGCAGCAGCAGCGACGACCGCGGCTCCGTTGCCTCCCATCTGCAGCTCTCCGGCGTAGTCTCTCAGCAGCTTGATCGTCGAGGAGACGTCCACGGGCGCGCTTCCGTCCTTGTTGAGGGCGGCGCCGGGGGCGGGTGCGACGGCGCGGCGGTTTTTGACATTGCCGCTCTCCACGTCGTCTCCTCCCTTTCCTTGCGCTCCAAGCTCGGCGTTGGCAGCCACCTTCGCGGCAGCAGCCTCGGCCTTCACCCTCTTGCGCTCCTCGCTGCGCTCCCTCCTCGCGGCCCTCATGAGAGGAGTGCAGCAGCAGCAGAAGACGAGCGTCGCGAGCAAGGACAGCAGCAGCAGCCCGCCGGCGCCGGCGACGATCGCGATAAACGCCCAGAAGGGGAAAGGGAGCCTGTCCCTCCAGGTAGCCTCCGTGGGGTCCGCGGCGATGGAGGCGCCGACCGCCGTGGCGTCGCCGTCGGCTCCCGTGAAGCCCCGCGACCGCAGGGCCTTCGCCAGGGTGCCATCGGCGGCGGCGGCGGCGAGCTTCTTCGCCAGCGCCCCGCCCGAGCCGGTCTTCTGGTCGTCGACGCGGACGATGACGTCCTTGAGCGCGGGCAGCGACGACGCCGCCGGCGGAGGAGCAGCAGCGGGGGCGGCAGCAGCAGCAGCAGCAGCGGGTTTGGGAGCAGGGGCGGCGGCAGCGGGGGCCGGAGAAGCAGCATCGGGGGCCTTGGCGGCGGCAGCGGGGGCCGGAGAAGCAGCAGCGGGGGCCTTGGCGGCGGCAGCGGGAGCCGCGGCGGCGACGGCCGGAGAAGCGGCAGAGGGAGTGGGCGAAGAGGCTTTGGGAGCAGCAGCAGCAGCAGAGGCCTGCGAGAGGCTCCGGCGGGCAGCGGGCTTCTCAGCGGCAGCAGCAGCCGCAGCGGCAGGCGGCGCCTTGGCGTCGCTGCCGTCGGAGGCGGCCTCGGCCACCGCGACGCTCGACCTCGGCACGCCCAGCACGTCGGCGATCGACGCGGCGATCGCCGAGTCCCTCGCTGCGACGCTGAGCGTCTCCGGCGCCTGAAAGCCGTCGAGGTGCAGGATCGCCTCGACCGCGGGGATCTTCTCCTCGAGCTCGGGCGCGTCGGCGCCCAGGGTTCCGCCTCCGCCGCTGTCGCCCCCGCCCTCGCGCCCGCCGCGGCGGAAGCCCGAGGCCGGGACGAAGCCGCGCCGGACGAGGCGGCGCCACTCCGGGTCCATCGGCGTGTGTGCCGCTTCGCGGACGACCTCTCGCTCCTGCTGGCGCTGGGCGCGGTGCTGCTCCGGGGTCGGCGGGTGCTGCGAGCGGGGCTGCGGGGGCTGCGGCGGGCGTTCCGGGGCGAGAGGCTGCTCGGCGGCGGCGGCGACTTCGGGGGCCTTGGCCAGCGGGGCCTCGTCGCCGCTCGTGCCGGCGGCGACCGAGTTGACCTCGACGGTTCCGCTCCCGCTCGAGCGCGGCGCGGCTTTGTTTGAGGCGGGAATGGAGCCCCCCGCCGCCTGCTGCGGGAAGGGCAGAGGCGGCGGCTGCGTCGGCGGCCTCGAGCCCATCCCCGAGGCCGGCTCGTGCGAGTGGGGAGCCTCGTCCTTGGTGCTCTCTTGGACAGCAGAGGAAGAGGCGGCGGCGTTGTTGTTGTTGGAGGTCTCCTGAGAATTATCGGCGGCTGCGTGGCTCCTCCACGGGTGCGCGGAGGCGACGCCGAGGGCCGAGACGGCGAGGAGGAGCACGAGCACGAGCGAGGTCTTGGCAGTCTTCCTGCGAGCGCTGCCGCCACCGCCGCGGCTGGATGCAAGTTGTTGAGGTGCCATTTTGGTGAAAAAGAGCGAGAGAAAACACGCGTCCAATTGGCTCTGTGCGAGCTCTTTTTTCGTCTCTTTTCCTCCTCGAATCCCGTTAAAAAGGAACGATGCTGCAGTTTTCGGGGAGACGGAGGGAGAGAGAGGTTCGGTGAGCGAGAGGAGGAAAGGCTGTACGTTTTCGTCCGCCCTGCATTGTAACCGACGAAAGGGTCGGGAGGGGAAAAAAAGAGGAGCGCGTCCGCTCCAGTTTCTCGCTCGGGGGCCTCTCAGTCTTGCTTCTGTTTGTTCCCATGGAGTCTTTGTAAGCATTTCTATCGCTGCAAAGCAAATAAATGGCACTTGAATGCAACAAGCAGGTGCTCCACCGACGCCGCCAATTCTCAAAAGAGCAAAGAAAACCATGGCGGAGGCTCAAAAACCACGAGCGCTCGAGGCGTCCTCTCTCTTCATTTCCACCTCTATGCTCTCTTTCAACCACGATAACGCGCCAGCCTCTCAGCTCTCTCAAGTTTCTGCTCACTCACCCGAAGATAGACGAAAAGAAGGGGAACACGAGGAAAGAATCGTGAATAATGAAGAAAGAGAGAGAGAATTGAGTTTTTTTTTTCATTCACTCTTTACACTCGTTTTCTTGTCTCTCTCTCCCCCTTTCTCTCTCTCCTCTTTCCAGCTCCAAAGCAAACAAAAAAAGCACCGATTCGAGAGTGCAATGCAAAAGAAGATCAATCACTTCTTGCTAGCGCGCGTCGCCCGCGGAGCAGCAACGGCAGCTGCTTCCGCAGTCGCCGTCGCCGTCGCTGCCGTCGTTGCCGCTTTCGGCTTTTTCCCCGCTGCCGTCGCCTTTGGGGTCGCTCCGCCCCTCTTCGTGCTCGCCGCGATGGCCACGGCTGCGGTCGTCGTCGAAGAAGGAGGACGTTCAGAAGCAGAAAAAGGAGGAAGAGCGGCGACAGGAGCAGCAGCAGCTGCAGCGGCACGAGGCGGCGACGGAGCGGGCACGGCGGCGGCGACAGGCGCGGCGGCGACAGACGCGGCGGCACGAGGCGAAGAGGGCCCCGCCCTCGCCGCCGCCCCCGCCGCCCCCGCCGCCGCTGCGGTGCTGTCGTCGTCGTCCCTGAACAGGTCTGCGAGCGCAGCGTAGTTGATCTTCGAGGAGAGCTTCCTCGCCGCGAGCATCCGCCGAGCCGCGGCCTCGGAGGACTCGGCGGGGCCGAGGGCGTCCTCGGGGCGCGGCCGCGTCTTGGAGCCGAGGGGCCTGCCGCGCGGGCGCTTTTTCGGCTGGGCGCCCGCCGCTGCCGCTGCTGCGGGGGGTCCGGCAGCGGCGGCGTCAGTGGGAGCCGCGGCGGCAGCAGCGGTAGGTGCAGAAAACCTGCCGGCGTCAGGGTCGGCCTTGGCGGCGACGGCGGCGGCGCGGTCGGCCGCCGGCGTCGGGGGCGCCGTCCCACTGCCCCCGCCTCCTCCCCCTCCCTTCCTCCTCGTCGCCGCCGACCCCGGGGCAGCGACAGAAACGGCGGCAGTCGCCGCCGCGGCGGCCGCCTCCTCCGCAGCCATCGCTGCCTCGGCCTCGGCGGCGACCACGGCGGCGACGACCTCTCCGTTGGCCTCGGCGGCGGCGGCCGCCGCGGCCGCGGCCGCGGCCGCCTCGGCGTTGGCCTGCTTCGCGGCCTGTGCCTCGAGGTAGTCGCGGTTGAGCTCCTCCCAGATACGAGCCCGCAGCGCGACCTCGTCGGGCGTGTGGAGGTAGGCCGCGGCCTCGTCTTCGTCGAGGTCGGAGAGGACGTGGTCGGCGTTCTCCTCCCCCCCATCCTCCCCCCCCTCGCCGGCGCCGCCGCCGTTTTCTCCGCCGCCGTCGTCGTCGTCGAGCCCTTCAAACTCGCCGCCAATCCCCTCCATGGGGACCCCCATCCCCACGACGCCTCGCAGCAGCCTCCTCCTCTTGGCCAGCTTCGCCTCGGCATCCCTCAGGAGCGCCTCGTCCGCGGCGATCCCGGGAGAGTAGAGGGGGGCGCCGGCGGCGAGGGCCGCGGCGGGCGCGGGGCCGCCGCCGTTGTCGCGCGCGGCGGCGAGCGCGGCCGCGGCGGCCGCGGCGCGCGCCCGGACAGCCTCGGCGCGCAGGGCCGCGGCCTTGGCGCGCACGGCGGGGGGAGGGGGGGGCGCCGCGGGCGTGGCCAGGGTGCCCAGGCGCTGCTGCTTGTGCTTCTGCTTCCTCTTCTTCTTCTGCTGCTGCTGCTGGTGCTGCGGCAGGGCGGCGGGGCGGCGCTTGTTCGAAACGGCTGCCTCGTCGTCCTCGGGCTCGGGAGACGGCGACGCCGCCCGCCCCCCCGCTGCTCCGCCGCTCCCGTCCTTTTTCTTCCCGCCTCCTCCAGCCACAGCGGCCGCCTCGCTCTCGAGCGCCGCGGCAAACGCCGACCCGGGCGCGGCAGCCTGCTCCGCGGCGTCGTGGAGCGCGACGTCGATGGCGGCCTCGAACGCGGCCTCTTCGTCGCCGTCCTCTTCGTCGTCGTCCTCTTCGTCGCCGCCGTCGCCTTGGTCGCCGCTCCGCCGAGGCCTGCCGCGCCTCGCGGGCTTCTTCCCCTTTTTCTTCTTCTGCTGCTGCGCCGCCGAGCCCCCTGCTCCTCCTGCTCCTTCGGTCGAAGGAAGCGCAGCCACCTCGGCCTCGGCCTCCGCCGCGGCGGCCTCGGCGGCGTCGGCGACGAGCGCCGCCGCCTCGGCCGCCGCCGCCGACGCCGCCGCCTTCTTCGTGCCCCGCGTGTACGCCGGCGGGTCGGCCCCGCCCGTCGCCACCCCGCCGGCGGCCTGTAAAAACTCCAGGTAGCAGCCGCGGCACATGCCGTGCGCGAAGGGGGGCGCGGCGGCCATGGTGACGTGCTGGCAGCCGACCCGCTGCTGCTGCTGCTGGTGCTGGCCCAGGGCGGCGGCGGCGGCGGCCGCCGCCGCCGCTGCTCCCGCTGCTGCCGGGTCTTGTCCGTCAGCGGGAACGACGACCAAAGCGGGCTCCGCCTTGGCGACAGCGGCAGCATCAGCAGCAGCAAGTGGGGGAGGCGCAGCCAGCATCATCAGCGCGGCGTTGTTCCCGGCCACGCCGCCCGGCGGCGGCGCGTCGCCCGACGCCGCGGCCCGCACCGCCTCGTCGGCGACCG
>Ga0315289_10001717_pt1 | contig 34034 bp, 25 predicted proteins | sample YL17G11_40_MG_FD_203452 | JGI IMG/M metagenome (GOLD analysis project Ga0315289, IMG submission 203452) | Sediment microbial communities from Yellowstone Lake, YNP, Wyoming, USA - YL17G11_40 | ecosystem: Environmental > Aquatic > Freshwater > Lake > Sediment | place: USA: Wyoming | collected... | reverse complement strand
GAGCACGGGGAGAATGTGTTAGGATTTACGGAAAAGGTGAAACGCGGCTATCTTCTATTCAACAATTGCCACGCTGGCAGTGCGATTCGCAACGCAAAGTGGCTGAAAGTCTGGCTTGCACAGAAAATGGGCACTATCCAGGAGGTGGAACCGGATGACAACCTCTTTTCTTGAACGCTTCGTCGCTTCCGAATTGCCGGATGGTTGGGAAGAGACAAAGCTCCGTGGGGGTGAGTTATCCAAACTGTTGAACCAACTGCTCTTTTCCGACAAGGAATGCCGAAGAGGAAGCGCCTATATCCTCTATAGCCCCGCTGATTTTCCGGTGCCTTGGTCCAGATTCTCAAGAGAGCATCCTATTGGCAAATCCCGTCTCGTCGTCGTTCGACCGGGCAAGAAGCCATCCGAGATTGACTTCGTTCGGAGTTCACTTCATTTCGACGGTCTCCTCTTCATCGTGGCAAACAGCGGGATCGCTATGATGCTTCTTGCGCAGCGATGTCCGCCGTGCTCGAGTCTGTTTCGTCCCGGAGAAGAAGCCTTTCGGGTAGTGGGCTGCGGAGACTCTGATGCACTGAGGCACTTCTTTGAAAAGGTGAAATTCTCGTTGGGCAAAAAGGGAAAGGATTTTCTGGAGGAATGTCAGCCGACGAGGAAGTCCTCTCCGATATTCTTGCGAATCTTCAATCTCTTTTTTCAAGACAAATCGGAACACCTCTTCGGAGCCGAAATCCGAGCGCGTATCCGGGATTGCCTTGCGGAGACTCTCCCCATTGAGCTTGAAGGCGAGCCTCTGTTCCTGGCGCTTAATCGGTTCTTTCGCATATTCTTGAACTATGATTATCTGGAGCTGCAGCTTCCTGATCCGGATGATTTCTGGCAAGGGCGCGGACCCGATTGGATTTGGCGCGATACGGAATGGACAGGAGAACCGCTCTCGGTTATCCTACGGCCGGACAAGCTCGTGGACAATATCCGCGATTGCGAACCTGCAGTGATTCGAAGAGTCTCCTCCACCGAGTATCTTGTGAACACTTCGCGTTTGAAGGCGATGGAATTGAAATCGGGTGTCTTGTTGCCGTTGCCAATGCGGGGTCGTTCTCCGGGGTGGCTTAAACTCTTCTTTCGTCGGGAGCTCGTTCCCACCGAGGAAGACATTTGTCTCCTGAGATTTCTTTCAAGTGCAGTCGCGGATGTTCTCGTGCGCAGCCGACTCTATTTGCGCACCCAGCGACTTGCGACGATTGATGGCTTGACAGGGCTTTTCAATCACCGTTTCTTCCGCGAGCAGTTGCGCAAGGAATTTCAGCGTGCGAAGCGTTACCGCAGCCATCTGACGCTGATTATGGTGGATGTGGATGATTTCAAGCAATACAACGACGCCAATGGCCACTTGGCGGGAGATCAGGCGCTCGCGACACTGGCGTCCTCAATCAAGCGAACAGTGCGCGATATTGACTTCGTGGCTCGCTATGGAGGAGAGGAGTTTGCGTTGATTCTCCCCGAGGTGAATGCGCGCGGTGGTCTCATCGTCGCGGAGAAACTGCGACGGGCAATCGAGGCAAAGGCCTTTGAAGGAGAAAAGCGCATCAAAGCCAAGAAAATAACGATCTCATGTGGGATTTGCAGTAACGCGATGGCTCACTGCGCCGAGGAGATGATTGAATCGGCTGACCAAGCCCTTTTTTGGGTGAAGCGCCATGGACGAAACCGATGCCGATTAGCAGAAGGGACGAAAGATGCCAAGAAAGCTTAGAATACTCATGGTCACTTCTGAGGCGGTTCCATTTGCCAAAACGGGAGGCCTGGCCGATGTCTGCGGAGCCTTACCGAAAGCTTTGGACGAGCTTGGTCATGATGTGCGAATTCTCATGCCTCTTTATCGTGAGGTGAAGATCAGCGAGCATCGCATTCGGCGTGCGGCAGCGCTGCAGGATACTGTGATTCATCTCGGAGAAGAGGAGACTCGAATCGGGTTTCGAACGGGGAAATTGCCGGAGAGCGAAGTCAAGGTCTATTTTGTGGACCAGCCCCCGCTCTATGGCCGCAAGGGTCTCTATGTGGACCCGGAGTCTGGCAAGGACTTTCCGGATAACGACCGTCGCTTTGCCCTGCTTTCCCGCGCGGCGCTGGCACTGTGTGAAAAGCTGGACTGGACTCCCGACATTATTCACTGCCACGATTGGCAAGCGGCCCTCGTCCCTTTGATGATACGAGACCGAGAGTATGGACCTCGCTTTGCTTCCACACAAACGGTGCTGACCATTCACAATCTCGGTTTCCAAGGGAATTTCCCTTCTCAGACTCTCGAACTCTTGCGCATCTACCAACATCTTTTCCAACCTATGGGACCGCTGGAGTATCATGGCAAGCTGAGCTACCTGAAAGCGGGCGTCGTTTTCGCAACAAAGTTGAATGCGGTGTCACCTACCTACGCCCGTGAGATTCAGGGAAGCGAGAAATTCGGCTGCGGGTTTGAAGGTATCTTGCGCGAAAGAAGCGCGGACCTTGTCGGCATTTTGAATGGGATTGATGTGAACATCTGGAATCCCGAAACAGATGCCGATATTGCTGCGAATTATGGTCGCGAGACTCTGAGCCGGAAAGTGGAAAACAAGAAAGCGCTCTGCAAGCGGGTCGGAATTCCCTTTCGCGAGAATATTCCGCTCTTGGGCACCATTTCGCGCTTGACTGATCAGAAAGGATTTGACTTGTTTGCGGAAATTCGGGATGAGTTCTCTTCTCTGCCGCTCCAGTTTGTTCTCCTTGGAACGGGGGACGAGAAGTACGAGACGCTTTTCAGGGAGATGGCCCGTCTGAATCCGGAGAGATTCCATGTGGTCATCGGATTCGACAACAAGCTGGCGCATCAGATTGAGGCGGGTGTTGACTGCTATCTTATGCCGTCGCGCTATGAGCCGGCCGGGCTCAACCAAATGATGAGCATGCGCTACGGAACGGTGCCTCTCGTCCGCGCGACCGGAGGCCTTGCGGATACGGTGATTGATATTGATGCGGAGCCGGAGCGTGGAAATGGGTTCACTTTTGATGAATACGATGCGGCGCTCTTTTTGCGGACGATCCGAAGAGCTCTGAAGACTTATGCTGACAAACCTCGCTGGCGCGCGATGCAACAGCGAGGCATGGCGCGAGATTTTTCCTGGAGGGCATCGGCGCAGAAATATGTCGAACTCTATGAGCAAGCGTTGCAGAGATAGGAATTCTTTGGGCTTCATATCGGCGGAAGTCAAGGGTATCCTTGGCTTCTCTTTTTGGCGCGCTTTCATGTTTGTGGTTGCCATGACGACCTTGGCCGGGAGTGTCCTGTCACAACCTGCTTTTTCTGTTCTCGTGGCCAAGGAGTCTGGGCTGTTGCGGGACGCGAGAGCACTCAGTGTAGCGCCGGATGGTTCTATATACATCGCTGATACAGGACATCAACGCGTTCTGCAATTCGGGCCAGACGGCGTGCTCCTTGGCGAAATTGGCGGCTTGGGAAGAGAACACGGGCAGTTTCAATGGCCCATTGACATCGCCAGTGAGTATGGAACGAGTATCTGGGTTTCCGATTTCGGCAATCGCCGTGTGGAGAGATTCACGCGCCGCTTCACCTGGCAGGGGACGATTGAGCTTCCTTCCTCCAGCGGCGATGTAGCCGGTCAGCCCGGGATGCTGGCGACTACGGCGGCAGGCGACCTTTTCGTCATCGAGCAGGACGGTCAGCGTCTGTTGAAATTCAATCCGCTCGGGATGCTGCAAGCCGAATTCACCAGCCACAAAGGTACTGGATGGATTTCCGCAGCAAAGAGCTTGGCGGCTCAGAGTGACTTTGGCGTCGTGTGGGCAGACGAGGAAGCGAACCTTGTGCGGCACATGGATGTTTTCGCCAATCCGCTGAGCGACCTTGGTCGCGGCCAGTTGCATCATCCGTGGCTTGTGGCCCTCGGCGAAAGAACCTTATGGGTCTGCGATTCCGTGGGAATGAAGCGAGCTGAAATTGAACAGGGAGAATTCCAAACCGTGCTTGAAATGCGCGCAATGTATGAGAAAGGGATTCATCAGGTGAGCGATTTTGCCTGTCGGGGGGATTCGCTCCTTTATCTATTGGATGGTCGCGAAGGGCGATTGTGGCGAGTAGCTCTTCGACCGGAATAGACTTCGACTGGACAGCCGAATTGCGTAAGGTAGCTTTTGGATTCGAGCATGCAAGGCGAGTGCTTTGGCTCTTGCTTTCTGTGCTCGTTTTTGTTGTGAATTCGACTCACGGACAGGTGCCCGTGCGCCATGGCGAGGTCACTTTCGTGTCCGGAGGCCAGCAGGATAGTCTCTTTGTGCTGCCAGCCACTTGGGTATTGCCGGACTCCCTTTTCGTTTTTCGGAATGGCAAACAACAGAGCGAATATGCCGAGTGGAGGAGGACTCCCGCCGGGAATGCTATCTGGCTTTATCGGCGACTTCTCTTGGGAGATACGCTTCGAGTCGAATTTCAATATCTTCCTTTCCCCGTGACACGAAGCTATGCGATGCATCTTCTGCAGGAGGTGAGTGTCGCGTTGCCCAGCGGTGATACCGTGAAAACCTTCGAAGAAATCACCGAGCGGGAATCTGCGGAAGCCAACTGGTCCGAACTGAGCAAGTCGGGCAGCCTCCTTCGGAGTGTCTCCATCGGTACGAATCAGGACTTGGCGATGGAGAGCGCACTCAATCTGCAATTGAGTGGAAGGGTCGGCAAAGATGTTGAGGTCATCGCGGCTCTAACTGATCAGTCCTCGCCGATTGAACCCGAAGGGACGACGGAGACTTTGCAGGAGTTGGACAAGGTTTATGTTCAGCTCCGCAGTCCTCACCTCAGCGGAACACTGGGAGATTATACGCTTGAACTCCCCGGAGGACGCTACGACAGCTACATACGAAAGCTCTCCGGAATCCAGGGGAGAGCCGAATGGCCCGGAGCAGCTTTCACAGCCGCCGGCGCGGTCAGCGAAGGAGAGTTCTTCACCAATAATTTCATGGGGCAGGAGAACAACCAGGGGCCGTACACTCTGGTCGGCAAGAATGGCGAGACGGCAGTGAAAGTACTGGCAGGAACGGAACATGTCTGGGTGGACGGAGAGCCGTTGACGCGTGGCGAGGCGAACGACTATGTCATTGACTATTCCAACGGGCAAATTGCCTTCACCAGCAAGCGTGTTATGACCTCCGACAGACGCATCGTCGTGGATTTTGAGTATGCGACCGAGCGATTCCAGAAATTCTATGGTGCCGGGCGAGCTGAAGGTGAGTTTTTCAACGGTAAACTCAAGGGAGCGATGACATGGCTCGATGAAGCCGATGACCGGAGTCGGCCACTCTTGACAAGCTTCGATGAGAAAGACAAGATCGCTCTCGCTGCGGCGGGAGATGATCCACTGAAAGCGGTTGTGTCGTCAGTAGACTCGTTAGGAGTTGGCCGCGGAGACTACACACGCCGTGATACGGTGCAGAACAACACGACCTACTTGATCTTCGTCATCGTGGGACGGGACAGCGCGGGTTTGCCTCAGGGAGAGTGGAGGGTGACTTTTGATGATTTTGGGGCCGGAAACGGCGACTATGAACTCGTGGTTGATCCGTTGGGTCAGGCTTTCTATCGCTGGGTAGGGCCGGGGCTTGGCCGCTATAGACCTCAGCGCAAATTGCCGCTGCCGACAGACCGCCAATTGGCTGATTTTCGCTTCAATGCTGAGGCGTTGAAGGGCGTCAAAGCGGAGGCCGAGGTCGCTCTGAGTCGCTATGACCAGAACACTTATTCGAGCGAAGATGACGGAGATAATGACGGGATTGCCGTAGCGACCGCGATTGATATGGAACCAAAAGTCCCTGCGATTGGGGGATACCGTCCTGATTACCTGCGGCTTCATGGATCTCTTCGTCACCGCGACGAGCGCTTTCAAGACATCACGCGCTCTGATGTCGTCGAGTTTCGCCGCACTTGGGATACCGAGCGTCTCGCCGGAATCAAGGAGACCATTCGCGAAGTCGGTACCCAATTGCGTCCCCTTAAGGCTCTCAATCTTGCAGGAACCTATGGGGAACTCGTGCGAGGGAATGGATTTCAGTCTCAGAATCGAACCGGACAAGTGCAATTGCGACCGTTTGGAGACTGGGAGGCGAGCTATTCCGTCTTTCATTTGACATCGAGCGATACGACGGCGAGTCGCTCAGCTCGTTGGACACGGCAGCAGGGTGAGGGAAAGGGCCGGTGGAAGTTGTTTCGCCCAAGAAGTGGATTTGCCAGCGAGAATCGCCGCGAGGATTTCAGGCTGCAAAGCTCGGGGTATCGCTCTCTGGAGTGGCAAACCGGCCTTGGGATTGAACTGCCTTCCCAAGTCGCATTGGACGGCGAGTATCGGCGTCGAATTGATGATCAGTTTGCCGCATCAAGTTTCTTCCGCTTCGCAAATGCCTACACCGCTTCTGGGGAAGCGAGTTGGCATCTTTCTGATATGGGCCGGACTCTCTTGCGCTATATCCACCGTCAGAAGGACTATGCGCTTCGTGACTCCGCCGATGTGAAGACGGACATCGCGCGATGGGAGGCTTTTGTCGTGCCGCAGTCTCGCTTGGTGGAAGCCAATTGGACCTACGAATTGGCAAGCACACGATCGCAAAGCCAAGTGCTTGTCGCCTTGGAAGTCGCTCCGGGAACGGGGAACTACCGGCGGGAAGGAGGCGGTTATGTCCCCGATGACCAAGGAGACATCATTCTGGTGCCGCGCAACACGGGTCTTTTCACTCCGGTCACCGAGGTTCGCTTGACCTCGCTTTTTTGGCTAAAGCCGGACGAAGCAAAATCACAGGTTTCGCTGCCGGGGTGGCTTCATCCATTTTCATCGGAGACCGAACTTCAAATCGAGGAGCACACGCGGGAGAAATCAAGCCTCCGTCTATTCTTTCTGGACCCGTCAATCTATCAAAGTGATTCGACGCTCTACGGAACCTTCTCGATTCGTGAAGACCTCCACTTTCAGCGTTTGAGTTCACTCTTCGGCGTGCGTCTTCGCTATCGTCACAGCAGCACCCTGCAAAACCAGTATCTGAATGGCGGTGAGAAGCGCCGTTTTCACCAAGCGGTAGTTCGAGTGCGGGCCGTTTATTTGTCGAACTTGCGCGGAACGACGGAGCTCTCGGGCGAGCGTGAGATTCACTCCTACCGAATGACGCCGCTGCCCGGTCGAGAAATTCGCCGCGCTTCACTCGACGAGACGGCCACCTATAGTCTTGGCCGTCGCTGGGAAGTTGGCAGTAATTTTGGTGCAAGTTATGCTGATGACCAGCGGAGCCAGACCGAAGTCTCGCTGATCCATGTTGCGCCGCGCGTCGCTCTCATGGTATCAGGGCGTGGCCGCGCCGATGCAGAAGTTCGCATGACCTACGCGCGTTCAACCTCGCAGGTCATTCCATTCGAGCTTGGGGCCGGTGCGAATCGCGGTGTGAACTGGCGGTGGGAGCTGACCGCAAGCCATCAATTTGCCCGCAGCTTCTCGGGTTCTCTGACCTATTCAGGCCGAGCCGACAAGGGGGAGACTGTTCTTCATAGTGGTCGAATCGAAGTGAGAGCCTCCTTTTGAAAAAGATACTCGTCATCTCTCTCCTCGTGGCACTTGTTCCTGCCGCTCTTGCAGGCACGATTCGGAAGATCAAATTTCCGGGACTGCGAGCATTTTCGAGTTCCGAGCTGGAAACTTTTCTGGGCATTTCACGAGGAGATACTCTCGATTTCGACAACCTGTCGCGCCGCCTTCGTGCTGTGGAAGACTCACTTGTCGCCAATGATTATCTCTTTGCTCGTGTGGATTCGACAAAGCTCGACACATTGCGCCGCGACCGTGTTGACCTCTCCATTTATGTCAATCTCGGAGCCCTTGCGCGAGTCGGAAAAATGCAATGGCAGGGCGACAGTCTTTCCCTCTCGCCGAGAGTCGCGGGCATGGCAAGAATTCGCAGCGGGAGTGTCTTCCGTTGGGCGTCGTTGCGCTCGGATATTGCGGCGATTCTGGAGGATCTGGGCGACCGCGGTCTGCCCTTTGCCCGCGTGACAATTCTCGAAGTCGCTCCGCAGATGCGCCAAGTGCCTGAAGTGGATGTCATTCTGCGAATTCAAAAGGGAACGGTCGCCAAAGTCAATTTCCTTCGATTCGAGGGAAATAGGCTGACAAAATCGCGAGTCTTGGAACGCGAAACGCGGCTGCGGCTGGGGTCGCTCTATTCGGAGGCATCCGCCCGTCGTGCACGACACTACCTTCAGAAATTGTCGTTCATTTCGTCGGTCGAGATGCCAGACATTGTCTTTGACAAACAAGGGCAAACCGGTCTGGCTTTCAAAGTGACGGAGGCGCCCTCGACACGGATTGATTTGATCGCGGGATACCTTCCAAGCCGGACTGAGGGTGAAAGAGGTACATTGACGGGCCTCGTGGATCTCAGCTTGCTGAACCTCATGGGCACCGGACGACGGGCGCTCATCCATTGGGACAGACCGAACCGGACGGTTCAGACCATTCGATTGGAATACGAGGAGCCCTGGGTGGCCAAGTTACCGTTGGCGATGGCGGCTGGGTTCGAGCAGCGCATCGAAGACACGGTCTATGTGGAGCGACAAATCAGTGGGCGAGCCACGGCGACGCTTACGGAGACGGTGCAGCTTTGGGCGCGAGGGCGTTTCCGGGAACTCATTCCGGATAGCGCCAGTCGCGAGCTTCTGGGGATTCCCGCCACGCGGACGCAAGGCCTTGATGCGGGATTCTTGTGGGATACAAGAGATTGGCCGGCGAATCCCCGTTCAGGGGCGATGTTCTCGACTTTTGCCGGCGTTGGCTGGCGCAAGTCTGAGGGAACAACAGCCGAGGCAGGGAGTCGTTACAGACAGAACTCGGCGGGGCTGGATGCAGAAGTAGCCTTGGAGGTCTTTCCTCGCTGGATTGCGGATATAGCTTTTCATGGCAAAATGCTCGAATCGAATGAGCCCGAGATTTCGCTGCCGGACCTCTTTCGACTGGGTGGAGCACGCTCGCTGCGAGGCTATCGTGAGGAACAGTTCCTCGGATCACGCATCGGCTGGACAAATCTCGAACTTCGTTATTGGTTGGGCAAGAGTTCGCGTTTCTTTGGCTTTGTAGACGGTGGAGCCTTTGTCCGTGAACGATGGGAAGGAGATCATCGCGTGGTTCTGCAAGATTTCAAGCTCGGAACGGGTGTGGGTGTTCGCGTCGAGACAGCCGTGGGGATCTGGGGTGTAGACTACGCCTTGGGTGAGGAGGACAGGCCTCTATCGGGGAAGATTCATTTGTCTCTTCAAAGTGAATTCTAAGTCATTTGTTTTTGCCGAGTATTTTCAGTAAATTAATCAGATTATCGAGATACAACTCGTGAAAAAAGAGATTTATATCAGTTCAACGACCACCGAAAGCCGCATCGCCTTGTTGGAAGATGGGCAACTGGTCGAGCTCTTTGTCGAGCGGCCCGAGACGGAGCGCAATGTCGGGGATATCTACAAAGGGATTATTCGCCGGGTAACGCCGGGGATGCAGGCCGCCTTTGTTGACATCGGTTGGCCCGTTGATGGTTTTGTTCATTTCTCTGATCTGAGCAGTGGTGCTGTGAGCATGGCCGAGGGTGTGGATCTTGAGGACATTGCAGCCGAGAGCAAACGCCAGCGCCCCATGGAGTGGAAACGACCCGATCTCAAAGTCGGTCAAGAGATTCTGATCCAGATCGTCAAGGAATCCTTGGGAAAGAAAGGCCCTCGCGTCACCTCCGAAATAAGCCTGCCCGGTCGGCTTTTGGTTCTGGTTCCGGGAGTGGCTCATATCGGTGTCTCGCGGCGCATAGACAGCCTGAAGGAAAAGAGGAGACTGAAGACGATCCTTCAGAAGATTCGGCCCGAGGGGTTTGGGCTTATCGCTCGTACCGTGGCCGAGGAACGAAACGAAGAAGAACTGACGAAAGACCTCAAGGTCGCGATGCGGTTGTGGGAAATGGTCAGCGCTCGTGTCGCCAAAACAGCCGCGCCGGGCCGAGTGCATAAAGAGGCCCCTCTGACCTCCAGTATTATTCGCGATCTATTCAGTCGGGACATTGAGCGGGTCGTGGTGGATTCCAAGACGCTCTACAATGAGATTCGCAGCTATGTTCGCTCGGTCGCCCGAGATCTTCTGGATCGCATTCAGTTGCACAAGGATCGTGAGCCGATTTTCGATGTCGCCAAAATCGAAGCGGAAATCGAAAAGGGATTAGCACGAAAAGTCTGGTTCGGGAGCGGGTCGTATCTGGTCATTGAACAAACCGAAGCGGTCGTTGCGATTGATGTCAACTCGGGCCGCTTCATCGGCAAAAAGCAGCAAGAGGAAAACAATGTGAAAGTGAACTTGCTGGCTGTCCGCGAGATTTGTCGTCAGATTCGTTTTCGAGATTTGGGGGGGATTCTCATTGTGGACTTTATTGATATGACGGAAGAAAGAAATCGGCGCCGCGTATGGGATGAGATGCGCAAGGAAATGAAAAAAGATCGCGCCAAATGGGATATTGCTCCGATCTCGCAATTCGGGATTATGGAGCTGACTCGCCAGAGAACCCGGCCCAGCTTGGTCTATACCCTGAATGAACCCTGCTCCGTCTGCGATGGCTCCGGCTTGGTGGCTTCAAAGGAGACGGTAGTTACACGACTCGAAGGATGGATCAAGAGATTCCGGAGCCGAACAGGGGAATTAGGACTGACTGTCCGCGCGCATCCGGAGGTCGCTCAATTCATTACCAAAGGGCTCAAATCGCACATTCGACGCATCATGTGGGGGAACCTCATGTATATCAAACTTGAACCGGATGAGAGTCTAAGGTTAGAAGAATTCAAATGTTACAGTTGGAAGAGGCAGGCGGATGTTACGGATGAGTTTCGGACTTGACTTTTGTTAGATATTTTATATATTTTAAGTTTTGAATCATTGGGCAGACTTCTTCTGCTCCTCTTCAAAGAACGGAGACAAATGCCATGTATGCAATATGCCGCATCGCAGGTCGCCAGCTTCGCGTGAGACCCGATGAGATTCTGCGCGTTCCTCGGCTTCATGCGGCCGAAGGGGAGTCGGTTGATGTGACGGAAATCCTGATGGTTTCAGATGACAAGGGCGTCCGGTTCGGCAACCCGCATCTTGAAGGTCGCGTGGTGGCGCGAGTCGTCGGCCATGGTCGTGCGGAAAAGGTTATCGTTTACAAGAAGATTCGACGCGCAGACTATCGCCGCAAGCGAGGACATCGGCAGCAGTTCACCACAGTAAAGATCGAGTCAATCGAAGCATAGCTTCTCGGCAGGAGATACAATTATGGCACACAAAAAGGGACAAGGAGCCTCACGCAACGGGCGGGATTCGAATCCCCAGATGTTGGGGGTGAAACGCTATGGAGGGGAGTTCGTGCAGGCAGGCGAAGTCTTGGTTCGTCAGCGCGGGACGAAGATACGACCGGGTCGAAATGTCGGCTTGGGAAGGGACGATACACTCTTTGCCCTGATCGAGGGACTTGTCCAATTCGCTCCGCACCCTGGAGGTCGCCGCCAGGTTCATGTGATTCCCGTTGAGGGTTAGTCGCGATCTACTGCCCCCGTCGGTTCGGTCCGGCGGGGGCTGATTTTAAGGGCTTTTGATACACTTTTCACAATCTATTTTTTGGAGTTCACAAAGAAGATCACCGTCATTGGCGCTGGCAATGTCGGCGCGACAACAACTTTGATGCTTGCCCAGAAGCAGCTTGCAGATGAAATCGTCCTGCTGGACATTCTGGAAGGGATTCCGGAAGGCAAAGGACTCGATATGTACGAAGCGGCACCGGTCGAGGGATATGATTCCTTTGTCCGTGGAACGCTGGATTTCAAAGATACCGCCAACTCCGACTTGATTATCATGACAGCCGGACTGGCGCGTAAACCCGGCATGTCGCGTGACGACCTCTTGGCAGCGAATACGAAAATCGTTAAAGATGCCATCAGCTAGGCGGCGGTCGTGTCTCCCAAGGCGGTTCTCATCGTCGTATCCAATCCTCTGGATGTCATGACCTATGTCGCCTACAAGGTCTCCAAGTTCCCGCATCAGCGTGTTTTTGGTATGGCCGGAATTCTGGATACCGCGCGACTGAGAGCCTTTGTGGCAATGGAACTCAAGGTATCGGTGCGTGATGTCTACACGATGGTCTTGGGCGGCCACGGCGACACCATGGTGCCCTTGCCGCGCTTCACGACAGTGGGTGGGATTCCCATTGCGAATCTGATGCCGAAAGAGCGCGTGGACGCCATTATGGTGCGCACTCGGGACGGCGGTGCCGAAATCGTCAAGTACTTGAAGACAGGTTCCGCCTATTACGCTCCTTCAGCTGCGGCGGTAGAAATGGCGGATTCTGTTCTGAAGGATCGGAAGCGTGTTCTACCCTGCTGCGCATGGCTGACGGGCCAGTATGGGGAGAAAGATCTCTACATGGGTGTCCCCGTTGTGTTGGGACGCAGTGGTATCGAGCGAATTCTCGAAATGCCACTGAATGATGAAGAGAAGGCTCTCTTTAAGACGAGTGCCGACCATATTCGCGCTACCATTGCGTCGGCTGTTATTTAAGCTGCGCTCTCTACCACAAAGGTCGGTTTGAGGTCTCACCATGTCGAAAGTGGCGGTTGTTCTCTCGGGATGTGGATTTCTCGACGGAGCGGAGGTCCATGAGTCGGTCCTGACGCTGCTCGCGCTGAATCGGGCGGGCATTTCGTATCAATGCGTCGCTCCCAATATCCCGCAGATGCATGTCGTCAATCATCTGACCGGCCAACCTGTTTCCGGGGAAACACGCAATGTGCTTGTCGAGTCGGCGCGAATCGCGCGCGGCGACATCAAGGACTTGGCCGCTGTCAAGGTTGCTGAGTTTGACGGAGCGCTCTTCCCGGGAGGCTATGGGGCCGCGAAGAACTACTGCGACTACACCACCCGAGGCGATGGATGCCAGATCAATCCCGTGGTTGAAGAGTTTCTTGTCGAGATGATTGAGGCGCGAAAGCCTGTCGGGGTCATTTGTATCTCACCGGTCGTCTTGGCGCGCGCCTTGAAAGGCAAGAACTTTCATCCCAAACTGACGATCGGAAACGATCCGGGTACGGCGAAGTCTATAGAGGCTTTTGGCTCGAAGCATATAGCATGCCCGCCAACGGATTGTGTGGTAGATGCGGAGCTTCGGGTCGTCTCTACGCCGGCATACATGACCGGCAAGAGCATTGCCGAGGTTGCAGCCGGAATCGAGAGGCTTGTTCAGGAATTCGCCAAATTGGTGCGCGCGTAGGTGTCGTCGGTGGATTTCATCCATCCGATCGTCTTAGGCGAACTATTCGCAAGAATTGCAGTTAGATTGTCGGGTAGGTCGGTTGATCGCTGATGAGCTGCCGCGGAAATGGCAAGAAGCGACAAAGACGACTCGGATTTTCGCAGAAAAAGCTTGCGAAAAAACTGAGCAGTGTGTATATTTAAGTCTGCCGGTTAGGTCCGGGCAGGCTTAACTTCATCGAAAGCAATTGACCCAGGGGCCGGCGGATTTTCCGTTCGGCCCTTCTCTCTTTCTGCAAAAGGACGGAGTATCTCCGACTTTGGAATCGAAACCCGCAACTCTTCTCATCGTGGATGACGACCTGCAAATCCTGGAGGTTCTGCGGTCGTTTTTGCAGCGAGAGGGCTATCGAGTGTCGTCCGCCACAACGGGAGAAGAGGCCGTTGGATTGTCTCACTTGGACGAAGTGGACTTGGCCATGATTGACCTCCGCCTGCCCGGGGCGGTGGACGGTCATGCCGTTGTGCGGGATTTCAACCGGCGATTTCCGCGAATGTTGAAGATCGTCATTTCAGGGATGGGAGACCTCAACGATGCGATTGCGGCCATTGAAGAAAACATCTTTGCCTATGTAAAGAAGCCTTTTCCCAGCTTGCGCGAAGTGGGTCTTTTGGTGCAGCGAGCTTTGGAGCAAGGCCGCCTGGCACAAGAAAACGCCGCCTACCAGGAGCGACTGGAGAAACTTACTCAAGAGCTGGAACGACGGGTCGAGGAGCGAACGGCCGAAGCCACCCATTACCGCGATACGCTTTCTTATCTTTTCCAAATCAGTTCTCATATCCCCACACTTGAGACGATTGACCGAATGCTCGAGTTCCTTTGCCAGGCCCTCGTGGATGCCGGAATGTTCAAGTACGCTGTTCTGTTGGTTGCGGACGAAAGATTCTTGGTCAATTTCGTTGGAGGAGCTGCCGCCGAGGAGTCCAAGGAAACATTCATGCAAGACTTGGCGGCTCTGCGCGGAACACCTCTGCGTCCCTATGAGTTTCACACGCAAACCCGCGCGATCGGAGGGGCCTTCTATCTTCCGTATGAAGCGATTTCAGTTCCGCCGCGAATCGCGGGCACGGAGGCCTGGCATGTGTGCGACCGTTTTTTCTTCCCTGTGTGTCGTCGCGACGGTCGTGTGTTTGGCTTCCTGAGCGTCGCCGAACCGCGAGATGGTCGCATCCCGGGTAAAGAGACAATCCAAATGATTCATCTGTTGCTCAGTCATGCCGTGCTTCACATTGAAAGTCATGAGATGAGGCAGCAACTCGTGCACCATGCTACGACGCTTGAGCGACGCATTCTCGAACGCACGCGCGAACTTGAAGAAAGCCAGGAGAAATTCAGCCGGCTCGTCAATTGCACGAGTGATATTGTGTATATCGCTGATGAAAAAGAAATCGTTGTCTATTTGAACGAAGCGTTCCATAAGACTTTGGGTTACAACCGCGAAGACTATATCGGCCGCTCCTTGACGACCCTTTTCGCGGAGCTGTGTACCGACAATCCGATCAATCGGCGAGCGCAGAATCCCGCTGAAATGCATGAAGCCGCGGGGCTCCTGACTGTCGAACTCGTGACGCACAGTGGGGATAAGGTTGTCTTGGAGATTAATCGTACGCCGATTCGGTATTCCGGCAACTTCCGGGGCAGTCAGGGAATTGCCCGCGATGTCACGGAGAAACGGGCGCTCCTGCAGCGGTTGGTTGCGACGGAGCGATTGGTGGCGACCGGCAGACTGGCGGCGGGTGTCGCCCATGAAATCAACAATCCTCTTCAGGCAATTTCATCCCATCTCTCCATCGTCGCTTCGAAAGTCGGGCAGGAGAAAACGGTCCGCCCCAATCTCGATATGATTCGAGAGAGCATTGATCGTATCCGGGATATCGTCCGTCGCATGTTGGATGTGCATCGGCCGTCGCCGCAGCAGAGAGCTCCGACCGATTTGAATCGGATTCTGGAGGATGTTCTGTCTCTGACGGAGAATCAGCTAATCGCAGGGGGAGTCAAGGTCAATAAGGAGTTGTCAGCGGAGATTCCGCCGGTGGACGGGGAGAGTCACGAATTTCATCAGGTTTTTCTGAATCTTGTGCTCAACGCGCAAGAGGCCATGCCTCGCGGTGGAACATTGACGGTTCGTACTCTCGCTTCGGGTGCGGAGGTCATTTGTGAGATTTCCGATACAGGCGTCGGGATTCCGCAGGAGCATCTGGAGACAATTTTCGAACCTTTCTTCACTTATCGGACAAGTGGAGATGGCACGGGCCTCGGGCTCTATTTGGTGCGAAATATCATCCAGAAATATGAGGGGTCTATCGAGGTGGAGTCGCGAATGGGTGAAGGAACGACCTTCCGAATAAAATTCCCCGTCTCTGCCGAGATCTCATCTCCAGAATAGACGACCACATTCGCGAAGCCCTGGCTACTTTTGGAGCTCGCCGAGGCGAATCTCCAGAGTCGCCCGGAATTGGAGTCGAGCCTACCTGATGTGAAATAACCCTGGCAACATGTCAGGGTTTTTTCTTCCCGCCGTTGTCGGTCTCCAGACCGGCAATGGCGCCACGGGTGTTTTTTCGTAGCGCGCAGCTTGCTGCGCATTCTGCAGGTTCCGCATTGTCATCCCCGCGAAAGCGGGGATCCATCTTCCGGAAATGGCACCAGAGGCGTTTCTCGTAGCGCGCGGCTTGCCGCGCTTGGGTCACAAAAAAGCCCGCGAACGCGGGCGCTACAAGAAAATCAAATTGTGAAAAACATTATTGCCTGATATGATACGCTCTGTCCAGTTCTTCTGCTGCAGGCAGGTTGATTGCCTCGTTCAAAGCTTTGATGTCCGCGCGAGACATGGTGGAGCGCGTGCTCTGGCGATGCAGTACTGTTTCATTAGGGAGGAGAGTTGAATCGACAATACCAATCTCGTTTGGGAAGGCGAGTGCACTGGCATTCTCCTGAATAATGTGACCTTGTGGTAAAAATTGTATTAATTCTATGAATGCAGATTCTATTGTACCGTCAAAGTTTCTATCATATGTATAAACAAGTGATTGAAATGGTGATTTGTAGCTAGGAATAAGTCCATCTCTCGTCGTTCCGTATCCTTCAATGAAGTAGCTGCTGTCCTGCAACGTTGCCCTGTATGATGGTGGTCTTGCCCAGGAATGTATGATGTTCGGATTGATTCCTGCAAGGATGATGTTTTCTACGGTTATTTGTTCATCGTCAGTGAATTGCAGTCCTGTCACCGGGTGGGTTTTGCCTATCCACCACGTATAGCCGCCGTTCTCGAAGCCAAGGTAGGCGTTGGTGAAATCAATCTTTTTCAGAACAGCTCTCCATTCTCCACCTATTTCTGCCAAACCTTGCCTACCTTCTCTTACAAATGTCCTATACCTAAAAGGAGATATTCCTCCTTGTTCTTGCAGTGCATAATATGTGGAAACGAGGATGGTCGTGTCAAGATCAGTTGCTGTGTTGATGTCTGCTGTTCTTTCGAAACTATATATTTGATCGTTCAGTGTGTGGACTGCTCTGACGGGTATGATGCCTCCTGGCAGCACTTGCGTGTGCAATGTGTCTCCGAAGAAGTAATCCTGGCCGTTAATGGTGACGATGCCATTACTCAACGGCTCTAATGTTTCAAGGTCTGCCAAGCTAATTCTCAAATCAGTCATGGGCAGTACATCATAGTTGAGCGTTCTTGTCGTCTGGCCGCCGTGCGGATCAGTAACTCTGACGGTGACGTTGCCTGATCCGTTCTGGTCCTGCTGTAGCGCAAATCTCAAAACGTGATTCTCAAGGCTTGCCGTTGCCGGTCCTTGCTGTGACAGAATCTCGAAGTTCAACAGTGAATCTGGAGACTGCCTGTCAGAAGTGTAATCGTCGAGGTTGACGTCTGTCATGCTGCTGTCCTCATACGCAGTTCTGGATGGCAGGTTCATGTCCGGAGGGGTGTTTCTTGACTGCACCGGTCGTTCAAGAATGATGAGGGAATCTCTTCCTTGGATGCTTGCTCTCGCAGTGAAGTTGCCGACGTCATATGTTGCGGGAATGAGGATGTTTGCCGGTGTCACCATGCAAAATGCAGTGTCGGGGCCGAAGCCTCTGTTGTACAACACGGAGAGAGTATCCGGCCGTGAGCTCTGCACTTGAATGTTTGCACTTGTGATGAGAGGTGCATCGCCTTGATTTGGTGTTATGTTGAGGCTTGCATTGTATGTGATGGGGGGGAGTATGCTGACGTGGAGCAGCCTTTCCTGAATAATAACAGTGTCTCTTGCTGTGAGGATTGCGCGTATGGTGTAGTTTCCTCGCAAGTATGTTCTGTCTATGCTTGCCGGGCTTTGTGGGTTGAGGATGGTTGTGTCGGCGCCATCGCCAAACTCGAGGTTCAGTCTGCGGATGAGGGAATCATTGCCCAGCGTAGTACCAAAACTGGCAAGGATGTTCGCAAGCAAGGGCTCTGTTCCTTCACTGGGATCGACGAGCAGGTTGAGGTAATGCTGCGCATTCACTGCCTGCACTAGCTGCGTCAAAAAAATGCTCGAGTCCCTACCAATGATGGCTGCTCGTGCAAGGTACTCTCCTCTGCTTCCATACAGCAAGGGAAGAACAGTCAAGCTGTCAGGATGCGCGATGACCGTGTCAGGGCCTTCTCCTTTGTTGAATCGCAGCGTGTCAATGAGGTTTTGCGGATAGGCGAGGATTCTTGCTTCCGTTTGCAGTGGCCAAACGCCAACAGCAGGATTTATTTCAAGTGATCCGTTGATTTCTCCAGGATGGATTTGCTGATAGATGTGAATGGGCTTTTGTGCGTTTATTTCAGGTCCGCATCTCAGGACTGCCCTGGCGAGCACGGTGTCATCGCCGACCTCCCGAAAAATGGTAGGAATGGAGAGGGTGTATGATTCTGCTCCTGGCGGTACGGTAATGAGAGTGTCCAAGCCCTGCGTTGTTAGTCTCAGAGTGCTAAATAGGTTCGCTGGATGGACGCGCCCAATGAGAAGAACCGAGGAATCCTTCAGCACCGAATCGGGCGCGTCAAGCTCAAGACCAACGGACCGCGCGTGCGTGCTATCCGTCGCGGCACCCACAAGACGACCCGCCCAATAAGCTTCTGCCCCTACCGGCGTGGTTCGCAGCGTATCTTCGAAGATGTACTGAAGAGAAAACTGCTGCGAAGGCGACTGCGGAATCAGCCGGAAGCGATTGACACCCGCGACGGACACACAGACGGAATCGAGCACGCGATCCGCAGCCAGCTCTAAGCTGAATGGCACAGAGATTCCACACGGCACTTCTTCATCCAAAGCGAACTGCATCGTGACCTGCACCGATGATGGCGGCGGTTCAGACTCGGTCGGGCTCTTTGAACAGCTCAATATGGCCCACGCCATGCCGGATGCGACAATGAGACACGAGATGTGCTTCAAGATTCTCCCTTGAGATAGACCAATTCGCGAAAATCCTCCGATCGCCAGAGGCAACGAGTTCCAGCCTCTTTTGTGATCGGATTTCTTTTGAGAATCACTATAGCAGATTGGAGTCGCGGAAGCTCGTCCAAGTCCGTTCGGCGACGATAATGTGGTCGAGGAGTTCAATTCCCACGATTTTTCCAGCCTGAACAAGTCGCTGAGTCAGTTCGATGTCCTCGGGAGATGGGGTGGGATCCGATGAGGGATGGTTGTGACAGAGAATGATCGCCGTCGCATTCCGTTCCATAGCCCGCCGGAAAATCTCGCGAGGATGAACGCGCGCCGCGCAGCGACTTCCCACGGCGATGATCTCATCATCAATGAGTTCTCCCTGCCGGTTCAAAAACAGGCCGCGAAAATGCTCTCGCTTCAGCCTCGCCATCGGTTGCATATAATTGAAGACCTCCTCAGGGCTGCGGAGCGTGGGCGCTTTGCCTTTTCCGAAGAAACGCCGCCCAATTTCAAAAAGTGCAACAATCTGACAGGCGACAGGCAGGCTGACACTCAAGGTCTCTTTGAGTCGGTGAGGATTTCGTTCGTCGGAAATGGCTCGCGAGCCGTAGTCGTGCAGCAGTCGCTCGGCCAGTTCTCTCGATGACTCCGGTTGCCCGGGAGACAGAAGGAATGCAAGCAGTTCGGGAGTGCGGAGACTTGCCGCCCCTAATTTCAGGAGGCGCTCTTCGAGAGGCAGTTCTTCAAGTTCAAGCCCGTCGGCGAGCCTGTAGGTTTCTTCGCTCTTGGCGACGGATGGGGCATTCGTCTTGTCGGTAAAAAGATTCGGTTGCAGGTGGCTTGCCGCGACCTTCCTTGTTCCCGTGACAATGGCGAAGGGATGAATTTCAATGCCAATCCGCTCAATGCGCTGCTTGATTTCGACCATGCGCTTTTCAAACTCCGAACGCCGGGGTCCGAGCTGGACGAGGGAAGGAATCAGATCCTTTCGGAGGATTTCCTGAGCTTGTTCTTTCAGCGCGGGGTCTCCGCCCGGCTTCGTGCAGGTCTGCAGAACCTCCTGCAGTCGCAAATGGTGGAATCCGGCCGCTTTGAGTTCGCGCTGTATCTCGTCGGCAGCCAGGATCGGGAACGAAGCATGGTGAAGTGCCGCGTCTCGCTCGATAAGCAATTGTCGGAATGCCAAATGGGTATATTGCCGTTCATTGCCGGCGACCGGAATTCCCTCCACAAGCAAAATACGACCTTGGGGTTTCAGAATGCGCAGTGTTTCGGTGAGAGCGGGGGAGCGCTTTTCAATGAGGTGAAAAGACCAATGAAAGGCTACAAGGTCGAAGAAATCGTTTTCAAAGGGGAGCGGTGAGGCGGACGAGTCAGAAAAAGAGGCGAGTTCTTCCGTACCGGCTTGGAGGCTCTCGACACTTTCGAAATGCAGATGGAGATACGCAGTGAGGTCGTTCTCGCCCATTCCGACATAGAGAGCCCTCCGGCCTCGAAAGCGTCCCAGCAGGGTTCCGAGAAGACTGCGAGTGCCGGAGTTAGTGGATGGAAGCACCACTGGGCGTGTCCTTGTCCACAGTGATCAGGGAGAGTTCATCGCCGAATATCGCAGCCAGAAGCATTCCTTGCGATTCCTCTCCCCGCAATTTGACCGGTTTCAAATTGGTGACAACGATGATGCTTCTCCCAACCAGAGACTCGGGCGTATAGTGTTCTGCAATGCCGGCGACGATTTGCCTTGTCTCGTGGCCTAAGTCAATGCGCAGTTTGACCAGCTTGTCTGATTTCGGGAGACGCTCGGCAGAGAGAACGCGGGCGACTTTTAGCTGAACCCGAGAGAATTCTTCGAGGCTGATCTCTTCAGCCTTTTCTTCTTCAGGAGGGGTGGGTTTCACTTCTTTTCCTTGAATAGACTTACCTAAGATTTCGGGCAGAAGAGCGGGAAGCTCATCTTCGGCGATTCGCGGGAAGAGAGCCTCTCCTTCTGCCATCCGAGTCCCTGCGCACAGCCGTCCCCATTGCCCGTGTGTGCCCAATCGGAATTCCTCGATGGGCTGTCCCAAACGAGCCAGAAGCTCCGCAGTCTTCTCCGGCATCACGGGAGAAAGACAGATCGCCGCGATGCGGAGAGCTTCGAGGGCCTCATAGATGACCTCACCGGCACGCTTGGGATTCTCCCCGACAAGTTTCCACGGGGCATTCGATTCGAGGTAGCGGTTCGTCGCACGGACCACTTGCAGGATTTCTTCGATGATGTTGTGAAGCCGAATCTCGTTCAGCTCCTGAGGGATCGTCTGAAGGAGAGCGGCGGCTTGATTCGCCAATGGCCCAGGCTCATCCGGTCCCTGCGGAACTCGCCCGTCAAAGTGCGTGAACACCAACCGAGTGACTCGTGAGAGCAGATTGCCGAAGTCATTGGCGAGGTCGCTGTTCAAGCGGGAGACCAGAGCGGCAACGCTGAATTTGGCATCGAGACCGACGACCATGTCGCGCATCAGGAAATAGCGCAGGGCATCCGTGCCGAAAACCTTCACAAGCGGCAAGGGAGCCAAAGGAGTGCCGACGGACTTGGAAATCTTGGTGTCTTCGAAATTCCAATAGCCGTGGACGGTCAGATGCGCGAAGGGCGGGATTCCGGCCGCTTTCAGCATCGTTGGCCAATAAATGCCGTGCGGTTTCAGAATATCTTTCCCGATGAGATGCTCCGCCTGAACCCAGTAGCTTTCCCAATTACTGCTGTGAGGATAACCGATGCCTGTCAGATAGTTGAGCAAGGCATCAAACCAAACATAGGTGACATATTTCTCATCGAAAGGAATGGGAATGCCCCAAGTGAGCCTGCTTGTGGGGCGTGAGATGCACAAGTCCTCCAGAGGTTCGCGCAAGAATCCGAGGACCTCGTTTCGATAGCGTTCGGGGCGGATGAAATCGGGATGGTCCGAAATATGATTGCCCAACCATTCCTGATACTTGCTCATCCGGAAGAAATAGTTCTTCTCTTGAATGAATTCGGGCGCAACTTTATGGTCAGGGCAGAGGCCGTCCACCAATTCCTTTTCCATGTAGAACCGCTCGCAGCCGAGACAATAAAGTCCACCATACTCGCCAAAATAGATGTCGCCCGCGTCGTAGACCTTCTTCAGAACATACTGCACGACTTGGATATGATCAGGATCCGTCGTGCGAATGAAGCGGTCGGGATGAACATAGAGTCGGGGCCAGAGAAGCCGGAACTTCTCACTGATGCGGTCGGCAAAAGTCTGCGGGTGTTCTCCATTGGTTGCCGCGATGCGGGCAATTCGATCTCCGTGCTCATCGGTTCCTGTCAGGAAGAAGGTTTGATGGCCCAACAGGCGATGATAGCGCGCCAGAGTATCGGCCAGAATCGTGGTGTAGGAGGTCCCAATATGGGGCTCTGCATTCACATAATAAATGGGAGTGGTAACATAGAATATCTGTGTCATGATGACGATGGACTCTTTGGAGGTTTTCTTTTTTTTCTATGATGACGGCGCCGCGATTTGTTTTCAGGAGATTGCGGGGGCTGGCCCGGTTTCGCTTTTGCGCCTTCCGGTGCGGAGGGCGGTTGGTGTTCCACCTTGGCCGGCGCTTGACGCGCAGTCTTTCTCTCTTGCTTTTCTCTCTTTGGCTTGACTTCGGCGGCTCCCACGAGACTCGCGAGTGATTCTTTGGACGGGGTGTCAGGCGGCGGGGATTCGCGTTCTACGACAGGTTCCGGCCGCGCGCTGATGGTGATGCATTGTTCTCTCGACATTCCTCGTTTCCAATCGGTGAAAGCTCGAAATTGATCCAACGAGAGCTTCTCCGTGTCTCCATTCTCGTAGCGGATCCCGATTTGCTCAAGAACCATGTCCAGTTTCTCGATGACGCCTTCTCCCTTTTTCGGATCAACGATTTTCTGGTCAACGGCAGGGCAGTTCTCCATGAATTGTCTGTAAGTCTCCAGCTCATATCGGAGACAGCACTTCAGGCGACCGCATACGCCGGACAGCCTCATCGGATTCAACAGGAGGGACTGATCGCGGGGCATCTGGGTTGTAATCGGATAGAATTCAGGCAGCCAGGTGGCACAGCAGAGCATCCTGCCGCAGATGCCATAACCGCCTTTCTTCTTCGTCTCGTCACGAGCCCCAATTTGCCGCAGGTCAATGCGTGTGCGATAGGTTGCCGCAAAATCCTTCACCAAGTCGCGAAAGTCTATGCGACCGTCGGCGGTGAAGAAAAATGTCATCTTGCGGCTGTCCCATTGCAGCTCAACCTCCACAAACTTCATCTCAAGGTTGTGTTCGCGCGCCTTTCGACGGGAGAAGAGGAGGGCTTCTTTCTCCTTTTCCCGATTCCTCTGGAGGATTTCCATATCCTCGGGAAGAGCCTTGCGCACGATTCGGAAAGAGGGAGGTTCCTCCAGTTGTTCGGCCCCTTTCTTTCGGCCCAGGTGCGAAACGACACCCAGGTCTTCTCCCTTTTCTACCTGAACGACGGCCATGTCGCCCACCTGGAACGGGAAGTCCTGCGGATTCGCAAAATAGGCGCGTCGGAGCCCTTTGAACTCTATTTCAAGAGGTGATGTCATTGGTTTGAACTTTTGCTTTTTTCATTGCCTTTTCTTGGATTGTCTCGGGATGCTTGGAGGCAGGCTTTGAGTCCTGCTTCTGCCCCAATGCGTGGTGGAGTCGAAAACTCAGAGCGGTTAGAACACTGTATGGAGTATAGCCTCGCTCCAAATTGTCGCAGGCGGTCTGAATCGCCTGCAATGCTCGCTCAGGATTTACTTCGGGAAATCTATTGAGCAGGAGCTCGGCACGGCCTCGGCAATCTTGATGTGAAAGGAGTAAATGCATGTCCTTGCCGATTTGCCGCTCCGCTTTGAGAATCGCGACATCGTCAATGAAAAGCTGCAGTGTTCCCAAGGCAATCCGGTATCCGCCGAAGTCGTCGGAAAGCAGCTTTTCGTAGGACTTTTCGAGTTCATTCGGATCGAGGCGCACGCATTCCCTGAAATAGTCCACAGCCATTGTTTGCAGAGCTTTCCAGTCTATTCGCGCGAGTTCCATTGCCTGCCAGAAATTCCCTCCGGCCAGCCGCGAAATCAGAGGAATGCTCTCCTCAAGTTTTGGGTATCGTTTCCGCAGCGCTTCCTCGATGTCCGGCTCCAAAAGTGGTGGCAGCACGATTGGCTGACAACGAGAGCGAATGGTTGGCAACAGGGCGCCTTCCCCCTCGCATGCCAACAGAAAATGTGTGTCTGCCGGAGGTTCTTCAAGGACCTTCAAGAACGCATTTTGCGCATTGATATTCATGCGGTCGGCATGCAGGAGGATGAAGACTTTGCGCCGTGCTTGGAATGGCATTCGGTAGGCCTGCTTAATCAATATGCGTATCTGTTCGATCAGAATGCTCAGCGAGCGAAGCAGAAGATCAGGGAAATGCAGGAGAACGGGGACATAGGGATCCCGTGCCTTTTCCGCAATCGCATCAAGCAGTTTCTTGTCTACGATTTCCGTGACCGGTACTTCCGCATAGTCCTCCGCTCGCGCAGTCGCGGAAGCAGGTTTCCCCTCCGCATTCTCTGACCCTGATGCTTTCCTGGCTTCTTCCATACGACGCACGGCCGCCTTTCCGGGGATAGGTGCAACGATGTGAAGATCCGGATGCTGCAAGCGCGCGACAAGCTGACACTGGACACAGGTTCGACAGGGTGCTTGTCCGGAGTCCGAGTCGAATCTCTCACACAGCAAGGCGGCGGCAAAATCCAACGCGATGGCGCTCTTGCCGACTCCCGCAGGTCCGGTGAAGAGATAAGCGTGGGCGACGCGCTGATTCTCGATGGCGCGACAAAGGTAGGAACGGGCGGCCTTTTGTCCCACGACTCGATGGAAGAGCGGCTCTTCTATCGACCGGTCAGCCAGTTCAGAGGATTCTGTTTTTGCTTTCCTTCCCATAGCTCAAAATGGATGCGATATTGACCTGAAATGCCATCGAGGCCTGCCGTTCCAAGACCCTGACCGGCATGCACCTCGTCACCGCGCTGGACGCTGAGTTGCTGGAGATGAGCGTAAACGGTGAAGAACTCACCGGCATGTTCTATAATAATCACATTACCGAAACCTCGAAGCCAAGTGCACAGAGCCGCCCGGCCATCTGCGACGCAGCGCACTTCCTCGCTCGCCGAGGCCGAAATGTCTATGCCGGGATTGTCGGTGACGGTCTCAAATCGGCGATTCTTCTGATAGCCAAAGGGCACCAGAACATCACCCTGAACCGGCCACGGAAGAAGACCTTTCAGGAGAGTCAGCGGCCTGCCTGCAATAGGCCCCTCGAAGACAGTCGTGTCCCGGGCCGTGGCGACCATCTTCTCGATTTGGCGCAGAGCCTCCTGAACCTCAAGACGGCGTTTTTGCAGCAGATCCCTGTCATGGCGCACGATATCGAGGTCGGTAGCCAATTGAGACTGTTGCCGCTTGAGACTCTCTTGTTCGTGCCGTAATGCCTGCTCGGTTTCGGTGACATCGCGGCGTGTTTCTTCGAGCTGCAGGTATTCATCGTACAGGGTGCCGGTCTGCGTGACAATTTGGCCTTGAAGAAGATCCAACTGCCTGCTTCGGTATGTCAATTGTCTCAGATACTCTTTCTCGAGTCGGTTGATATTTGTCAATACTTGACGCCTTTTTACAAGCTCGCCCAAGCTGCGGGCTCCCAGGAGAAATTCGAGCGTCTCCCACCGCGATAGCCGGCACCGCGCGCTCAGGTGACGGGCAAAGGCGGCTTGGATTGTCTGGCGGTTCTGCTCCAAAGTGCTTTTGTCTTGGGATAGGAGGACCAAATCTCCTTGGCCTTCTTCCAAGGAGTTTTCGAGCAGCCGCAATGTGTCGTTTAACTGTTGCCTCTCTCGTTTCTGCAAACGAATCAGCTCGGTTTGAAGCGCGACCTGATGTCTTCGTGCGTCAATGTCCTCTAACAAATCTGTCTCACGGAGATTCCCTTGAAGCAGCCTCATCTCAATTCCCGTAAGTTCTCTTTTGAGAGAGTCCAGCGGCGGCTTTTCCTCCGCGAGAGCAGAACTGGCTAATAATAAAGAGGATAACAGCGCAAGAAGCACCTTCAGATTTCGCCTCCGCTCTCCGTGGATTTCTGCATGAATCTTTATAATTTACGCGTTTCAATTTGGAATTGCAACAGGAATTTTTTGGAAGCTAAGCCCCATCTTGATTTTGGCTTTGAGATGCTGTAAATTGCTCCAGGGACTCTGTCTTCTGCAGAGATACACCTGCTTGCCGAGTCGAGCCCGTCTAATGTACGAGGGGATGAATGCGCATTCTTTTGTTGCTGGTTTCTCTTGCAGCGTGTCTGCCAATGAAACTTATGGGCGGCCTCCAGCCTCAAGCGGAAGTGATTGAAGCTTACCGTCGCTTGTGGGAAATGAAGCGCGCCGAAGAGCCCCTTTGGCGAATGGCTCACCTCGACGCCGACAGTGTGCATGAATACGATGTGCTGAGCTATGATTTGGGCCTCTCGGTCGAATTGGAACCGGCGCCGCTGAATGGAGAGGCGAGCATTGCCGTTGTCATTCGTGACTATCAGGATACTCTTTGGCTTCATGCGCAAGGCTTGACTATTGAGGGAGTCACGACCTCCGAAGGTGCCTGCGTCTATGTCCATCGGAACGATTTGCTGGGCATTGCCGGGCCGTGGGTATCGGGAGACACGGTGACCTTCTTTGTTTCCTACAGTGCGCCCGTCGTCGAAGATCAGCGGCTAACCGGTTTTCATTATGGCTGGCATCTCGCTTATACCTTTGCCGAACCTTATGGCGCGCGTCAGTGGTTCCCCTGCTTCGATGAGCCCTTTGACAAAGCGAATGAAACACGACTTTCGCTGGAGATGCCTGAGGGATGGCACCTTGCCTCCAACGGTTCTCTCGATTCGGTCGCTTTTCCTGCTCCCGGGCGCGTGACTGAAATCTATGGAAACACACAGCCGATTTGCACTTATCTGATGTCCATCGCCGCAGCGCCCTATACCCGGTGGTACGACAGCCTTCCCGGCGGTGGCCAAGTGCGCTATTTCGCCTTCCAACAAGACAGCGCCGCTGCCGCATTCGATTGGGCGCGTACGCCGCAGATGATTTCTCAGTTCACACGGCAATTCGGACCCTATCCGTTCGAGGATTACGGAATGGCTGAGGCCGACATTTTCTACGGCTGGGGAGCGATGGAGCATCAGACTTTTACGACAATGGGCTACCAGCTTGTGGACAGTCTGCGAACCCAAGAAGGCATCGTGGCTCATGAACTGGCACATCAGTGGTTCGGCGATGCGCTTTCACCGATTGATTTCAGGCACATCTGGCTGAACGAAGGCTTTGCCACTTGCGGACATGCGCTCTGGCTGGAAGAGGCCGGAGATTCACTGGATTTCGAGAATTTCATGGGAGCGATTGCGGAAGCCTATTTTGCTGAGGACAGGCAGATCCGCTATGCGGTTTTCGACCCGCCGGAAGACTACCTCTTCGGCGCTACGGTCTATTTCAAAGGTGCATGGGTCTTGCACATGTTGCGTCATCAGATTCTTGGCGATAGCCTCTTCTTTGAAGTTCTGCGAACCTACACGAACCGCTTTCTGTACGGGAATGTCAGTACCGAGGATTTTGAAGAGGTATGCGAGGAAGTCGCAGGACAAGAGCTCGATTGGTTCTTCGACCAATGGGTCTATCAAGCGGGATTTCCGGTGCTTGATATTGAGCTCCAGCCGGGTGACGCTTCGATAGCAGTTGTTGTGACGCAGCAGCAGGAAAACGCGCCGGCGGCGTTCCGCATTCCGATTACTGTAGATGTCACGATGGAAGACAGTGTTGGTCGCTATACGCTCTGGTTCGACGAGCGAGAGGAAACCCAGAGGATTTATCCTCCGGGCGTCTTTTGGGGAGCAGAGCTTGCTCCTTTCCAACCGCTTCTTTATCAAGGAACCGGTGCCGGCACTCCCGATGCGGCGGTGTCTCCTCCTTTGAAGATTTCGCTTGGGCAAAACTGGCCCAATCCGTTCAATAGCTCGACCACCTTCTCGTTGGAGTTGAACAAAACGGCCCGAATTGAGCTCTCGCTCTACAATCTCTTAGGACAGAGAGTGCTGAGCATAGCGCAAACCACTTTTGTTCCCGGCAACCACCTCGTTTCATTTGAAGCGCCTCCATCCTTATCCACAGGCTTCTATTTCGTGATGGCAGAGGTTGGCGATTACCGAGCAGTGCGTCGGATTCTCCTGCTTAAGTGAGGGATTTGTCTACCGGTTTTTTCTAAGAAACGCCTGATTCATGAAAATTGCCATCGTTGCAGTCGGTCGAATTCGAGAGCCTTATCTTCGTGCCGCTGTGGATGATTATCTAACTCGCATTCAGCACTATCTTCCCGTCGAAGAAATTGAGGTGCAGGCGGGGAGCAAAGAAGAAAAGAACGGACGCGGCAGCCAGACACTCGTGGCCGAGGGGGAACGACTCCAGAAGGCGCTTGCCCGCGAAAGCTTTGTCGTCTGTCTTGATCGGAGCGGAAAGGAGTTCAGTTCGGAGGAGTTCTCAGTATGGCTGCAAGCTCGGATGAGGGAATCGGTTTTGCGCTTGGCATTTGTTCTTGGAGGTGCGTGGGGGCTTTCACCGGTTGTTCTGGCGCGGTCACAGTTCACGCTGTCGTTGTCGCAACTAACCTTTCCGCATGAACTTTCGCGGCTTATCCTGGCGGAGCAACTCTATCGAGCTTTGACGCTTTGGAAGGGCGAGAAATACCACAAGTAAAAGGCCTCCTCCTCCTTGCGGTCACCTATTGTATCTGCGAACGGCTCCTACGGAGGAAAGAGGCCTTAAGATCCGCACAATGAGTGCGAATCAACCACGAATCAAAGATATACTTTCGTTTGCCCGATGTCAAGCCCCGCAGCTCATAGGTCCAGGATTTTTCTTGTCGGCTCCGGTCGCGTGGACTATACCTATTGTAGTTGCTACCTTGAGCAAAATAATTGCTCTGTTGAATCAAGTCCTTGACTTTCAGAAGGTCGTTATGTATATTTGAGTGAAACACTCGCCACCGGAAAGAATTTCCTTGCACAACTCTGCGATGCCTCTCTCCCACCAGACCATTGAAGACGCTCTAAAAAGAGTTCGTTATCCGGGTTTCTCTCGGGATATCGTCTCATTTGGTTTGGTCAAAAACATAGAAATTAAGGGAAGAGATGTGCATCTCACCCTTGAAGGGACATCCAGAGAGCCTTCGGTTTCGAGGGAAATTGAGACAGAGGCGCGGCGCGCTCTTGAGGCTGTGGAGGGAATCGGGAATGTGACGATCTCGATTAACTGGTCAGCGTCAACGCCTCCTCCGGCAGCCTCGGCACAAGAAGGAGAATTCTTACTCAAACAGATTCGGGCGAAAATCGCCGTGGCTTCAGGCAAAGGTGGTGTGGGAAAGTCCACGATAGCCGTTCATTTGGCGCTTGCGCTCCAGCAGACTGGCCTTGAAGTTGGATTGTTGGATCTGGACATCTATGGGCCCAGTCTCCCCACGATGCTCGGGATTATGGAGAGGCCACGCGCCCAAGATGGCAAAATTATTCCCTTGGAGAAGTTCGGCTTGAAGCTGATGTCTATCGGTTTCTTGGCGGACCGCGATACTCCGATGATATGGCGCGGGCCGATGGTGCATCAGGCGGCGGAGCAGTTCATGCGCGATGTGGCTTGGGGCAACCTGGATGTGCTGGTCGTTGACCTTCCTCCGGGAACGGGCGACGCGCAGATGACCCTTTCTCAGCGAGCCGACCTGTCAGGCGTTGTTATTGTCTCGACACCGCAAGATTTGGCCCTGATTGACGCTCGCAAAGGCGTGCGGATGTTCCAAGCGATGGAAGTGCCGATCTTGGGAATTATCGAGAACATGAGTACCTTTGCCTGTCCGCATTGTGGTACGATAACGCCAATCTTCGGCCAAGGAGGCGCGGAACGCACGGCAAAGGAACTGGGTGTCCCTTTCCTTGGGCGCATCCCGATTCTGCCAATCCTGCGGGAAATCGGCGACACGGGAACTCCTTTCGCGGGCTGGACGGCTTCTCCTCAAGTGAAGGAGGTGTTCCAGAAAGTGGCGGAGCAGGTGAGCAAGATGGTGAACCTTGGCAGCGAGTCAGCTCGTACAGTTCATTAACATTCAAGAAGGCAAGGAGCTTAGGGATGCCGACACAAGACGATGTTTTGCAGGCCCTTTCGACGGTCATTGATCCCGAAATCGGGCTTGCGGTCACGGATTTGGGACTGATCTACGATATTCAAATAGAAGGAGGAGAAGTCGCTGTTCAGATGACGCTGACGACCATGGGATGTCCTCTGGCGAGTCGCTTGCTCCAAGATGCCAAGGATGCCGTGGGGCGCGTGCAGGGAGTGACGGAGGCTCGCGTGGAGTTGGTGTGGGACCCGCCGTGGAATCCCAGCATGATGAGTGATGAGGCGCGTGCGAGACTTGGGATCCTGTGAATTTCTCGAAAATGGCCGGATCTTGGTTGCCCGAATTAAGGGCCTGCTGCCAAGTGCCAAGAACTGTATAGGAGGGAAACAAGTTGCCCAAATTGGTACGGAGGTCATGACATGTATTCCGAACGGTACATGTATCACTTTCAGTCTCCACTCCATGTGGGGGAAATGCCGGATGCGACAGCGCAAGCCGAAGTATGTTACGAAGAAGATGGCTGTATGGACAAGGTCTGTCTCTATTTGAAATTGGATGATGGTGTCATTAGTGATGTAAGATTTCGCGCCCGGGGATGTTCGGGAACCGTGGCGGTTTGTTCGGCGATGTGCACTCTGCTCGTTGGACAGCGCATTGAAGCTGCCGCGGAGTTGGATCCCGCAACCCTCGCGATTGAACTGGGAGGAATCCCACAAGACAAAGAGCATTCGCTGAGCTTGGCAAGAAAGGCCTTGACCGCGGCAATTAACCGGATTTCCCCTGCAAACGAAATCATGGCGAACGGTCCGGCATAGGCAAGTGAATCTGACATAAGAAGATTAAACAGGGTTTTTCAAAGCACCCTGTCAATTCTGAAACATCAATGAAAGAAGGAGTTGAAGAAATGCTGTTTCGAACTCGGTTGTCTGCAACGATTCTTTTGGTGGCAATGGTCGCTCTTCTTGCGCCACAGGTCTTGGCGAAGTCTGACATCGGTCTGAAGGGAATCGGCCTGAAGGCAGGCCTCATGATGCCGGAAGATCCCTTTGACCCAACCTTTACCGTGGGTGCCGTCGCGGATTTGGGAACTTTCATACCGGAACTCCATTGGGATGCTTCGGTGCAATATTGGAGCGCCAGCTATGATGAGTCGGTCTTCGGCGCCAACCGCGACTATTCCTGGTCGGATATTGCCATCAAATCCACAGTACGCTATCTGTTCCCCATTGAGGGAGGTATCAAACCTTATGTCGGCGGTGGCTTGGGTATCCACCTCTATAGTTGGGATTATGACCATCCCGGCGGAGGGTCGTTCAGTGACAGTGACTCCGAGTTTGGCTTCCATTTCCTTGGAGGAGCGCAGTTCAAACTTGCCCCGAAATGGAAGATGCAGCTTGAAGCGGAATATGCCATTGCGGACCCTGACCAGTTTGCCATTGTTGCGAATTTCATCTACGCTCTTGGCAAGTAGTCCGGGAGTTGTCGCCGTCGGAGTCTCCAGACCTACGATGGCGCTGGTGCACGAAGGAGTTGCATCTTTCGGAAGTACTTTGTATATTTGAATTGAATACCATTCAGACGCTTCCGCGGTCGTGCGGAATTAACCGTTCACCCTTTAAGCTGAATCCGTGAGCTCGGCAAGGGAAACAATCCCAGAAGTAATCGGTTTGAGCCTCCCACCCTCATAGGGTGTGGAGGCTCTCTTTTTAAGAGGGTTTCATGGAATACAGAATCAAAACGGTTCTCGTGGATACTCAAGGGTTTGACCGAACGCTGACACGCTTGGCCCACGAGATTGTCGAGAGAAATCGCGGGACGGCGGACCTTGCCATCGTCGGGATGCAGACGCGCGGCGTTTTTCTGGCAAAACGATTGGCCGAGAAGATTCAAGCCGCTGAAGGCATCGGGATTCCTTTGGGCACGCTCGATGCCACACTCTATCGGGACGACTTTCGCACTCGGCTCAAACATCCCAAAGCGCAGATTACGGACATTCCGTTCGACATCTATGACATGAACCTCATCTTGGTGGATGATGTGCTCTACACCGGTCGCACGGTTCGGGCGGCATTGGATGCGCTGATGGATTTTGGTCGCCCGCGTCGGATACAACTGGCCGTCCTGGTGGATCGGGGTCATCGTGAAATGCCCATCCGCCCCGATTTCATCGGAAAGAATATACCGACTTCCATGAACGAAGAAGTCCGGGTTCGCATGAATGAAATTGACGGCGAAGATGCCGTCCTGTTGGTGGAGGTTTCCCCATGAATTCCCTTCCACACAAGCATCTGCTTGGTCTGGAGGATTACGGCGCAGACGAGATTCTGAAGATCCTCGACACGGCAGAGAGTATGCGGGAGATTCTGGCCCGCCCGATTCGCAAGGTACCGACCCTGCGCGGCGTAACCGTGGTCAATCTCTTCTTCGAGAGCTCGACTCGCACGCGTATTTCTTTTGAGCTCGCGGAGAAGCGACTCTCGGCGGACACGGTGAATTTCTCTTCCACGGGTTCCTCGCTCTCCAAAGGCGAAACGCTTCTGGATACGGCGCGCAATATCGAGGCCATGAAGATTGACATCGTCGTCATCCGTCATCGGGCGGCAGGGGCGCCTCATTTCCTTGCGCACTATCTGGAGGCCGTCATAGTGAACGCGGGGGACGGCTGTCACGAACATCCCACCCAAGCCCTTCTGGATGTTCTCACTCTCCGGCAAAAATTCGGCAGCGTGAAGGGCCTCAGGGTTACGATTGTGGGTGATATTGCGCATTCACGCGTAGCGCTCTCCAATATCTATGCTCTCAAGAAGCTCGGCGCGAGTGTCGCCATCTGTGGTCCCGCAACCCTAATTCCGCGTGATGTCACCAGTCTCGGCGTCGAAGTCATCTACTCGATTGACGACGCCATCGCCAAGAGCGATGTTCTGAATGTCTTGCGTCTTCAATTGGAGCGCCAGGAGGCGGGGCTGTTCCCGACTTTGCGTGAATATCAGAAATACTTCGGCGTGACTCGAAGACGCTTGGAGAAAGCGCAGCGGCCTCTGACCATTCTTCATCCGGGGCCGATCAATCGAGGCATCGAAATAACAAGCGATGTGGCCGACAGCGAACATTCACTCATTCTGGATCAAGTCACAAATGGCGTCGCTGTGCGCATGGCGGTTCTCTATCTCTTAAGCGGAGCCAAGCAATAACCTCAATATCGGAAGGTCGTTGATGGAACTCGAAGAAAATGTTCTCCATATAAGACAGGCCTCTCGCCTCCATTTGGTCGGAGCGCGCATCGTTGATCCGGCAACTCAACTCGACACGGTGTCCGACCTCGTGATTGAAAATGGCACGATACAGCGAATCGGCTCGACAGAGGAAGTCCCGGGCGAGGAACGGATTAACCTCTCCGGCAAACTCGTCACACCCGGCTGGTTCGACCTTCATGTCCATTTTCGTGAACCGGGCAAGGAGGTGGCGGAAACCATCGCCAGCGGCTGCCTGGCAGCACTCAGCGGTGGCTTTACGGGAGTGGCTGTTATGCCAAACACCAATCCGCCGCTTGATCATGCCGGAGTTGTCAGTTGGGTCAAGAATCAGGCAACACCATTCCCCATAGATTTGCAAGTTGTTGCGGCGGTGTCAAAGGGGCGGCAGGGGAAGGAATTGGTCGAGATGGCCGAGCTCTGTGAACACGGTGTCCGAGCCTTTTCTGATGATGGCTCACCGGTGGCCAGCAGTTGGCTTTTGCGGCATGCTCTGGAATATGCGAACATGTTAGGAGCTGTAATCTGCGAGCATGCCGAAGATCGCGACCTTGCCGCTAATGGCGTCATTCACGAGGGCGCTGTTGCCACAAGATTGGGATTGCCGGGAATCCCCTCTGTTGCCGAGACCCTCGGCGTGCTTCGTGCTCTCTTGCTTGCTGAATATATCGGTGCGCGCGTTCATTTGTGCCATATCTCAACGGCGGGAGCAGTCGAGTGGGTGCGCTGGGCCAAAAACCGGGGGATTCGCGTCACTACGGAGGTTACGCCTC
>Ga0315289_10001716_pt1 | contig 34053 bp, 26 predicted proteins | sample YL17G11_40_MG_FD_203452 | JGI IMG/M metagenome (GOLD analysis project Ga0315289, IMG submission 203452) | Sediment microbial communities from Yellowstone Lake, YNP, Wyoming, USA - YL17G11_40 | ecosystem: Environmental > Aquatic > Freshwater > Lake > Sediment | place: USA: Wyoming | collected... | reverse complement strand
ATTCGAACTCGGAACCTACTGATTCGAAGTCAGGCGCTCTATCCATTGAGCTACGGGGGCTTGCAGCTCGATTATACCGGGCGCAGTGTGACAGTCAACGTGTGCGCAGAGCCGCGATCGTCGTGCAAGGGGGGGGCGCCCAGCCTTCTGAGTGCGAGCACACGCGGTGGGTATGGCGACAGCATGTAGTTGGAGTGAGCGGCCAGGTCCATGATCAACAAGCTCAAACGGTTTGAGTACGGGTGGGCCAGGATGGGAGGAATCAATGGAGGGAGAAGGATCATCGGTGTAGTGGAGATGCACAATGAGGAAGGTTGCTATAATCTGCAGGCGGTCAGAGCGAAGCTGCAGGCTTGCGCACGAGAGCCCGCCTGGCTGCCGGCCGTGCCTCCCGCGCGACCCTGATCGCGTTGCCGACGTGCTTTTCCGGAGCCCATGTGACCCTGTCCAACCCAGAGCACAGGAAGCTGCAAGCACCTCCACAGAGGAGCGCCTGTGGTACGCAGGCGTGGTGGAGATCATGGTGGCCGTTCTTGCTGGGCATCGGGCTTTGGCTGGTCTACGCTGCCGTCTTCATATGGAAGTCCAGCTTCGTCATCGACGGTGTTCGGTACTTTGCCTTGTTTGATGACGCAATGGTGTCCATGACCTACGCCCGCAACTTGGTGCATGGCAACGGGCTGGTGTGGAATGTCGGTGGCGAACGCGTCGAAGGCTTCAGCAATCCCCTGTGGGTGGGCGTCATGGCCCTCGTCCACCTCGTGCCCATCTCCATGCCCAAGATCAGCTTGGGAGTGCAGATCGTTGCTGCTCTCCTTCTGGCGGTGGTGCTTCCGTGTGTGAGACTCCTCGCGGATCGCGTCATCCCAAACGACCGATTTGCCGTCTGGGCGGCAGTGATCTTGTCGGGCTTCTACTACCCCCTGGTGAACTGGAGCCTCCTGGGCACGGAAGTAGGCCTGCTGAGCTTGATCACCACGGCATCTGCCTTGATGGCCGTCAGGGCATTGAGTGAAGGCAGCTTCCCTAAGTGGCTCTATCCGCTGCTTGGGGTTGGAACGCTTGTGCGGATCGATGGCGCAGTACCCATGCTGGCGATCCTGGGCTTGATGTTCCTGTTCGATGGACCGCGTCGCTGGGACCATGCGCGGTGGGGGATTGCCTGTCTAATGATCTTCCTGGGTGGGCAGACGCTGTTCAGGTGGGCCTACTACGGCGACTGGCTGCCGAACACGTACTATCTCAAGATGACTGGCTACCCGGCGCTCCTGCGGATGGCGCGTGGCCGGAGCGTCGCGTGGGACTTCATGACCAGCCTCAATGTCCCGTTGACCCTTGTTCCCCTGATGGCCCTCTTGCTGCACGGAGACAGGAAGCGGTGGCTGCTCATGGGTGTTGTCGCTGCGGAGCTTGCCTATAGCATCTATGTCGGCGGGGATGCCTGGGAACATCGGGGCGGCGCCAACCGCTTCATCGCCACCGTCATGCCGTTGTTCATGGTTGCCTACATGGCGGCATGGCACGAATTGCGTCAGCTTCTCAACAACGCACTAGCGGGCCTCACTGGCAACCTCAGGCTGCACGAACCGTTACGCCGCGGGGTGCTCCGCGGCATGCAATGGGGGGGAATCGCAGGGTTGGGTCTGGTTGTCGGAGGATCGTGGCTCAGCTTCAACCGCATGGAGGTCAGCGGTCCCCTCATCGCCGACCTCCGTGACCCACAGCGGGGTGGGCTGAAGTACGCGCTCTTGCTGGAGCGATCGATCTTCGTGCCCGGGACGGAGCGGTACACGAGGGATGCGCTCGTACTTCGGAAGGTCACCACGCCAGATGCGCGCATCGCCGTGGTCGCTGCCGGAAACACGCCGTACTTCTCGGAACGATACAGCATCGATCTCCTGGGGAAGGGTGATCGGCACATCGCTCACGAGCTCGCGCGAATACCGGCAGATCGCGCTCATGCGATTATGTTTCGGCCGGGGCACATCAAGTGGGATTATGCCTATTCCATCAGCACTCTCGAGCCAGATGTGGTCGTTGAGCCCTTTCGAGATTCCTATGATGAGGCGAGGCCATACCTAGCGGGCTATGACAGCGTCCTCATCAACGGACACCCGACGTACTTCCGGAAGGGTTCGCAGCAAGTCGTGTGGTCCGCTCTAGAGGAATACCGCTGACTGGCTCAGTGCAGGAACCGCCCAGAAGAGCGTACCGAGTGAGAGCGGGTGGGGCTAAGACTGAATACCCCTTGTCCCTCACTGGACCGCGATTGGGCGGAGCTTACGAGTCCGAGGCACAGCGGATTGGCCATGACCGGACGGCACAAGCCATTGTGGGATCCCAAGGATCTGTCCGATCCAGCTCGCTCCTCCCCCAGAATGGCCAGGGACGTTCCCCGGTCCTGTCGCCACAACTGGAGAGACAGGGCGGCGTGACTGGCTCTCCTGCCAGGCCCGCTCACCGGCGCATTGAGTGTGCCAGCACCAGCAAGTGACCACGGTGGCCGCGTTGCGGCCCATGATCTCCCATTCGCTGCCGCGGGCAACCAGCTCTTCATCCCGATCGATGCCGACCACAATCGTCCGGCGCGGCCGAAGCGTAGTCCATCTCCGCAGGAAGGCACACGGCATCTTGCTGAAACGCCGGATGATCTCGGACTTGGGATAGGGCCGTCGGACGCGCCGCGATCCGACCTCGACGAATGGCACGCGGTGGCTTATTGAACCGCGAGATGCAAGCTCGCGGTTGACATGGCGGCCGGGTGGATAGGATCCGTCAGCTCGGCACGCATGGGCCGCCCCGAGGACGAAGCGCCCTCCGCCGCCAACTGCTTTGAATCCTGCACACGTCCTTCCATCCCATGCGGGCCCTCGTGCCCCAACATCAAGCTGAGAAAGTGCAAGGTGAACGCAAGGAATCCCGCACCGGTGCAGTCACACGTTGGGGTTCGAGTTCGGCTCGCGCCCATCCTGAGGACAACCGGACAGAAGCCGTCGGGCTATTCTCCCGCAGACGGCTGTCGGCAAGGCTGAGAGGTGTTCGCAAGCCCCCGGGACGACGAATCGACGATGTTTCGGGCTACCCTAGGTATGTCTCTTAGGGCCGGATTCCGCTGTGTCCCTTCATGTCCACTATCGGGATGCCGCGGCCTGTAGAGGAGGCGGCGAGTGAACGGACTGATCGGCCGGACGATCAGCCGCTACCACATCCTGGAGCAGGTCGGCCAAGGGGGGATGTCGAGCGTCTTCCGCGCGATCGAGCTCACTACCAACCGCGTGGTGGCGATCAAGATCCTCTCCCCCTACCTGGCCCACGAAACCCAGTTCCAGGCCCGCTTCGAGCGGGAGATCAGGCTGCTCCGGCAGCTACAGCATCCCAACATCATCCCCATTCTCGATTTCGGTGAGGCCGAAGGGCTGGCCTTCCTCGTCATGCCCTTCATGGGTACAGGGACCCTGCATGAGCGGCTTCAGAAGGGCCCTCTCGATCCGGTCCTGGGGGGGCAGATCGTCGACCAACTGGCCTCGGCGATCACCTGCGCGCACGAGAGTGGTGTCATCCACCGCGACGTCAAGCCGTCCAATGTCCTGCTCGATGAGCACGGCAATGCGCTGCTCTCGGACTTCAGCTTCGCCCGGCCCCAGGACGCTTCGCAGAACCTCACCGGCTCTGCCCTGATCGGGACACCCGCCTACATGTCGCCTGAGCAATGCCGCGGCGAGCCGATCGACGCACGGTCGGACCAGTACTCGTTCGCCATCATGCTCTTCCAGATCACGACCGGGCAGCTTCCCTTCGACGGGGAGACGCCGATGGGGGTCGCCATCAAGCACGTTAACGTGCCTCTCCCGAGGCCGCGTGCCGTGAACCCAAACCTGCCCGAGGGTGTGGAGATGGTCCTGGTCAGAGCTCTGGCTAAGGACCCGGCCCTGCGCTTCGCCTCGATCAAGGACCTCAACCAGGCGTTCCAGACGGAACTGAAGGCCGCCCTCGATCCGAAGCTGCGCACTGCTGGGGCTCGCACGATCCCTCTGGAGCGCACGCAGGAGCTCTACCGGCGCTATCAGAACGTGAAGCCTCCAGTCCGCAAACGCTCATACGACCGGCCGGCCATCCTGGCGACCCTGCTGCTCCTTCTGGCCTGTGCCGTCTCCGCCGGCGCGGTAGGGATCATCTACCCCGAATGGTTCAGACCGGCCAGCGCGGCCCCTGCCATCAGTCAGGGCGATATCCAGTCGACCGTCGACATTGTCCTCACCGCCAATGCCCCGGCGACGGGCACGGACGTCTCTCCGGGTCAGCTCGAGACGGCGGTATATGCCGCAGTGCAGACCCTCCAGGCGAGTCTGACTCCCGAAGCCGGCACACCGCCTCCGACGCAGTCCGGGGATGGACCGACCGTCAGCCCGCAAGCCCTGCTCCTCTTCCCGACGAGCGGTCCTTCCGTCACAACTGCCCCCCCGACCGGGGTTACGCCATCGCGCACGGTTGTTCCGTCGGCTACGCGGACAGCGACCTCTGGCCCGACGGCGACTCCACCCGGCCCGACGCAAACCTCACCTCCGCCGTCGCCGACCACTCCGGGTCCGACGCTGACCTCGCCTCCGCCGTCGCCGACCTCCTCCGGCCCGACGCTGACCTCACCTCCGCCGTCGCCGACCTCCTCCGGCCCGACGCTGACTTCACCTCCGCCGTCGCCGACCTCCCCGGGGCCGACGCTGACTTCACCTCCGCCGTCCCCGACGTCTCCCGGTCCGACGCTGACCTCACCTCCGCCGTCCCCGACTGCCACGGTGTCTCCTGTACCTCCAACGAATACGGCCCCTCCTCCCACGAGCACGGTCACCGTCCTGGTCTGCGAGTGGGATACGAGCGGGGTCAATATCGACGGGGATACGGTCTCCGTCGTAATCCACAACACGGGGGATCTCACGCTGCATGTCTCCGGGGTGGGGATCACGTGGACCGACAACGAGCACCTGGTCCGGGTGAGAATGAATACGACGATCTGGAGTGGGTGGGACAACGGGCCCAGCTTCTCGGTCGGGACGAACAGAACCGTCGGAGCGGGGAGTTCTCGGACCCTCGAGTTCGAGTTCGCGGGGTCGCACTTCAGCGGCTCGGCATCGGTATCGGTCGACGCCGACTGCTGAACAATGAGGATGGGTCCGCCAGGACCCGTCAGCGCGCTTCGATCAGATGCGTGAGGGGGGGAAAGTCACCTCTCAGGCTTCCCGGCAGCCCAAGCGCCTGCTCGAACCAGACCACGGCAACCCCGGCCCCTTCGAGATGGGTGAAGGCCGCGACTCCAGGGACCGCCCGGCGAGAAGCGCGCCTGTCCAAGTCCAACAAATCGAGAGCCCGTTGGATGGTCCGGTTTCCCGGCATCGGGATGTGCATCATGACGAGACGAACTGGCGGACTCTGCCTGGTGCGCTTGCGCGGGCGGAGCGCCTTGCCCGGGCGGCCTTGGATCTCAGGCGATGTGATCGCCGGCGCGAAGGATCGTCTCGCGGCGGGATTCCAGTACGGTGACTCCCCCCGTACCTAAGATCCGCCAGTCGCCCGGCCGGCCGACGAGTGCCGTCCCGCTGTCAATGCCCAACGCGCGCGTGCCAGACGGCCGAACCGCGATCCAGGCTCGCAGCATCGCACGCGGCATTTCGTTGAAATGCGGGATGATGACCGAATCCGGTACAAGTCCGAACGCGGCACCCCACAGGGCTGTGCGTCCGGGCAATTGGCGCAGCCGAAACGTCGGGATGAAGGCGCCCAGGATCATGGCGCCGGCGCTGCATCCGGCGACGATGCCCCCGCGCTCCAGCACGCGAAGGGCGGCGTGCCACGCAAGAGTACCCTCCAAGGCGCGGTACAGGTAGTCGGGCTTGCCACCGGAGAAGTAGATCAGGTCTGCGGCCTCGATCTGGGCTGCGATCTCCGACAGCAGACAATCCTCCCGGGACATGGCGCGCACCGCGACGGCACGTGCGCCGAGGTCCTTGAAATGCTTCACGCCCATCGACGCCCAGCGCTCGAACACGACCGAACCGTCCGGCGCCGAGGCGGTCGGCAAGATGACCACCCGGTCTCCGCCGCTGCGCAGGAGCAACTCGCGATCGACGGTCTGCATCGACGGCAGGAACTCACCGGCGCCCACCAGCGCCAGCGTGCCTTGGGAAGCGGTCACGTCTTGAATTCCGGGGCGGCTCGCGTCGTGTGCGGCCATGCCGTGACGTGCATTCTACCCGCAGCCACGGTGGGTTCACAGCAGAGACAAGCGGCGGAACGAGGATGCCACCGATTGCCCAAAGCTCAAGGCCGGCTGTATACTTCAGCCGCCAAAGTGGTTGGGATGACGGTAGCGGTGGACCCGCCGAACGGAATGACCCCGAGTAATCGTAGCCCGGCCATGGCTGGCCGGGCTTGCGATTCTCAGCCACCGGTTCCGGCGGCCGCCAGGGGAGGCAGGAAATGATCGAAGCGCTGCTCACGGAGGACCAGCGCCGGCTGCGCGACGAGGCCCGCGCGTTCGTGCGCGACGATGTGCCTCGGCAGCTGGTGCTGGACATGGACGCCGGGCGCGTGGTCTACCCGCGCAGCTTTCTCGAGAACGCCGCGGCCCGCCACCTGCTCGGGCTGCGCTTTCCGGTCGAGGTCGGTGGGCGGGGCCTGGGCTGGCAAGACGAGATCGTGGCGCTCGAGGAGGTTGGCGTCCTGGGGACGTCGCTGGCGTGCCTGTACAGCCTGCCCTCGATCGTGGGGGAGGCACTGGCGTGTTTCGGGACCCGCGAACAACAGGCGCGTTGGCTCCAGCCGGCGCTTCAGGGACGGCTGACGGTGGCCGAAGCGCTGACCGAACCGCGCGGGGGCTCGGACTTCTTCGGAACGACGACGGTTGCCGAAAGGCGGGGCGACGACTACTACCTGCAGGGTCAGAAGCGTTTCATCGTCGGCGCGGAGGGAGCGGACTACTTCCTGGTTTATGCGCGCACCAGCCCATCGGGTGACCCCCACGCTTCGATCAGCATGTTCGTCGTCGAGCGAGGCCCGGGTGTTGAGGTCGAGCATGTCTACGGGCTGCTCGGGACGCGCGGCGGGGGAACGGGGCGGGTTACCTTCCGCGGAGCGCGTGTGCCAGCCGAGAACCTGGTCGGCAAGGAGAATGGTGCGGCCGAGATCTTCTACCAGATGATGATCCCGGAGCGCATGACCAGTGCCGCCGGGGCGCTGGGGATGGGGCGCGCGGCGCTGGAGGTGGCCGCTCGATACAGCGACCGCCGCAAGGCGTTCGGGCAGAAGATCCGCGCCTTCGAGGGGGTGAGCTTCAAGGTCGCCGAGAGCATCGCACTTCTCGATTCGGCCGCCGCTCTGGTGCACGCCACGGCGGTGGCTGTGGATCGCGGCGATGATGCGACGCGCGTCCGGCGCCTGGTGTCTGAGTCTAAGAAGGTCGCTACCGAGGCCGCCTGGACGATCGTCAACCACGCCATGCAGATCATGGGCGGCATCGGCTACACCAGCGTCTACCCGATCGAGCGCCTGCTGCGCGATGCGCGGCTGGCACTCATCTGGACGGGGACGAACGAGATCATGGACCTGGTGATCCAGCATGAGTACTATCGGGAGTTGGGCGCGGGAACCCCCGCTCGCGACGTCGAGGCCGATGCGCCGGACGGCACGCTGGCCGCCGAGAAGGTGTACGAGTAGCACGCGCCCGGAACTGCACGTCACGCCAATCCTGCATTCGGGAAGGGAGTCCCCCATGACCGAGTCGTCCTTCAGAGTCTACGGCTACCGCTGGGTGGTTCTGCTCACCTTCATGCTGGCGGCGGTCTTCAACCAGCTGCTGTGGATCACCTTCGCGCCCATTACCGGGCAGGCCGCCGCGTACTACGGCGTGTCTGACCTGAGCATCGGGCTGCTGTCGATGTGTTTCATGATCGCGTACCTCTTCGTGTCGATCCCAGCATCGTGGGTCATCGATACGTACGGGTTCCGCCTGGCGGTCTGCATCGGGGCGGTGCTCACGGGCGGCTTCGGATTGATGCGCGGGCTGGTAGCCTCGAACTACACGTTGGTGCTCGTGGCCCAGGTGGGCATCGCCATCGGCCAGCCGTTCATCCTCAATGCCGTGACCAAGGTGGCAGCCCGGTGGTTCCCGATCGAGGAGCGGGCCACAGCCTCGGGGTTCGGCTCACTGGCTATCTACCTCGGCATCCTCCTGGGCCTCTTGCTGACCCCCTTCCTGACGCTCAAGGTGGGGATGACCTCCATGCTGACCATCTACGGCATTGGGGCGCTGGTGGCGGCGGTGGTGTTCGTGGCTGTTTCGCGCGAAAGGCCGCCCTCACCCCCGTGCCCCGCTGACCAAGAGGTGCGCTCACTCATGCTCGACGGTCTGAAGCATGCCCTGCAGAGCCGCGATTTCCAGTGGCTTCTCCTGATCTTTTTCATCGGTCTTGGCTTGTTCAATGCCGTGACGACCTGGATCGAGGACATCCTTCGGCCGCGTGGCTTCTCGATCACCCAGGCGGGCATCGCCGGAGGTCTGATGATCGCCGGAGGCATCGTGGGGGCATTGTTGATGCCGGCATTTTCGGACCGCCTCCGCCGCCGGGTCCCGTTCATCGTGCTCGCCCTCGGCGGGGCGTTGCCCGGCGTGATCGGCATCGCCTTCGCCACCCAGACCTGGCTCCTGCTGTTGGCGGCGTTTGTCTTTGGCTTCTTCCTACTGAGCTCGGGGCCGATCGGGTTTCAGTACGGCGCGGAGATCACCCGGCCGACCCCCGAGGGGACCTCAAATGGGCTGCTCCTGTTGATGGGTCAGATCTCCGGCATCGCCTTCATCTTCGGCATGGACGCGATGAAGGACCCGCTGACCGGTTCGATGACACTCTCGCTGCTGATCCTGACCGGACTCTTGGCGCTGTGCCTGCTCGTGGCCGCGCGTCTCCACGAGTCGCAGGTGTTACAGGGTTAGAAGGGCGCGGGACAGGCGCTATCGCCGGATCTCGACGACGACGCCGTCCTCCGCCCAAAGGTAGATGTCCTCGGCAGCTTTCAGATCGAGGATGATGCAGCCGTACGACGCTGGCCGGCCGAGGATACTGCCCCATAACCGCACGCCGCTGGAGAGCAGCGGCAGTCCGTGGATCCCATTCGTGAACCCGGGCAGGGCATCGTAGATCCCCAGGAAGTGGGGCATCCACAGGTCCCATCGCGAGGCGTATGCGTTCTCGTTGTGCGAGAGCACCTGGAACAGCCCGGGGAGCGTCGGGGAGCGGGCGATGCCGGTGCTGATGACGTGGTCGCTTCTCAGGGCGCCGTCCTCGTAGGCCCACAGGCGCTGCTCCGAGATGCTGATCACGATGCGCTTGTCCGCAACCACGGGCAGGAGGAGCATCGCGTCCCGCGGCGGCAGGACGATCGAAGTTCCATCGGCCAGCCACGCGCGTGCGTTGATCCCCGGGTTGTACTCTTCGATCTTCCACGTCGGCAGGCCGCGGCGGTAGCCGATGGCGGCCAGCGTTTCCCCGCCCTGAGTGGTGTAGGGGGTCGGGCGGTAGGTCACGATCAGCGTCGACGTCGGCTCGCCACGCATGGCCGCCTGCAGGGAATCGGCTGCGGCCTGCGGATCGACCTGGCGTTCGTCCCCCAGCCCGGCGGACCATCCCTGAACGGCCTGCGCGATCCGAGCCGCATTCAGAGAAACCTCGAAGCCGGAACCCTGCTGGGCCACGGCGATCCACTCCCCGATCTCGGCACGAACCGGAGTCCAGGTCAGGCGCTCATCGGTCACCGGATCGTAGGCCTGGAGGGACCCCGGCGCGGCCAGTATGCGTTCAACCTTGGCCGCGGCCGCCTGTGCCTCGGCGAAGGGGGCGGCCTGGGAAGTGAAGATCAACGGCACGAAGCCGTAGTGAATGAGGAGCGCCGACGGATCGGCGGCGATGAGATCCAGCGTCGCTTCGACGTTCAGATCACGCCCGTCGCGCCCCGGGATGACTCGCACCATCCCGGCCGCGATTTCGAGCCGTGCCGGCTCGACGGGAGAATTGGCCTGAGCGGCGAGCCGCACCAATTCCTGCCGCCCGGCATGGCGATCGAAGGTAACCAACGGATTGAGGTCGATGCCTTGCTGGATGCTGGAGGCCGCCTCGCGCACGGCGCCCAGCAGATTCTGACGCCGACCAATCAGGTAGGCATGCTCGGCGGTTCGACGGGCATCGACCGCCAGGCCGATCTCGCCGGGGGCGACGGTCCAGGCGCGGCCGGTGGGCGGATCTACGACCTGGAGCTGAAGCTCATGGTTCCACAGGTCGTCGAGCGCAGTGGCGGCATCCTCCATCGACACGCCCCCAACGGACAGCCCGGCCACGCGGACGCCGGGTGCAATGTCCGGCGAGGTGGCGAACGCGACGTACGCCGCGCCCGACCCCGGGACGGGTAGAGCCGTGACGGCCGCCAGCGAAGCAACCAGAATCCACCCCAGGCGTTTGCCCGAAGAGCCTGCTGTGGCCCTTGTGCGAGCCTGCGGAACTGTGCCGGTAGCGGTCAGAGAAGGCGTTGCCATGGTGTCGAACCGTTACCCTGTCGGGGTGACGGAGTCGAGCTGTGCTCTCGGCGCTAGGCCCGCGGGCGGCATGTTGCAAGGTTCTTGCCATGGGCGGGAGGCGCGTTTGCAGCGCACCGGAATCAAAGGGCCGGCGAGCCGCCGGCCCGGGGGGAGTTCGGAAGATTGCCGTGCGCGCGTCAGTCGGTAACCGGGTAGAAGCACACCCCGGCGGTTCCCGGCCCAGAGTGCACTCCAAGAGCCGGCGAGAGCTCGGCGATCAGTGACTCGACGGCATGCACGCGCGTCTCTACCAACTCCCTGAGCCGTTCCGCCTCTTCCCGTGCGGCCGCGTGTACGTAGGCGATCTTGACCCTGCCGGCCGCGCCCACGGCTTTCTCGACCATGTCGGCGATGGCCTGGTAGGCTCGGGCTCGGCTGCGGGCGACGCCCAGGGCGACGATGGTGCCGTTCTCCATGCCGATCAGCGGCTTGATGTCGAGCAGGGCGCCCACCAGGCGCTTGGCGGCGCCGATCCTGCCGCCCATGTATAGATACTTCAGGGTATCGGCGGTCTGGATCATGTGCGTGATCGGGATCATGCGCCGCACGACGGCGGTGACTTCGGCCAGCGTCTTGCCGGCCAGGGCGGCGCGCGCGGCCTCGATCGCCATCCAACCGTGGCACATCGAGACATTCTGGGTATCCAGGACCTCGATCTTCACCTCGGGCATCTGCTCGGCAGCCATCGACTGCGCCGTGCGGGCGGCCTGATAGGCCCCGCTCCCGCTGGCGGTCATGTGGACGCTGGCAATCTCCTGCACGCCCTCGCGGGACAGCCGCTCGTACAGCTCGAGGTAGTCGCCCGGACCGGGGCTGGCCGTCGTCGGCAGCTCCTTGGCAGATGGCAGCCAGCGGAAGAACTCGTCGCGCTGGATGGTCAGCAGGTCGCGCAGCACCTCGGTCCCGCGATGGATGTAGTAGGCCACCCAGTGGATGTTGAGCGAAGTGAGGAGCTGTTCGGGGATGCTGACAACGGAATCGGTGACAATGGCAACCCTGGGCACGTCGGGCTCCTTGAGGGGCGACTGCGGTTTGTTGGCCGTTCCCGGCATCCTGATTATAGACCTATCGGGCGGAGCAGAGCGTTGGCCTGGGCGGCGCGAGGGCGTCCGGATCAGGTGGCGCCTGGCTCCGGCTGGCTTAGAATCGGCCTCATCCTGATTAGGCCAGGGGCGCCCCGGATCGGAAGCCGGGGTTCGCCGGCCCTCAGGGGCTTCACCGTGAAGGGGCGCATCGACCGACGATGACGGCCACTCCAGCACCGACACCGCGATGGTCAAGCCTGACGTGGCTTCTGCCGCGACTTGAAGACGTCGTGTTCGTGGCGCTATTCCTGGTCGTGGTCCTCCTGGGGCCGCGCCTGCTGAACGTTGATGGCGACCTGGGTCGCCACCTGACTATCGGCGAGCACATCCTCCAGACGGGCCTCGTCCCAACAGCCGACGTGTTCTCGCACACCATGCCCGGTGAGCCGCTCACGCCGCACGAGTGGCTGGCACAAGTCGTTTTCGCTCTGACCTATCGGCTCCTCGGGCTGGACGGGATCGTGCTCCTGTGCGCCATCCTGATCGCGCTGACCTTCGCCCTGGTCTACCGAATCGCCGCGCGCCGCTCGGGGTTGAAGCTTGTGTCGCTGGCGCTGGCGCTGCTGGCCGCCTCGACCTCCAGCCTGCACTGGCTGGCGCGGCCGCACCTTTTCACGCTGCTTCTGGTCGTCGTGTGGGCCGATGGGCTGGAGAGGATCGCCCAAGGCGAGCGTGTGCCCTGGTGGCGGCAGCCCCTGATCATGCTGGCCTGGGCCAACCTGCATGGTGCCTTCGTCATCGGCTTCGTCGTCTGGCTGGCCTACCTGGCCGAGGCGGCGTGGCTGACGCGCTTCCCGAGGACAGGCCAGCCGAAGGGCGCGACGGGGGCCTTGCTGCTCGCGGGGTTGCTGTCGCTCGGAGTCACGCTCATCAACCCGGTTGGTCCGGCACTCTGGGCAACGTCGATTGGCTACGTCGGCAACACCTATCTGGTCAGTCACACCGCGGAGTACCTGTCGCCCAATTTCCATGACGTCGGCACGTGGCCCTTCCTGCTGCTGATCGTGCTGGCGTTGGTGCTGGTTGGATTGGGCCCCCGGCGAATCCGGCCCGGTTCGCTCCTGGTGCTGACCGGCTGGATCGGGTTGGGGTTGTTCAGCGTGCGGCACATCCCGGTGGCGGCCGTGCTCGCTGTGCCAATTCTGGCCGAGGTCGCGGCCGCGGCATTGTCCGGCACGGCGTTCGGCGAGTCCTGGCTCCGGCGCGAGGCCGGGCTGCACGAGCTCGAGGCCAGACTGCGCGGCCGCCTTTGGCCGACGGCCAGTCTGGTACTCATTGCCGGACTGTTCGTCGCCGGCCTGCGCGTGACGCCGTTGCCCGGCGGCAACGAGTTCTCCCCGCGTGTCTTCCCGGTGGAAGCCATGAATTGGGTCGAGGCGCATCCGCCGGCCGGGCGGGTCTTCAACTACTTCCCGTGGGGTGGCTACCTGCTGTATCGGGCCTGGCCGGAGATAACGGTGTTCATCGACGGCCAGACGGATTTCTATGGCGAAGCGCTCACGCGCGAGTACGAGCAGGTCATCACCCTTGACGACGCGTGGGAGCAGATCCTGGGGAAGTACGACGTTGCCTGGGTGATCATGCCCGCTGCGTCAAGACTAGTCGACGCCCTTCAGACAACACCGGGCTGGACCGAAGCCTACGTGGACGGGACAGCCGTTATCCTGGAGCGAGATCCCTGAGCGACCAGGCGCGCCCGTTCGGTGCAGGGCTGAGGATTTCCGGGCGCCGGGAGGCGCCTCCGAGATTCACTTGCTCCTGCGACGGCCAGCCCGATTGTGGGGTTCCCGCGTGATCAGACGCCGGATCGACTTGTGGATTGCCCTGGCGCTGCTCGCCGCCGCGTGGGTAGTCCGGCTGGCATTGGCAGCGCGACTGCCGTTCCCGCCGCTCGATGACCCTGCGTTCTACGTCCAGACCGCGCGCAGCCTGGCTGCCGGAAGGGGACTGGTGACCGACGTGATCTGGTCTGCCCAGTTCCCGTTCGCCGGGATCACGCACCCGAGTCATGAGTACTGGATGCCCATGGCGACGCTCTTGATGGCGCCGTGGATCAAGGCCTTCGGTGACTCGCTCTTCGTGGCGCAGATCCCCGGCGCGCTGTGTGGGGCGCTTCTGGTCTCGCTCACCTACGCCCTCGCTCGTCTGGTTCGACCGGACGACCGGCGGCTTGCCGTCGGCGCCGCACTGCTTGTGCTCGCCGGGGCCCTGCCGGTCTACCAGTCTGCAAGCACGGATTCGTCGGCGCCCTATGCGCTGCTGGCATCCGGTGCGTTGGCCAGCGGAGGGCTGGCCGTCGAACGACGATCGGCATGGCTCAGCCTGCTCGCCGGTTTGCTGTGCGGGCTCGCGTACCTGACGCGCGCCGACGGACTGCTGATCCCGACTATGCTTGGAATTGGCCTCCTGGCCTCGCTTAGGCCGAGGCGGCGTGCGTTTCTCCTAGTGGCATTGCTCGCCGCCGGATGTGGCGTGGTAATGGCGCCCTGGTGGCTGCGCAACCTGTATGCCTTCGGCGTCGTCCAGCCTGCCTCGCCCTGGGCTGCCAGCGCGCTGCAGGATTACCCGCAGCTGTTCAACTGGCACGACCCGCCTACGCTTGAATCGCTCTTCGCGCGAGGGCTGGGATTCGTCGTTGGCCTTCGGGCACAGGCGCTGGGGCACAACCTGGGCGTCTGGGGATTGATCGCCTTCCCGTACGGCGTCTTCGGCTGGCTGGGTCTGGCCCGAGACCGGCGGCCTGTCCTGCAGCTGGGGCTGACCTATGCTGTCCTGCTGATGGTCGTGACCGCCGCCGCCTTCAGCGTGCCGACACTGGCGGGGCTGTTCTACCACTCGGCCGGGGCGACGCTGCCGTGGCTGGCCGTCGGCGCGATGCTGGTCGTGTCCAGGTTAGCCGTGCGGCGTCCGTCGTTGGGTGTGGGGCTCTTCGCCGCGGCGCTGGCACTCGTCTTCGCCCAGTCGGTGATCGCCTGGCCGCGGGTGATCGAGGACAGTCGCAGAAACGCGGCGACGTTCGCGCGGGCCACCGGATGGCTGGCGGAGAACGCCGCCCCCTCGGAGCCTGTGCTGGCGATACAGGCACACAGCCTGAACCTCGCCAGCGGGCGGCCAGCGCTTACGCTGCCTGCCGGGCAGGACCTGAGCCACGTGCGCGAAATGGCAGGTCACTATCGAGCACGCTACATTGTCGTGACCGAGAGCTTTGGGCTGTACCCCGAGGCGCTCGAAGCACAGCGTGGTCAAGGGGTCGAGGTGCGCTACGAGGCACCTGGAGTACGCATCTACGAATTGACCGAAGTGCCGTGAGATGGGCCCGCTTAAGAGGCCACGCGGTGAATAGGATGGCGCGAACGCCCGCACAGCGGTCGGAGGTGGGATGCCGTCACCACCCACACGCTGGACGGCACCGCGCAACCATGGTGCACGTGCGCCCGTGCAGCTGCCATGCGCCGATGCCGCTCGCCGCCGCGCTTGCCGCATGCAGCCGGCCACATCTGCCGGCAGTGCCGTTTGTTGTGGACGCCGACCTGCGACACCACGATGCCTGAGACGATTCGCTCGCGGCTCGGCCGCACGCCCCTGTTGTCCCGCATCCTGGCAGCCAATGCCGTCGTTGTCCTGGTGGGCGCCGTCGCCGGAACCATCCTGACCAAGGCGCTGGCCAGCGAATCGACCCTTGGTCTGGTACTGGGCTTCGCCGCGCTGGGCGTGGCGCTCAGCCTGCTGATCAACTACGTCGTCCTGCGCCGGACGCTGCGGCCGCTGTCCGTGCTGACGCGGGCCGTTGAGCGGATCCACGACGACCTGTCCGGCGCGCAGATCCCGGCCATCCAGGGCAATGACCCGGACCTCGAGCGCCTGACCCTGGCGCTGAACACGATGCTCGACCGGCTGGCGGCGCATGCGGCGACCAACGAGGCCAACCAGCGCTCGCTGCGAGCGCTGTCACTGGAGGTGCTCTCGGCGCAGGAAGAAGAACGCAAGCGCATCGCCCGCGAGCTGCACGATGAAACCTCCCAGTCGCTCGCCAGCCTGTTGATCTCCCTCGAGCGCATCGATGCCGTCATCCCCGACGACCTGCCGCACCTGAAGGAGCGCCTGCGCGCCGCACGCGCGCTGACGACGCGAGCCATTGATGATCTGAGGTCGCTGGTGGCGGATCTCAGGCCGCTAGTTCTGGATGATCTGGGGCTGGCACCGGCGATCCGCTGGTACGCCAGCGACCGGCTCGAGCCGGAAGGCATCGATGTCAGCGTCGAGACGGCCGCCGACCTGCCGCGGCTATCCCCGGCGGTCGAAACCGCTGTATTCCGGATCGCGCAGGAGGCTATCAGCAACGTCCTCAACCACGCCGATGCCGGTCAAGTGCATATCCGGCTTTCCTGTGCCCGGGACCTGGAATTGACGGTTGAGGATGACGGCGTGGGCTTCGACGCCGGGCAGCCGGCGCCCGCTGACGGCCGGCAGCACATGGGGCTGTTCGGCATTGGCGAGCGGGCGGCGGCGCTGGGAGGCGAGGCGCGCGTCGAGTCGACGCCCGGTCAGGGGACGGTTGTCCGTGTGACGATCCCGCTGCAGGCTCTGGAGGCTGGACGTGGCTAGGCCGATCCGCATCCTGTTGGCGGACGATCACGCCATCCTGCGAGACGGCATCCGCGCCCTGCTGAGCGATGAGACGGATCTGCAGGTCGTGGGGGAGGCCGAGAACGGGCGGCAGGCGCTCGAGCAGGCGCGGGCGCTGAGGCCGGACATCGTCATCATGGACATCGGCATGCCCTTACTCAGCGGGCTAGAGGCGACAACTCAGATTCGCAGGGATGTACCTGAGGCGCGGGTCCTGATCCTGACGATGCACCAGAACGAAGAATACCTGGCCCGGGTCCTGGCGGCGGGCGCCTCAGGCTATGTGCTGAAAGACGTCGCCGGGCGCGAGCTGGTCAGCGCCATCCGCCAGGTCGCCGGCGGCGAGGCGTTCTTCTCGCCGTCGATGACCAAGACTCTCACCAGCTTGTACCTGCACAGCCTGGAGGCCGAGCGGACGCACGATCCGTACAGCGACCTGACCATCCGCGAGCGCGAGGTGCTGCAATTGGTGGCGGAGGGCTTCACCAACCACCAGATCGCCGAGATGCTGAAGCTGAGTATCAAGACCGTCAAGACCCACCGGCTGCACCTGATGCAGAAGCTCGACCTCCACGATCGAACGGAGCTCGTGAAGTACGCCTTCCAGAAGGGGATCATCACTGCTTGAGAGCCGCGGGTGGCGGGTGCTCGGGCTCTGCTCTCCGGGGCTAGGGCTTCTCCCCAGGCAGTAGATGGTCCGGCCAGCGCCGGTAGGCTAACCCCCGGGCGGGGGACTCCACAGGCGGGTGAGCCTCAACCCCTCGATCCCTGCCACCGCGTCGGTCAGCGCCTCCCGGCTCGACCCTTCGACCCACAGCGTCACGGCGCGGCAGCCGGGGTCTTCGCACGGGAGGATGATCGCCGAGCGGATGTTGCCGCGCAGCCCGGCGACGGCATTGACAACGCGCGCCAGCGATCCGGGGATGTCTGGGACGACGACCGTCATGCGGAGCGCGGCGGTCTGCCCGCCCAGGATCTCGACGAACTCCTTGAAGATGTCTGTCTCGGTGACGATACCGACCAGCCGGCCCTGATCCACGACGGGGAGTGATCCGATCTGGTGGGCCACCATCAGGCGCGCGGCCTCTTCCATCGGGTCGTCGGGAGAGACGGTGATCACCGGCGAGGCCATGACCTGTGAGATGCCGTGCTGCCGGGCCTGAATGCTGGGTGGGGGGGCGGTGGCGAGGAATCGCTCCAGCATGCCGCGGGTCACGATGCCGACGACGGACCCTTCGCCGTCGACGACCGGAAGCCGTCGGATGTGCCCCGACTTGCACAGCCCGAGTGCGGCGCGTGGGTCGCCCTGGGGGCGGATCGTGATCGGGTCGGCGGTCATGACGTCGCGCACGAGCATTCCAGAATCCCTCCCCACCAGCCGTCGCCCAGGGACTCGCAATCCCCGGCCGGCGTTGAGCACAGCCCGAGGATTCTCGCGCCATTCGGGATTGCAGGCAGATGGGGTGGGAGCGAGGCGAGCGGACACGGTGGCGCGTGCCGCGTCCGTCCTAGAGCGGACCAAGACTGGGGGGACCCTGTCCCTAGGCTATGCGGACGACAGGGGTTCCCACCTTTGTGCGTGAGCTAAGCCTGTGGTCCTGATGGCCAGGAGGTGGGGACGCCAGAGGTGAGCGAGCGGGATGGCGCGGGCTACTTGTTGCCCTTCGGCTTCGCTCTCAGGTCCGTGAATGCCGCCGTGGCCTCCTGAGCATCAGCGGGGAAGTCGGCGATTTCCTGGACCTGGCGGATTTCGATCACCTCGCGATCCGATGCCGGGCAGCGTGAGGCCCACTCGACGGCGTCTGCTTTCGAACTGACCTGGATCATCCAGTACCCGCCGAGCACTTCGGGGACGCCGGGGAAAGGGCCTTCGGTGACCGTCGGTTTGCCCGCGGAGAAGGAGACACGCGCGCCCATCGACGGTGGGTGCAGTCCATCGAGCGTCAGCAACACGCCGGCCCGCTGCAAGGATTCGTTGTACTTCATCATCGCCTCTCCGTTGGCGCGTGCCTAGCTCCTTGCACGCTGGCTGAGCTGTTCCGTGCGTGCCCTCTGGCGCGCTTCCTGCTCCCGGAGCTCGGGGGTGAACTCGGCGCCGAAGTCCTCCGCCTCGAAGATTGGACGGAGCTCGACCTCATCATCGACGCCCGCCGGGTTGGGGATGCGTTTGGCCCATTCGATCGCTTCGTCCAGCGAGGCGACCTTCCAGATCCAGAAGCCGGCGACCAGGTCCTCGGGCTTAGCGAATGGACCGCGTACCACGGATCTCTTCGTGCGCGCGAACACGACGCGGGCGCCCTTGGAGCTCGGATGCAACCCCTCGCCGGCGAGCATCATCCCGGCATTGACCAGCTCCTCATTGAACTTGCCCATCTCCGTCAGGACCTTCTCGTTGGGAAGCACGCCCGCTTCCGTATCCTTGTCGGCCTTGAGGATCACCATGACTCTCATCGCATACCCTCCACGTGGTGTCCGGAAACGGGCGCGGCGTGCAGGCCGGTTCCGGCGGTTGAGAATGGGTCCGGACCCGGCGTCGAGCACGCGCCACGCCTACCTGCACGGGGACAACCGCCAAATCCTTGGATCGCCGATCCGTCGATACGGCGCAGCCGACCCGGGCAGGCCAGAGCCGACCGTCAGCGCCCGGTGTGGGGAAGCGTGTACGAATCTGGCTCGCACCCTTGACGGCTGTGTGCAAGGGCCCCGGCCTATCCGGCGGCCATGGCCCCGATGATGCGGAAGGGCTCGGCGCCAGTGGCAATCTCCTCGGGCAGCGGATCGTCCGGGAGCTCAAGCGAGTAGTCCTGCTTGCAGGCGAAGAACCGCAGGAAGGCGCGCCGCTCGTGCGTGACGTGATCGCGAATCGTGCCCTGCAGCACAGGATACGCCGCCTCAAGCGCGTCGAGGATCGAGCGCTGCGTGAGTGGAGCTCTTACTTCGAGCTGGACCTCACCCTGGACGCGGGCCAGCGTCCGCAGGTGCGCCGGGAGCACGACCCGGATCATGGCAGCGTCTGCACCTCGACCGACAGGACGGCCGGCAGGTCACGCACGATGGGGGCCCAGGGGTCGCCCCCATTCGCCGATGCGTACACCTGGCCGCCGGTGGTCCCGAAATACACGCCGCACGGGTCGAGCGTATCCACGGCCATCGCATCGCGCAGGACGTTGACGTAACAGTCGCGTTGCGGCAGGCCCTTCGAGAGCGGCTCCCACTCGTCGCCGCCGGACCGGCTGCGGTAGACGCGCAGCTTTCCCTCGGGCGGGTAGTGCTCGGAGTCGCTCTTGATCGGGACGACGTAGACGGTGTCCGGCTCGTGCGCGTGAACGTCGATGGCGAATCCGAAGTCGGTGGGCAGGTTGCCGCTGATCTCCCGCCACGAAGCGCCGGCGTCGTCGGTGCGCATCACATCCCAGTGCTTCTGCATGAACAGGACGTCTGGGCGCGACGGGTGCATCGCGATCCGGTGCACGCAATGACCGACTTCCGCATCCGGGTCGGGGAGCTCGTAAGGGGATTTCAGGCCGGAGTTGGCCGGGCGCCAGGTCTTCCCGGCATTGTCGGTGCGGAAGACGCCGGCGGCCGAGATAGCGATGTACATGCGCTGCGGATGCGCCGGGTCGAAGACGATCGTGTGCAGGCCCATGCCGCCAGCGCCGGGAGCCCACAGATGGCCCTTGGCCGCGCGCAGCGCGGGGAGCTCCTCCCAGGCCTGCCCGCCGTCGGTCGACCGGAACAAGGCGGCGTCCTCGACCCCGGCATAGACAGTCTCCGGATCAGTCAGCGACGGCTCGAGGTGCCAGACGCGTTTGAACTCCCAGGGATGCTGCGTCCCGTCGTACCACTGATGGGTTCCGGGAGTGCCGTCGTAGGTGAACTTGTTCCCTACCGGCTCCCAGGTGGCGCCGCCGTCGCTGGATCGCTGGATCACCTGCCCGAACCAGCCGCTGGTCTGTGAGGCGTAGATGCGGTTCGGGTCGGCGGGCGAGCCCTTGAGGTGGAAGATCTCCCATCCGGCGAAGTGCGGCCCGCTGACCGCCCAATCCTTGCGCTTTCCGTCCGACGTCAGGACGAACGCCCCCTTACGCGTCCCGACAAGTACCCGTATTCCGCTCACGCCTCACTCCTTCCTGAGCTTCGCGCATGTACGCACAAGATCGACCCTCCATTGCCCTTCAGGGATAATCCGGATGAATTAGATCCTATTGGGGTGGAGGTGGGAAGGCGCTTGCGCCATGGGTCGTGAAGCCGAGTTCACGCGCAGGAGCGAAGAGAGGCAGCCAAGAGCCCTCTTTCCGCACTCCCGCACCTGTCGCTGCGCTGCTGCTCAAGCGACCAAAGACCACTTCCATGGGATGCCGGCTCCGACCGAGTGGCCTCAAAGGAGAGTTTATGGGTGAGGTAGACCCAATTACCCAAGGGCCCGGCCGACGGCAGCCTATCCGCGGCCGCAACTGTCGCCGGCAATCTCAGGCCTGGGGTGGATGACGGCAGTGCCGGCTCGCCACTAGACTGGGCTAACCGTTTCCGCGAGGTGTTTGCGTGGGCCCTGAGCGCGGAAGGCCGATCGGTCATGCGATCCCCGAGTCTGTGTCTCCCCTCGCGGCGGCTGCTCGCCGACCGCCGCGGGCGGACTGCCCACACGCCCCGAGCATGGAAGAATCATGCCCCCCTGAGCCCGCCTTCTTCGACCCGGATAAAACGCGCCGCCCCCGGCCCGCGTTCCGATTGGCGCCGGAGGTGCCCCCGTGCGCGTAACCCTCGACCCGGAAGCGCTGCACGGCCCGTTCGTGCGTGAGATCGAGGCGATCTCCGAGCAGAACCTCCTGAAATGCAATCAGTGCGGCCGGTGCTCTGCCGGCTGCCCGGTGGTCGAAGAGATGGACCTGCTCCCGAACCAGATCATCCGGCTCGCCCAACTCGGTCTGGAAACGGTGATCGACTCACAAACCCCCTGGATGTGCGCCTCGTGCCTGATGTGCCAGTCGCGCTGTCCGAAAGGGGTCGATCTGCCACGCGTGATGGAAGCCGTGCGCCAGATCGCCCTGCGGCGCGGCGACTCTCGCGTCCTGGCCGGACGGGTGGACGGTTCGCTCCTGGCATCCGCGCCGCAGATGGCCGTCATCGGCGCCCTGCGGCGAGGCGAGCGATGACCTCGACCGAGCGCGTCTACGGCTACTTCCCCGGCTGCACGCTGGCGACGACGGCGGTCGACTACGATGCCTCCGGCCGGGCTGTGGCGGCGGCGTTGGACCTCGAGCTGCGCGAAGTGCCGGACTGGAACTGCTGTGGTGCATCCTTCCCGCTGAGCGCCGAGAACGTGATGAACTTCATCGCCCCGGCGCGGACCTTGATCGCCGCCCAGCGGGAGGGGCAAGACCTGGCCACGTTGTGCGCCGTGTGCTTTCACGTCTTGAAGCGATCGGATTCCTATCTGCGGACGCACCCTGAAGCTGCCGACCGCTTGAATGCCTTCGTCACGGAGGGGGACTACGACGGACGGGTGAAAGTCCGCCACCTGCTCGGCATCCTGCGCGACGACCTCGGTTGGGAGGTCGTGCGCCGGCACGTGGCGGCCCCGCTTCAAGGGCTGCGAGCGGCCCCGTACTACGGATGCCTGCTGCTGCGGCCCGAGGCCGAGATGGAGTTAGACAACCCCGAAGCGCCGAAGGTGCTGCACAACCTGCTGCTTGCCCTGGGCGCCGAGCCGGTGGGGTTCGCGCGACAGGCGGAGTGCTGCGGGTCAACGCTCCTCGTCTCGGCCCCCGAAGCCAACCAGCGCCTGTCCACCGCCGTGATCGAGTCGGCTCGCTCGGCGGGCGCCATGATCGTGGTCACGGCCTGCCCGCTGTGCAAGTTCAATCTCGATCGGGCGCAGGAAGGGCTGCCGGCGGCGGAACGGCTGCCCGTCGCGTACTTCACCCAGGCGATGGCGGCTGCCTTCGGCCTGGCGGAGCACGCCGGCCCTGTCTCCCCGCTGCAGGCCGCCGCATGACGAATCCGAGCTGCACGACGGCGCTGGTGGTCGGTGCCGGCATCGGCGGGATCACCGCCGCACTGGATATTGCCAACAGCGGCTTCCAGGTGGTGATGGTCGAGCGCGAGCCGTCCATCGGGGGCCACATGGCCCAGCTCTCCGAGACCTTCCCGACGCTCGACTGCTCGCAATGCATCATGACCCCCAGGACGGTCGAGGTCGGTCACCACGAGAATATCCGGCTCCACACCTACAGTGAGATCGAGTCGGTCCGCAGGGAGCCATCCGGCAGCTACAGGGTGCGGATCCGCCGCCGGGCGGCCTACGTGGACTGGGAAAAGTGCACTGGCTGCGGCGTGTGCCAGGAGAAGTGCCCCTTCAAGGTCGAGTCCGCCTTCGAGCGCGGGATCGGGCAGCGGAAGATCATCTATACCCTCTCGCCTCAGGCGGTGCCCAACAAACCGGTGATCGATGCCGAGCATTGCCGCTACCTGCAGAGCAAGCAGGACATCGAGGCCGGGCGTGCGCCGGCGGTCGACAAACAGGGAAACCCGGCGACGCCCAAGTGCGGCGCGTGCGCCAAGCTCTGCCCGACGGGCGCCATCGAGTGGGAGCAGCAGGATTCGGTCCTCGAAGAGGAAGTGGGGGCGATCGTCATGGCGACCGGTTACGACATGCTGCCCATGGAGCGACTGCCCGAGTACGGTGGAGGGGAACTGCGCGACGTCGTGGATGGGCTGGCGTTCGAGCGGCTGCTGGCGGCGAGCGGCCCGACAGCCGGAAAGGTCGTTCGGCCGTCCGACGGCGAGGTGCCCAAGCAGGTCGTCTTCGTCCAGTGCAGCGGCTCGCGTGATCCTGAGCGGGGCGTCCCATATTGTTCGAAGATCTGCTGTCTGTACGTGGCCAAGCAGGCGATGCTGTACAAGCATCGCGTTCCGGACGGGCAGGCCTATGTCTTCTACATCGACGTGCGCGCCGGAGGCAAGGGATACGAGGAGTTCGTGACCCGGGCGCAGGAGGAACACGGAGTCGTCTACCTGCGCGGCAAGGTGAGCAAGATCTTCGCCCAGGACGGCCGGCTGATCGTCAAAGGGGCCGACACGCTGAGCCATCGAGCGGTCGAGATTTCGGCCGACCTAGTGGTCCTTGCGACGGCCATCGTGCCGCGCGCCAGCACCGCAGCGGTCGCCGGCCTGTTCGAGGTGGGCGTCGACGACAACGGCTTCCTGGTTTCGGGCGACGAAGAGATGGCGCCGGTGGACAGCTGCGTCGAGGGGGTCTTCCTGGCTGGGGCGGCGCTGGGCCCGAAAGATATCCCAGAGACCGTCGCGCAGGCGAGCGGCGCGGCGGCGAAAGTGCTTTCGCTCTTCCAGCAGCGGGTGGCTGCAGCGGCGACGGTGACCGCCTAAGCGGCGGTCCGCGGGCGAGGAGATCGGATCGGGTTCCTATGGGCGGTCGTATCGGCGTCTTCGTCTGTCACTGTGGCCACAACATCGCCTCGTCGGTGGACGTGGTGGCGCTGGGCGAGAGCCTGCGCCAGCATCCGGGTGTGGCGTTCGCCGCCGACTACAGGTACATGTGCTCGGATCCGGGCCAGCAGATGATCCGCCAGGCGATCGCCGACCATCAGCTTGACGGGATCGTGGTGGCAGCCTGCTCCCCGGCGATGCATGAGACCACCTTCCGCCGCACGGCGCTCAGCGCCGGGATGAATCCCTTCCGGTGCGAGAGCGCCAACATCCGCGAGCAGGTCTCGTGGGTGCATCAGCATGACCTCCCGGCAGCGACGGCCAAGGCCTCCGACGTCGTTCGGTCGATCGTCGAGAAGGTGCGGCGGGATGAAGCGCTCGAGCCTCTCATCCTGCCGTTGACCCGTCGGTGTGTGGTCATCGGCGGCGGCATCGCCGGCATGCAGGTCGCCCTGGACGTCGCCGGTGCCGGATACCCGATGGTCCTGGTCGAGCGCCAGGCGACCCTGGGCGGGCGGATGGCCCAGTTGAGCGGCACTTTCTTGAACCTGACCGGGGCATCCGAGCGCCTGCAGGAGATGACGAGCGCGGTCGCGCACCACCCGAAGATCCAGGTGCTGATGGGCTCGGAGGTCACGGGCTGCAGCGGATACGTGGGCAACTTCCAGGTGAACATCCGAACCGCTCCGCCGGAGGCGGAGGAGCCCACGCCGTTCTCGCTCGACGCAGGCGCGATCGTCGTGGCCACGGGCTGGGACGCCTACGATCCGATGCGTCTCCCGGAGTACGGAGGCGGGCTCCTGGCCGACGTGATCAGCACGCTCGATTTCGAGCGCATGCTGGCCCGCGGGGGCGAAGTGCGGCGTCCGTCGGACGGCGTGGTGCCCCGTCAGGTGGTCTTCGTCCAGTGCGCCGGCTCGCGGGACCCTGAACACGGCGTCCCGTACTGCTCGAAGGTGTGCTGCATGGTGGTCGCCAAGCAGGCCATACAATACCGCCAGTTGGTCCCTGAAGGCCAGGCGTACGTCTTCTACATCGACATCCGCTCCGCTGGAAAGGGGTATGAGGAGTACGTCCAGCGCGCCATGGAGGACTTTGGCGCCCTGTACCTGCGCGGCAAGGTGAGTGAGGTCAGCCAGGACAAGGGAAAGATTCGCGTCTCCGGGTCGGATACGCTCAGCGGGCTTGCGGTGGATATCGTGGCGGACCTGGTTGTCCTGGCGACGCCCATGGTGCCCGCCAAAGGCGCCACCACCCTCGGACAGACGCTCCACATCAGCACCGATGCCAACGGTTTCTTCAACGAAGCGCACCCCAAGCTGCGACCGGTCGAGACGCTGACGGCCGGCGTGTTCCTTGCCGGGACGTGCCAGGGGCCGCGGGACATCCCCGAGACTCTGGCACAGGCCAGCGGTGCGGCCGCCAAGGTGCTGCAGCTGTTCTCCCGTTCCGAGATGACGCGGTCGCCGACAGTTGCAGCGGTGATTGAGGATCTGTGCGCCGCCTGTGCCACGTGCGTCGGGATCTGCCCCTACGGGGCGCGCGCTATCCATCCGGTGCGGCACGTGGCCACGGTGAATGGAGCTCTGTGTCAGAGCTGCGGTGCCTGTGTGGTGGCCTGCCCCAACAAGGCGTGCTATGTGCGCAACTGGCAGCCGTCCATGGTGCTGGCCATGCTGAATGAGGTCGTGTAGCCCGGCGCAGCCCTGGGCGCAACGAGGAACCGATGCCGACCGATGAACGCAGCCACCCGATCCTGGATGTGCCTCTGATGGAGCGGGTCAACGCGTTGTCCGACCAGCAGATCGAGCTCTGCTACCACTGCCACAAGTGCACCTCGGGCTGCCCGGTGGCGGAGGAGATGCGCTACGGTCCGGATCAGGTGCTGCTGCTGGTCCAGCTCGGGCAGAAAGACCGGCTGCTGCGCAGCGCCGATCTCTGGCTGTGCGCGGGATGCGAGACGTGCGCCACGCGCTGTCCCAACGAAATCGACATCGCTCGCGTGATGGATGCGCTGCGCCAGATCATGCTGGCGGAAGGCGTGCGGGCTGCCGACCCAGGATCGGTCAAGTTCCACCGCCTGTTCCTGTTCTTCGTCGAGCGGCTGGGGCGGATGAACGAAGCTGGGCTGCTCGGAGCACACAAGCTTTGGACCGGCAACCTGTTCTCCGACCTTGGCAGCGGCGCGCAGATGGTCCTCAAAGGCAAGATCCCGCTGGTGCCGCACGTCGTGAAGGGCAGGGCGAAGCTCCGGAGGCTGTTCGGCAGGCCGGGGACAGGGGCGGCGCTCCCACAGGACGGCGCTCCCACAGGACGGCGCTCTCGGCCCGGACGCACAGGGTGACTGATGGAGTACTCCTACTACCCTGGCTGCAGCCTGCACTCGACCGGACGTGAGTTCGACGACTCGGTCACGGCGGTCTTCCGCGCCCTGAACATCGGACTGGTCGAGCTGGAGGACTGGAACTGCTGCGGCGCTTCCTCGGCTCACAGCCTGAGCCGGGCCCTGTCGCTGGCTCTGCCGGCGCGCAATCTGTCGCTGGCCCAGGCCGCGGGCCATGATGTCGTCATGCCGTGTGCTGCCTGCTTCAACCGCCACAAGACGGCTGAGCGCGAGCTGCAGGGCAACCCGGAGAGGCGGCGTGAGCTCGAGCAGGCCGTCGGGTTCGAGTACCGCGGTTCGATCGCCGTCCGGGCCCTGATCGAGGTCCTGCATGATGCGGTAGGACTGCAGGCGATCCGCGAGCGCGCCACCTGCAGGCTGGAAAGTCTGCCGGTGGTCGCCTACTACGGCTGCCTGCTCGTCCGTCCTCCGGAGGTCACGCACTTCGACGACCCCGAGCATCCTGTTGAGATGGGCAGGTTGCTCGGCGCGTTGGGCGCGGACGTCCGCCCGTGGGGAAACGCCACGGAATGCTGTGGGGGTGCGTTGACCCTTACACAGCCGAAGGTAGCGCGCCGTTTGGTCACCCGCCTGGCCGGGCGGGCGCGGGAAGCCGGGGCACAGGCCATCGTGACCAGCTGTCCGCTGTGCCAGGTCAATTTGGAGATGCGACAGAGCGGGTTCAGCGGCCGGATGCCGATCTTCTACATCAGTGAGCTGATGGGCCTCGCCTTTGGCCTGGAGGAGTCGCGATCGTGGTGGCCCAAGCATCTGATCGACCCCCGTCCGGTGCTCCGGGCGGCCAGGCTGATCGCGTGAAGCGGCCGTAGCGCGATGGGAGCAGACGCCGTGTCCGCCGAGGAGACCGTGAGGGGAGTAGAGCCGATGCACGAGCCGCGCCCATTGGCCGCCGAGGCGATCCCGGCGGGCCGTGTGCATCCGCCCGTGGGTTCGGTCCTGGTGGTAGGAGGCGGCATCGGGGGGATGCAGGCCTCGATCGACCTGGCCGAGGCAGGCTTCGCCGTCCATCTGGTCGAGCGTTCGCCAGCCATCGGCGGAACGATGGCGCAGCTCGACAAGACGTTCCCCACCAACGACTGCGCCATGTGCATCATGTCACCCAAGCTGGTGGAGGTGGGGCGGCATCTCAACATTCACATTCTGACGAATGCCGAGCTGGAGGGGATCGAGGGCCAGGCCGGCGATTTCCGCGTTACCCTCCGCCAGCACCCGCGCTACGTCAAGCTCGACGCGTGCACAGGCTGCGGGGACTGCGCCGCGGCCTGCCCGGTCCATCGCCCGGATGCCTTCAACCAGGACCTGTCCCAGAGGCGAGCGATCTTCAAGCTCTATCCGCAGGCGATCCCCAATGCGTTTGCTATTCAGAAGGAGGGCACTGCGCCCTGCCGGGACGCGTGCCCCATCCACCAGCGCGCCCAGGGTTACGTTGCCTTGATCCGGGAGGGGCGCTTCGCTGACGCCTACCGGACCATTCTGGAGGACAACCCGTTTCCATCGGTCTGCGGGCGCGTGTGCAATCACCGGTGCGAGGATGCATGCTCGCGCGGTCAGGCCGACGCGGCCATCAACATCATGGGGCTGAAGCGGTTCGTGACCGACTGGGTGTGGGACCAGCAGGTTGCGGGCACGTGGGACGAAGCGAGCCTTGGCAGCCACAATCCACCGGCCGCGGCCAGCGGGCACCGCGTGGCCATCGTGGGCGCCGGCCCGGCCGGGCTCACCTGCGCGCTCGACCTGGTTCGGCAAAGTCATGCCGTCACGGTGTTCGAGGCGCTGCCCGTGGCCGGCGGCATGATGCGCGTCGGTGTACCGGAATACCGCATGCCCTACGATCGGCTCCAGCAAGAAGTCGAGCAGATCCTTCAGCAAGGCGTCGAGCTGCACTTGAATCATCGCGTGGACGATGCGCCCGGCCTGCTTCACCAGGGCTTTGACGCCGTCTTCATGGCCGTGGGGGCTCACCAGGGCGTGAAGCTTCCGATCCCTGGAGCCGACCTGCCGGGCGTGACGATGGCGACGCAGTTCCTCCGCCTGGTGAGCCTCAGGAATCTGGCGCCAGACGAAGGGCAGGCCGCAGCCACAGGAGAGGTGGACCCCGCCCAGCTGGTGAGGGGTAAGCGCGTGCTCGTCCTGGGGGGCGGGAATGTGGCCATCGACGCGGCTATGAGCGCCCGCCGGCTCGGCGCAGGCTGGGTTGGAATGGCGTGCCTTGAGAGCCGGGAGCAGATGCCCGCCCATAATTGGGAGGTGCGCGACGCGGAAGAAGAAAGCATCGAGGTCTTCGCCTCCAGAACCTTCAGTGCCATCACCCAGGCCAACGGTCACGTGTCCGGGGTGGACTGTGCGCAGGTCAACTTCCGCGGCTTCGTCGAAGGCCGGCCCGATTTCGACATCCTGCCGCACACCGAGGAGCACCTGGCGGCCGACGTCGTGATCTTCGCCATCGGCCAGCGGCCGGATCTCGAGTGCTTGCAGGGACAGGTCGAGACCGCACGCGGCCGCTTCCCGGTGGTGGATGGGGACACGCTGGCGACGACGCTGCCCGGGGTATTCGCCGGGGGCGATGCGGTGACGGGCACGACCTTTGTGGTCGACGCCATCGCTGCCGGGCACAAGGCGGCCGGCTCGATCGACCGCTACCTGCGAGGCGAGCCTGCCATCCGCTCGGAAGCCGGGCCGCCGGTTGCCGTCCTGGAGACCGAGGAGGCCCTTCGCCGGGCGGCGGCCGGAGGGCGACCGACTGCGCCGCGTGTGGAGCCGGGCCGACGGCCGGCCGCGGAGCGCCGCTCGGACTTCGGAGAGGTGTACGCAGCGCTCTCCGAAGAGCAGGCGATGGCCGAAGCGGCTCGCTGCCTGGAATGCGGCGTGTGCTCGGAATGCCTGCAGTGCGCCTATGCCTGCCGCGCCGGCGCCATCGATCACCTGCAGACCGAAGAGGAGCTGCAGCTTGAAGTGGGCTCGATCTTGCTGGCGCCGGGGCTGGAGCCGATGCCGGGATCGATCCGACCCGAGTTCGGCTTTGGCCGGTACGCCAACGTCCTGACCAGCCTTCAATTCGAACGGATGTTGAGCGCCTCGGGGCCGTTCGGCGGGGTCGTGCAGCGGCCATCGGATGGCGCTCACCCCCGCAAGGTGGCCTGGATCCAGTGCGTCGGGTCGCGCGATTCCTCGTGTGGGCAGGGTTACTGTTCGTCGGTGTGCTGCATGTACGCCACGAAGGAAGCCGTGATCGCGCGCGAGCACGACCAGAACATCGAACCGACGATCTTCTACATCGACCTGCGCGCCTTCGGCAAAGGGTTCGACGAGTACATCGATCGGGCGGAGAAGGAGCAGGGCGTTCGGTACGTCCGCAGCATGGTGTCCAGCGTGCGAGAAGTCCCGGGCACGCGCAACCTGCGCGTCAGCTACGCGAGCTTTGCGGCGGACGGCAAACCGGTGCCCCACGAAGAGGAGTTCGATCTGGTCGTGCTGTCCACGGGGCTGCGACCGGGGGAGGCTGCCACGTCCCTGGCCCGGCGCCTGGGTGTGAGGCTGAACGAGTTCGGCTTCGCCGAGGCGCCCGCATTCCAGCCGGGCGAGACGTCCCGCCCGGGAGTGTACGTGGCGGGTGCCTTCAGCGAACCCAAGGATATTCCCGAGACCGTTATCGAGGCCAGCTGCGCTGCGGCGCGTGCCTCGGCGCTGCTGGCTGAGGCGCGCGGCACGTTGACGCAGGAGAGGACCTATCCGGCGGAGCGGGAGGTGGCGGAAGAGGCGCCACGCGTCGGGGTCTTCGTGTGCCACTGCGGGATCAACATCGGAGGCGTGGTCGACGTTCCCGAGGTCGTCGGATTCGCCAGGGGACTGCCGGGCGTGGTTTACGCCGAACGCAACATCTACACCTGTTCGCAGGACACACAGCAGAAGATCACGGCGACGATCCTTGAACAGCGGCTGAACCGCGTCGTGGTGGCGAGCTGCACCCCGCGGACGCATGAGCCGTTGTTCCAGGACACGCTGCGTCAGGCCGGCCTGAACCCGCACTTGTTCGAGATGGCCAACATCCGCGAGCAGGATGCCTGGGTCCATCGCGGATCACCCGACGTAGCCACACGCAAGGCGAAGGAACTGGTGGCCATGGCGGTCTCCAAGGCCCGAACCCTCCGGCCGATCCAGCGGGGCAGCGTGGCCGTGGTGCCGCGGGCGCTGGTCATCGGTGGAGGCGTGGCAGGGATGACGGCGGCGCTGGCCATCGCGGCCCAGGGATTCCCGGTCGAGCTGGTGGAGCGCGAAGCGGAACTGGGCGGGAACCTGCGCCACATCCACGTCGGGGTGGGCGGTAGCGACCCGCAGCTTCTTCTGCAAGAGACCCTCGCCCGAGTAACAGGCGAGCCTCGGATCAGCGTCATGACGGGCGCGGAAGTCCTGGAGGTGGCAGGCTACGTCGGCAACTACCAGACGACTGTCCTCCGAGCGGACGGGGAGCGCGTCGAGCTGTCGCACGGGGCTACCGTGGTGGCGACCGGCGGCCGCGAGCGCCGCCCGGAAGTGTACGGGTATGGAGAGCTGCCCAACGTCGTGACGCAGCGTGAGTTCGAAGCGCGCCTGAACACACCGGTCGACGGCGGCTCCGGGGCGTCGCCGCGCTCGGTGGTCATGATCCAGTGCGTGGGCTCACGCGACGAGTCGCATCCATACTGCTCACGCGTGTGCTGCTCGGAGGCGCTGAAGAACGCGCTGGACCTCAAGCAGCGTGAGCCGCAGGCGCAGGTGACGATCCTGTATCGAGACCTGAGGAGCTATGGCTTCCGCGAGCGGTTGTATCGCCAGGCGCGCCTGGCCGGGGTGCTGTTCCTGCAATTCGATCCCGGCGAACCGCCGGTGGTCACGCGCCCGGAGGCCGGACCAGGTCGATCGGCGGAGCAGCTGCAGGTGCGCGTCATCGCCCAGCCCGGGAAGGAACCGGTCGAGATCACGGCTGATCTGGTCGTGCTGAGCGCCGGGATTGAAGCCGAGCCCGGGAACGCATCCCTCAGCCGCCTGCTCAAGGTCCCTTTGACCAGGGACGGGTTCTTCCTCGAGGCGCACGTCAAGCTGCGGCCCGTCGACTTTGCGGCGGAGGGCATTTACCTGTGCGGACTGGCACACTCGCCGCGATCGATCGACGAAACGCTGGCGCAGGCCCACGCCGCATCGATCAAGGTCGCGGCATTGCTGGCCAAGAAGGAACTGGCCGCGACGCCGATCATCGCCACCGTGAACCCAAGGCTGTGCTCGGCCTGCGGGATTTGCGTCCAGGTCTGCCCGTTCGGCGCGCGGCGCCTCGAGCCGGGCGAGGCCAGCGCCCAGGTCGTCGACGTGCTCTGCCAGGGCTGCGGGGCGTGTGTGGCGGCCTGCCCCAACAAAGCAAGCCAGCAGAAGGGCTTCGAGTTTGGCCAGGTATCGGAGATGCTGGAGGCTGCGCTGTGGGAGACGGGATGAGCCCCGGGGACGGGCAGAGCCGAGCCGCCGATGCCAGGAAGGGTTGTGACGTTGCCATGACGGACCCGACGTTTGAGCCGAGGATCGTGGCGTTTCTGTGCAACTGGTGCACGTACACGGGCGCGGACCTGGCCGGGACGAGCCGGCTGCAGTATCCGCCGAACGTGCGCATCATCCGCATGATGTGCAGCGGCGCCGTCGACCCGGTGTACGTGATCAAGGCGCTGACCGATGGCGCGGATGGTGTCCTGATCGGCGGCTGCCATCCCGGCGACTGCCACTACCAGGACGGCAACTACAAGGCCCGCCGCCGTACGGCCGTGCTCAAGGAAGTCCTCGCCGGCGCCGGTTTCGATTCGGATCGGGTCTGGCTGCGGTGGATCAGTGCCAGCGAGGGGAAGCTGTTTGCGAACACGATCGGCGAAATGACCGACGCGATGAGGGCAAAGGGTCCGACGCCGATGCGTCAGGAGTGGTCGGTCTAGAGCAAGGTGGAACGTGGGATGGGCGGCGCCGGCCTTTCGGATATTCATTCCGGGAGGTAGGTGCCAGGAGGTGGTCCGATGTTGGTGAGTCGCGTTCTGGAAGTCGGGGAGGGGGGCCCTGTCCCGGTGCTGCAGTCGTTCCTGGCGGGATTGATGCAGGCCAGTGCGGCGCGGCGTCTGCTCGGGCCGGTGTCGACCGAACCGGGGGTTGTGAATCCCGCCGTCCTCACGCAGGCGGGCGACCTCGCCGGGGTCAACCCCCTGCTGCCGCTGATGCAGGCCAATGCGGCCGCGTTGCTGCGGACCGCGATCGGAGAGAGCGCCGCGGAGCCGTTGATCGCCGTCCTGCGACCGTGTGAGGTCCGCGCCGCCATCGAATTGGCCAAGCAGGGGAAGCTGGACCTGACGAATCTCATCCTAGTCGGTGTCGACTGCCTTTCGACTTACGAGCCCGCCTACTGGGCGATGGGGAACGCCGCGCACCCCGGCCGGCCGGACTGGTTGGTGGGTGAGGCGCTGCAGCTTGCACAGACGGGACAGGTGCGCACCGAGGGTTACCGGCTTGCGTGTCAGTTGTGTGAGCGGCCCGCTGCCGACTACCGGGCGGCCGACCTGCTGATCGGTCTGGTCGGCGTGGCGAATCAGGAGCGGCTGCTGGTCCTGGCGGATGAGGCCAGGGACGCGCGGTGGAACCTGCAGGCGCTCACCGACCGGCAGGCGACGGAACGGGAGACGGTTGATCGGGAGGTCACTCTCTGGCGGCTGACCGAACGCCGGAAGGAGGCGGCCGAGGCTAAGCTCGAGAGCCTGGGCCTGACCGATGCCTACCCGGGCGTGATCATGGGCTACATGAACAAGTGCACGCTGTGTGGCGAGTGTGTGGATGCGTGTCCGCAGTGGAGCGAGGAGCTGCGCGCCGCGCTGGCCAGCGGCAAAGATGCTTTCGTGCACGCGCTGTTGAGCGCCAGCCAGCGCCTGGCGTCGTGTTCGGGATGTGGGATGTGCCAGGTCCATTGCCCGGAGGGCATTCCGCTGAGCGCCATCCAGCGTGCGCTGAGCCGGCAGATCCAGCAGAGGATGCACTATGTCGCCGGGCGGGATCTCCATGACCCTCTGCCCTGGCCGACGTAGGCGCCGCCGCGTAGGCGGATGGGAGCGGACGGTATGAGTCTGTTTGCCACTCTTCCGGGAGGACCAGACGGCGGGCTGGATTCCCTGCGGCAAGCCCTGGCCGAGCTGCTACAGGCCGGTCGTCTGCGTGCCCTGTTGGTGATGCTGCAGACGCGTGACGGGCTCAGCCTGCAGCCCGCCCTGGTGACGAAGGCTGAGCGTCTCCCACTTGCAGATCCTCTACTACCGGTGATGCCGATCCACATGGCACGCATGGCTTCGCTCGTCAGCCTGGGCGCGACAGAGGAGCCGCCGGCGGAAGGCAAGGTCGGCGTCGTCGGCCGCCCGTGCGAGCTGCGTGGCATGGTGGAGCTGGCCAAGCTCAACCAACTCCGGATGGACGACTTCGTGACGATCGGGCTTGATTGCGCCGGCACCTTCGAGGGGGCGGCGTGGCGGCGCTGGAGCGAGTCCGACCCGCAGGCGCGCCGCCGCCTGGAGGAATCGCAGCGGGCGGCGTCGCCGGATGCCCCGCAGGAGTCGTACCGCCACGCGTGCACGCTGTGTGACACGCCGGTGGCGTGGGAGGCCGACCTGGCTGTGCACTGGATTGGCGTGGAAGACGGCCTGCTCCTGGAGGCGCGGGACGCCGGCTGGATGCCCCCGTCCGCACAGCCGGTCGAGGACCCACCGGCACGCGCCGCGTCCGTCGAACGGCTGGAATTGGCTCGGCGCGCAGGGCGCCAGCAGGCGCTCGACGCCATGGAGGCGCGGATGCACTCCGCGCCCGAGGGGATGCCCGGGCTGATGCTTGATTTC